>Ga0308395_1000990_pt1 | contig 19976 bp, 11 predicted proteins | sample Hotspr20SampleP4_FD_202097 | JGI IMG/M metagenome (GOLD analysis project Ga0308395, IMG submission 202097) | Hot spring phototrophic mat microbial communities from Mushroom Spring, Yellowstone National Park, Wyoming, United States - 20050930_P4 ...
CCTCTTGTCTTATCAGTTTATCTTCTGATGTCTTTTTATCTGGTGTATTGAATATAAGATTAATTTCTCTATTTCTTATTATGTCCAATATGTTTGGTCTTCCTTCATGTATTTTTTTGACTAATTCTGTCTCAATACCATTTTTCATAAAAAACTTGTATGTTCCTTCTGTTGTAAGTAACCTAAAGTTAAGACTTTTTAGTACTTTCACTTTTTCGACTATCTTTGGTTTTGTAATATCATTGACAGTTATTAATACACAACCTTCTTTTGGTAGTGGTGTACCGGCTGCCATTTGAGCTTTTGCAAATGCTATCGCCGGATCTTTATCAATGCCCATTACTTCACCAGTAGACTTCATCTCAGGTCCAAGTAGTATGTCAACTTCTGGGAACTTATTAAATGGTAATACTACCTCTTTTACAGAATAATATTCTGGTGTTATCTCTTTTATTCCCATGTCTTTTATCTTTTCTCCAAGCATTATTCTCACTGCATATTTTACCCATGGTAGGGTTGCCTTACTTACAAAAGGTGTGGTTCTTGATCCTCTTGGGTTTACCTCAAGTATATAGAGTTTATTATCTTTCAATGCATACTGTATGTTCATAAGCCCTTTTATGTTTAATTCTATTGCAATATTTTTTGTCCATTCTCTTATCTGTTCAATTATTTTTTTATCTATTTTTATTGGTGGTAAAAAACAAGAACTATCACCCGAGTGAACCCCAGCCTCTTCTATATGTTGCATTATTCCTGCAATTACTGTATCTTCTCCATCTGATATACAGTCAACATCTATTTCTATAGCCTCATCTAAAAACTTATCAATAAGTATTGGCTTATCAGGTGATGCCTCTATAGCTCTCTCCATATAATATTTTAGCTCTTCTTCGTTATACACTATCTCCATTGACCTACCACCAAGGACAAAAGACGGTCTTACTAAGACAGGATAACCAATTTTCTTTGCTATTTCAATAGCTTCTTCTTTTGAAAATGCTATACCATTTTCAGGTTGCATTAGGTTAAGTTTATTTACAAGGTCCTTAAACAGATTCCTGTCTTCAGCTATTTCTATTGCTCTTGAACTTGTTCCCAATATGTTAAGCCCATTTTTTTCTAAGTCTTTACTTATGTTTAAAGGAGTCTGCCCCCCCAACTGAAGAATTATACCTTCTGGCTTTTCCTGTTTATATATGTTTATTATATTCTCAGAAGTTAGTGGCTCAAAGTAGAGTTTGTCAGAAATATCATAGTCTGTTGAGACAGTTTCTGGGTTTGAGTTTACCATTATAGACTCATACCCTAATTCCCTTAGTGTTATTGAAGCTTGAACACACATATAGTCAAACTCTATTCCCTGACCAATCCTATTAGGTCCACTTCCAACTATCATTACTTTTTTCTTATTTGTTTCTTTTATTTCATTCTCTTCTTCATATGTTGAGTAGTAGTAAGGAGTTTTTGCCTCAAACTCGGCAGAACATGTATCAACCATTTTATATACTGGTTTTATACCAAGATTCTCTCTTATAACTCTTACATTTTCTTCAGTGGTATTTGCTAGTTTTGCAATAATCTTATCTGAAAAACCTAGCTGTTTAGCTTTGTAGAGTAGGTGATAGTCATAATCCTTTATGTCTTTTTTTAATTTAATCTCAAAGTCCTTTATTTCTTTTAATTGAGATAAAAACCATTTGTCAATTTTCGAGAGTGAGTATATAGTATCAATTGATATACCCCTGTTTAATGCTTCATTTATATAAAAGACTCTATCTGGATTAGGTGTTGATATTTTTTCTAATAACTCTTTCTCGCTTAAGTTTTCTCCTTTACTTATATATCCATAGTAGTTTTCAAGTGATCTTATTGCTTTATTAAATGCTTCTTTAAATGTTCTACCAATAGCCATTACTTCACCTACTGACTTCATCTGCACACCAAGTAATGGTTTTGCCTTAAACTTCTCAAATGCCCATTTTGGAAACTTCACGACGCAATAGTCAAGTACTGGCTCAAATGATGCTGGTGTCTCTTTTGTAATGTCGTTTTTTATCTCATCTAGTGTATATCCTATTGCGAGCTTTGTTGCTATTTTTGCAATTGCAAAACCTGTTGCTTTTGATGCAAGTGCTGATGACCTTGATACTCTTGGGTTCATCTCTATGACTACCATACGTCCATTATCTGGATTTACTGCAAACTGTATGTTAGACCCACCTGTTTCAACACCTATTTCTCTTATTATTTTTATTGCTGCATCTCTCATTATCTGGTATTCTTTATTTGTTAATGTTTGAACAGGAGCAACAGTTATGCTATCACCTGTATGAACACCCATAGGATCAAAGTTTTCTATAGAGCATACTATAACAACATTATCATTTTTATCTCTCATTACTTCAAGCTCATATTCTTTCCATCCAAGGATGGACTCTTCAAGCAATACTTCTGATATAGGGCTTTCATTAAGACCTCTGTTTACAAAGTCTATCATTTCTTCTTCATTGTATGCTATGTTTCCACCGCTTCCACCAAGTGTAAATGATGCTCTTATTATTAATGGATATCCTAGATCTTTTACTTTTTCCTTAGCCTCTCTTAGACTTCTTACATAGTAGCTTTTGGGTAAGTCAAGGCCTATTTTTAACATTGCTTCTTTAAACTTTTCTCTGCTTTCAGCCTTTTCTATTGCTTCAACACTTGCACCTAACATCTTTACATTGTATTTTTCTAAAATACCTTCTTTTGCTAATGCTACTCCAAGGTTTAAACCAGTCTGGCCACCAAGTGTAGGCAATATTGCATCTGGTCTTTCTTTTTTTATTATTTTTTCAAGTATCTCTACTGTAAGTGGTTCTATGTATGTTGCATCTGCCATATTTGGGTCTGTCATTATAGTTGCAGGATTTGAGTTCACAAGTATTACTCTGTATCCCTCTTCCTTTAATGCTTTACATGCTTGTGATCCAGAATAGTCAAACTCACATGCTTGCCCTATTATTATTGGTCCTGATCCTATTATTAAAACACTTTTTATGTCTTTTCTTGCTGGCATTTTTGCTCCTTGATTTTTAAAGCGTGCCTAGAGGGAATTGAACCCCCGACCGCTGGGACCGCAACCCAGTGCTCTATCCAGCTGAGCTATAAGCACACCTATTAAAATTTAAAAAGAAAGAGAGAGTATTTAAGAAAGTATTTTTATTTTTTTCATTATTTTTTATTTGAAATCTTGTTTTTGAGATTTAATAAATTTAGTAAAAGTCAAGAAAAATTGTATTTTTATTGTAGAAAACAAAAAATTTAGGTAATTACTTAAAATACTCCCCGGATTTATGATGGTTTAGTTGTGTATGGTTTTAAGCAAGAGTATAGACAATAGTAAGAGGTTAATGGTAAAGTGTATTTAAATTGTATAGAAGTATTCTCATATACAGAGTGGAAATTGTTAAAATATCATGGGATAAGTAAAGAAAACTTTATATATTACTTAAAAGAGATTGAATTTATAGGTGTAATAATAGATAAAAAATTTATTAAAAAATTTAGATAATACAATTTACAGATGCTTTGGTGTAATAAAAAGATGAATTATCAAAATTTATCTTTAAATAACAAAAATAGTTTTAAGTGATGACTGATAGTTTTTATTTTTCATAGAGTTTTATAGCTCCTTGCCAGTCATCTGGTGGTGGATTTTGGATATAGTGTTCACACCTTTTTATATATAAGTCTATTATTGGGTCATTTTTATTAATCTCTTTACATTTTTGAAAATAATCAAGACTTTCTTTAAACTCTCTTATTTTATATAGAGTTAGACCCATAAGAATTTCTGAATTATATGACTTTTTTAATTCTATTATATCTTTATCTTCCCATTCAAAAACCTCATATATTACAACAGGTTTTTCTTTACCTTTTACTATTACTGAGTCAATTTCTCTATAATTTATTTCTCTTGTGTTAGATAATTTTTTTATAGCAAAGTCACTTACAACTATTGGGACTTTATACATTTTTGTAAGTCCTTCTAACCTTGAGGCCAGATTTACACCATCTCCTATTACAGTTGAGTCCATTCTTGTATATGTTCCTATTGTTCCTATAGTAACAAGAGAAGAGTTTATACCAATACCTATTTTTATTTTAGTATTTCTTTCTTCATTGAACTCAACTATTTTTTTACACATAAGGACTGCAGTATCTATAACATCATCAGTTGTTTTGGAATCAAATATACCAAGAATTGCATCACCTATAAACTTATCTATAAAACCACCTTTTTCTTCTATTATTGATGCTATGACTTTCATATACTCATTTAGAAACTTTATTACCTCAAGAGAATCCATTTTTTCTGATATTGAAGTAAAGTCTCTTATGTCACAGAATAGTATACTTGCATCAATTTTTTTTGCTGTACCTAAGCTTATTTTTTCAACTCCTTCACTTGCAATAACTTCAAGAAACTGTTTTGGAACAAATAGCTCAAATGACTTCATTATTTTTTCTATCTTGTTTCTTGCTTCTTTTTCTTTCTTAAGCAGTATTGCATTCTCAAGCAGTATCAAGGTCTGGTTTGTAAGAGTTTTGATTATCTTTATGTCTTTTTCTTTAAAAAGTCCAGTAATATTTGGATTTGAAAGATATATATAACCTATATTGTTTATTTTTTTTACAGGATAAATCAGTATTGACTCATTATTTCCAAGTTGTTTTTCTATTATTGGTGTGTTATCTATTATTGCCTTTTGTATTAATTTACTATTTGAGAATTTGTCAATTTTTTTGAAGTCATTATCTAATGCCAAACTATATTTTATGCCAGAAATAGATAAACTTATTTCTATTCTTTTTGCACCTAAAGTTTGAAAAAGTATATCTACAAATCTTAGTACAATATTTTTTGGTATGTTTATTGAAGAGAGTGAAGCTATTGAGCTTATTATAGATTCAAATGTTATCTCATCTTTTATTGATGATGTAAAAGTTGTCTGTGTTGAGTATGTTTCAAGTGACTTAAATATAAAGTTTTTTTTGTATATTTGAAAATTGTTTTCATAACTGTCAAAAATTTTATTGCTCTCTTCAAGATACTGCTTTGCAAGAGTATATTCTCCTATATTAGCATAAACATGGTATAATAATCCTGCTACTTTAGCTTTTTCTATTTTAAAGTCTGAGCATGCTTCATAAGCCTTTCTCAAATTGTCTTCTGCCTCTTTAAACTCGTTCTTAAATATTTTTTCTATTCCAAGAAACTTATAGTAGATTGCCTTATACCACTTACTTTCTGTAAAAAACATTTGAAGGCTTTCAAAATATATAAATGCTTTTTCGAAGTTTTCCCTGTCTCTTAAGAAAAAGAGTGCTTCTAAGTATTCATTATAAAGATGGTCTATACCAACTTTTATCTTGTACTTTTCTGAGATTTCAATAGATTCTTTTAGTACTTCTATTGCTTCACTTACCATATTGTTGACTAAAAAGCCTTTAGCAATTGATGCTCCTGTTGAGTATATCAATAAAACGTTTTTTAGCTCTTTGCCTATGTTTCTTGATTCTTTTGAAAACTCAAGACCTTCTTCAGTGTAACCTAGGTAATTTAGAGCATATCCTGAAAAGTGAAAACATATTGCCATCATTGGTACTGAAGCAACAGTTAAACCCTCTCTTATAACTCTCCTTGCAGTGTCATAACCCTCTTTTTTTCCTAAAAAAGCCTGAGCAGCACTAAAGAGTGAGTGTATGTAGATATCTTGGTCATTTATTATTTTTTTATTAAATGCTAGAGCTTTACTTCCATATTCTTCTGCAAGTTTTATATCTCCTTTAAAGTATGTAACACCAAATAGAAAAGTATTTATCATATAAAGTATGTTTTCATCATTTATATGAGCCATATTATAACTTAAAAAGTCTATATAAGGTATTATTTTCATATAGTTGTTTCTTATAAAAAAATATCTTGATATTATAAGATATATTTTTATTTTATCTTCTAAGTCTATTTGATATATTTTATCTAATTTTTCTAGTCTGTCTATTATAGATATCATGTCATATGACTGTAGACCCATTATAGGGTACATTCTAGGGTAGATATAGTTTATAGAGAGTTTTATAAATAATTTATCGTCTTTTACTAGAGATACAAACTTTATTAATGAAATGTAGTTTTGTTCCTCGTATATTTTATCTATTGCTTTTATCAGGTACTCGTCAAATAGATCAGTTTTAGAAAGTATCTCTAGTACTGGTATAAGGTATTCATCAAATAGGTCTAAAGACTTTTTTTCAATTTTTTTATAAAAACTATCTTCAATTTTTATATGGTCTACTATTATTGGATTAGCTTTATGATTTATTTGTGTTACACTACCAATTCTATCAATCAACTCAAGAGTTTCAAGTTTATAAATAGATTCTTTTGAAACAATATCTAATATTTTAATTATATCCTTTTCCTTTATTTGATTGAATAATAGTACAAGAGAGATTATTTCTTTCTCTATTTCATTCAATGATAATAGTGTCTTTTTTATTTTTTCGGCAAAATAAGACTTTACTGTTTTTATTGCTTCTTCATTTTTAATTATCCATTTGCCTTTATTTGTGTCATATATTATTATTCTTTCTGATATTAAAAACTTAGTACCTTCTATTATTTCAGATACGTATAAACCAGAGTTTTCAAATATTTTTGATATTTTTTCAAGGTCATTTTTATCAATTTTATAATATATTATATTTCCTACTATCTCTTCAATAAGTTCATACTTAGGAGTTTGCAATTGAATTAAATTATATTTTATACTTCTTATAAAAACTATATCATTTTTTGAAGAAGAAAATGCAATTTTTATAGGAATTTTGGAAGTTAATAGTGTCAAAGATAAATAATCTATGTTTTCAATATCATCAATTATCAATATATATTCTTTCTCAGATAAGAAACTTAAAACAGGTATTAGACATTTTAAAAGATAAAATGGCAATGCATCGAAGTTAATCTTATCAATTTCCTTGTAATATTTTTTTATTTTTTCTGGTAGAAATTGTATAATAGGAGAACCCAAATTTTCTGGTACAATCTCGATAAACTTTTTTATTCCAAACTCAGAAACAAAAGATTCAAATATCTTAGTTATTACTATACCTTCTTTAATTGTAAGGAATTTTAAACTTATAAAAATTGACTTCTTTTTATTCGATATATATTTCAATAAAAGACTTTTTCCTGAATAAGGTTGCCCAAATACAAAAAGGTTAGTGTCATTTAGTATAAAGTCTTTTATTGGATTATCATATTCTTTGAAATTAATATCAAACCTATACTTTACATCACCTATAAAATCTTTTTCACCTATTTTTGGTTCAATACCGTTTTGTAAGAGTGTAAGGTCATATACTAATGTACTTGCCTGATTATATCTTTTGTAAGGGTCTTTGTTTATAAGTTTTAATATAATTTTTTTTATGATTGGAGAAACATCATTTTCAATGGGTGGTGGTTCTTCCGTTATTATCTTTTTTATAAGTGTTGCTCTGTCATTTGATTCAAATGGTAATCTACCTGTTAAAATCTGATAAAAAGTTATGCCAAGTGAATAAAGGTCTGTTGCATTTGAAATTGGATAATCAGTGTATCCTAAAGCTTCTGGGGCCATATATGGTAGTGTTCCCCCAATAGTATTTTCTGAATAAGTAGAAAAGTCGATTATTTTAATTTTTTCTTCAGGTGTGACTATTATATTTGATGGCTTTATGTCCATATGAATAATTCCCATAGAGTGTAAAACTTCCAAACCCTTAGCCAGTTGTAAAAATATTGAAATAATATTATCTTTATTAACAGAAAAATTCGATAATGGGACACCTTCTAAGTATTCCATAATTATTGTATAACTGTCTTCTTCTTTATGATAGTCTATTATTTTAGGAAAATACTCATACTCCCTTATTTTTTGTAAGATCTTTATTTCTTGTTCAAAAAGGATTTTTGAGTCTAAGTCAAACTTCTTTATGACTACATTGCCAAAGTCTTTATATATGCCTGTAAATATTTTTGAATTTTTTGAAATATTTATCTTATTAGTATCCATTTATTCCTCTTGAAATAATAAAACAAAATTAAAATAAAATAATAAATTAAAATTAAATCAATATTTTTTATAAATTATTTTAGTTGATTGTTTAAATTGAAACACATTTAATAAAAATTAACCTAAAGTTATTTAAATATTTAAAAGATTAAAAATTAAAATTAAGATAATCTAGTATTTTTTCTAATAAAAAGTCTTACAATCTTCTATAAAAAAGTTAGTTTTAATTAAAAAGGCTTATTTTAAATAATCACCTTATTTTAGAATTACTTTTAAAAAATATTAATTAGATTAATAACTCTTTTTACCGATAATTTTCTAAATAAATAGTATTAACTTTTATTATATTAAAATATTTTTTCTGATTTAAGTAATAAAACTTAAATAAGGTAAGAAAATTGGAAGACTTAAAACAATATGAGAAAATACTAGAAAATCTTGGTGAAGAAAGTAATAATTATGATTATGTAGTAAATATGGTTAGAGACCTTAAGGGTAAGAGTGTAGAGGATGATATAAAAGTGCCAGACTTTGATTATTCTGATATTGAATCTGAGGAGATTTTAGATGAGTATGATACTAAAGAACTTGAAAATGAAATAAAGTCTGAAAAAAGTCCTAGTTTTTCTCCTGTAAATCTTATTGATCCTGTTGTTGATGAATTATTTAAGAATATTGACACTGATGAATATAGGGAAAAGAGAGAAAAAGGTGGGTTTGGACCAAAGTTTGTTGAAGAGAATTTAGAAAATATAGAAGAAGATATTGGAGAAGAAATAGAGATATCAGAAGATGAACTTGAGGCTATAATTCCACAGACTGAAGATGTATTTGAAATAAAAACAAACATATCAGGAATAGAGAGTGAGTTAAATAAAATTGAGGAAGAAATAAATATAGATGACCTTTTAAAAGATGCTGAAAAGATTGTAAAGACTGAAAAAGAAGAAAAAAAAGAAGAATCAGAAGAAATAGAAGAAAATATTGAAGAAGTCCCTACTGAGAAAGAAGAAAAAGTTGAAGAAATGGAAGATCTTGAAGGTATTGAAGAGATTGAAACTTTAGAAGACTTGGGGAAAGAAAATAAAGACCTTGAAGAAGTAGAAGAGGTAAAAGAGGTTGAGACTCCTATAGGTGTTGAAGAGATTGAAACTATAAAACCAGAGCCTGAAGAAAAAGAAGTACTTGAAGAGATTAGTGAAGAAGTTGAAGAGATTAAAGGAAAAGAAGAAACTGAGGAAAAAGAAACAGAAGATATAGACCATTTAAAGAGTTTTGTTGAGGGTGAAGATTATGGCTCTGATATGACTTTTACTCTTGATGAAGAAGAACATATTGAACCACTAAAAGAAACTAAGATTGAAAAAATAGAGGAAAACGTTGAAGAAGTAAGTGAAGTAGGTGAACTTGAAGAAGTAGAAGAGTTTAAGCCTAAAGAAGAGGCTATGGAGGAAAAGCCGGAGATAGAAGAAATAGGAGAAACAAGAGAAATAGAAGAGCCAGAAGAAAAAGAAGAAGAATATGAAATATTAGGAGAAATAGAAAAAGAAGATATAAAGGAGATTAAAGAGGAAGGTTTTCAAGAAAAAGAGGAAAAACAAGAAGAAATAAAAGATTTTTTGGAAGAAGAAAGTTTTGAGTCTTTGGAAGATGAATACAAAAAAATGGGGTTAAAGACTAAGGTTAAAGAAGATATAAAAGAAGATAAAATTCCAAAAGAAATTATTCAAGAGTATAAGAGGGAAGAAAAAAGAGAAGAAAAGAAAGAAGATAAGATATTCCAAGCAAATCTTAATAGATTACCAGTTTCTCTCATGTTAAGACTTAAAGAGGTTTTTTCTGACCCATCTGTATCACCTAGAATTAAACAGTCAATAAAAACAGAACTATCAAAATTAAACCCAGATATAGATAGAATAAAGGGATTTTTGGGATATGAAGAAAGAGAGGCTAAGAGTTTTATCCCTGTGTTTAGGTTTGCTTCTATAATGATAATATTAGCTATACTGTTTTCTATCATTTACTTTTCTCTTTTAAAGCCTTACCTAAGGAACAAAAATCTACTCTTATCAGGCCTAGAAGATATAAAAAATGGAAACTATGTGCTTGCTAATGAGAAGTTTGATAGGGCGGATCCTTCATTGTATTGGTATAATCGTTATGCATTAGAGTTTATGAAGTATAAAGCATACAAGCAGGCTGAAGAAAAGTTGATGGGAATAAGAGGGCCAAATCATGAGGTTATTAAAAAAGGTGGAGTTGATATTGACCCTGATGATAGAGAAACAAGGCTCAATATTGCTAAGGTTTTTGAAGAACAAAGAATGTATGAAAAAGTACTTGAGAACGATGCTGACCCTAATATGCAGTATGATGATAGTTTGTATTACCTTTACAAAAAAGACCCATCAGACTTTAGTATAGTTGATAAAATAGGGCTTACTTATGTTAAATGGGGAAATTCTTTCAGGAAAAAGTCTGAAAAACTACCAAAATACCAAAAGGCTCATCAGATATACACTAATTACTATGAAACTCAGGAAAAAGAGAATGAGGTTATTTCAAGGATACTCTATACTTCAGCACTTATTGGTGACAATGTTGAAGAAAAGTTTGATGATGTTCAAAAGAAAGGCCTTTTGGAAAAGATGCATGATATTACACTTGCTCAAGTTGGTATGTATTTCATTCAAAATGAAGAGTATAAAAGGACACAGAAAATAATAGAAGTGCTTAATAATATGGGCACAACGGAACCATTTGTTTATTATATGATGGGTAATTTCTATTATAATATTGGTAATTTGAAGTTGGCAGAAAAAGCTCTGGTTAAGGGTGAAAGGTTTAGCTGGGAAATAGAGAATGAGATAAAGAAGAGAATTATTGATGAAAAGACATACTCAAATATTATGAATATGCTTGGTAACTTGTATGTGTCCCTTGCTAACGAGTATAAAGGAGAGACTGAAGAAAATAAAAAAAAGAGAGAAGAGTTTATTAAACTTGCTTATTATCATTTTAATCAGGCAAAGAAGTATAATCCTAATAATAAGGAAACATATTATAGGTATGCTAATATGATGTATGACTATTATTCAGACTATCTTAAAGCATCTGAAAACTATTTAATATCTTACAACTTATACAGAGAAGAAGAGGAAATGCCGCCTTTAGACATGTATTATAAACTTTCTGCATCATTCTATTTTTTAGGTGATTATGACAAGTCTCTTGAATATTTAAATGACCTTAGAATGAATCCTTCATTCAGAGTAAGACCTGCTATGGAATATATATTAGGGATGTTGTATTTTAAGAAAGGAATGCTTCTTGATTCAAGACAGAAGTTCTTAAACACAATGGAGTACTATAATAAGGAACTTGAGTCATATATAAGAAACCCTAATCCTATGTCAATAAGACAGAACAAAATACTATTCTTTAATTCTATACTTAATAATAATATTGGTGTGACTTATCATATGATAGCAGATAGGGAAAGAAATAATGAATACTATAATATTGCAAGGGTTCATTTCTATAAGGCTATGGAACTTGCTCATAGGTATAATAATAAAACTATACTTGCTCTTGCAAGACTAAACCTTAACGATTCTATATTCCAGGAGAATATAAAGTATGTTGAACACTTTAATATAAAGAGAGACCCTATTTTATATGACTATATTCCTAAGTATTTGGAGGAATATGAGTGAGAAAATTATTCATTTTAATTTTAATACTTATAGTTGTATTATTTTTTTACCTTAGTCTTTTTATTGTGCCTAAAGGGATGATATGTATTGTTGAATCAAAAATTCGTGGGAGAAATGTTTTTACAGAAAAGTCTATTGGTTTTTATCCTGAAGCAATAGTAGGGGTTGTAAAAATAAAAAAAATAAACGAAGAAACTATTTTTTATGATAACATTTTAATTTTTCTGCCTTATACTGAAAATAGTCCTTTAAAAGACAACTATAGAATAGAATTAACCTATGAAGCTAAGATAAACTTTAAAAATAGTATCAATTCATTATATTTAAAAGATTATAATGATGTTATAGAAGAATATAAAAAAAAGATTGTGGCAAAAATAAAAGAAGTTGCAAATAAAAATGTTTTAAACCTTAAGTTCAATAAGGACTTATTTATTGAAGAACTAAAGTCTTTAAATGATAACACATTAGAAATAAAGTTTAACTTTATTTTCTTTCCTGAATGGGTTTATTATGCCAACAATGTTAATGCCGTGTTTTCTTGGCTTGAAAATGATTCAAAAAAAATTATAATAGAGGCTTTAGATAAGTCTTATAGGAAAAAAGCAATTGTAAAAGATAATATTGAACAGTTTGATGCTTATTTGAATAAGGTTAATGAGGTTCTTGGAAAAGCAAACAATATTGACAACAAAAACTTTTTTGAAATACTAAAACTTTTATATAGAGAGGAAAAATGAAAAAGATATGGGATAAAAAAGGGCTTAAATTAGACCCCTTTATAGAAAAATTTACGGTTGGTGATGACTATATAATAGATAGATATCTTGTGCAGTATGATATTATGGGGTCTATAGCCCACAACAGGATGTTAAAAAAAATAGGGATATTGACTGAAGAAGAGCAGAAAAAGATAGAAAATGGTTTAAAAGAAATATATAAAATGTATAAAAAGGGAGATTTTATAGTAGAGTACGAGGATGAGGATGTTCATTCTAAAGTAGAAAAAACTCTAATTAGTATGATAGGAGAGGCGGGAGAAAAACTTCATACTGCAAGGAGCAGGAATGATCAGGTTTTAACAGATATAAGGCTTTATACAAAAGACTCATTGTTAGAACTTTTTAAACTTGTTATTGAACTTGCTGAGACTATAAAAAACTTTGCTATAAAGTTTCAAAATGTACCTATGCCTGGTTATACTCATATGCAGAGAGCAATGCCTTCTTCTATTGGTCAGTGGGCATTATCATTTTTTGAAGAAATAGTAGACTATCTAATAATTGGTGAGGCATCTTATAGACTTAATGACGCTTGTCCATTAGGGAGTGGTGCAGGTTTTGGGGTTTCTATAAATGTAGATAGAGAGTTTACTGCAAATGAACTTGGATTTTCAAGGGTACAAATAAATCCTATTGCATGTCAGAACTCTCGGGGAAAGATAGAGTCAAGTGTTATCGACTTTATATCTCTTATTGCTTTAGTATTAAATAAAATATCAACGGACCTATTGATATTTACAACATCTGAGTTCAACTTCTTTCAGGCTGACAGTTCTATAACTACTGGTTCAAGTATAATGCCACAAAAAAAGAATCTTGATGTTTTGGAACTTATAAGGGGAAGAACAGGTGTTTTAGTAAATAACTCTATAACAACTAAGACTATTATAATGAATCTTATGTCGGGATATAACAGAGACTTACAAGAGGTAAAAAAATTGTTGGTTGTTTCTTTTGAAATGATAAAAGACTTTATACAGGCTATGATAATTGTATTTGAAAATATAAAACCAATAGAAGAAAGTCTTAAAAAGTGTTTTGATAAATATATATTTGCAACAGACTATGCTTATAAGAAAGTACTTGAGGGTGTGCCTTTTAGAAAAGCATATAAAGAGGTTGGAGAAAGTCTTGATACTGTGCCTCTTATGGACCCTGTTGAAAATATTTTAAGTAAAAAGCACTTGGGAGCAACAGGCAACTTAGGTATTAAGTTTATTGAAGATAGACAAATAAATTTTATAGAAAATTTTTTAAATTTTGAGATTAATAAGTTTAATGAAGTCAAAAAAAATATTCTTGGGTGAGGTAAGAATGAGAATTTTTATGTATTTTTTAAGTATTTTTATTTTTTTTAGTATAGTCTTTTCTCAGGTTTCAGATAAGGGAATACCTTCAAAGATAGTTTCTCAATTACTTACTATATACAAAACAGGTAATTTTAAGTCTGCTCTTGAAATAACTACAGGTAAAGAGAAAAAGGCAATAGAAGATATTATTTCTTTAAAAGATAGAAACTTTGGTAAATTACCTGAAAATATGCAGGTCTTTATAAACAGGATAGATGACTTAAGGATAATAGATGAGGTTATAAAAGATAATTATTCTATTGTTGAGGTCTTATGGGTCCTAAAGATCCCAGATAAGGACGATGTGTCAAAATATACATTAAAGGCTAATCAGATTGCATACTTGCTTGAAAAGATAAATGGTAAGTGGTATATAAAAAGCTCGAGGATGATAAAAGAACATGTTTTTTATAATTATAAAGAAGTGCAAGAGATTCAAGAAAAAGCAAAAAAATATGATGAAGAAAGGGACAAGGATAAAAATAAATAAAATAAATAAGGAAATATTATGATATCAAATGAAGAATGGAAAGAACTTATAAACACGGGTATAGTATTATCTTCATATAATGATGTTGAGACTATTTTTGAGAGAGTTATTGATGAGAGTATAAGAATAATAGGTTGTGAAGGTGCGACAATATATATAAAAAATAAGGATCATTTAGAGTTTATAATATCAAAAAACATTGTTATAGACCAAAGGATAAACGGATTTGAAAATAAAGTAAAAAAGTTTACAGTACCTATTTCGAATGAGAGTATTGCAGGATATGTTGCCTTAAACAATGAAACACTTATAATTGATGACGTATACAAAATATCAAAAAATAAACCATATAAGTTTTTAAAAGTATTTGATGAAATGTATAATTATAGAACAAAGTCAATGCTTACTCTACCTATGAATGATAATGAAAATAATGTCATAGGTGTTTTACAACTTATAAATCTTAAGAAAAATGGTGTTGTAATTGAGTTTGATGAAAGGAGTATTTTTATAGCAAGATACCTTGCATCAATAGCGGGCTCTGTATTGAAAACAAGTCTTTATAATAACCTTCTTAAAAAGTCTTATCTTGAGGCAATAGAAAGGTTAGCTATAGCTTCTGAGTTTAGAGACCTTGAAACATCTGATCACGTTAAGAGAATTAGTGAGTATTCATATATTATTGGTGAGGCTTTAGGATTTGATAAAGATAAACTTATTAACTTAAGATATGCTTCTCAGATGCATGATATAGGAAAAATAGGAATACCTGATAGGATATTACAAAAACCGGGACCGTTGAATGAAGAAGAAAGAAAAATAATGGAGACACATACTGTAATAGGTTCAAAAATATTTGAGGGTGCAGACTCTGATGTTATGAAGCTTTCACAGATGATAGCATTGAGTCATCACGAGAGATGGGATGGAAAAGGTTACCCTCAAAAACTTAAGGGAGAAGATATACCTTTGGAAGCAAGAATAGTTGCTATAGCAGATGTGTTTGATGCACTTATATCAAAAAGGGTCTATAAACCAGCATTTGAACTTAATAAAGTACTTGATATCATGAAAGAAGAAAAAGGTACACATTTTGATCCTAAGTTGTTAAATTTGTTTTTTAAGAATATAGAAAAAATAATAAATGTTTATGAGAAATATAGAGAGTAAAGGAGAGACAAATGAGTATAGATAAGAATAAGTCATATGTTTTATATGAAGATGAGAAACATAAGTTTATATGGCTTGGGTGGTCAGAAGGATACGAAGAAGGTATAGTGCAGACAAATCAGTATCTGATAATAGATAACAACAGAGGTATATTGTTAGACCCAGGTGGAGTGCATCTATTTTCAAAGGTTATATCTGAGGTTACAAAGTTTATTGACCTTAATATGATAGATATTATTTTTTATTCTCATCAGGACCCAGACGTATCTTCTGGTATTTCATTATGGCTTGGAATAACAAATGCGAAAATATATGTATCAGATCTATGGACAAGATTTCTTCCTCATTTTGGTGTTGTAAATATTGATAGAGTAATAGGAATACCATCAGAAGGTATGAGTATAAGTCTTCCCTATTCAGAATTAGTTTTTATACCTTCCCATTTTCTTCACTCAACAGGTAATTTCTCATGCTATGATACTAAGTCTAAAATACTTTTTAGTGGCGACATAGGAGCAGCTGTGTTTCAAAAAGATACATATGTGTTTGTTGAAAACTTTGATGAACACCTTAATATAATGGAGGGATTCCATAAGAGATATATGGCATCAAATATAGCATGTAAAAAGTGGGTATCAATTGTAAGTAAGTATGATATAAACATGATAGCACCACAACATGGGGCAATATTTAATAAAGAAAATTCTAAAAAGTTTTTGGAATGGTTATCCAACCTTAAGTGTGGAATTGATATAATAGATCAAATATATAAAAAGTAGTAAAAAGGGGTTTTTATGGATAATTTTTTCAAAAACACTATAGAAAAGTTTTCTGTAAAGTATTATAAGTCACTTGTACTCGATTATGTTTCTACAAACACTTTTAATAGAATTATAAGAGAAATAAATCATATAAAGTCTTCAATAGAAACACTGGTTGCTGCTTTTGAAGAGATAAGGGTTACTTCAAAAAATACATCTGATAATGCTATGAATATAAATAAACAGATGGACTATATTTTATCAAGTAATAAGGAGATAGAAAAAAATATATCTGGTAGGGTAAGTGATATAAAGGTATCTTCTGAGAAGATAAATAAAATAAATCAGGTATTTGCTGAAATAACTGAAAAGAGTAAGAAGATAAAAGGAATAACTTCTAATATTCAGACAATTGCCAAAAGGACAAATGTTCTTGCTATTAACACATCAATAGAGGCATCAAAGGCTGGAAAATATGGTGTTGGTTTTTCTATAATAGCGGATGAAATAGGAAAACTTGCAAATCAAACAGGACTTTTTGCAAAAGATATAGAGAAGACGATAAGTGAGTTTATAAACTCTTTTAATACTATGGTTGAATATATCAACAGTTTTTCTAGTCTTATAAAGTCTTTTGAAGAGGATATTGTAAATATTAAAAACTCATTTGATAAAAATGCTGAATCAATAAATATGGTTGGTAATTCTATATCAATGATAACAAACTCTGTTAGTGAGCAGTCTCAGGCAATAAATGATGGTTTTAAAGGTTTAAGTAAGATACTTGAGTCTATAAGGGCTACTTCTCACATGAGTGAGGCTATCGATAATGCATATAAAGAAATTGATAAGATATTGAGCAAAGAGAAAATGTGAAATTAAAAAGATAACTTATTATATTCTTTTTTAGTAACCATCTCTTAAAAACTTCAATGAATTGTTTCTATTAAATAAATTAGTAAAAATTAATTGAAAATCTAAAGATAAAATTTATTTTTTTTCCAAAGAAATCTTATATTTTTAGTGCTCATATGGATTAATGAATGCAGTATTTAATATAAATTTTATCCTATATCTGTAAGAATAAAGAAGCAAAAAAACTTATAAAACTTTTGTCTTAAAAGCTAGTTTATATAGGTAGAAATTAACAGATGGGACGCTATAAAATAATAAGACTATTTTTAAAGACTTAAAAAATAGTTCTTGATGGGTAAGTAATTAGTGAAATTTGATTGTGTTTATACTTTTATTTTGAGAATAGATTTTTAACACAGGAGAGATGAGAACTTGTTTTTTTACATTATTTTTAACTTTCTAAATTCAAATTCTTGTAGTCATTCTATTGGTTTTTCAAACAAGTAAAAAAATTTTGAAATAAAATTTTAATTAAGAAAACATATTTATTAAATTAAAATGGTATTAATTTTAGGCTATTTATACCCTAAGGGAGGTAAAATGTATAAAATTGTGGTTCTTGTAAAGCAAGTACCAGACACTCATAATATAACAGCTAATGCTATGAAAGAAGATGGTACTGTAAACAGAGCAGCACTTCCTGCTATTTTTAATCCAGAAGACTTAAATGCATTGGAATCTGCTTTGGAGATAAAAGAAAGATATGGGGCTGAGGTTACAGCAATAACTATGGGACCTCCAACTGCAACTGAGGTTTTAAGAGAGTGTCTCTATAGAGGAGCTGACAAGGTAATATTACTTACTGATAGAAGATTTGCTGGTGCTGATACTCTTGCAACAAGTTATGTTATTTCTGAGGCAATAAAGAGATTAGGAAAAGTTGATATAGTATTTGCGGGAAGACAAGCAATAGATGGTGACACCGCTCAGGTTGGACCTCAAACAGCTGAAAAACTAAATATACCTCAAATAGGCTACATGCTTGAACTAAAGTCCTTAAAAAAGGATGTGATAGAAGTTAAGAGAGCAATTGAGGAAGGGGTTGAGGTTGTTAAGTGTAAACTACCTGTTTTGATAACTGTAACAGAGCAGACAAATACCCCAAGGTATCCTTCAGCTAAGAGAGTTGCATTATACAAAAAGGCAATGACTAAGTCAGAATTATTAGCTAAGTCAGATAATAGAGTATCATATCTTAACCCATCAGGATTATCAGAAGAGTTCTTACGTTCTAAAGGGCTTTTAATAGAAGAGTGGTCTTTAGATGATATAAAGGCTGATCCATCTATGTGTGGATTTGCAGGCTCTCCAACTAAAGTTTATAAGATTGATAGCGTTGTTCTTGAGGCTAAAGAAACAAAAGAATATGAACCTAATTTTGAGAGTGTATCAAATCTTATTCATAAATTGATTGAAAAACATATAATAGGTTAAAAAGGAGTTTAAGATGTCAAGAGAAGTTTGGGTTTTTGTAGAACATAATTCAGAAAAGATTTTAGATGTAAGTAAAGAACTCCTATCTGAGGGTAGGAGATTAGCAGACACTTTAAAGAGTGAACTCTGCGGGGTAATACTTGGTGATGATAACAAGAAGTTTTATAAAGATATATTCAGTTTTAAAACTGACAAGATATATTCCATACAACATAAAGAGTTAAAAGACTTTAGAGTACTTCCTTATACTACAAACATAGTTAATTCTGCTAAAAAGTTTAATCCTTACATAATTCTTTTCGGTGCAACACTTACTGGAAGAGAATTGGCTCCAAGGGTAGCTTCTAAGTTAAGATGTGGTCTAACTGCTGACTGTACTGAACTTAAAATAGGTGATTATACTCAACCAGGGAATCCACCTAAGGTATACAAAGACTTACTTTTACAGATAAGACCAGCTTTTGGTGGGAATATTATTGCAACAATAGTTAACCCTGAGATGCACCCTCAGATGGCTACTGTAAGGCCAGGGGTTATGAAAATGAATGAACCTGTTAAGTTTGAAGGAAAGGTTGTTGATATAGAGCCAGTTATTGATGATAATGATTTGGTATTAACAATTATTGAAAAGGTTAAACAAGAAAAGAGAGTGAATCTTACAGGTGCAAGTATTATAGTTGCTGGTGGAATGGGAGTAGGTTCTAAAGAAAACTTTAAATTGATTGAAGACTTAGCAAAAGTATTGGGTGGTGAAGTTGGTGCTTCAAGAGCTGCAGTAGATGCAGGTTGGATACATAAAGACCATCAGGTTGGACAGACTGGTGTAACGGTAAGACCTAAGTTATATATTGCTTGTGGTATTTCAGGCTCTGTTCAACACTTGGCTGGTATGATAGAGTCAAAACAGATTATAGCAATAAATAAAGATCCAAATGCTGATATAATGAAAGTTGCTCACTATAAGATAGTAGGTGATCTTACTAAGGTAATACCTATGATGATAAAAGCATACAAAGAAAAAGTGTAAAGGAGGAGAGTATGCCTAATTTTTTTACTGAAAATGAAGACAGGGTTTTTCAATTTAATAACCTTGATATAAAAGAGATAGTTCAAATAATTGAAGATAATTTTAAACAGTCAGAAAAATATGATTATGCACCAGTGTCATATGAGGATGCTATTGATACATATAGAAGAATATTAGAGATAGCTGGAAAAATAGCAGCAGAAGTAATAGATCCACTGGCA
>Ga0308395_1000991_pt1 | contig 19907 bp, 15 predicted proteins | sample Hotspr20SampleP4_FD_202097 | JGI IMG/M metagenome (GOLD analysis project Ga0308395, IMG submission 202097) | Hot spring phototrophic mat microbial communities from Mushroom Spring, Yellowstone National Park, Wyoming, United States - 20050930_P4 ...
CGGGCAGGAATACCAGGGTGTAGAGGAGGGAAGCCGCCAGCTGGAAAACCAATGTAAGGGCGAGAGGCTCGAACTGGAGCCGGACCTGGGGGGAGGCAAAAAGGAGGGGAAGGAACACTCCCATGGTGGTTAGCGTGGAAAGGAGGATCGGATCCTTCACCTCGGAAAGAACCGTCTGGATCGGAGTGCCCTTCTGTTCCAGGAATCGATCGGCCAGGATTACCCCCGAGTCGATCACGAGGCCCGCTCCTACGGTGAGGGCCGAGAGGGAAACCACATCGAGAGTTTTTCCCAGGAGGTGCAATACAGCAAGGGCGGAGAAGGTGGAGAAAGGAATCGAGAGAGAGACGAGAAGGGCGGGAAGGAGGGTGTGGAGAAATATCCCCGTCAGGAGCACCACCCCTGCCGCACCGATCCCTAGGGCCAGGAAAAGTTCATCCAGGGAAGACTTCATCTTTGCCCCCCGATCGTACAGGATCGAGGAACCAGGGATCGAACGGGTGAGCAGGATCAACTGTTCCGATAATTGAAGAAGGTTACCATCCCCTTCAGGCCTGACATACAGAACGAGAAGTTCTTCCCCATTCACCCGGGCTCGCCGTTCTCTTGGGATTTCCCTCCTCATCACCTCGGCTATATCACCTACGGTGAGGATCCTTCGGAGGGGAACTTTCTCGACCCCTTCGGGGTTATCGATCAGCCTCAGGAGGTTCTGGGAAACTCCGGTAGCATCCCCGAATCCACCGCTCACATTCCAGGCCCGGATGGCCGAACCGATTTCTGGGAAGGAAATACCTGTAGGAAACCCCTTGTCCGGAATCCAGCGGATCAACAGTTCTTCCTTCCTCCCTCCTCCTACCTCCACCTCCCCCACTCCCTCTATCGATTGGAACCTTCGCTTCAGGCTTTCTTCCGATTCACCGGATTCGAGGGGGAAGGCAGCGATGAACACCGGATCCTTCCGCGGGTCACTTCGAAGAATCAGGGGACGCTGGACTACCGGCGGAAATTGGCGGTAGATACGGTCAATGACTTCCCGGGTTTCCAGGTATGCGTCCTGAAGGCTCGTGCCTTCCGATAGGAGGATATGGATCCGGCTCTGTCCCGGTTCGGAAAGGGAATATATCTCTTCCACACCCCGGATTTCGGCCAGGGCGCTCTCCAGGGGAATGGTGATGATCCGCTCTATTTCCCGTTCAAAAGCACCCCGGTATTCGATCAGGACCTGGAGGGAAGAACTGCCCGCTTCTTTTAGGTACGAGAGGGGGATTCTACTTCCTATGATGGTAACGGAGGCACCGAGGAGGAGGAAGAGGAACAAATACCGAAGTGGGCGTGGGGTAGAACGGTTACCCATGGGGGCCGCCTTTATCCTTGAAAAAGATCCGATAGAGGCCAGGATACACCGCAAGAATACCTAATGTCCCTAGACCCAGTCCGCCCCCCAGAGCAGCGGCCGTATGGGCCTGTAAACTCCCCCGCCCGCTCAGGAGCAGGGGGGCCATCGCTACCAGGGTGGTATTGACCGTCGCCAGGAGTGGCTTCAGGTGGGCCACAGTCTCCTCCAGGATTCCCTCTTCTCCCGAAAGTCGGTAGGCCGATGTAAGGAGGATGGTACCGTTGATGATGGTGCCTAAAAGTACCAGAATCCCCAGGAATGAATTGAGGTTCAGGCTGAATCCAATGAGGTAGAGGCAGAGGAAGCTTCCGCTGGCCGAGAGGGGGAAAGAGACCAAAAGGAGAAGGGGGATACCGCAAGATTCGAATTGAGCCCCCAGCACGAGGTACATGAGGAGGAGGGCGGTAGCGAACACCTGTAAGATATGGATCCCCTGTTCCTCCAGCGCGGAGCGGGACAGAAGAACCGGTGTGACCCCGCCAGCGGATGCGGGGAGGTTTCTGGTGAGGGATTCCAAAAGGGAGACCAGGGCCTCTTTTTTCCCTTCTTTTGGGTGGAATGTCCAGGTGACGGAGGGTTTGCGGTCGGTACGGTGCAGTTCAGAATAGGTGAAGCCGGATCGCAGAGTACCTACCCATCCAGCCTGGATCACTCCTCCTGCGAGGGGAAGAGGAACCTTCCCTACTTCCGGTGCTCCCTCTTCCCTTCCGAGGCGAATGCGGATGTCAACATCCTCTCCTTCCAAAGGAAGAGTGGAGACGATGGTCCCCCGCAGGTACAGTCCCAGGGTATCTAGAATGTAGCGGGGGGTGATCCCATGGAATGTGGCCAGGTCTTCCTTCACTTCGAAGGTCTTTTGGGGCAGAGTTTTCCGAGTATCGGCAACGGCGGAAGCCATGAGAGAAGATACACCTGACTGATGGAAAAGGTTTTCCATCTGGGAGAGGATACTTTCTCGTTCCTGCCCCAGGACGCGGAGACGGATGGTTTCCGTCGACCCCAGTAGTCGGGAGTTTCCATCGGAAGGGATCTCCAACCGGTACTCGACACCCGGTAGACCAGCTAGTAGGTTTTCTATCGAAACTTTCACCTGTGGGGATTCTCTCCCGTCGATCCCCACCCTCAAATGGACTGTCCAGGGATTACGTTCTGAGGTGCCCCGATCCTTCAGGGAGCGAGCTTCGTACCCTCCTTCGGAAAATACCCCTCTCACCCCCGGAAAAGGCAGGATCCTCTTTTCCAGGGCTTCCGTTTCCCGCGAACTTTTTTCCAGGGAGGTGCCGGTAGGGTAGCTCAGGGTAAGCTGCAGGGTATTGGGAATTTCCTCAGGCAATATACGTTTGGGAAGAAGAGTGAACAGGACACATCCCGCTCCGACGAAAAGGATAGACAGGCACAGGGGGAAGGCCGGATACCTAAAGGTGTAGAGAAGGTAGGATCGGTAGGGAATACACGCGGAGCGAAAGGAAACCGCGGGAACCTGGGAGGATCGTTTCCCCTTAACCCTTCGAGGGAGGAACACGAGGTAGAGAGTGGGAGTGAAAAGGATGGCGGATACCAACGAGATGACCAGTAAGCAGGAGATCGTGAAAGCCAGTTCCCGGAACAGGGCACCCAGTACTCCGGGTATGAGGGCTATGGGGAGGAACACCAGTACCGTCGTGAGGGTGGCGGAAAGCAGGGAAGGGAACACCTCGACCACGGCTTTGCAAATATCCTCCGTTCCCGTAGCCCTTCGCCGGTGCAGGTTCTCCAGGACGACGATGCTGTTGTCCACGATCATCCCAACCCCTAACGCGATGCCGGAAAGAGACACAGTGTTTAGACCGATCTCGGCCAGGTACATGTAGAAAAACACTCCCAGGGTGGAAAGGGGGATGGAGAAAAAGATGATCAGGGGATAGGTAAGATTTCTGAAAGTGAGGAAGAGAACCAGGAACACAGCCAGCACACCCATTCCCAGGGAACCGAGGAGAGCTTCGAGAGAAGCTACGATCCGCCGGGTGGGATCCTGAACCACCTGGATACGGAACTCTCGATGGAATAGGCTGTTGAGATGGGGAAGACTATCCATCACCTTCCTGGCGGTGCGGAGAGTGCTTGCATCGGGCATCTTGTGAATGAAGATCCCGATGGCTTCCTCCCCGTTCCAATGGAAGAAGGAAGTCCGCTCCTTTTCCCTCAGGGTGACCCGGGCCACATCCCCCACCTTCTCTGCGCTCTCTTGCACCGGAGCTCCATGATTTATTGCGGAACCTGTATCCACCCTCGAGACCGAGCCCGATACACTTCGGTTGCCTCTAGTCCCTCTACCTAACCCTGTGCCCCTGCGAAGAGGAAGGTTTTCGAGTCTCTCCAGGGAATCCACTCCCGTATCCGCTTCCACGAGGAACTCCCGGTCCCCCTCGGTGAGAGTTCCGAGGGAGGATTGGAATACGTTGTTCTGGATCGTTTCGGCAAGCTCCGCCAGGGTAATGGGTCCAGCTTGGATGAAGTCCCTTTTCCCCTCCACCAGCACTTCAGGCTCCGCAGTTCCCACGATACGGACCGAGGAGACTCCCTCGATCCTGAGGAGTCGAGAGGCGAGTTCCTTACGTACGAGGGGGGTAATATCCTTGATGGAACGTTCTGACCGGGGTGCCACACTCAGCACGAGAATCGGGTCTGCATTGAGGTCTTCTGTGTACACAAGAGGTTTCTGGATACCGAAGGGCAGGTAGGGGTAGGTACTGTCGATCTTTTCTCGAATATCCACGGTGACGGTTCTGAGGTCTACCTTCCAGTCGAAACGGAGGGAAATGGTGGATACTTCTTCCTTGGTGATGGATTCCATTCCCCGTAACCCCCGCACAGCCGAGAGGCCGTTTTCCAAGGGGATGGTTAAAAGGCGTTCCACCTCGGCAGCGGGGAATCCCGGATACTCCGTTACCACGTGCACCACCGGTATGTAGAGGGTGGGCATGTATTCTAGGCGGAGGTAGAAGAAGGATACAGCCCCCAGGAGAAGAATCGCCAGCGCAACGGTCAGGGAGGTGAAGGGACGTAGCACCAGGGTTTTAACCAGCCGGTAGAGGAGAGAGCTCGAAGCTTTTCCTTCCCTGATGAGAGGGGAGGGAGGTATAGAGGGAGTGCCACAGGGGGCTTCCATCGGGGTCTCCTACTGTTTGTTTACGATGAGGGTGTAGGGTTGGACCAGGTGGTTCTCTAGGTCGTCCTTTAGATCGGCTCTCAGGGTAAAAGTCACGGTACCCGAGTTGAACACGGGGGTAAGCCGGCAGTGCACCCGGAACACCTGTACTTTCAAGGGGATATCCCCTTCCCGTGGGGGCGTGTACGGTTGCGGGGGAGGAAGGAGAGGGTTTTCCTCCACCCGAAGGAGGTGGATGTCCAGACAACCATTCCCCGGTTCCACGGAAAAGGAGGAAAGAAAAGAACTGGTAACGATAGTCCCCTCAGGTGAAAGGGAAAGGTACACATCGAAGGCCGCGCTGGTCGTATCGGTAAAGGTATAGTTGTGACTGAAGAGGAGTTCCTCGTAGCTGGGGGTGACTGCAGTGGTATCTGGAATATAGAAGATCTTTTTTACTTCCAGGGGGATCGACCGGGGGCCGTTTACCCGAAACCGAAAGGTAGAGGAGAGGATTTGCAACTCGTATACGGTGTTCCAGGAAAGTGGCTCGTGGAAGGAAAGGATCAGTTCATCCCCCGCTTGATTCCAGGCGGTTCGATACATTGTTGTCGGGTAGAAGGTAAGGATGGAGTCCCGATGCTCGGGATCTATGGGGGAGGTGAAGCGGATTCGGAAGGATTCGTTCTTTTCGATTCGGAGGGAGGGATCCACATAGGTTCCAGGCTGTGTGGGAGTTAGGGGTACCCCGGTGGATAGGCAAGCGATGGAAAGGATTTCGGTTACTGTGTCTGGAACTTCGAAGGAGAACCGGTACTCCTCTACCAGGGAATTGCCCCACCGGTCCTGCGCCTCTTTTTTCACGGTTACCTGGTAGGTTTCCCCCTTCCTGTAGGGTTCCAGGGGGGTCCAGAGGAAGGATGCACAGTCGGAACTGAAGGAAAAGGCTCCCGGAAGGGAGGGGAGCACCGAGAAGCCCCGTAGGATCGATTCCCGATCCATCGGTTCGGAAAAGGTGATCTCGATAGGATTTCTAAGGTTCGTTACTGTCCCACCGGAGGGAGGGGAGAAGGATACAACCTTTGGCCGCTCCGTTTCTTCCTTGGTAACGAAGGTGCGGGTAAACTCTTCTTTCAGCGAGTTCCCCCACCTGTCTTCGGCAGAAGTGGAAAGAGTAAGGGCGTAGGTTTCCCGATCTTGAAGGGGGGACAGGGGCGTGAATACGAGAGTGCGGCCCCCTTCCTCCCATCGGAAGGTCCCCGCCTTAGGGGTGGTGTTCGTTTTGAGGGAGAAAGCTTCTTCGGTGCTTCCAGGGTCCATGGTTGTGGAGAATCGAAGGCGGATTTCTGTCATCTCCGATGCCTTCAGGTACTGTTGGTCGGGGACACAGGAGAGAACCCTTGGGGGTTCCATGTGCCGGAACTCTTCCGAAAAGGAGCAGGAACCCAGGTATGGAACTCCTTGTAAGATGAGGGTGCCCAGAAGGGAAACAAAGGGTCTCGTTCTTTTCATACCGCCTACTCCCTGTTATTGTCTCATGGTGACAAAGAGTTGCACCAACTCCTTCGATAAGCTGTTCCCCGCAGAAGTCCGTATTCCCCCTTCTCCGCCTTGCAGGGTGAGGAGGTAGTAGAACTCCTCCTGGGCGGTGGAAGGATAGAAGCCCGTGTAGGAGATACTGAGCTGGGTGTCCCCCACCCAGGAGTAGCCCTGGGGGATGGGACTGGGAGAGGATGGAGGGAAGACGCAGGAGAGCTTGATTTCCTTCTGGACAGAGAGTTTTTCGTTGTCCGTGGGAAAGGATCCGCCCCGGAAGGTGAAGCGGAGGGTGTAATCACTCCAGGTGGGAGGCGGCAGGGAGAGAGTTCTGCTCTGGGAGGGGCTACAGCTTTCCCCATCGAAAAGGACCCCGTCGTTCACCAGGAGGATCTCTACCGTGAGGGGATCGATGTGGGGGGTGAAGGTGAGGGGAGCATAGGGAAGGATCCGGTTTCCCGATGTGTCCTCTGCCGTGGCTCCTACCTCCAGGGTGTAGCGAACACCCTTCTCCCAGCCCGTGGCAGGAAGGAATACAAGTGTTCGATCCTCCAACCACGTCCAGGTTCCGGGGAGGGAAGGGGTAATCCGGACAGCCTGACGGGTTTTCTTTTGGTTCATCGCTTCGCTAAAGGTGATCCGGATCGGATCCTTATGTCGGAGGAGTCCCTCGAGGTTGTTCCCCAGGGGAGGAAAAGTCTCCCCGTCGTTCAAGGCTACCTCCACTGAACGAACGTAAGGGGGGATTGTGTCTTCCTGCACGAGGAAGATCGTGCTGGGGGTACTTGCGAGAGGCATGCCCGCACGGTCATGGATCCCTTCCCCAAAGGAGAGGGTGTACAGGGTTCGGTCCTGCCAGGCTTCTCGGGGGGATATGCGAAGGGTTCGATTCGTATCTGTCCAGTGTATTTCATAGGGAGTGGGGGGTGAGAGGGAGAACCATTTTGCAAAGGAGGCAGTGTCTAATTCACGGTTGAAGGTGATCAGGATGTCCGTTTTTACCGAAACGATTTCTCCCCGGGAAGGGAGGATCGATTGGATACAGGGGGCGGTTTCCGATCGGTACTGGTAGAAGAAGGGGACTGCGCAGTGCCCTTCGTAGGATCTGCCTTTCGTATCCCTGTAGGTTCCATTGAAGGATAGCACGTACCGGGTTCCCGGCTTCAACTCCGGCTCGGGCAAGAAATAGAGAGTGTTTCCCTCCCACTGAAACCGCCCTGGTACCGAACCCAGGGCATCCTTCACCAAAAAGAGAGCCTCCGCTTCCGCATGGTCTGGGGAACAGGGGAAGGATACCCAGATCTTTTCGTATATCACGGAATCGGGTTCCGAGGGGTAGGTTTGGATTCCCCTAGAATCCCAGAGTTCCCAGATCTGGCAGGAACAGAGGTGAGCCCAAAGAGTCACTAGGCTCCCTAGAACGAAGGATGTCCCTTTCATTCCGACACCTCCACTCGTTCCCCTTCCCCCAACACCCGGGTGGGATTCACCACTACACGGTCCCCCTCCTCGAGTCCCCCACGAACTTCCACCTTACCCTCTAGTCGGTCTCCCAGGAGTACCGGCACTTTGAACAGGGTAGAATCCCGGACGATGAACACGGTACCAGAAGAAGGAGAAGCTTTTGCTTCGATTTCATGGTTTTTCCCCGGAGTGTTTTCGGGTAGAAGGGCCGATTCTGGAATCCGGATTACCTTCCGGATAGGACCCGTAGGAATGGTAAGGCGGACAAACATGCCCGGAAAAAGCTCTGGAAAATTGCCCTGATTGTAGGGAGGATCGAGAAGGATCCGAACCTGGGCAGAATGGGATTGAGGATTCAGATAGGGTGTTAGAATCCGCACCCTTCCCGATAGGGTGGATATGGGTTGGGATGATCCCAATTGAACCTGTGCCGCTTGCCCTATCCGAAGGCCGGGAAGGTCCCGTTCGTGCACTTCCACCAGTGCATAGAGGGATTGGGGGTCGTAGATAGAGAAAAGGAGGGTTTCCGGGGAGACCTTTTCACCCCTCTCGATGGCTCGCAGGCTCACGATTCCTGAAAGAGGCGATCGAATCTCGGTTTCGGAGAGAAGAAGATCGATCCTGTGGAGCTCCACTCTTGCAATGGAAAGTTCACCTAGGGCAACATCCCGTTCCGCCTGTAGTGTTTTGGTCCCCAGTTCCTTCAAAAGCGTGATCCGCTCCGTCTTCGATCGGGGTAGCGCATAACCAGCCCTTAGAAGATCCTCGTCCCGGAAGCCGATCCTTTGGATCTCCAGGTCCCGCGCAGATTGTTCCCATTCGGTTTTGCCTTTTGAATACTGTGTCCTGACTACTTCCAGGTCTCCCCCTGGAATCCCTCCTGCCTGAAAAAGCTTCTTTTTAGTTTCGAACACTTCCGAAAGATGAGCGTACTCTATACCTTTCTGCGCAAGCTCGGCCTCGGCCTTTTCCATGGCAAGGATCCGGGCCTCCACAGACCGGTACCCTTCCTGCAGTTTCTCCTCCGCCAGAGCGAGTAGTGCCTCCCGGCACGATACGGTGGCGGAAGCCTGCTCCCGAGCGATGAGGAGTTTTTCCCGGGAAAGAGTGGCCAATACTTGGCCGGAGGCCACCCGGTCTCCCTCCTCCGCCCGCACTGTATCGATGGTCCCCTCCTGGGAAGAGTACACATCCGCTTTTCGGGTAAAGGTGAGGGTACCGAAGGTCTTCAGGGCTGATTGAAAGGACTCTTTCTGTACCCGTACCACCCGAACCATCGGCGGTGGAGGCGCTTTTCGCTCCGGGGTGTTGGGAGCGCATCCCTCGAAGAAGAACCATCCCCCCAAAAGAATCAAAAGAACTATCCTGGTCATGGCTCATGGTCCTCCTTCATTTTTCTCCGGCAGTAGGGGAGTGGGATAGGTGCCGAAGGTTCCTAAGCCGCAGAGCTTCAGGATCGAGATTTCCTGAAGGAAGAGTTCGGAAATCCCCTGCAGAATGGCGCTTTTACTTTTGGACACCTCGATTTCGTCTTCCAGGATTGCGAGCCGAGTCACCTCGCCAAGGGAGAGCTTGACTCGTTGCACCGATAGCTTTTGTTCGAGGAGGGCGCTCTTTTCCCTGAGGAGGTGTAGCCGCTCCGCCTTCTCGCGAAGGAGAGAGAAAGCCTGGGTAAGGTTGAATCGTACCTCCTCCATGGTTCGGCTGTACTTCGCTTCGTTTTGTAAGAGATGGAGCCGTGCCAAGGGAAACGATAGGAGCCCCTCCAGGTTTTCCCCCACCTGCGCTTCTCCCGAAAAGCCTCGCCTTCGTTCGTAGTACCCCTGTTTACCCACCTGAATACCCATGGAGAAGGGGACAACCGGGGTAGGCCAAGCCAGTTTTACCGCGATGGAAAGTCCGGGCTCGGTGAGGGGAAAGGAGTTTCCTTCCAAACTGAGTTCCACCTGCAGGGTTAGGGAGGGAAGGTAGGATGAACGAGCCTCCTGGACCTTGTGGCTCAAGGCTTCCCGCTGGATGGATAGTTCTTCCAGTTCGGTGGAACTTTGCACCGCTAGCGTTACATATCGGTCCACCTGATCCAGGGGAAGGACCCCGTTGTAGTCGGTATCGATTCTACCCGTGGGGAACACTTCCCGATCCAGGCAACCCAGGAGGCTCCGAAACTCGAAGAGGATCCGTTCTTCCTCCCGGCGTAGGGTTGACAGGTCCAATTCGAGATCCTTCTTTTTCAGGAGAATCGATAGGTAGTCGATTTCAGTAATTTCTGCCAGGGATCGTTCCGTGTGGGCGATACGACCGTGTTCGCTGGCACTATCGATAGCTCGGAGAAGGATTTCCTTTTGCAGACGGAGCCTGATAGCCTTCAGGTACGCGTCCACCACCTTGAGGGAAAGTTCCTCTTCCTGCAGGGCCAATAGTCTCCTGCGGAGCCGTAGGTTCTTTTCCCCGGTTCGTAAATCCGCATACCCCTTCCCCCGATCGTAAAGATCCTGCTCTATCCCGAGGGAAAGACGTTGGCTGTAGGTATCCGGATGGTGGTAGATAACGGTATCGTTATGGGAGTACCCTAGGGTAATCCGAGGGAAAAACCGGCGGTAGGCCATGTGATGGATGGTTTCCTCGATCTGGTTCTGGGAAAAGGAAAGGGAAAGTTCCAGATTCCTTTCCCGAGCTTTCCGAACCGCCGAAAGTAGATCGATGCTTAGGATGTCACTCGCGCTAGGCTTACCTGCCTCTACCCCGATTGCACCAGTATTCGGTTCCCCCCCTACAGGGAGTATAAAAGTCAGGAGCCAAGGGAAGAAGAATAGGAAGCAAAAGTGGGGAAGAACCCTGGAACAAGGCGATTGTGCGCACCAGGGAAGCCTGGGCTGAGAAAGGCCCTCCTTCATCGAACCTCCCGGGTAGCGCGCTCGAGGAGGGAGTAGAGGTAGGGATAGGAGGCGAGGGTCGATTCTGTTTCCTCTGTCAGAAGTCCTGCGTATACGAGTGTTGACCTCTCGAAGAGGGAGAGTTCCACGGTAATGGTGTTCCACGGGCGATACTCCTGTAGAAATGAGTCTTCTTTGAGGGATACCTTGAGGGAAAGGCCCGGGGATTCTATCTTCCCCTCGTTCCGTTTCTGGAAAAGCAAGCTCAGGATGTAATGGGAGTTTACCTCGATCTTTTGTGCATCGAGGGATCTGGATACCCGTACCTCCTGAATCTGGATCCTGGACTCCTCGAGCAGTTTCCCGTGGTTTTCTTTCAGGTACCGGTCGTGTACGATCCTGCCCGTGCCTGTGGCACAGGAGGCTGCCCAAAGAAACGAGAAGCATACAAATAGAAGAAAAAAGCATGCGTTCCTCTGCATCCCTTTCATGGTTCCTCCAGCTTTTCAAGGGATTGCTTCACTGTGCGGTACAGGAAGCTCTCTTTTGCCAACAGGTGCAGGGCCAGCTCGAGTGCCTCCCGGCTCCGCTTCTCGAGTCCGAACTGCCGGTACAAGTCCGACAATTCCAGGGGGATCTCCGCCAGCTTCCTTAAGTTAGCTTTTCCCTTTTCTAGGTACTCCAGGGCGCCTTTCGTGTCTCCTTTCGATAGACGAGCTTTACCCAGAAGAAAGAGGGCTTCAGGATTCTCCGGATCCAGACTCAAGACCTGGTAGCAGAGTCGTTCTGCCTCTTCCCCTTTGCCCTGGCTCAAGGCTATACGGGCCAACCATTTCTGCGCTTCTGGATGTACAGGTATTTGTCGAAGTACACCCTGGAAGATCCGTTCCGCTTCGGAATAATTGGCATGGAAGAAGTACGCCTTTCCCAGGAGGATAGCGGCCGCAGGGGATGCTTCCGGCCGATGCCCAGCAGGAAGGAGAAGCCGTATCGTCTCGGTGAGGTCGTTCCGAAGGTAGGCGTCCTTCGCTTTCGAGTAGACCTGAGGCGGTATGTGGGATGAGGCCTGAATCCTATGGATCAGGAAGCCAGCTCCCTCGTGAAGGATCTGGGTTCCAAAACTCAGGATAAAAGCAAGGAACAATCCCACCCTTGTAGGATTTGACGGTTTTCCCTCTCTCATTCTACAGGGATAGAACGGGGGAGTGAGATCGAAGAATTCAAAAAGGTGAAAAAATTTTTATCCTGAAAGAGGGAAAGAGTGACGGTTGTAGTTATAACCAGCGATTCAGCCAGGATAGAACGGCGTTCCGTCCATGGGCTGTTTCCAGGTGCCCCGTATTGTATCGCAGCATGCACCAGCCTTCGGGGATACCGAGGTCCTTATAGGTTCGTTTCAATTCCTGATCGATCTTGTCGAGTCCCCTGGGGGGAGTGAGGCGATCGAAGTTTCCGTTGATGGAGAGGTGCGGTCGCGGTGCGATCAATCGATTGATGGAAGTTGTATCGAAATGTTTCAACAATCCCGGTACGTAGTAATAGATCCCGTGACCGTCGAGACCTTGTGTGTCGATCAGGGACTGGAAATCCGTCATGCAGCACAGGTCGATGCATACCTTCACCCGTTCGTCCAGCGCGGCAACCCAGAATGCCATGGTGCTTCCCATGGAAAAGCCCAAAGTAGCGATTCGAGTGGGATTCACGTCGGGACGAGTTACCAGATAGTCCAGTGCCTTGAGGCTGTCGTACACCATCATGCCCCAGAGCACCTGCCCGTTCCAGAGCGTTTCCTTGAATAGTTCCGTCTCGCTCCTGCCCCTCCGTTCCCCAAAGTTCCATGCGTCGATGCAGAGAACCAGATACCCTCTAGAGGTCAACGCCTTTCCATAGGGGAGCTTCTTCAGAGAGTCTCTCCCCAGGAGAAGTTCCTCCTTCCCTATATCCCATCGCTGCCCATGGGCATGGTTGTACAGGACCACAGGAGAGGGCCCTGACCGGTCCGCTGGGCGGGCGCAGTAGGCCGGAACAGGCTCGATTCCGTTCAGGTCGAGGAGTAATTTCTCCACGATGTACCCGTCCCATTCGATTGTCTCGATACACTCCGCCGATACAGGCCGATCTCTATCCGGTAGATCTCCCAGTAGGGAGTATAGTTTTTTTCTAAGGTTCTCGGCAGAGCGCATAGGGATTCTCCTTCTATAAAATCAGTTCTATAAGATCCGTTGCCAGTACCCTACGTCCAGCCATGTACCGAACTTGAATCCCACTTCAGCGAAGTGAGCTACCTTCTTGAAACCAAAACACTCGTGCAACTGCACGCTTCGCTCGTTTGGTAGAACGATCCCCCCTATGACGGTATGATACCCTTGCGATTTTAGTTCAGTGAGGAGCCTGCCCATCAGCATCTTCCCCAATCCTTTGCCCTGGTAACCGTGGCGTACGTATACGGATAGCTCGGCAGAGTAGCGGTAGGCACTCCTACTTTTCCATCTATTCGCATAAATGTACCCGTGAATTTCGCCTTCCTCCTCCAGTACCAACCAGGGATAGGAAGAAATGACCTCCCGAATCCGGTTTTCCATCTCAGGCACCGGTACCGGTGCCTCTTCGAAGGTACAAATACTGTGGGTTACATAGTAATTATAGATACTGCATATCTCGGGTGCATCCCCCAGCCGGATCTTTCGCAGGGTCATCCAATTCCCCTTTACGTTCCTCCAGGTAGAAGCCTGCGGTCTGTGGCTATGAGGAATGCTCCAATGATGTCCATTCCGACTCCGTGCTGTATCAGAAAACTCTCTCCTGGAAGGAGAATTTTCAGGAGAATCACATTGGTAGGAAGAAGGAAGGTGAGCATAGGGGCGGGTCTCGCTTCGGATAGTATCCGAAAACTGAGGGCGCATGCAAGAGTGGTGAAAAGGAAAGAAAGTCCTAATGCCATTGGATGTGCCGGAAATAGTCCTCTATCAGGAACTTGAGAGATTTTTTCTCCGAGTTCACAAGCCAGTAATGGTCTAGGGTTTTAGGATCCACGTTCTGAATCAAATGTAGGAGAAACAGATTGTACTGCTTCCAGAAATCGATCAGATGCCCCACCATTTCCTTCAAAGTCCATTTGTCTTCACCCAATTTCACCTCGGCTATGTCCATGCGCTTCGCCATTAAATTATAGAAGGATTCGATTTGGGTTTTATACGTATCGATGGGGAAAACCATAGGTCCTCCAATTCAACAGGGTGTTTACCGAAAGAGGATTTGTGAGAAGCTCGTCATCGAACTGTTTCGTCGCGTTCCGGGACTGTTCAGGAGATGCCAGGCGGTATACAGTTCGGCAAAGGGAACGTCCGCGGACATCCCATCCACGGCCACTACCACATTCAACCCCCGGAGGGAAGCGCCTGTCAATTACCCGTTACATCCCATACCTTTAAAGAGTTTTGCCGGAGGTGTTGCGTAGAAAGCTCTCTTCGCGTGCTTCAGTCCCGCATCCACCATACCTTCGCAGATTTTAAGGGTGACGGAGGACGGATCGATCACTTTGATTCCCAACTGTCGTTCAACTTCCGCTGCGTATCCCACCATTCCCGCGCATCCCAATACGATCACCTCCGCCCCATCCTCTTCTACTGCTTTTTTGGCCACTTCCAGAATGCGAGCCTTGGTTTTCGCCGGATTGGCGTCAGTTTCCGCTACGGTCATTCCCAGAGGGCGCACCGAGGCGAGGGCTTGTTCTAGTTTGTACCGCCTTACTTCGTATTCTTTTGCGGGAATCCTCTTTTCCAGAGGAGTGAGGATAGTGAACTTAGCTCCCAGTATGGCTGCCACATGGAGGGATACCTCTTGGATCCCCACGACCAGAATATCAGAGATCTCTTTAGCGGCTTCTATGCCGGGGTCACTGAAACAGGCAATGATAACCGCATCATACCCTTTGGTGTTTGCCTCCTTCACTAAAGGCAGCATGCAGGATGCGGCGATAACGGCATCGTAGTTCGATTCAATGGAAATAGGCCCGGAAGACGGGCATACCACGGATAGTTCGGTATCAGGGCGTTTGATCTGCGTGAGTTCTTTCTCGAGATGATGTGTCATTTCCTCGGAACTGTTGGGGTTGATTACCATAATTTTCATGTATTGGATCCTCCTTTACACCGATGCATATTGGGTCTTAGCTTCCTCATATCCCTTTTCGAAAGCTTTTAGGTTGAGTTCGAGGAATTTGGGTGGCGCGAACTTCCGTATCGCATGTGTCCATACAGTGGTATCTAAGGGAAGAAGGGAAGCCAAAATCCCCACCATATATATATTCAATACTTTGACACTCCCTAGCTCTTGCGATTTTAGCGTGGCGTTGGTCCGGATGATGCGAGAAGAGTTTTGTTCCAGGTAATGCAGGATTTCTTCCTGTGAAGGGTATTTCATCTGGCCCGTAGAAACGGTTACGGGAGGGATCTTGTATTCATTGAGGATAACCGTCGCGCTTGGCTTGAGAAACTCCAGCATTCGAAGGGATTCCAGCGGTTCAAAAGCAAGTAAATAATCGATGGAATTTTTGGAAGCCACAGGGGAGAACACTCGTTTACCCCATCGAACGAAACTGGTGACACTCCCGCTTCGGATCGCGAGTCCGAGAATGTCGGATTTTTTTACATCGTACCCCGCGATCATTCCTGCCTCGGACAACACATCGCCGGCTAAAATAGTGCCTTGTCCTCCCACACCGAGGATCAAAAAGTTCATTTCCTCCATACCATTGCTCCTAAATCTGAGTTGAAAGGGATTGAGATGATTCCGTCGGCTTAATGGCCTTGACGGGACACACCTGTGCGCAGACTCCGCATCCGTTGCAGAGGGTAGGATCGATTGCCGCTTTGAATTTCCCAGTTTTCGGATGCTTTATATCTGACAGAACGTTTCCAGGGCATCCCACTTTGAAGCAGGTTCCGCAGGCAATGCAGATGTCCTGGTCTACTCGGTACGGCGGTTTTGCGGTGCGGTTTACAAAAATGCAGGGACCCTTTGTGATGAGAACGGATGGCCCATCCTTATAGGCAAGACATTCCTTTAAACCCTGTTCCACCTCTTTGATATCGAAGGCATTCACGGTTTTCACGAAACCTACCCCGATAGCTTTCACAAGACCTTCCATGTCGACGGCTTTCGCTTTTCTCTCGTGCACAACGGACCAGTCGACCCCCGGATGATCCTGATGACCGGTCATGGCGGTTACCGAGTTGTCCATCAGGATCACCGTACCCCGCGTATTCGTGTGCACCATGTTGATTAGTGGAGGCAATCCCGCATGGAAGAAGGTGCTGTCTCCTATGGTGCACACGCGGTCTTCCGGGATATCGGCCAACGCCATGCCATGGAGTACCCCGATGCTCGCTCCCATGGAACCCATGGTATGTTGGGCTCGGAAGGGAGGAAGGGTCCCCAGATTGTAACACCCGATATCCCCCGCCACAGGCAACTTCATTTTTGCCAGTAAGTAGAAGGTGGAACGATGGGGGCATCCCGGACAAAACACAGGCGATCGGGTTGGCAATGATTCGGGTTTTACCGTACCTCGGGCGGTGGATTTCCTCTGCACGGGGATGCCTGCCTGTTGGCAGTATTTCTCTATATCATCGGGGAGAAGTTCGAAGTAGGGAGGAAATACATCCTTCCCTCGAACCGCTATGCCCATTGCGCGGATCTGTTCTTCCAGAACGGGGTCCAGTTCTTCGATTACCAGCAGTTGTTTTACCCCCCGGCTGAACTCGAGTATCTTTTGTTTGGGGAGGGGAAAGCTCATTCCAAGTTTCAGAATGGAAGCTTCGGGAAAGACTTCCTTGGCATAGGTATAAACGACCCCGCTGGTGATGATTCCCAAGTCCCTGTTTCCCCATTCGATCCGATTGATCGGAAGGGTATCGGCGAAGGCTTGAATAGTTTTAAGTTTTTCTTCCAGTTTCACATGCATGTGCCGAGCATGGGAGGCGGTGCAGTTATACTTTTCCGGTTTTCTAGGGAAGGGCACACTGTTTTTCCCCGATTCCTTGCGTTCCCCTAGGGTTACGATACTTTTCGAGTGGGACACTCGCATCACCGAGCGTACCAGCACCGGAATATCGAACTGTTCGGAAAGTTCGATTCCCAGCACAATGAAATCTTTCGCTTCCTGGCTGTCCGCAGGTTCCAGGGTAGGTATTTTGGCAAGCCGCGAATACCACCGGTTATCTTGTTCGTTTTGAGAGCTGAAAAGGCCTGGATCATCCGCCGTCACTACCACGAGCCCCGCTTCCGCTCCTGTGTACACGGTGTATAGAAGAGAATCGGACAGCACATTCATGCCCACCTGTTTGGTGGTAACCAGGGCACGTTTGCCCGAGTATGCGGCTCCCGCTGCGGCATCCATGGCCACCTTTTCGTTCACTGACCATTCCGCGTAGATGGCATCACCATAACGCCGTACTATGTTCTCGATGATTTCCGAACTTGGAGTCCCCGGGTATCCCAAGGCTATCTGGATACCCGCTTCGTACGCACCCCTTGCAATGGCTTCATTGCCAGAGAGTATTTCTTTCACTTCTCACCTCCATCAATGCATCCGCTATATACACTCCCTGTCCTTCCGGCAGGACAAGGATAGGATTCATGTCGAGGGCCTGCAACGCTGGTCCCAACGCGCAGGCCAAATCCCCTACCTGGCAAATCATCCTGGCGAGGCTTTCCAGGTCCCCCCGCGGTTTGCCCCGGAACCCGTTCAGCAGAGGATAGGCGAGGGTAGTTTGAATCAACTCCATCGCTTTGTCGAAGGAAATGGGAGGAATCCCGATGGAGCGGTTTTTCAATACTTCGACCCATATTCCCCCTAACCCAAAAACTACCGCCGGTCCAAAGGAAGGATCCATCAGCACCCCGCAGAAACATTCCGCGATTGCCTGTTCGATCATCCTCTGACACAGAACCCCGTCGATGCGCGCGGTGGGGTTGTACTGTTGCACATTCTTAAGAATTCGATGGTACGCTTCCTTTAGTTGGTCGGCGCTTCGGATTCCTAGCGCCACGGCACCCGCTTCCGTTTTGTGGGGCACCTCAGGAGACATTACCTTCAACACTACGGGGAAACCCAGTTCCTGAGCTCTCCTTAGACATTCTTCGAGGGAAGTACAGAGATACTCCTCCGGACAGGGAACGCCAAACTTCCGGAGGATCTCCTTCGTCTGAACCTCTGTCAGCACCCCTTTAGGGAAGTCTCGAAGCCAACTAGGGGAAGGATGGGTGGTACGAGCTGCATACAAATCCTTCGCCGACAGGGGGTTCCGTATCCTTTCTCCGTAGTCCAACCATTTTTCAAGTGCCTTGAGTCCTGGCCGGGTTCCCTGTAGAAGGGGTATCCCCGCGGCGTCCAGGTGAGCTTTCGGTTCTTCGTGAAGCCCGGAGGCTGTGTTACTGAGGACAACTACAGGTTTTCCGAAAGTCTTGTACACTTCTATGGCCGCGCGTACCGGTACCATGTACTGCTCTACCTGTGGAGCGGCCATATTGGGGGGCAGATCTTGCAAAACCAAGAGAAAATCCGCATCCTCCTGAGCCGCGGTTCGAAGAAATACAGGATACGTTTGTTCGATTTTTCCATATCCCCATGCGTCAAGGGGATTCGATACCGTTGCATAGGGGGGTAGATGCGTTTGTACTTCCTCCCTGCCTTTTGCGGACCAATCGGGGAGTTCAATTCCTGTGGGTTCTACTAAATCTCCGAAAAGACCTATAATGCCTCCTGATAGTGTGAAGGCAAACGCTCTGCGGCCGGAGGCGGGAGGGTTGGGATATTTGATCAGCAGTTCGGCAGTTTCAAAGAGCTCTTCCAAGTCATGTACCCGTATGATTCCGAGGGTGTCGAACAGAGCATCCTGAACGTCGTCTGCCCCAGCCAGAGCCCCTGTGTGCGCTTCGGTGGCACGTTTGGCTAAAGCCGATTTCCCTACCTTGATCAGGATGAGGGGTTTACCCTGGTCGCGGGCCAATGAGGCTACCTGGATCAGCTTTTGCGGTGAACGGAACTGTTCAATAAAGCCGCCGATGACCTTTGTTTCCTCTTGCCGTATCAAATAAGCCATGTAATCGGTAGCATCCAGCACCGCCTCGTTTCCCGAAGAGCAGATGGTGCTGAAACCGATCTTTCTTCCGGAGTTGGCCATTGCCAGACAGACGTACCCACTTTGGGCCACGAATCCCAAACCTCCGGATAGGATTTCTTTTGGCGCGGGAGCGCTGTAGGTGCCCACGTGTTTGGCAGGGTTCAGGTACCCTACGCAGTTTGGACCGCAGAACAGGATATTGTGATCTTTACAGAGAGACAACAGTTTTCCCTGTAATTCCTTGCCTGAAGTTCCCGCTTCCGCGAAGCCGCTCGCGAAAGCCCACGCTGCCTTCACCCCCACTTGAGCTGCTTCTTCCAGTACGGGTAGAACTGAATCCCGTCCTAGGAGAATCGCTAGCATGTCTAGGGGACCCCTTTCTTCGTACACCGAACGCAGGCGGGGGTAACAGGGAAGCTCGAGTACAGCTTTGTATTTCGGATTGACGGGATACACACTGCCTCGATAGCCCAACTGAGCTAGATTTTCCAAAACCTGCCTTCCGGGGCCCCTGTTTTCACTTGCCCCGACTACGGCTATGGAAGATGGTTCTAATAGGGGATGTAAGTCTGGAAATATAGGATCTGCCATAAGATTCCTTATACCTCATGCCTCATAGTGGAACGCTATTCCGTTTATTATTTTTAATTCAAGAGCGTTCATTTGTCAACGAGAAGTTTGTCTGTTGAAGGGATCATGAAGAAGTTTTATAGTGAGGTGATGGCATGGGAAAGGATCATGGAATTATCCTCCATACGGGAACCGGAAACGGAAGGCTGGACCCGCAGAGCCTTTACCTCGGCGTACAACGAGGGGCGGAAACTTGTAAGCCGCTGGATGGAAGAGGCAGGTTTACGGGTAACGATAGATCCTGCGGCGAACCTGATCGGATGTCTAGACGGAACCGATAAATCCTTGCCGCCGGTTCTAGTGGGTTCCCACACCGACACGGTTCTTCAGGGGGGAAGGTTCGATGGGGTGCTGGGAGTGGTTGCAGGAGTCGAGGTCGCGCGCAGGCTTCAAGGAGTCCCCATGCAACGGGGGTTGTTGGTTGTGGATTTTACCGCGGAAGAACCGACAGAGTTCGGGATTTCCACTGTCGGGAGCAGGGCCTTTGTAGGCAATCTTCCTTCGGAGATTTTATCCAGGCAGGATACTCGGGGGCGAACCCTGGCCAGTGCGTTGAAAAGTGCTGGGGGTAACCCGGCAAGCCTCGAGGGAGCGGCCCACGCTCCGGGAAGTGTCTACGCCGCCCTGGAACTCCATATCGAACAAGGGCCCATTCTGGAGCAGAAAAACAAGGAACTGGGGGTTGTAACGGGCATTGTGGGGATCGGGAGATTCAAGGTAACCGCACGGGGACGGGCGGATCATGCGGGAAC
>Ga0308395_1000992_pt1 | contig 19892 bp, 12 predicted proteins | sample Hotspr20SampleP4_FD_202097 | JGI IMG/M metagenome (GOLD analysis project Ga0308395, IMG submission 202097) | Hot spring phototrophic mat microbial communities from Mushroom Spring, Yellowstone National Park, Wyoming, United States - 20050930_P4 ...
GCGCTTCCCGTCCTGCAGAAGGGCCTTTTGCCACCGGCGCTCCTTCTCAACTACCACGGGCCGGAGGTATTCAAGACGAAGAGCGGCCGGGCATAGCGTCCCCTCCCTGCATGCAGCGCGGTGCATGTGCTTAAGCCCTTTTTCCACCGCTTATACCATTTGCAATCAAAAACCTTCTGAATGGAGAGAGGTTTTGGCGGCGGCCAGCCCGCAGGGCTGGCCGCCGCCTCAGCACGGGGCCGCCGCCCGCCGAAGGCGGGCGGCGGCCCCACAAAATACCACCGACTCGCAGTCAGAAACTCTTTGCATCAAGTTGGTATTAGGCGTGTGCTTCCCATTCTGGTTCCAAACCTGCATCCCTCGTACATTTGACTATTCATGAAACTCCACATGGGGCCGCAGCATCCCTCTACGCATGGCGTTCTGCATCTCCTTCTGGATGTAGAGGGTGAATGGGTCACAGGTATTGAGGTAGACATCGGCTACATGCACCGATGTTTTGAAAAGCATGCTGAGGCGTTGACTTTTTCTCAGATTATCCCCTATGTGGACCGGCTGGACTATGTGGCCGCGCTCTTGGGGGAGCAGGCATACGTTCTGACAATAGAAAGGGCGCTCGGGTGGGAAGGGCAGCTTCCCCCCCGCATAGAGTACCTACGGGTCTTAGGCGCCGAACTCAACCGCATAGCCTCTCACCTGTTGGCTATTGGAACTTACGCAATTGACCTGGGGGCAACAACAGGATTTCTGTGGGCCTTTCGGGACCGGGAGTATATCTTGCAGCTTTTGGAGTGGTGGAGTGGGGCGCGGCTACTGTATAATCTTTTCTGGGTAGGTGGCGTGGCTTTTGATTTACCGATGGGATTTTTGGAGAAGCTGCGCGAATTTTTGCCGCATTTAGCGCAGGGGGTGGAGGAAATCAAGCGCTTACTTTTGGAGAACCGCATCTTTATTGAGCGGACGGCCGGGGTAGGGGTGATACCGCTGCATGTAGCGGTGGCGTATGGGGCGTCGGGGCCGGTTTTACGGGGGTCAGGCTTAGCTTGGGATCTTCGGCGGGTGCGGCCGTATGGCGTCTACCCCGAGCTGGAGTTTGAAGTGCCTTATGGCCAGGGGCAGATGGGCGCTTTGGGTGACTGCTGGGACCGCACCTTCGTCCGCTACCGGGAAATCCAAGAAAGCCTCCGCATCCTCTACCAGGTGATAGATATTTTAGAAAAGCGCTATCCGGGTGGGAGAGACTTTGACCCGCGGGGCTTCTCTGGGAAAAAAATGCGTCTATCTACCGAAGTGAACCTCTATGCTTCTATCGAGGGCGCGCGGGGGGAGATAGGCTTTTCCCTCATAGGGCAGAAAGGGCAGGATCGGCCGCAGCGGCTGCATGCCCGCTCTCCCTCCTTTACGCACCTGGCCATGCTGCCTGCGCTAATCGGCGAAGGGATGTGGCTGGCTGACCTTGTCGCGCTCGTCGGCTCCCTGGATGTCGTCATGTGCGAAGTGGACCGATAGATAGCTTCCAGCATAAATCGGCAAAACCCTTATCTTTGGCGTGGCTATGTTTATGCTTTTCCGAAGGGGGCTGGTGCTGGGATGGCTTTTGGCTCTCGCACTCACCTGGGCAGGGTGCTCCTCTTCCCGCCAGCCTGAGGGCAACCCTTATGCTTCGGCGCAGACGGAGCCCACCCGCGGCGACTGGGTGGTCTGCCATAACCTCTCTGACCCGGACCAGCTCAACCCCACCAACTACCAAGGCGCCGATGCCGGCTACATTGTTGGCAACATCTTCATGAGCCTACTCACCGTGGATCCCCGAGATACGAACTTCCCGTATGTGCCGGCCTTAGCGAAAGACCTGCCCGAAATCTCCCCCGACGGGCTCCACTTCACGTTTGAGATTCACCCGGCGGCTACCTGGGATAACGGTACCCCCGTTACCGGCGAGGACTTCGCCTTCTCCGTCAAAGTCATCAAAAATCCCTTAGTGGATTGTGCTCAGCTGCGCCCTTATTATGAATTCATCAAAGATGTCACCATATACCCTAAAAATCCCCGACGATTCATCGTTGTGACAAAACAAAAGTATATGTTAGCGCTGTCTTCCATCGGTACGCTCTATATATTGCCGCGTTATATTTACGATCCGGAAAACCTCATGGGACGCTACAGCATCCCCGAGCTGGATGCGAAGGGGGAAAAGCTCCGGAGTGACCCCAATATCCAGAGGTTTGCTCGGCGCTATAATGCCATGCAGCGGGAGCCAGAGCATATTGTAGGGTGTGGGCCGTACTTCTTAGAGCGGTGGGAAACTGGCCAGCAGGTGGTGCTTCGCCGAAAGGCTCGCTGGTGGGCCGACACCTTAGAAGGCGTTGCCTACGAGGCCTACCCTGATAAGCTCATCTACCGTGTCATCAACGACCCCAATACCGCTATCACCAACCTCAAAGCGCAAAAGTTAGATGTCATGAATGCCATTCCCGCCAAAGACTTCATTCAGCTGAAAGCCAATACCGGTTTTACTACGCATTTCAACCTGCATACGCCGCCGATGTTTGCATATTCTTACATTGGCTTAAATATGCGTCCTCAGGGAAGGCCGCCTGTCTTTACCGATAGACGGGTGCGGCGGGCGCTCGCCCACCTCCTGGATGTAGATATGCTGATCAAGAAGTTTTCCTATGGCATGGCGCAGCGGATTACAGGTCCTACCTATCCGATGCAGCGGGGTGCGTACAACGACACGCTTCCGCCCATTCCCTATGATCCTGCCAAAGCCGCCCAGCTCTTAGACGAAGCAGGCTGGATAGACCAGGATGGCGATGGCATCCGCGAAAAAATGATAGATGGCCGCAAAGTCAACTTGGAATTCGAGATTCTCACGAACGCCGGCAACGAAGTCCGCCTCCAGATTGCGCGCATCCTCCAACAAGAAGCCCAAAAAGTCGGTATAAAAGTCAATATAACCTCGTTAGACTGGTCTATCTTTTTGGAACGCACGAAAAAACATGACTTTGATGCGTACATCGGCGGCTGGATCGGTTCTCACAATCCGCAGGACCTCAAACAAATCTGGCACACGAAGAGCTGGGCAGAGGGCGGGTCTAACTACGTAGGTTTTGGTAATGACGAAACCGATCGCATCATCGAGCTGATCCGGGAAGAGTTAGATAAAACCCGTCGCGACTCGCTCTATCGCCTCTTTCACGCGATCGTGTATGAGGAGCAGCCGTACATCTTTCTCACTGCCCCGTATGAACGGATTGCTATTCACAAGCGGTTTCGGAATGCATACACAAGCGCTATCCGGCCGGGCTTTTTCCCCAGCGGCTTCTGGACACCCAAAGAACATGTCCGCTACGGAAAAACTGAAGCCATGCCCTAAATATGTTTGACTTATGACGGCATACTTACTACGGCGGATACTTTTTTTCGTTCCGACGTTGCTAATAATCACGCTGCTGTCGTTTATCATCAGTCAGAGTGCGCCGGGAGACCCCGTGGAGCAGATGCTGTCGGGTCAGCAGAGCGGAGGTGAGCAGATAGCCGAGCGCCAGGCGAATGAGGCCGCTTACCTGCAAAAGCGCCGGGACTTGGGCCTGGATCTGCCCGTGTTTTACTTCTCTATCGGCCCGCTGGTCGAGCCCGACACCCTCTACAAAATCCCCAAAGTCCCGGTGCAGGATGCGCTGCGCCGACTGGTGTATAAGTTTGGCAACTGGGAGGCGGTTCAGCGCTACTATCAGGCCCTTTTGCAGCTGGAAGGGGCTTTTTACGCGAGGGCGAGCGACTCCGCCTGGAAAGGCACCGATCGCACCGAAGCCCGCGCCCTCCTGGTGCTCCTACCCCAGGAAAAAAACTACGACGAAATTCTGCACAAGCTCACGCTTTTGGAGCGGTATTTGATCCCGGCCCTGCGGCCAGCTTACGAGGAGGTCGTGTCCGCCGCAAAAGCCCTTTCCACCGAGGCCACCCCCTGGAAAATCTACGTTCCCACCATCCACTGGTACGGCACGCAAAATCAATACCACCGCTGGCTGATGGGCCTTTTCCGGGGTGACTTTGGGATTTCTTACCAAGATAAACGCCCGATTACCTCCAAGCTCGGCGATGCCGTGCGCTGGTCTATCGTTATCAATCTCATTTCTATTGTGCTGGCGTATCTCATTGCCATCCCGTTAGGGGTCCAATCCGCCGTGCATCGGGGCCAGTGGCCAGATCGCGTGATTAGCACGACCCTCTTCATGCTGTATTCTCTGCCGACCTTCTGGATAGGGACGATGGCAATCGTGTTTTTGTGTGGGGGGGGATATCTGGACATTTTCCCGCCGGGGGGGGTTCAGAGTACGGAACACTCGCCCGACTGGCCCTTCACCAAACGGCTCCTGGACTGGATTTATCATCTGATTCTGCCGGTGATCGTGTATACCTACGGCTCCCTCGCTTTTCTCAGCCGACAAATGCGCAGCGCCCTCTTAGAGGTGCTGGGCCAGGACTACATTCGTACCGCCCGTGCTAAAGGCCTCCCGGCAAAGCTCGTGATCTGGAAACACGCCTTCCGAAACTCCCTCATCCCTATCATCACCTTGCTGGCGTCAATCTTTCCGGGTATGATTAGCGGGTCTGTCATCTTGGAGAGCATTTTTTCTATTCCGGGCATGGGCTTTTTGAGCTATGGGGCTATGATTGCGCGGGATTATCCAGTGATTATTGCGGTCTTTACGATCGGGGCTGTTTTGACGCTGATAGGGATACTGGTAGCGGATATTTTGTACGCCGTGGTGGATCCGCGCATTAGTTACAGCCGAAGATGAGTGAAGCGAAAATAAGTTACTCGCCGCGGGCGAGAGCCTGGCAAGCCTTCAAAGAAAACAGGCTGGCCCTCTTTGCGCTAAGATTCACAGGGGTGCTGGTGCTGATAGCCCTCCTGGCGGACTTTTTAGCCTACAATAAGCCCATTGTGGCATCGTACCAGGGGGAGGTGATCTGGCCGATATTTCGGGACTACTGGGAGGCGCTCACGGGACGGCCGCAATGGCCCGGGCCGCTCCGGGTGGCTGATTGGCGTGTGCTACCGGTGGATTGGGCCCTATGGCCCCCCGTCCGCTACACTCCGGAGGAGCTTGACCTACGCAATGCCCCTGCCGTTGGCCCCTTTGACGAACAGATTACGCGTTCTACCGCCGAGCGCCACTGGCTCGGTACCGACAACCTCGGTCGGGACCTCTTAGCGGGTCTCATCCATGGCACCCGAATCTCCCTCTCGGTAGGGCTGGTGTCAGTGGGCATCTCCGCCATTCTTGGGATTCTCTTAGGGGCGCTGGCTGGGTATTTTGGCGACAATACCTTGCAAGTCAGTCGAGCTTCGCTGATTTTTGGCATCCCCAGTCTATTTTTAGGGCTATATTATGGCTTTTACCTGCGGCGTTATGCACTGGGCGAAGCTCTAAGCGAAAGCTTCTTCAGTTTCTTAGGGTCATTAGGCACGTCTCTCCTCGTAGCGGCCATAGTAACCACCCTTTTCTGGCTTCCCTCCCGTCTCCTCAAAAAGACCCCCTGGGGTGCCAAACCCCTCTACCTCTGGATAGACATCTCCATTAGTCGCCTGATTGAAATCATGATTTCCCTGCCCACGACGCTTTTGATTTTTACCATTGCCGCCATTGCGAAGCCGAGCCTATTCCTGGTGATGGCTGTGATAGGGCTCACGTCCTGGACGGGCATTGCCCGGTTCATGCGGGGAGAAATGCTCAAAGTGCGGCAGTTGGATTTCATTCAGGCGGCCCGGGCGCTGGGGTATGCTGACCTACGTATCATCTTCATGCATGCATTGCCGAATGCCTTTGCGCCGGTGCTGGTATCTATCGCCTTTGGGATAGCCTCGGCCATCCTGGTGGAGTCGGGCTTGAGCTTTTTAGGGATTGGCGTGCCGCCGGAGACGGTGACCTGGGGTTCTCTGTTAGCCTCGGCTCGTAGTGCCACGGGCGCCTGGTGGCTCGCCATCTTCCCGGGGTTGGCTATCTTTCTTGTTGTGACCCTCTTCAACATCTTAGGTGAGGGTATTCGGGACGCTATAGACCCTAAGCTCCAGCAACGTTGAGCTCGCTCCTGCTTGTTGGAGGCATAGTCTGGACGCTTTTGCTAGGTATCTGGGCGTACAGGCTTTCGGCACAAGACTTGTATGCCAATAAGCTTTGGGTGGGCTTCTGGATAGCTAAGCGGCTGCTCCTGCGGTTTGGGCTGGGGATGGCGCTCTTGTGGGGGATTGGGGCTTCGGTGGCGCCTCCTGAGCCGCACTATCGGATTCTGATTGTGGAGGCCGCCCTGCCCGAAGCCTGGGAGAAAGCCGACTCCCTTTTACGCCAGCGGTATGCGGGCATCAAGACAGGGCTTTTAGCGGTGAAGAGCGGTCAGGCGATTTGGGTGGTGCCGCCGACGGACGATCCGGCGCTCTTTCGGTGGGTGGGGCAGATCCGCCCCCGGGCGGCCCTCGAAGTGCCTGAAGCCACCCCACGCTACCTCACCGCGCTCAATCCGTATCTCCCTTTCGCCCGGCAGATCATCTGGATAGGCAGCCGACCCCCAAACAGTCCCCTACAGAACCTCCACCTTCTCTGGTGCGGGAAAAAATCCCCCCCTGCAGGCAGCCTCCCCGTTTTTTTCAGTGTCAGTAGCCTGCCTTCGCCAGCTATTCCCCTCTCTGAGGTGCCGATTGCCCTGCTTTTAGCTGGGGGGTGTGTGCTCCTGCTCCTTTTGGGGGATGGCCTCCTAGGTTATATCCTGCGGCAGGATTTGCCCCTTAAGTAGCTGTAAGAAGCTTGTGAGTACGGGGTTGGCCTCTGTCAGGCGCTGCCAGCGCTCCATGGCGTTTTCAAGCGCACGAAGCTCAGGGTACTTTTCGGGAGCAGCCCGCAAAAGTACCTCTACGTGGGGATGGGCCAGCTTTTTTTCTAAAAACCTTTGCAGTTCGGTGGCGGACTTTTGCGATAGGAGTACGTGGTGCTCGCTGGGAAGGTGCAGGATACAAGTGAGGCCCTGGATTTCGTAGGCGTTTTTCTGGATAGCGGTGCTAAAGAAGGTATTAGCGCCCCGGAGGCGGGTGTATTCGGTGAGGGCTTTTTGCCAAGCTTGTGGCGAGGGTGGCTCAAGCGGCCGAGCCGCTATGACTTTTTTTTTTACCTCTTGCAGGTTCTGGGGTAGGTCTACAAGCCCGGTAGAGGCGTCAGACTTTTGGGCGGGGGACTTTGGCTGGGGAGGGGGGGGTACAGGTGTCTGGGAAGTGGCCACTTGCGGAGACGCAGCGGCGGCAGGCGTCGGCGAAGGGGCTGCCTGTAAAGCCTGGTACAGCAGGGCGATTTTACTGAGGGCGACTTCGACGGCGATCTCGGGTGCCCGGGTGAAGGTAAGCCGCCTATCGGCTTCCAGGAGGATATCCAGCCCATGCAGGAGGAAGGCCCGGCTGTACAGGGGGGCGGTTTCGCGATAACGCTGCTGGTAGTTCGGCGGGATGCTCTCACTGAGGGCCTGGGGCGCCTCCTGCGCTAAAAGCAGGTGCCGAAAGTGCTCCATGAGGCCCATGAGCAGGGTACCCGGCTCATATCCTGCCGCCACATATCGGCGAAAGCTTAGCAGGGCCTCTTCGGCATTGAGGTGGCGCAGGGCCTCACTTACCGCAAAGAACGCATCATAATCCAGCACTTCCAGTGCCTGGAGCACGCCCTGGTAGGTGAGACTCCCTAAGCGGCTCACAAGCTGGTCAAAAAGACTCAGCGCATCACGAAGCCCCCCCTCAGACTTGGCTGCGATGAGGAAGAGGGCATCGTCGTTGGCCTCTATGCCTTCTCTGTGGGCGATTTCGCGCAGGTGCTGGGCGATAGTCTCCGTAGGTAGGCGCCGAAAGTCAAACCGCTGACAGCGGGAGAGAATGGTAGCGGGGACTTTATGCTTTTCTGTGGTGGCCAGGATGAAGATGGCATGCGGGGGCGGCTCTTCCAACGTTTTGAGGAAGGCGTTGAAGGCAGCGGTAGAGAGCATGTGCACTTCGTCAATGATGTAGACCATGTAGCGGCCTTGCGGGGGAGCGAGGTGAACCTGGTCAATGATGGCTCGGATGTCTTCGACGCTATTGTGGGAGGCAGCGTCTAACTCCAGGAGGTTGAGGGCGCGGCCTTCTTGGAAGCGGCGGCAGGAGTCGCAAGTGAGGCAGGGGTCGCCCTCAGGCGTGAGATTTTCGCAGTTGGCGGCTTTGGCGAGGATGCGAGCACAGGTGGTTTTCCCCACACCCCGGGGACCAAAAAAGAGATACGCATGGGCCAGACGCTTTTGCAGGAGCGCCTGGCGGAGGGTTTGTACCACGAAAGGCTGCCCCACCACCTCTTTGAAGGTGCCGGGACGGTATTTGCGCGCGGAGACCTGGTAGGCCATGCCTCTGGCAAAGGTAGGCTACTTTTGGCCTCATGCGAATAGGCCGCTGTGGGAAAGTACTCATAGGGTTTTTTTTGACTGGGGTCGGAGTCCTGATCCTCCTGTACAGCGGGCGGGCGCGATTGCTTTCCTGGTATGGGCGGTGGCTTGTGGGGGAGGCGCAGACGGCGCCCAACTGGGAGGTGCTGTTTGTTTTGAGCGGGCGTCCCTTTGAACGGGGCGTGGAGGCCGCCGCTTACTGGAAAAGCCACCCCACCCCCATCTACCTGACGGGCGGCCTGGCCAATGACAACCTCCTGGCAGCCGGCTGCGGCATCTATACCGAGTGTGAGATGGCCCGTCAGGTGCTGCTAAATCACTGCGTCCCCGACTCGGCTATCTATCTCACATGCGAGGGTACCAGCACCTACGAGGAGATTCTCCTGATTCAGCGCGTGTGCCAAGCGCAGGGGTATCGGCGCATTGCGATTGTGTCGTCGGCTTTTCATGGGCGGCGGGTCCAGCTGCTGGCCCGGCGGTATCTGGCATCCCATGGCGTTGCGACGCAGTTTTTAGCGGCTAAGCCCCTCCTCTTTGACCCAGAAAAGTGGTGGCAAAGTGAATACGGGTTTCTCAACGCCTTTGAAGAAACGCTCAAACTCCTGTACTACCGCATGCGCAGGATTTTGTAGCGCTTTTCTGGCGCCCTGGTAAGATTTACGTTTGCGCAGATTTTCGTAACATGACCACGTGCGAGACCTCGGACAGCGTCCTACCACCCCTCTCTGCGGACCACCCAGCTCTGCAAAGCGATCAGGGGAGACAGATTAGGACTGCTGCACTCGCTAAAACTTGACTGGTATCACTGGCCTTGCCGCCAGGCTTCAAACGACTTTCCGACCAGAGCTTCCAGCTCGCTTAGGCCGATCATTTTGATGCCTAAGGCTTCGGCTTTTGCCCGCTTGGAAGGCCCCATGTCTTCGCCCACTACGAGGTAGTCCAGGTTTTTGCTGATGCTACTGGCATAAATGCCCCCATGCGCAATGATATAGTTTTTGAGCGCTTCACGAGGAATGCCGTTTAGCTTTCCCGAGATAAGGAAGCGCTTTCCGGAGAGAGGGCCTTCGTGTTTGCGGGTTTTTCGTTCAAACTGGAGGCCAGCCTCTCGCAGGGCCTGAATTTCGAGTTGGTTTTCTGGCTCGGCTAAGAAGGCTCGAACACTTTTTGCGATGACCTCACCCAGGCCGTGCACGCTGGCAAGGTCTTCTTCCGAGGCGGCCATGAGGGCCTCTATGTTCGGGAAGGCCTCGGCGAGCTTCTGGGCTGCCGTCTCGCCTACGTGCCGGATTCCCAGCGCATACAGGACGCGCTCGTAGGGCACCTGCCGAGACGCCTGAATCTCGGCTAAGATTTTTTCGGGAAGTTTTTCCGCAAAGCCCTCCAGCTTACGAAGGTCTTCTGACCGGAGGCGATAGAGGTCGCTAAAAGTCTTAACTAAGCCGGCCTGATAGAGTTTTTTGAGGATTTTCTCGCCCAGGCCCTGAATGTTCATGGCTTTTCGGCTCACGAAGTGTTCCAGGCGGCCGATGACCTGGGGTGGGCAGCCGCGGTAGTTTGGGCAGTAACGGCCCACTTCGCCGAGGGGCTGGATGAGGGGCGTGCCACACTCGGGGCAGGTCGTCGGCGGCTCCACCGGCTGAGATAGCACATCCCGTCGCTCTGTCAGTACCCGCACCACCTTGGGAATAATCTCCCCGCTTTTTTCCACTACAACCCAGTCTCCCCAATGCAGGTCCAGCCGACGGATCTCATCGTAGTTGTAGAGGGAAGCGCGTTTGACAGTGGTGCCGCTGAGACGTACGGGTTCGAGCTCCGCTACGGGGGTGATGTACCCGGTGCGTCCGACTTGGTACGTGATGCCTCGCAGGCGGGTAATAGCCTGCTCGGGCTGGTACTTGTAAGCGATGGCCCAGCGTGGGGCTTTTGCGGTGAAGCCCGCCTTTTCCCGAAGCGTCCACGAATCCAGCTTCACCACCATGCCATCTATGTCAAAGCTCAGCTTTTCCCGCTTTTTTTCCCACTCTGTGATAAACGCCCATACATCTTCCAGGGGGGAGGGGGGGAGGGTTTCCACGACAGGGAAGCCCCACGCCCGTAGGAGCTGCATGCGCTCGTAGTCGGAGTCGGGGAGGTCATGGTCTTCTGCTTCCAGGTAGTAGGCCCAGAGGCGGAGGCGGCGGCGGGCCACTTCGGCGGAATCCTGGAGCTTGAGCGAGCCGGCGGCGGCATTCCGGGGATTCATGAAAGGCGTCTCGCCAATCTCCTCCCGCTCTTTATTCAGGCGCTGGAAGTCGCTCCGGTCGAGGTAAACTTCTCCCCGCACTTCTACAAAGGGGGGGGGATTGTCAGTGCGTAAGCGCAGGGGAAGGCCGCGTACTGTACGGAGGTTCGGCGTGATGTCATCGCCCTTTTCGCCATCGCCGCGTGTGAGGCCCCGGATAAAGAGCCCCTTTTCGTAGTGAAGGCTGATGGCTACGCCGTCGATTTTCAGCTGGGCGATGTAGCGGAGAGGTTCGGGCAAGGTTGGAAGCTGGCTTTGCAGGTAACGAAGAAGCTTTGTGTGGAAAGCTTGTAGCTCGGACTCGTGGTAGGCGTTGTCGAGGCTGAGCATGGGGCGGCGGTGGGGCACGACAGGAAAGTCCTTCGTGATAGTGCCGCCTACTCGCTGGGTGGGAGAGTCCGGCCGCCGTAGATCGGGAAAAGCCTCCTCTAAGGCTTTGAGCTCACGAACCAGCCGGTCATATTCACTATCGGAAATAATCGGCTGCGCCAGGACATAATAGCGATAATCGTGCTCTTGAATCTCCCGAATGAGCTCTGCGATGCGATGGGCCGCTGCTTCCCGGGAAAGGGACAAGCGGTCCGGACGGGACTCGAACCCGCGACCTCTGGCGTGACAGGCCAGCGTTCTAACCAGCTGAACTACCGGACCTTTGGGTGGTACCTTCTACGTGCCATCCCGGCTTGCTATCCTGAGGGCAGGGCAAAGGTAAGAAGATTTTGGCAATGCAAGGGTCTCATCGTCCCAGCGCCGGGTCATAGGTGAGTTGGATGTAATAAATCCCCCCAATCCGTGGGCCGCCGGGCATTTGTACATAGCGGATATTGAGTACATTTTGCCCGCCCACCCGAATCTGCACCTTATACTTTGGGATGAGGTAGCCTACCTGCGCATCTACCCACTGGACAGAGGGTATCCTGCCTACGAGAAGCCCGTCAAACAGGGTGGCATCTATCCAGCGGTAGTTGAGGCTGGCGCTCCAACGTCCGAGATTGAAGAAGTACAGGGAGCTACCGACCTTATGGCGGGGTGTATTGAAGTTTGGTAAAACGGAGGGGTCTCTCGCTGTAGATAGGGTAAGGGAGGCATAGCTATAAGTGAGCGTCCAGAGCACCTTCGGTGTGATAGCATACTCTATGCCTGCTGAGGCGTAGTCGGCATAAACCTGGTCTTGCACGTTGGTAGCTGTGCTGTAGGAGTAGGTGTTACCTGCTTGGAGGTTTTGCAGGCCCTCTAAGGTATTAGGGTCCAGGTTGGAGAGGGCTACGGGTTTGGTAGTACCGGCTTCATAAGAGGGCTTAGAGGAAACCACCCACTTGTACAAGATAAAGTCTGTATAGTACGCCCGGGCATACTCCACATCCAGGTAAAGGCCTTTCAGGAGGAGAAAGCGGGTGCCGATTTCGTAGTTTTGGATGAATTCTGGTCGGACGGGCGGGAGGTTTATTCGTACCAGGTGCTGCCGGGCTAAGGAGGCGAGGGTTGCACTGTCCGTGGTAGCCCCAGCTGCGATGCGATAAGCGTCTACCGATTCGGACGTGTAAACCCAACGATCGAGTCCAAAGGCCGAGCGTGCTCGCGTAGTCCCCCCCAGCGTTACCGCACCGAAGCTAATATCCAACGCAATGAACTGGTCTTGCAAAGTCGGGAATCTAAACCCCGTCTGATAAGAGAGCCGGACACTATTTTGTCGTTCCTTACCCCAGAAAAAGAGGGTGGCGAGCCGCGGGGTGAAGCGTCCCGGCATGTATTGGCCTTTGTCGTAGCGGATGGAACCTAAGAGGCGGATGCGGCGATTCCAGAGCCAGCGGTTTGCCTGCATAAAGCCCCCGTATTCATGCATCCAGAAGGGTCCCTCAAAGTCTACAAAAAGCGTACCCTTCGTATTGATCCGATAGAGACGGAGGTTCCCGCCTATCAGAAGGTCAGCAATGCGACCGGTGTATTTAGAGAAGTCATACTGGAGCTCGCTGTGATAGAAGGAGGAGCGGTCATAGAAGCCGGCTCCGCCCTGTATGCGGTAGTAGTTGCGGTTAATTTCATCGAAAGCCTGCCGAAATTCTGGGGTGCCAGGCTCTGGCCGACGTCTGAAAGTAACGCCCGGAATAGTGATTAGGGTAGTAGCCGTATCAGCATACAGGCGGGCCGCTTCATGGGAACCGTACAGGCTATACCCTTCAAAGTAGGCAGTGAACCAGTCCGGATTGCTTTTAGCCCATTCATTGAGGAAGATGCCGGTGAAGCGGCTGTCGTAGGCGCGGCCGGCGCTTTCCCAGCTACCATACGTGCGAAAGAGAAGCGCAGGCGTACGAAGCTCTATCTTGTGCTGGTGAAAGAGCACATCCCGCAGGACATTACGATTGGCCCCCTGATAGACGGTATTGCCATTGGCGACAAAGCTGCGCCAGGAGAGTTCTATTTTATCGGTGAGGAAGTACTGGGCACTGGCGGTGTATTTTTGAAGGAAAGTAGCTGGGTCTATCAGGTCACGGTCTCGGTAGCCGGTGCGGGCAAGGTAGAATTTCTCCTGGAAAGGTAAGCCGATCTGAGCGGGATCAAACAGGAGGCGTACCTCGCTGCCGTAGCGGTTCACGGCATTGTAGCCGGGATTTTGCGGACCGGGAATGGCGTAAATCCCCTCGGCGCCCGTGTAGGGGTCTTGGTCTCTATCATCTACGGCGAGCCAGTCGGTAGCTCGCAGGTATTCGCCTATGAGCTTGAAAGAGAACCGATCCCCGATGGTTTGGGCGTATCGCAGGGCGAAGTTGAAGTAGGGCTGGGGCGTGGTGTCGGAGGCGATGTGGTTGACCCCGCCTTTGAGCGTGGCAGAGAGGCCGGGGTAACGGCGCGGTGTGCGGGTGTACATGTCCATCATGCCGTTGAAGGCATTGGGTCCATACATGGCGCTGGCTGGCCCGGCCGTCAGCTCTACTGTTTCTATATCTATCTCCGGAGGCGTAGCAAGTAAACCCACGGGGAATCCAAACACAGGCGCCAGCATATCTATCCCATCTATCCGCTGTACCAAGCGCGGATTACCTGGGCCTCCGAAACCCCGGGTATTTATCACAGGGAAGGTAATGCTTTGATAGTTCACATCTACATTTTTGAGGGTGGCGAGCTGTTGGATGAGGTTGACGCCGGCATTGAGTCGGAGCTCCCGAATGCCCATGCGGCTTACGGTTACGGGCGCTTCTAAAACGGTCTCAGGTACTCGGCTGGTAGAGATAACTACTTCCCGCAAGGTGAGGCTGCTTTCTTGAAGTTTTATCTCAATGGAGCTGGTATTGGTAACCTGGACTTCGGTATTTTCGTAGCCGATGTAGGAGACTTCTAAGGTGAGAGGGAGGTTGCTGCCCATGACGCTTAGCTGAAATCGGCCATCGGCCCCGGAAACGACGCCGGCGAGGGTGCCTTTGACTTTGATATAGGCGCCGGGGAGGCCTTCGCCGGTGTTGGCGTCGCGCACGACCCCCTCCAACCTCAAGACGGTTGGGCCTGGGGTGGGTGGTCGGACCTCTTTCCCTTCACCTTGGATTTGACGCTTACGTCCTTCTTCTTGGGCCCAGAGGAGGGCAATCGCTAAGAGTAATAATAGCCTGCCCATATCGGAGCAAATATACAGATTCTTGCGTTACATTTGCGATGATGGCTGTTTCCCCCCTTCTAAGCGCCTTTTGGAGGGTTAGGTGGATCCGATGAAGGGGCGGCCGTGGTGGGACTGGGTGAAGCGGGTGCGGGGGGTGGAGATGGCTCAGGTGCTCAGGGCGTGGAAGGGGGCAGGGGTGAAGGGGGTGGTATGGGACCATGCAGCTTTTCACAAGGCGAAGGCGGTGGGGGAGGTGGGGCTGCGGCGGGTATATCAACCGCCCTACTCTCCTGAGTCCTGCGGAGCGGGTATTTGAGGAGGTTCGGCGGTGGGTAGAGGGACGTAGGTATGAGCGCATAGAAGCGAAGAAAACGGCGGTGGAAGAGGTGCCATGACGGTTGGAAGCCGAGGGAAAGGTCTCATCGCTGGTAGGGTGGCGCTACATCTGTCAAGATTTGAATGCCCTGCCTTCATGATTAAGAATCCGTGTCTTTAGAAATAGTATTAGGAGTGTGTTCTCACAGCTTTGGGGGCGACATCTTTTTGAAGAGGGGCTAAGCGGCATAGTAAATAGAGGAAGGAGCCGGAAGGTTGAGGGGGATATACGCAGCTAAGGCTATCCACCTCACGCAGAAAAAATACGTCCCCTCATTCAGATAGGAGAGGCCCCTTTGAAGGCTTGCTTACATAGGGTTTTAGGTTCGGATTTAGGGGGTGAGAGTTATTTTACCAGTGCTGGGTCATAAGTCAGCTGGAGGTAATAGAGTCCTCCGACTCGCGGCCCGCCCGGAATCTGCACATACCGAATATTGAGGAGGTTTTGCCCCCCTAAGCGAATCTGAAGCTTGTATTTGGGAATCAGATAACCGACTTGGGCATCTACCCATTGCACGGCCGGTACTTGGCCTGTGATAAGCCCATTAAATCTCGTTGCATCTATCCAGCGGTAGTTGAGGCTGGCGCTCCAGGGGCCTAAGTTGAAGAGATATAGCGAGCTGCCGACCTTATGGCGGGGTGTATTAAAGTTTGCTAAAAGGGAGGGGTCTTGCCCTGTAGATAGGGTAAGGGAGGCATAGCTATAAGTGAGCGTCCAGAGCACCTTCGGTGTGATGGCGTACTCTATGCCTGCTGAGGCATAGTCGGCATAAACCTGGTCTTGCACGTTGATAGCTGTGTTGTAGTCGTAGGTGTTACCTGCTTGGAGGTTTTGCAGGCCCTCTAAGGTATTAGGGTCCAGGTTGGAGAGGGCTACGGGTTTGGTAGTACCGGCTTCATAAGAGGGCTTAGAGGAAACCACCCGCCGGTACAAGATAAAGTCTGTATAGTACGCCCGGGCATACTCCATATCCAGGTAAAGGCCTTTCAGGAGGAGAAAGCGGGCACCGATTTCGTAGTTTTGGATGAATTCTGGTCGGACGGGCGGGAGGTTTATTCGTACCAGGTGCTGCTGGGCTAAGGAGGCGAGGGTTGCACTGTCCGTAGTATTCCCAGCTGCGCTGCGATAAGTGGCTACCGATTGGGGCGTGTAAGCCCAACGATCGAGTCCAAAGGCCGAGCGGGCTCGCGTAGTCCCCCCCAGCGTTACCTCATTGAAGCCAATATCCAGCGCAATGAACTGGTCTTGCAAAGTCGGGAATCTAAACCCCGTCTGATAAGAGAGCCGGACACTATTTTGTCGTTCCTTACCCCAGAAAAAGAGGGTGGCGAGCCGCGGGGTGAAGCGTCCCGGCATGTATTGGCCTTTGTCGTAGCGGATGGAGCCTAAGAGGCGGATGCGGCGATTCCAGAGCCAGCGGTTTGCCTGCATAAAGCCGCCATATTCATGCATCCAGAAGGGTCCCTCAAAGTCTACAAAAAGCGTACCCTTCGTATTGATCCGATACAGGCGGAGGTTCCCGCCTATCAGAAGGTCAGCAATGCGACCGGTGTATTTAGAGAAGTCATACTGGAGCTCGCTGTGATAGAAGGAGGAGCGGTCATAGAAGCCGGCTCCGCCCTGTATGCGGTAGTAGTTGCGATTAATTTCATCGAAAGCCTGCTGAAATTCTGGGGTGCCAGGCTCTGGCCGACGTTTGAAAGTAACACGCGGAATAGTGATTAGGGTAGTAGCCGTATCAGCATACAGGCGGGCCGCTTCATGGGAACCGTACAGGCTATACCCTTCAAAGTAGGCAAGGAACCAGTTCTGATTGCTTTTAGCCCATTGATTGAGGAAGATGCCGGTGAAGCGGCTGTCGTAGGCGCGGCCGGAGCTTTCCCAGCTACCATACGTGCGAAAGAGAAGCGCAGGCGTACGAAGCTCTACCTTGTGCTGGTGAAAGAACACATCTCGCAGGACATTACGGTTGGTCGCCTGATAGATGGTATTGCCGTTGGTGGCAAAGCTGCGCCAGGAGAGTTCTATTTTATCGGTGAGGAAGTACTGGGCACTGGCGGTGTATTTTTGAAGGAAAGTAGCTGGGTCTATCAGGTCGCGGTCTCGGTAGCCGGTGCGGGCAAGGTAGAATTTCTCCTGGAAAGGTAAGCCGATCAGAGTGGGATCAATCAGGGTGCGTACCTCGTCGCCGTAGCGGTTCACGGCATTGTAGCCGGGATTTTGCGGACCGGGAATGGCGTAAATCCCCTCGGCGCCCGTGTAGGGGCCTTGGTCTCCATCATCTACGGCGAGCCAGTCGGTAGCTCGCAGGTATTCGCCTATGAGCTTGAAGGAGAACCGATCCCCGATGGTTTGGGCGTATCGCAGGGCGAAGTTGAAGTAGGGCTGGGGCGTGGTGTCGGAGGCGATGTGGTTGATCCCGCCTTTGAGCGTGGCAGAGAGGCCGGGGTAACGGCGCGGTGTGCGGGTGTACATGTCCATCATGCCGTTGAAGGCATTGGGTCCATACATGGCGCTGGCTGGCCCGGCCGTCAGCTCTAATGTTTCTATATCTATGTCCGGAGGCGTAGAAAGTAAACCCACGGGGAATCCAAACACAGGCGCCAGCATATCTATCCCATCTATCCGCTGTACCAAGCGCGCATTACCTGGGCCTCCGAAACCCCGGGTATTTATCACAGGGAAGGTAATGCTTTGATAGTTCACATCTACATTTTTGAGGGTGGCGAGCTGCTGGATGAGGTTGGCGCCGGCATTGAGTCGGAGCTCCCGAATGCCCATGCGGCTTACGGTTACGGGCGCTTCTAAAACGGTCTCGGGTACTCGGCTGGTAGAGATAACTACTTCCCGCAAGGTGAGGCTGCTTTCTTGAAGTTTTATCTCAATGGAGCTGGTATTGGTAACCTGGACTTCGGTATTTTCGTAGCCGATGTAGGAGACTTCTAAGGTGAGAGGGAGGTTGCTGCCCATGACGCTTAGCTGAAATCGGCCATCGGCCCCGGAAACGACGCCGGCGAGGGTGCCTTTGACTTTGATATAGGCGCCGGGGAGGCCTTCGCCGGTGTTGGCGTCGCGCACGACCCCTTCCAACCTCAAGACAGTTGGGCCTGAGGTGGGTGGTGGGATCTCTTTCCCTTCGCCTTGGACTTGACGCTTACGTCCTTCTTCTTGGGCCCAGAGGAGTACCACTCCAAGGAGTAGTGTCAACCTGTGCATACGTGGGGCAAAGATAATCAATATACTTGCATGGATGCCGAATCACCCGTTTATAAGGGCCCTCATAAGGGCTTTCTGGAAGGTCCGGGGAAAGTCTACGTATGATACGATGCGCTTGTATAGCTGGTTTGTATTTTGGATAGCAGAAGGGGCGTGGGTGAGAATTTTGCCCGGACGGCTTGGGCAGGTAGCTCTCACAGCCCGTCGGAAAAGATTCTCCCGGATAGCTCAGCGGGAGAAGGTTTACCTTAAAGAGTTTGGAGGCTACCACGACTTATTTTTTTACTTTGCGCACAGAGGGGATTTTGACATGGTTTGGTTTCAGTGGCGGCCGGGTGAGATAGGGCTTCAGATAGGAGCGAATCGCGGAGGATATAGTCTTCTGGCTTCTCGGCTAATCGGACCCCAGGGCCTTTGTATAGCGATAGAGCCCAATCCTGCCGCTTACCTTGACCTTTTAGAACTGATAGCGCTCAATAAAGCCTCGAATGTAATAGCCTTACCGATGGCCTGTGGGAGCCATGAGGGATGGGTAGAGATAGAGCAGCCCCCGGGAGAGTGGGAAGATGTTCTTGTGCGGGTCAAAACCTCAGAGGACCCTCAAGCCGTAACCCTGTCTCGCGTGCGGCTATATCGGCTAAATAAAATAGTAGAGGGGCTGGGATTAGAACGGTGTGATTTTGTGATTATGGATGTGGAGGGGTATGAGGGGGAGGTTTTGCGGGGGGCGGATGCGGTGCTGCGGCAGTTTCGGCCTCGGTTGTACATAGAGATACACGACACCTGGGACGAAATAGAAGGAAGTTTACGGGCGTATGGGTATGTAGTTCGTGCATGGAAGGGGAGTCGGCCCGGGCGGGGACATGTCTGGGCTATGCCGGAGTAAGGGCATAGGTTTGTCGGCCATCGGTCCCGGAGACGACGCCGGCGAGGGTGCCTTTGACTTTGATGTAGGCGCCGGGGAGGCCTTCGCCGGTGTTGGCGTCGCGCACGACCCCTTCCAACCTCAAGACAGTTGGGCCTGAGGTGGGTGGTGGGATCTCTTTCCCTTCGCCTTGGACTTGACGCTTACGTCCTTCTTCCTGGGCCCAGAGGAGGGTGACGGCTAAGAGTAATAAAAGCCTGTCCATATCAGGGCAAAGATATCGTATTCTTGCGTTACCTTCGCACTGATGGCTGTTTCCCCCCTTCTAAGCGCCTTTTGGAGGGTTAGAGGGAGATCAATCGGCGATACGATACGCTTGTACGCTCACCTTGCTTTTTTAGCTGCTGAAAGAGCATGGATTCAGGTCCTTCCTAAAAAATCTCGGCAGTTGGCGTTGACAGATCGTTGGAAAAGAATAGCTTGGTGGGCTCAACGTGAAAAAGTCTATATTCGTACTCTGGGTGGCTATTATTCTCTGATTTTTTGCCTTCAGCGTCCAGGGGTGGATTTTGATGTAGACTGGTTTCAGTGGCGGGAGGGGGAGGTGGGGATGCAGATAGGTGCGAATCGTGGGGAGTATAGTTTTATGGCTTCTCGGGTCATTGGGCCGCAGGGATTTTGCATAGCGGTAGAACCGAATCCCGTGGCCTACTTGGATCTTTTGGAGCTGATAGTTCTCAATAAGGCGTCTAATGTTTTGGCTTTGCCTATTGCTTGTGGGAATACGGAGGGTTGGGTGGAGTTAGAGCTGCCGAGGGAGGAGTGGGGAGATGGGATGGTACGGGTGAAGACCCAGGCGGAGCATGGGGCGCGGGTGGTGGCTCATGCGCGGCTGTGTCGGGTAGATGGGATTGTCAGAGGACTTGGCTTAGAGCGATGCGATTTCCTTATCATAGATGTGGAGGGGTATGAGGGGGAGGTTTTGCGGGGGGCGGATGCAGTGCTGCGGCAGTTTCGGCCTCGGTTGTACATAGAGATACACGACACCTGGGACGAAATAGAAGGAATTTTACGGGCGTATGGGTATGTAGTTCGTGCATGGAAGGGG
>Ga0308395_1000993_pt1 | contig 19884 bp, 16 predicted proteins | sample Hotspr20SampleP4_FD_202097 | JGI IMG/M metagenome (GOLD analysis project Ga0308395, IMG submission 202097) | Hot spring phototrophic mat microbial communities from Mushroom Spring, Yellowstone National Park, Wyoming, United States - 20050930_P4 ...
CTTGTTCCAGACTCCCGAGAGGCCCATGGCTTTCTTTGCTTCGGATAGGGTCTTTTTCGCTTCCTCCCGCATTACCATGGTACCATCGTAGATCACCTCGTCCACAAACCCCTTGCGGGCTTCGAACCCGGCTCGTTTCTCCCGAATCGGATCGAGAAATGCATTGAGGGCCCGGGCCAACTTTTGCTTCACTTCCACATCCCCCACTTTTCCGGTCCGGTACCGTTCCTTCAACTCTTCCACCTCTTCCCGATTTGAGTTGAAGATATCATGGTAGATGAACACGGGGTTCCCTTCCACCTTGCCGGGGATGTCCGCTCGAACCCGGTTGGGATCCGTGTACATGCCCATCACCTTCTTCTCTACCGTTTTGGGATCATCGGACAAGAGAATCGCGTTGTTGAGGGATTTTGACATCTTGGCGGCACCATCCGTTCCCACGAGGGTCGGTACATCTCCCAGAAGCACATCCGGTATGGGGAACACTTCCCCATAGAGATTGTTGAACCTGCGGGCAATCTCCCGGCAGAGTTCCACATGGGATTCGTTGTCCTTCCCTACCGGCACGAGGTGTGCTTTGGGCAACAGGATATCCGCTGCCTGGAGTACGGGGTACCCCAGCAGTCCAAAAGGCATCTCCGCCAGGTTTGCCGATTTGGCCATGTCCTTCAAGCTGGGAATCCGTTGCAGCCGGGGCACGGTAACCAGCATTTCGAAGATCAGGTTGAGTTCGTACACTTCATGCACGGCAGATTGCAGATAGATTACCGATTTCGAGGGGTCGATCCCGCAGGCCAGGTAATCCAACACCATCTGCCGGGCGTTTTCGGTAATTCCCGCAATATCTTCAGCAGAAGGGCGGGTAGTGAGGGTATGCAGATCCGCAATGATGAAAAAACATTCATACTCATCCTGAAGGCGGACCCGGTTAGCCAGCGATCCAACATAGTGACCTAAATGAAGCTTTCCTGTGGGGCGATCCCCTGTCAATATTCGTTTGCGAGACATACGTACTCCTTCATAGGTGTTCTTCCTCCGGTTCTATGGACTTCTTTCCGCTTCCCAGTAAAATCGCAATAGGGTGCAGATAGGGGACATTTTCACAGGTGATCTTCAGTGCCACTGTTAGAGGCACGGCAAGAAACATGCCCGCAATTCCCCAGATCCAGCCCCAAACAAGGAGAGAAAAAATGATCACTACCGGACTCAAGTCCAATTGATCACCCAACAGTTTAGGTTCGATCAGATTCCCCATGATCTGCTGTAATACCGTCATGAAGATCAACACCACTGCTGCCTCTGTTAGGGAGGGATAGTACTGAAGCCCCACAAACCCTACGGTAATGACGGTGATCAATATCGAGCCGAGACTGGGGATGAAATTGAAGAAAAAAGTGAGAACAGCCCACAGGATGGGAAAATCCACACCGTAAAGCACGAAGAATACCAGTGCTCCCATACCTGTCAAAAAGCTGATGAGGAGTTTGATCGATAGAAAGCGGGTAATCTGAACCGCCGTATGGTTGAAGATGCGGAAAATGCGGGTGGTTAGCCGGGATTGAAAGGCCTGCAAGACTTTCGTTTTTGTGTAGGGGCGTTCGAGAAGGAGAAATATGAGAAATAGAATAAAGAGAATAAGACCTGCAATGAAATCCATGAAACGACTGGAAAGGGATACAATATAGGTTCCCACCAATTTAGGAATCGGCACCTCGGTCGCTTCCGGAGGCAGACCGAAAAACCGAATCCAGGGCTTCAATACTACCTGCAGCTTCTCCATGTAGGCTGGCATTTCCCGATAGAGGGTGGATACGCTGGAATAGAAGAATATCCCCACGAGAAACCCAAAACCGAGGATCAGGATGACCAGTACCGCTATGGCGATACTTCTAGGAAGTCTCAGGAATCTCTGGATGCCATCCACTGCGGGAATCACCACGAAGGAGGCCAGCACAGCGGTAATGAAAGGTAGCACCACCTGAGAGGTGATGTGTAAAACCGCCCCGGTGGCAAACACGGTGAGGGTGGCAAGGAGACTGGTAGAAATGCGGTCGATTTTCATCTGGTATGCATAGTACAGTACTAAAATTTTCCCTTATACGCAAGAACCCAGGGATAAAATTAGTACCCCGAAGCTTGTGGGGATCCGACGGGGAGTAAAGAGGGCGACATGAATCACGCGCCCTCCCTGGAAATCTATTACCGACCTTTCAGAGGCCTTTAGCGCCGGCGAACCAATAGAAGGGTCTTCCCGAAATGGTCATGCCCGTTGCATTGCCCTCTTTAAGCCATAGTTTCAAGCTGGTTGGTTCCGAAGAGAAATACCGCCAGAAAATGGGCATAGAGAACTTTCCATTTGCAGGGAGAGTGATCTCGATGTCCGAACTATGGCCCCCAGCCGTCGTCGATAGTGTCAGTTTGAGGGTCCTGATTTCGCTGGAATTATTGATAAGTTCTATCACAATCACTGCCGCGTCAAGATTCGCGGGCGTGGTCCAGGTGGTGCTGTGATTATCGAAACCCGTACCCATTATCGTTACACCATCCGTAGAATTTGCGTGGAACATCTGCGGACGCGCATGCAGCATAAGGTCTATCTGCGCTTTGGTGTAATACTGACTCGCATCGAAATCCGCTCCCGCACCTCCCTTTTCATCGGCACTGCCAAATAGGTTGCAACCCTCTAGCAATACGCCTGACCCCAGCAGAACCACCGCTGCACATGCAGCATAGATGAATTTTCCCATAATAACCTCCTTCTGAATTGAAAAGCTTCGACTCTTTAAGTCTTCGCCTGTTCTAAAGTATCAGGTATGATATAGGGGCTGTAAATTCGTAGAAACCTACGTATTGTCCGGGTGATTTTCTATGTGGAGCCGGATGAGAAGATCCGCGCGATTGTCGACTCCAAGTTTTTCATACGCATTAGCCATGTGGCGTTCCACAGTACGTGAACTGATCAATAATATCGAGGCGATCTCCCGGGCCGTCATACGGAGCGCCATGAGCCGGACGATTTCCGCTTCCCGCCTGCTCAGGATACGGCAGTCGTAGGCAAGTTCCGCATGGTGCACCGCCTGCTGGGAAAGGCGGGATATTTTGCGGTGATAGGAATGAAAGTTTGCCAGATGGCTTACCACTGTTTGGTATACACGGCATTCCTGTTCTGTAAAAGGCAACGACGAGGCAGATCGCAAAAGGTGCGGCAAATATCCGACCTTGGGTGTAAGGATGTAACGGATCCCTAAGGGCTTGAGAAAGTCGGTATAGAATTCGTTGGAAGGCATAACAGCCCAGTCCACGTAGCGATACATATCCAAATATTTCGAGGAAAAAGGCATGCGGTACCGATAATAGGCGTTGTATTTTTTAACTAGCTCTTCCTCGCCCTTTACCGCAAGAGGCAGCTTTGATCCAGCCTCATAAAGCAGAAGGGCGCAGGGAAAATCTGCGGGGATGAGGTTTGGTAGGTTCGAAACCACCCAAAAATCGAACTTCTCTTCGCTCTGCGTCGAGCCGGCATCCAACAAAAAATCGTGGATTTTTTTCCAGGGAAATCCGCTCTCCCAGTCCATGGTTCGCCTCAAGTATAACGTTTTTTCCTTTATAGTGCACTTCCAAATTGCATGCGCCGCAAGGAAAACGAATCTTTTGAGTTCTTGACAAAACACTAAAATTTGTGCAACTTTTTAACGCACAGACGAGGTGGATGTAGCTCAATGGTGGAGTCCCAGACTGTGGATCTGGTTGTTGCGGGTTCAAGTCCCGTCATCCACCCTCACCACCGAAAATCGTGGTGCTCCGCTTGCGGATTCATCCGGCAAGGGAGAAGGATGGGCGCCCGTAGCTCAGCTGGATAGAGTGCCGGACTTCGAATCCGTCGGTCGCAGGTTCGAATCCTGCCGGGCGTAACTACAAGGGCCGTTAGCTCAGCTGGTAGAGCAGCAGACTCTTAATCTGCGGGTCGAAGGTTCGATCCCTTCACGGCTCAGAAGGAACAGGGGAATTGACAGATTCTTCGGTTCCTGGCTATCATCTGCGAGAGTGGTGAAACTGGCAGACACGCCAGACTTAGGATCTGGTGCCTTACGGCGTAAGGGTTCAAGTCCCTTCTCTCGCAATGCACTGTATGCCGCATTGCGAACTTGAATGCCAGTGGGAAGGGGTGCAGCACGTGCGGGAATAGCTCAGTTGGTAGAGCTCCACCTTGCCAAGGTGGATGTCGCGGGTTCAAGTCCCGTTTCCCGCTTATACATCGCAGGCGGTCCGGCAACCCGGGTCGCCTTTTTTTTTAGAACCCATGGAGGAGGAATACAGGTGGTTCACGAAAAAGAAATCCAGCACTTAGACGAGACGTCCCAGGTAAAGCTCCGGGTAACGGTGAAAAAAGAGGACGTAAAAGCAGAGTACGACAAGTTGCTCAAAGAGTACGCGAAGAACGCACACATAGACGGGTTCCGGAAAGGAAAGGTGCCCCCCTCGGTACTGGAACGAAAATTCGGGGAAAGTATCCGGTTTGAGGCAGGGCAAAACGTAATGGAAGCGGCATTGACGGAAGTGTTCGCCCAGATAGAGGAAAAACCTCTTGCCACCTCCATTCCCAAACTGGAAGATGGTTCGGATGTGAAACCCGAGTTCGATCGAGACTTCCAATTCACGGTTACCTACGATGTGTACCCCAAAATCCAACTCGGGCCCTACAGGGGACTTGAGGTAGAACAGCCAGTGGTACGCATCACGGAAGAAGACGAAAAGAGGGAGCTGGAAGCCCTGGTGGAGCAGAACTCCTTCATCGTAGAAAAGGATGGAGAAGCGGCCGAAGGGGACATCGCTACGGTGAACTACTGGGAAGTGAACGAGGAAGGGGAAGAAGTTCCCCAATCCAGAAGGAGCGACTATACCTTCACCATCGGGAAAGGGCAGACAATCTTCGATTTCGATTCCGATGTCATCGGAATGAAGAAGGGCGAAATCCGGACTTTCACAAAATCCTTCCCCTCGGATTATAAAATTCCTGAACTGGCAGGTACCACGAAAAGGATCTCCGTGGAACTTTTGACCCTGAAAGAGAAAAAACGCCCCGAACTGAACGATGAATTGGCTCAGGATATCAGTGAAAAATACAAGACCCTGGCGGATCTGAAACAGGACATTCGGAAACGCCTCGAGGAAACGGCCCAGAACAGGGTTCGTGCCCTCACCATCGAGCGGTTGATGGACAAGGTGCTGGAACAATCCTCCCTTGTGGTTCCCCCGTCCATGTTGCAGGCGGAATTGGAGCATACCTGGCAGCATTTTCTGGAGCGGAACCGAATGGATGAAAACATCGTACTGAATATTCTCAAAGCTCAGGGGAAGAGCAAAGAGGATCTGTTCCAGGAATGGAAGCCCCAGGCGGAAAAGAGCTTGAAGGTGCGTCTCCTCATCGAAGAAATGATGAAAAAGGAACAGATCGAAGCCACCGAAGAGGAGGTAGATGCCCTGATCAAGGAACAGGCGGCAAACGTATCGATGCAGCCGGAGGAACTTCGTGCCTACTATGAAAAGAAAGGCTACCTGGAATCGATCAAACATGATATAAAGGAAAAGAAACTGTTCGACGCGATCCTGGCCGATACGAAGATCGTTCAAGGGGCAGAGGTTAAATTTGTGGACATTTTTCAAGGAAATCGTTAATTTTTAGAAACATGAAAGAAAAAATGCACAGTCTTGTTCCCATCGTCATCGAACAAAGCGGAGCCGGAGAACGGGCTTACGACATCTATTCTCGTCTATTGAAAGACCGCATCGTATTCATCGATGGGGAAATCTTCGATCTTACGGCGGATCTGGTGGTAGCCCAGCTTCTGTTCCTCGAATCCCAGGACCCGGAACGGGACATTAGCCTCTACATCAACTCTCCGGGCGGCTCTGTTACCGCCGGCTTGGCCATCTACGATACGATACAGTACATCAAACCAAACGTACAAACCATCTGCCTCGGGCAGGCCTCCTCCATGGCCGCCCTCATCCTGGCTTGTGGTACCAAGGGGAAACGGTTCGTGCTTCCCTCTTCCCGGGTGCTGATCCATCAACCCTGGGGGGGAGTACAGGGGCAGGTTTCGGACATCAAGGTACAGGCAAGGGAAATACTACGTCTGAAGAAACTCACCATCGATTACTTTGCCCTCCACACAGGAAAAACCTCGGAACAAATCGCTCGCGATCTGGAGCGGGATTTCTACATGTCAGCGGATGAAGCCGTAAGTTATGGATTGGCAGACAAAATTCTGCAAAGGGGGCCCCATGAGCAAGCTAAGAAATGAGGCCGTTAAAGTCTGTTCCTTCTGCGGAAAAAGCGCAGACTATGCCCGAAGACTCATCGCCGGTCCAGGGGTGTACATCTGCGACGAATGCGTGAACGTCTGCAAGAAGATCCTCGATGAAGAGGAGGATATCCTCACCACCGAGTTCATGGAAGACATCCCTAGCCCAAAGGAAATCAAGGAGTTCCTAGATCAGTACGTGGTTGGGCAGGAATACGCCAAGCGGGTGCTTTCCGTGGCGGTGTACAACCATTACAAGCGGATTTCCTACCGGCAGAAGATAGACGACGACGTGGAACTGGAAAAATCGAACGTTCTTCTCATTGGACCTACAGGAACGGGAAAAACCCTCCTTGCCCGTACCTTGGCCAAAAAACTGAAGGTCCCCTTTGCTATGGCCGACGCAACTACCCTCACCGAAGCAGGGTATGTGGGCGAGGATGTAGAGAACATCCTGCTGAAGCTGATCCAGAACGCGGGGAACAATATCGCATCGGCGGAGCGGGGTATCGTCTACATCGACGAGATCGACAAGATCGCCAAAAAGGGTGAAAACATTTCCATTACCCGGGACGTGTCCGGAGAAGGAGTGCAGCAAGCTCTTTTGAAGATCATCGAGGGAACCATTGCCAACGTTCCCCCCCAGGGAGGCCGGAAGCATCCCAATCAGGAAATGCTCCGCATCGATACCCGGAACATCCTCTTCATCTGCGGAGGCGCTTTCGTGGGGCTGGAAAAGATCATCGAATCCAGGGTAGCCCAGCACCCCATGGGTTTTGGAGCGGATGTACGGAGTAGAACGGAAAAGAATCTCATGGAACTGTACAAACAGCTCCATCCCGACGATCTAATCAAGTTCGGGATGATTCCCGAGTTCATCGGGCGACTGCCCATACAGGTGCCCCTCCACGACCTATCCCAGGAAGATCTAGAACGGATCATCACTGAACCGAAGAACTCCATCATCAAACAGTACCAGGTTTCCTTGCGGATGGATGGGGTTGACTTGGTGTTCGAACAGGACGCGGTGAAGGCCGTAGCCGAACAGGCCATTCGCAGAAAAACGGGAGCCAGAGGAATTCGGGCCATCGTGGAATCCATCATGATGGACGTTATGTTCGAACTTCCTTCCATCGAAGGAAGGAAAAAAGTCGTCATTACTCGAGATGTAATCGAGAAGATGGAAAGACCGGAGATCATCCTGATCAAAAAGTCTGCATGAAGCTCTTCACCCGCGGCCAACCAACTACCCTCACCGTGCCTGTAGTGCCTCTGCGGGATCTAGTGGTCTTTCCTGGAATGGTAGTTCCCGTGTTTGGGGTCAAACGGATCCTGGTAGATGCCATCGAGGAAGCGTTAAAGGCAGACCGCAAGGTGTTCCTCGTATGCCAAAGAACTCCTACCCTCGATCCCAAGGGGGGTGATCTATACACGGTAGGAACTCTCGGAACGGTGCTGCAGCACATGAAACTCCCCGACGGCACCCTCCGCGCCCTGGTGGAAGGAGAACAACGGGGAACCATTCTCTCCTTCTCCCAACAGGATCCCTTCCTGAAAGCCGAGATCCGCCCCCTCATCGATAAGAACGAAGTGGATAAAGTCAGCCTTTCCCTCATCCGATCAATCCAGGAATCCTTCAAAACCTATGCGGCCTTGAATAAAAAGATACCCGCGGAAATCACTTCAGCGGTGGATCGCACCGAATCCCCCCACAAACTGGTGGATCTGGTGTGTGCTCATGCGGGCTTCAAAATCGACAAGAAGATCGAACTACTGGGGATAGAATCCACCGAAGCGAGACTGCGGGAACTGGCTTCCACTCTGGAACTGGAGTGCGAGCTCCTCGATCTTCAGCAAAAAATAACCAACCGCGTGAAGAAACGGATCGAGAAAGGCCAACGGGAATACTTCCTCCAGGAACAGATGAAGGAGATCAGCCGGGAACTGGGTAGGGACGCGGAGGATCCCACGGGGGTGAAGGAACTGGAGGAAAAGGTAAACAGGAAGGGACTACCCGAGGAGGTCTTGGCGAAGGTTCAGCGGGAACTCCGGAGGTTGGAAAAGCTCCAAACCTTCTCTCCCGAGGCTGGAATCATCCGCACCTACATCGAGTGGATCGTGGACCTACCGTGGAATGAGCGTACCGAAGAGAACAGGGACATCGAAGCCGCAGAGAAAATCCTGAACGAAGATCACTACGATCTGAAAAAGCCCAAGGAACGGATCCTGGACTTCATTGCCGTGCACCAACTGAAGGAAAAGGTGAAAGGTCCGATCCTTTGCTTCGTGGGCCCGCCGGGAACCGGGAAAACTTCCCTGGGTAAATCGGTAGCCCGATGCCTGGGCCGAAACTTCGTGCGAATCTCCCTGGGGGGGGTAAAGGATGAGGCGGAAATCCGGGGGCATCGCAAAACCTACGTGGGAGCTTTGCCTGGAAAGATCATTCAGTCCATGCGGAAAGCGGGTACCCGAAACCCTGTGTTTCTCCTGGACGAAGTGGACAAGATGAGCAGCGATTTTCGGGGAGACCCGGCCGCAGCCCTCCTGGAAGTGCTGGACCCGGAACAAAACTCCACCTTTCTGGACCATTACCTGGAGGTCCCCTACGATCTTTCCAACGTGATGTTCATCACCACCGCCAACTCCCTCCACAACATTCCCTACCCCTTGCGGGATCGGATGGAGGTAATCGAAATCCCCGGCTACACGGAGTACGAAAAACTAAAGATCGCCGAGGGATTTATCATTCCCAAGCAGATCGAGGAGAACGGTCTGTCCTGGGCAGACATCAGATTTCGAAAGGACGGGATCCTTCACATCATCCAGAACTACACGATGGAATCGGGGGTTCGGAACCTGGAACGGGAAATCGCCCAGATTGTCCGGAAACTGGCCCGGGAAGCGGTTCGAAAAGGGTATGCCCGGCAGAAACCCCCTTCCCCACAGCCAAAGGAAAGGGATGCGGCATCTTCCCTACCCCCCCCTTCTGCAGTTAGGGAGGCCACTCCCATACAGTCGCCCCAAGGGGAAACACCCCAAACGCATCCCTTGCCTTCGGAATCCGACTCCGAGCCCCACAAGCCCCCCTTCCGGGTAGTGCTTACCGCCAAGAATGTCTCCCGCTATTTGGGGAATCCCAAGCACAGACGGGACATCCTGTATAAGGCAACCCGGCCCGGCTTAGCCTATGGATTGGCATGGACGGAACTAGGCGGCACGATCCTTCCGGTAGAAGCGGTCGTATTCGAAGGGAAGGGAGAACTTCTCCTTACGGGAAGCCTGGGAGACGTGATGAAGGAAAGCGCCCTCACGGCATTCTCCTTTTTGAAATCCACCGCTTCCCATTTCAAACTATCCTCCCAATTCTACAAGGATAAGGACGTGCATATCCATATCCCAGAGGGGGCCATACCCAAAGACGGGCCTTCGGCAGGTATCACCATCACCTCCGCCCTCCTTTCGGCCTTTTCGGGCCAATGCGTGAATCCCGGCATTGCCATGACTGGGGAAATCACCCTGACGGGAAAACTTCTTCCCATCGGAGGGGTGAAAGAAAAGGTGTTGGCGGCTCACCGGAATCGCATCCCCAAGGTGCTTCTGCCCGAAGAAAATCGGAAAGATATTGATGAAATCCCGAAAGAAGTTGTATCTTCTCTGGAGTTCATTTTTGTAGATACCATCCTGGAAGCGTTACGAGCCCTGTTTCCGCCGGAACTGTTCCAGGAATTTTCGTGAACATCTAAGGAGGCATCCGATGGCCGTTTCGCTGAAGGGAAGATCCCTCTTGACCCTGGCAGACTACTCACCGGAAGAAATCCGATACCTTCTCGATCTTTCCCACCAGGTGAAGAGGGAGAAACGAGAAGGGAAAATCTCGCAGAGGTTTTTGGGTAAGACCCTGGCCCTGATCTTCGAGAAGCGGTCCACCCGGACACGGTGCGCCTTCGAAACCGCGTTCGGCGAAGAAGGTGGGCACCCCGTATTTCTCTCCACTCAGGATATTCAATTGGGAGCCAAGGAAAGCATCGAGGATACGGCCCGCGTGCTGGGACGGATGTTCGATGCCATCCAGTACCGGGGGTTCCAGCAAGAGGTGGTGGAACTGTTGGCCAGGTACGCGGGAGTCCCTGTGTACAATGGACTTACCGACACGGACCATCCCACTCAAGTGCTGGCAGACCTCATGACCCTGGAAGAAGAGTTCGGTCGTTTGAAGGGCCTAAAACTCGTGTTCCTAGGGGATGGGAGGAACAACATGGCCCGAGCTCTTATGATCGGCTGCTCCAAGATGGGTGTCCACTACTCCATCGTGGCCCCGCGGGAACTCCATCCAGATGAAGCGATACAGAAGCAATGTGCTTCCTACGCAAAGGCATCGGGGGCGGAGATTCGAATCGGCACCGCCACCCGGGAAGAACTTTCGGGCGCGGATGCCGTATATACCGATGTTTGGGTGTCCATGGGGGAAGAGGAAAAGTCGGCCGAACGGATGCGTCTCCTGCGTCCCTACCAGGTAGATTCTGCTTTGATGGCTTTGACGGGCCGCAAAGACACGATCTTTCTCCACTGCCTGCCTGCGGTAAAGGGGAATGAAGTATCCGTGGAGGTGATCGAGGGACCCCAGTCCCGAGTATGGGACGAGGCAGAGAACCGGAAACACACGATCAAAGCCCTCATGCTGGCAACCCTATGAAGCGATCCGCTTAGCTATTCCCCCAACCTATGCCCACCCGGGCTTCTATCTCTCCAATCCCTTCAGTTTCCTCCAGAGGGTGGTGCGGCTGATTCCCAGTAGTTTTGCCGCTTGACTCTGGTTGAACCTGGCCATGCGGAGGGCCTCCAGAATTCCCAGGGTTTCCATCTCTTCCAAACGGGAGATACCTCCCTCCTTACGGGTGCGTGGGCTGGTACGCTCCTCTTCCTCCCCATCGGAACATCCATAGGATTTGATCTCCATCAATCCTTCTATCTCTTGCCGGGTTATGGGGGTTCCCTCGTACAGGGCAACGATTCGTTCGCAGAGGTTTACCAACTCCCGGACGTTTCCTGGCCAGGAGTATCTACAGAGGTACTCCTCGATCGAAGGATCGAGAAGGATCCGTCCTTTGGCGAACTTCTGGGCAAAGATGTCGAGATAGTATCGGAGGAGAAAAGGGATATCCTCCCTCCGTTCCCGTAGGGGCGGGACATCGACCCGGAGAACGTCCAGCCTAAATAGAAGGTCCCGCCGGAACTTCCCCTCTTCCGTCAACCTCTGGAGGTTCAAATTCGTGGCCGCGATTACCCGTACATCCACAGGGATCACCCGGTCGTCCCCTACCCGCATGATCTCCCGTTCCTGCAAGACCCGGAGGAGCTTTGCCTGGAACGATAGGGGAAGCTCCCCGATTTCATCGAGAAATATCGTTCCTTTGTGGGCCAGTTCGAAGAGCCCCACCTTCCCTCCCCTCATCGCGCCCGTAAAGGCCCCTTCCGCGTACCCGAACAGCTCGCTTTCCAAAAGCGGTTCCGGTAGGGCTGCGCAGTTCACCGCTACAAAGGGTCCTTCCGCTCGCGGGCTTTCGGCGTGGATACTATGGGCAAAAAGTTCCTTCCCGGTGCCTGTTTCACCCGTGATCAGCACGTTGGCATCCACCCGACTGTACTTCTCTGCCCTGCGAATCGCTTGTTTCAGGGAGGGGCTATCGCCGAGAATATCCCGAAACCGGTACTTGGAAGCATGCCCTTTGAGGAATATCTTTCGCCTGATGCGGCTTTCCAGTTCCTGCACCCGGTTCACGCTCTGGAAGGTTACTACCGCCCCTCCGATTTCGCTTCCCACGTGCATGGGAACCACGTTGGCGGCGATCGGGACGGAGCCCCAATGCTCCAGCACTCCGAGCTCCTCCCGCCCTTCCATCAAGACTTTCTCGATCCCTGGGGAGGGAACTACCTGTGTATGGTGTACCCCAAGGGGGATCTGGTCCTGCTTGAGGATAGCGCGGGCCGAGCGGTTACAGGCAGTGATATTACCCTTCCGGTCTACCGACAGGATCCCTTCATGGGTATAGTCCATCACGATCTTGAAGAACTCGACCTTTTCCTGTTCCTGGATCTTTATCTCCGCGGTGCGCACCGCCTCGTCGATGGACTGTTTGATCGCATCGGGCCCTGACTTGATCCAGATACAGGGAATCCCCGCCTGCCGGGCAAAGCGATAGGTCATGAGTCCGCCGATCACCGCATCCACTCCCCGCCGTTTCACCTCTGCCAAATACTCCCTCGCCTCCTCCTCTGTTCCCACGGAATAAACCTCGATATCCATACCGAGAATTTCTCCCAACGAGGGTGCCCCATACAGCATGTTCCCCGAAGCAACAATGGCTACCTTCTTCGGATGGAAGGTCTTACGGCACTCCATCAATGCCCGGATCACGTCGTAACCGGTAACGGGAATTTCGATGGCGGTGATGGAAGGGTACAGGTTCTTCACGGCTGTGAAGGTGATTCCCCGGGCTACCACGATATCGGCATGGAAGGTAAACCGACGGACTTCCTCCACCCCCACCAGGTGGGTAGTATGAAACTCGATGTGATCCCGGTTCACCTGCTGCAGGTAACTGGTGACTGTCTGGCGGAGTTCTTCGTAGGGAATCACATAGGTGATGGTTATCATGCCCCCCAGTATAGCAACAATCGTTCAAAATTGAAACAGTTGCTTTACCGTTCCCCACGCATTACGAACATGAGAGATTCTTGCTATTCTCTTATAGAATATCAAATTAGAAAATTAAGGATATCTTGGCATGATTCTTGTTTAATATCTTTTAACCCACTATAGCAAAGGAGAACGGTATGAAGAGAATCCTTGTTTCTTTCCTTATGGTGTCTTTAATCGGTTTCGGTGTATGGGCAGGTGGAACGAAGGAGGGCGCCGCGACAAAAGAATCCACCAAACCCGTGGTACTCCGCATCGCCCATACCCATACGGAGGAAGGTCTGTACTACAAAGGATCGGTGAAGTTCAAGGAACTGGTAGAGTCCAGGAGCAATGGGCGGATCAAAGTAGAGCATTATCCGAACGGTCAACTGGGCGCGGATAAGGACATTCAGGAAGGGGTGAAACTGGGAACCCTTGAAACGGGTTTGAGTTCTTCCCCCGTGGTTTCCCTTAACGACTATTACAAACTTCTCGACGCTCCTTACCTCTTCGTGAGCCGGGACCACATGTCTAAAGTGCTGGACGGAGAGATCGGCCAGAAGATGGCAAAACCGTTGGAAGATGTAGGGATCAAACATTTAGGCTACTGGGAGAATGGGTTCCGCCACATCACCAACAACAAACGCCCCATCTACAAACCGGAAGACCTGGCGGGAATCAAACTCCGGATTCCGGAAAGTGCCGTACGGATGAACACCTTCAAGGCCTTCGGAGCGAACCCTGTGGCCATGCCCTTTACCGAGGTGTTTGGTGCCCTGCAGCAGGGGATCATCGACGGGCAGGAAAACCCCCTCGCCACGATCTATCAGGCATCCCTCCATGAAGTGCAGAAGTACCTCTCCTTCACGGGCCACGTGTACTCGGCGGTTCACCTCCTGATGAACAAGAAACTCTTCGATTCCCTCCCCGCGGATCTGCAGAAGATTCTGATCGATGCCGGCAAGGAAACTGCCCAGTACACCCAGAAACTGGGGGACGAGGCAGACAAGAAACTGGCGGATCTGATGCACCAGAAAAGCGGAATTCAGATCAACCAGGCGGATGTGAAATCCTTCGTTGCCCTGTCGAAACCGATCTGGAAGCAGATCACCGATACGAACAAGTTCAAGGACGCCGCGGAACTGCTGGAAAAGATCGCATCCTTAGGGAACTGATCCTTAGGGAACTGATCGGAAGGAGCCCCCCCATGAAACGTTTGATCGATCGATGGATAGACACCTTCCTCGCCTTTCTCATCATCGGAATGACCCTCGTGGTGTCCATCTCCGTATTCTACCGCTACGTTTTGAATCACCCGCTGTCCTGGTCGGAAGAGATCACCCGACTGATGATCGTGTGGCTTTCCTTTGTGGGTGCGTACATGGCGATGCGGGAAAACAAGCACATCGGGTTCGATCTCCTGATTTCCAAGTTCTCCCCCAGGGCCCGAACCTTCGTGGCATTGATCGGGAATCTTTTAATCCTGGTGTTCCTGTTGGTTGTGTTCTGGGAAGGAATTGCCTTCAGCAGGGAGTTCCTCAACGTGGGAATGCCCTACACGAACCTTCCCGCCGGATGGTTGTACTATAGCGTATTTCCTGTCAGTGGGGCTCTGATGATCCTTCAGACCTTCCTATCCATCAGGGACCTATGGAAGTCTATCCGATCGACTTAGAGAGGAATTCTTAGATGTTGGTAATACTGGTGTTTTCACTTTTGGCCCTATTCATCGCGTTGAACCTTCCCGTGGCCTTTGCCCTGGGCATTACCTCCCTAGCCTTCCTCATGATCGCTACCAACGTTCCCCTGATCGTGGTAGTGCAGAGGCTGTTCCTGGGGGTGGATTCCTTCACTCTCTTAGGGGTTCCCCTCTTCATCTTCGTAGGTGTGCTGATGAACTACACGAACCTATCCCAGAAGATCATCGACTTCTGCATGGCCCTGGTGGGTCACCTAAAGGGAGGTCTTGCGATGGTGAACGTGGTGACCAGCATGTTTTTCGCGGGAGTCTCGGGAACCTCGATGGCGGATACCGCTGCCGTGGGAGGCGTGCTAATCCCTGCGATGATCGACAGGGGGTACAAACGGGACTTCACCGGCGCGGTGACGGCGGCATCCTCCACCATCGGAATCATCATTCCTCCCAGTGTACCGATGATCCTCTACGGGGTGTTCGTGGGTCTTTCGGTACCTACCCTGTTCATTTCAGGTTTGGTGCCTGGTGTTCTGATCGGAATTGCCATGTGCGGAGTGGCCTATATCATCTCGGTTAAAGAAGGGTATGGCGCAGACACCGCTTTCAGCTGGGCACGCCTCTGGCAGACTTTCATAGCCAGCATCCCCGCCTTCATCCTTCCCCTCATCATCCTGGGGGGAATCATGGGGGGAGTGTTTACAACTACAGAGGCGGCAGGAGCGGCAGCGGCCTACATTATCCTGTACGGCTTCGTAACGAGGGAGTTTACCCCGAAAAAGGTGTTCGAGGCAGCGAAAGAATCCGCCCTCCTCTCCGGCCAGGTGATGATCATCATAGCCGTAGCGAACCTCCTGGGTTGGGTCTTCGCCTATGCGAAGATTCCTCAGCTCCTCGTGGGGCCCTTCCTTTCCCTCACCACGAACCCCATCGTGTTTCTCTGGATCGCTTCCCTTATTATGATCATTGCGGGAACCTTCCTCCATGGAACTGCGATGCTGGTGATCATCATTCCCCTCTTCCTCCCCGTAGTGGCAAAATTGGGAATCCATCCATTCCATTTCGCCATGGTAGTGATTCTCTGCTGGGGAATCGGCCAGCAAACCCCTCCCGTGGCATCGGCACTGTACATCACCTGCACCCTGGCGAAGATCGATATGTGGTCCTTGACCAAAGCGAACATCCCCTTCATCGGCTCCCTCATTTTCGTTCTCGCTCTGGTGATCCATTTACCTGACCTGTTGGTTTTAAGTCTGCCGAGACTTCTGGGAATGCTATGAAACTGAGATAGGAGTGCTCCATGGAAAAAGCAAGTAAGCCGCGGATCGGAATCATTCTGGGGGATGTGGCAGGGATCGGACCTGAACTGGTGGCCAAACTGCTCTCCGATGAATCGGTGTTCGACAGGGCTCAGATCGTGCTAATTACCGATCCCCGGCATTGGGAGGCAGGAGTCCGAATCGCCCGGACGAAGCCCCGCGCACCGACTCTGATCACCCGCGGGGAAGAGATCCCCGAGAGGAGGGAAGACTTCCTTCTCCTGCACCTACCCGGTGTGGATCCAGCGACCGTACCCATGGGGAAGGTGGATCCGCGGGCAGGAAAATACGTACTGGAAAGCATCCTATGTAGCCTGGAATTGATCAAGAAAGGATTGATTCAGGGGTTCCTTTTCGCTCCCCTCAACAAGGAATCCATGCACAAGGGTGGATCTCCCTTTGGAAGCGAGCTGGATCTCCTCAAACACCACCTTCCCCATAACGAAGCCCTGGAAGAAATCAATATACTGGACGAGTACTGGACCATGCGGGTGACCTCCCACGTCGCCTTTCGGGATGTCCCCTCCCTCATCACTCCCGAAGGAGTGTACCGAGCTATCTGTTTCCTCTACAAAGCCATGGTTTCCTACGGGAAACAGAATCCCCGCATCGGGGTAGCCGCCTTGAATCCGCACGGAGGGGAACATGGCCTTTTCGGCGACGAGGAGCAAACCAAGATAGCGCCTGGCATCTTCAAGGCCCAGAAGGAAGGCATAGCGGTTTCCGGCCCCTATCCAGCGGACACGATCTTCCTGAAACTTCGGGATGGGGTGCTGGATGGGATCATCTCCATGTATCACGACCAGGGACAGATTGCCACGAAACTCCTCGGGTTCAACCGGGGGGTTACCTACCATGCAGGGTTCAGCGTACCTATCACTACCCCGGCCCACGGAACCGCCTTCGACATCGCGGGAAAAGGGATCGCGGATCCAGGAGCTACCCGGCACGCGTTCTTCATCCTCTGCCGAATTGCCCAAAACAGCTCACATCAACCTTGATATTTTCCAAAGAATGCTACTATAATGGGAGTAATTCACGTGTGAGGAGGAGCGTCTTGAAAAAGGGAACTCTTTGGGTACTATGCCTCTTCCTGGTTTTTGGGATAGGGCTCTTTGCTCTGGAGTCTGAATACTATGCAAGAACACTCTATATCGAAAAGGTGTACCCCCATCAGTTAGGGTACAAAATCATCTACACCACCAGCAAGTTGGATATCGCAGAAGCCTACATTCCCCACAAATGGTTCTCCCAATCGGCCTCCAAGGATGGGAAACTGGCAAAAGGGGAAATCCAGTGGGGGGACGATCCTTCGTACCCGTACATGATCATTTTCTGGAAGAACGGAAAGTTTTCCCATCTTCGGCTATTCCTCAAAAAGAACATGCACGACATTTCCTGGGGGGCGTTGAACCCAACGGAAGACCTAAAAGACAAATTCAATATCGAAGAACCGAACCTGGAGTTCTGATTGTTCGACCTTCGGGCCATTCAAAAGGCCATCGCCCTGGAACAGGTGGGGGGATGGCTTTTTTCTTCCTTTCAACATCGGGATCCCCTCTCCGAATCGATCCTCGAACTCGACCCTTCTGCCAAGAACACCCGACCCTGGTACTACGTGGTGTATCCCGAAGGTTCCCCCACCAAGATCGTACATACCATCGAAAGAAACATCCTCGACAATCTTCCGGGAGAGCCCTTCCTGTATGATTCACGGAATCGTCTACTCCAGTTGTTCAAGCAGGAAGTGTTGCCGAAAGCCCCGCAGTTGGCCTGTCAGTTTTCCCCTACCCTCCGGGTCATTTCTTTCCTGGACCACGGAACAGCCCTCCTACTGGAGGAATGCGGGTTTACCCTCCTTTCCGCAGCCACCCTCCTGCAGAGGTTCCGAGGAACCCTTACGATAGAGATGGTGCGCTCTCACCAGAGGGCTGCGTCCCACCTCTACGAAATCGTTTCCGATATGTGGCGCCTCATCCGGGAAAGTCTAGCAAGGGGAGTCGCCCTGCACGAAGGGGATGTACAGCGCCAGATACTGGAAGAGTTTGAAAAGCGAAAGCTCCTCACCCATTCTCCTCCCATCGTGGCCTGCGGCCTCCATTCCGGGAATCCCCACTACTCTCCCCAGGGAAAGGGTAGCCCCCTGGAACGTAATCAGGTGATCCAGCTCGACCTCTGGGCCAAGGAAGAGGGGGAGGCGGGTACGTACGCGGATATATCCTGGGTAGGATACACAGGAACCACCCCGCCCGATTCCCTACAAAAGGTATTTACCGTCCTCATCGAAGCACGGGACCGCACGATCGACTTCATCGGAGGAAAAATAGAATCAGGGGTTCCCCTTTCCGGCAAAGAAGTGGATGCATTCTGCCGGAGTTTCTTGATAGAGAGGGGGTATGGAGGCGCCCTCCGCCATCGGACCGGCCACGGGATCGATCGCGAACTTCACGGGTTTGGGGTAAACCTGGATTCGGTGGAGTTCCCCGACGATCGGCTTCTGCGGGAAGGGTCCTGCTTTTCCATCGAACCAGGCTTGTATTTCGAAGAGTTCGGGATGCGAACGGAAGTGAATGCCTACCTATGGGAAGGCCGTTTGTGTCTCTCGGGTCCCTATAGGCAAACCGATTTACTCAGGATATAAACTTCGCATAGAGGTTAGAAACTCGTATGGCGTTACGACCCCCTCCTTCATCCTTACTCCGCTTCCTCGATCGATACCCCGGATACTATACCGTAGCCCACGAGGAGCCGGACGGCGATTCCATCGGATCCCAATTGGCCTTCGCTTCTTTTCTTCGCCGAAGGGGAAAACAGGTAATTCTCCTTTCCCCCGGCCCCTGGCAGCGGAAAGAAATCGCTCCCTACCGTTCTTCCTTCCTGGAAACTCTTTCCACATCGGAGGTGAACCCCCGGTTCGGCCTTGTGGTGCTGGACTGCTCCTCTGTATACAGGACCGCCCACTTCGCCTCGATCCTCGAGGGTCTCGATGCGGCGGTGATCGATCACCATCAGCCGAACGGAATCCCCTATGGATCCGTTCAGTACATCGAACCCAACGCTCCCTCCACTACCCTCCTGATCCAGAAGGTCATTGAAGCCTTCGGTGATACCCCCACTCCGGAGGAAGCCCGTTTGCTATTCCTTGGGTTTGCCACGGATACCGGGTTCTTCCGCCACCTAGAGGCGGAAGCTTCCGAGTCCCTCGGACTTTTGAGCCGGCTGGCCGCCAAGGGCGTGACCCCCAAATCGATCTACCGGGAAACCTTCGGGAACTACTCCCTCGAATCCCGCCGATACCTGGCCAGGATCCTTTCTACCCTGGAACCTCACTTCCAGGGGAAACTCCTCCTCACTCACATCCTCCAAGAAGACTACCAATCCTTCGGATCCGACCATCGACAGACAGACCCCCTCTATCAGCTTCTCCTTTCCGTGGAAGGATGCGAGGCGGTGGCTTTTATCCGGGAAGAAGGACCGCAAAGGACTTCCGTAAGCCTCCGTTCCCCCTCTACCTGTAACGTAGCCCTGGTGGCCCAGAAGCTCGGAGGGGGAGGGCACAAGAATGCAGCGGGGTACGTAACCACCCTTCCCTACCCGGAGGCGAAGGCCCAGCTTCTTCATCAATTCCAGGAGCTATTCGGGGAATCCCCCTGAAGGGAGCGGGTGCATGAAACATGCCCTCTGTATCGGCCACCTTTCCTACGATATCACTCTCCCGATGGAAGGGTACCCCGAGGAAAACGCCAAATACCAGATCGATCGTACCCTGGAATCATCCGGCGGCCCCGCTTCTAATGCAGCGGCCCTCCTCGCCCAATGGGGCATCCCTACTGCCTTCATAGGAACGGTCGGCCTCGACTCCTATGGGGAACGGGCGTTGCAGGATCT
>Ga0308395_1000995_pt1 | contig 19857 bp, 21 predicted proteins | sample Hotspr20SampleP4_FD_202097 | JGI IMG/M metagenome (GOLD analysis project Ga0308395, IMG submission 202097) | Hot spring phototrophic mat microbial communities from Mushroom Spring, Yellowstone National Park, Wyoming, United States - 20050930_P4 ...
CTAGACTTAGCAAAAGTCCCCACCACAACACCAGCACGATTTGGGCCAACCGCCTGTGGGTGGGCATCAAAGTAGGGTCCTTTCCAAAATTTCCCCATTTTGTGGCATAACAAGTAACTAAATTAGGGGGTTATGGAAACCGGATCGGCTCACTTTGAAACAAGCTAGGCCGACGGATCGGCTTGGATCGGCTCTCTGGAGCTGGGGGATGAGGTCGGGGGGAAAGGCCGTTCTGCTGACCCGCCTCCGGCGGCGCTTCTATCTGTTCTATCCGGCCGGAGCCCAGAGGGCTGGGAGGACTCCCAATCGGCTTGGCGGGAGGAGTCCCGGGCGGCTTGCCGGAAGGATTGCCGGTGGGCTTGCCGGAAGGGTTGCTCCGGGGATTTTCCTTGCCGGGTTCGGGCGGGGGAGGAATTTCGGGCAAGGGGCTTTCTGGGCTGGGAGCCTCAGGTAGCGGTTTTTCTAGCTCTTGGAGTATCCAGGGGGCTACGGTGGGGCCGTCTAACGGGGCGGTCCAATTCCGGCCGCTCGGCAGGGCCTGTTCCGGCAACGGAGCGGCAGAAATCCGCTGCCAGATCTGCGCCCGGATTTCCAGGGCATCCTGGTTGAGGGGATCGAAATGGACGGCCATTTCGGCAAACCGTAGGGCCCGGTCCATGTCGCCCTCGTTGCAGGCCTGTTGGGCCATCCGCACATACCGCCGGGCCACCGAACGTTTGCCCAACGGACTCATCTTTTCCAGATACACATTGTGTCGGCGTTGGAACTCGCATTGTTGCAAGGCCGCTTCGCCGTAGGCTTCCGGTTCTCGGACGATATGCGGGGTAACCAGGACGATAATTTCGACCCGTTTGATCTCTTCGGTTTTGCGCCGGAAGAGCACCCCCACCAGGGGCAGATTGCCGAAGAAAGGAATTTGGTTGACGCTGGAGGTGGCTTGTTCCTGCATCAGGCCGCCGATGACCACCGTGCAGCCATCCCGGACCATGATATTGGTGGTTACTTTGGTAACATCTTTTTGCGGCAGGGTGAAGTTGCCTTGGACGGTAACCGTACCGTCGGAAAGTTCCGGGTGGATTTCCATCCGGATGAGCCCATCGGGAGAGATGAACGGACGAATCCGCAATTGGGTGCCGATGTCCAAAAATTGGACCGATTGGGTGGTGGCGGTTTCCGTCTGAGTGGTGTTGACGTAACCTTCTTGGCGTCCGATGAGGATATCAGCGCGATGTTTATTCAGGACCATCAGACGCGGGGCGGCAATGACGTTGGCGTCTGCAACCGTTTCCAATGCCTCCAGAAACGCCCCCACATCCCCGTCGATAAACCCAAACTTCAACCCGCCCTGGGTAAAAGTAACCTTCGAGAGGCTATCGACCGGGGTACCCCAGCCGATGGTAAAGTTGCTGTTGTTGATCAGCTTTTTGAAATCCACACCGAACTTATCTGTATCGTCCAGCCGGACGCTCAGGATCATGGCCTGGATATGCACCTGCAGGGGGCGGACGTCGATCTCGGCCACCACCTGATCGATCTGGGCAAGGACACTTTCGTAGTCCCGCACCAGGACCGTTTCGGTGCCGGCAAAGTTATTGCCGCCGGCTTTATCATCGTCGGAGCTGATGCCGATTTCGGCCGGTGCACTGACGCTTACCAAACCGACTTTTTCCGTCAGCAGAGGTTGGATCAGGTCTTTCAGATCCGAAGCTTTCACGTAATTGGGCCGATAGACCCGGGTGCCAATCCGGTCGGCTGCCTGCTCCATCCGGAGGAAGTCTTCCGGTGTGCCCACATAGATGAACTTTCCTTCCCGACGGGCCACATAACCGGCCGATCGCAAAATGGCTTGCAGCGCACTGTCCAAATCCACACCCGTAAGCGAGGCCGATACCTTTCCCTGCACGCTGCTCGTTGTTAAAATGTTCAGATTCCCATGCTCGCTCAGCATTTCCAGCACTTTCCGGATATCTTCATTCCGGATGTTGATGATCAATCGGCCGTTGGCTTCTTGCTGCAGTTGGGCGGTCGAACCGGAGGCGGAGGACCGCTGGGAAGAACCGGCGGTGCTAGTGCCTTGGACGCCGGGTTCGGAAAGCCGTCTTACCTTTGCCGGACGGTTCGCTGCCGCTTCGGCCTCGGAAGAAGAAAGCCCCTCTGAAGAGGAAAGGTGTTGGGAGGGGTGCTCCGCACCGGTTGGAGTACCTGAGCCCCCTTCCGCCGTCTGAGTAGCCGAGGAGAGAGTTCCCGTTTCAGAGCCTTCTGCCGGTGGGGCCGATTTACCCCCTTGGGAGGATAACCCACCAGAACCGGCCGGGATTTGCCCTCCGGAGCGCATCCGGCGCCAGAGTTCCAGCAGTTGCCGGGGTATTTCCTCCGGGGCCTCTTTGGCCGAGAGAGAAGAAGCCGATTCAGTGGGGGCCCTGGCACCTCCGGCCGGTCTGGTCTGGCCCTCAGGAGCTGGCTCGGCCGAACCGCCCGATACTTGCTGGGCATAGGCGGGAAAGGCGGGTGCCCACACTTCGCCCAGAGGAGGTTTCGGCTCGTGGACACTACGATCCGGCATCTGCCAAGCATCGGAACTTCCTGCCGGTCGGCTACTTTGGCTGCCCGAGGGCGAAGATTTGGGAGGATCGGCAGAGGGGGCCGGGGCATGAACGGTTGTTTGGAGGGGACCAGCAGCGGCCCGAAGGGCATCGGGAGGGGCCGGCACAGGCGCTGTTTGGCCGCCGAACGGTTCACCTTGGCCGGCCGTCGGCCCTGGGCTTTCTTCAGCAGGAGAGCCCGCTTTTCCAGCGGAAGAAGCACAGGCGGTTTTTCCCTCACCGAAAGACCTTTCTCCCTGCGGGTCTGCCTGCGGAGCCGATGGCGGAAGGGGTTCCGAAAAAAGCCCCAGGGTCTCGGCCGCACGGACCGCTAATTGCTGGGGACCGGGCGGATGGGTCAGGCCAATCAGCACCGCCAATCCCACCCCCGCCAAGATACACACCACCACGATGATCTTCTGACCAGCCTTTTGCATCGGTCTTCCATGACCTGGGTAAAAAAGGTTTTAGGCCTGCTCCCTGTTTTGTCAGGCGGCCATCGTGAGATTGGTTTTTGCCTTGCCAGCCCGGAGGTCTCCTTTGCCCATTTACGGGCCGAAGCCCCGCACTGCCAGGAAGTCGCTTCGGGCGGAACTCGTGTCAAAAACCCTTCTTTTCTGCCGGTACGCCGGTGCTCGTCCGCCGGTACCGTGTGCCTTTTTCTTCCGGCGATTATGCTCTTTTCTGCTGACGCCGCTGGGTGTTTTCTCCTTGCCCCCTGGGGGCCTGGGGTTTAAGGAGTTTCGGTCTGCCCGGTGGAAACCGTCTGGATTTCTACGTTCGATGGGCTTCGGGGCAAGGAGACCTCATACTGGCGATCGTTCCACTGGAGCAGGATGCCGGTCGGCAGGATTCGGCTCAAGCGGAACTGCCATTGTTGTCCCTGCTTGGCCACTACGACTGTATCTCCTTCCTGGTAGGGTCGGCCGTTGATCAGGGCCAGGCGTCGGCTAGGCCCCACCACAATGCTACTCAGTTCTATTTGGAAGTCCTCCGGGGGTTCGTCCGTGGAATCGCCGGAGGACCGATTTCGATCGGTTTTCCCTTTTGGAGAGCGATCCTTGGCCTCCGAAAGGCTCCCGACAGAGGGGATTTGGAACGGGTCCCGACGGTCGGCCGACCAGGGGGCCGGTCGGGTCCGAGGATCCGCCTGCCGCCACTGGACGAGTTGATCCCACGGCGGCATGCTCTCCGGAGTTTTCCCCGAACCTTGGGCTGCAGGAGATAGATTAGGAGAAGCTCCTGAGCCTAGGTTCGGCGGGTTCGCTGCCCCCCCAGAAATGGAATTCTCCTTGGGTGCGTTCACCCCCCCCTCCGTGAGGGCTTGTGCTCGGACCAGCTCCAAGTCCTTGGAACCACCTAACCACTTCCCCACTAGGGGAATCCAATAATACAAGGCCACCACGAGCAAACCGGCCAACAAGGCGGCTTTGCCCGGATTGGCTTTGATTTCGCGACGCAATTGGGAAGACAAACGACTGAGGTTCACGGCTTGCCAGCCGACCTTTCGGGCGGCCCTTCGGTCGGCTTCTCCTGCTATATCGGTTTTTTGGAATCTTTTATCTGATCAGAAATTTCAGGATTTCCGGTAAAGATTACCAAGTGGATTTCACATTGGAGTATCTCGGCTGGTTGGGTAGCCTTTTCGATGGCAACATGGTCAATCCACACAATGTGGGGAAGGGACTCTAACCGATATAAAAACTCATGGATTTGAGCGAAGCTCCCTTGACATACAACAATTAGGGGGATTTTGACTACCCGATCATAGGATGTTTTGCTCCCAGGACTGAACCGAGTGGGCGTCAGACCGCTTTGTTTGGCAAGCTGGGTAATCTGGCCAAACAGGGGGGCCAATTCCTCCGGATGCGGGGCCTCGGATTGCCAGACTTGCACATACCCATTGGCCTTATCTAATTCTTTTTGAACATTTTGGATCCCTGCCAGCACATCGCCGACTTGGTCCACCCTTTGATGGAGTTGCTGAAGTTCTTCCTTTAATTTCTTTACCCGGACATATTGGGGCCGAAGGATGAAATACCCATAGGCTCCCAGGCCTAGCAGGATCATCCCTAGAATCCAGACATTGGTTCGGTCGAAGCGGAAACGCATAGGCTTCCCAGAAAGGTTAAATTGGGCAAAATGGTAAGCTTAAGAAATATACACAAAATACAGTGGCATTTTCCTTGGGTTCGGAGCTATCCGTGCCGGAGGGCTCCCCGAAACTTCGCCCACTGGTCTTTGGGGTAACATAACCCAAGGCCAAAGTCGCTTCGGGTCCGAAAAGCCCCCCTGACCTTTTGGTGGGAGAAGCTGCGGGTGGACTGGCTTTCGGTTGGGGCGAAGCAGGCGGGCCCCCATGGTAGCAGATTTCCCAGAAGCCATCGGCCCGCCCGCTTGCCCATAACCTGGTCGCACGACCAGTTTGATCTGGAATCGCAGAGCCTCTTGGTCTCCGGTTTTCTCCAGAGTAACCAAAGAGACTTTGGTGAATAAATCTGCTTTTTCCAGGGCGGCTAGATATTGGTGCAGCGCAGCGATATCGACGGTAACTCCTTGAAGCCGAACCACGGTCTGCATCGGGTCGTATTCTTGGCGGAGTCGGGACATATCCCGGCTGGGCGGTGGCATGGCTGCCAACCGGGCCTTTTCGGCTTCCTGTTCGCTTCGGGAAAGCGGGCGCTGGGGCGGGGAAGGTTCCGGGGTCTGCCGATCTATGGACAACTGTTCTAATGTTACCGTCTTTGGCAACGGCGAGAGAACTTCTGCTAGAATCCGGGTCCGGGGCCAGGGATGCCGGAGATAACAGATCAGTTCTGCCATGGCCCGGACCGATTGGAGATGGTTTTGCAGGGTGGTCAACTGTTTCTGTTGGGCGGACAGCGCACTATGGGTAGGCCGAAGCATTTCCAATTGCTCTTCCAGATTCTTTTGATACCAATAGAAGAAGACCGAGGCCATGGCCAACAGGACCGCCGAGGCCGCCAAGGCCAGCAGACGATGCACCTGCTGCCGATGAGCGGCTCGCCGATACCGATATTCTTCCGGCAGGAAGTCGATCTGGTACATAGAGGGTGCTTCTCCGGAAGGGAAGCCTTCGTTGGGAAGGCCGGATTTTGGGGTCGTTTTAGTTTCTGGGGCCTTCGTGCAGGGCCAGGCCGGCTACCACATCCCATTGGGTTTGTCGGCCTGAGGAGGGGCGGGTCTGGAAGGCGCGGAACGGATCGGCCAACTCGCAGGGGAGGTTGAGTTGGGCACCCAGCCAGTCGGCCAATTCTCGGCTGGCTTCCCCTCCGCCCAATACCAGGCCCGACAGGGGGTCCCCGCGGAAGGTAATACTGAAATATCGGGTGCACATAGCCAATTCATTGGCCAGGCGATCCCACACAGGTCGGACGGCTTCCTGGATGGCCTGGGAGACTTCGGGGTCTCGTTGGTCGGCCCGGCGGTCGCCGTGATGGCGGCGCAGGGCGCTGGCCTCCGGCAGGCGCATCTTTAGATGCTGTGCTACGGCTTCATCCATGGCGCGTCCGCCCCAGGCAATGGGTTTTATAAACATAAGATCATTTCCGCGGGCAATCAACACCGTGGTCGAACTGGCTCCGATATGCACATACATGGTCCGCCGCTGCTGATCCGATTCCCGCCGGTATTGTTTGCTGTAGCAGCGGAGCAAGGCCATCGGCTGCGGCTCCAGAGCCACCGGAATCAATCCCGCTTTTTCCGCTAGGGCCACCTTCTGCTCAATGATAGGGCGACGACAGGCCAACAGGATCACTTCCAGACGCACCGCATCTCCTTGCCGGACTGGCTCCGTCTGCAAAAACCGGATCTCCGCTTCGGCCGCTTCGAAGGGCAGTCGGCTGGCGGCCTCGTTAAAAACCAGTTTCTCCAGCGACTCCCCTTTGCTTTCCGGAAGCCGAAGGTTTTGGATGAACAATTCTTCCGCCCCCAGGGCCAGTACCGCTTCGCGGCCTCGAAAATGACGGGCCTGTCGGGCGCGGCAAAGGGTCTGGAAAATGGTCTCCTCGGTCCGCACGGGCAGGCCGTCTTCTCCGCGCGGCAACTCCCAACAGACCGATTCCAGCACCTGCCGACGGTCCGCACTGAGTTGCAAGAGCTTTACCGAGTTGGAACCAATGTCCACGCCAATGGGCCCAGCTCGCCGGAGTGGTAAAAGGCTGATCATAGTTCCATCGGCTCCTTCACGGGGCCTCTCCAAATTGAGTCCGTTTACGGGGCTTGGGCGGAGAGGGTTCCGAGGCTTGCTAGTCCTGTGATCGGATCTACCGTAACAGCCAAAAACCGCTGCGTTTGGCCCTGGCCAGCCGAAAGCCAAATCACCACTGCCGTGCTGGCTGTGGTCCCGCCTAAAGGGCCGAATTCCACCTCGCCGATGGTTTCGTCGGTGGAACTGGGGGGCCGGACGGCGGCCAATCGGACTGCTCTGCCCACCTGCGGCAACGCATCCAGGCGAACAATATGTTGATCCGGCGGATCTTCCGGGTTCCGCCATGGGCTAGCCGGCAGGAGATTCAGCGTCGGATCCGCCCCCGTATGTTGAAGGATGTATCGATTCTGGGAGACTTCAAATCGGAGTCGGTAGGTGCTTCCGTGGGCGATGGCCAAACTGCGGGCGTAGGCCAGGTCGGTGCTGATGATCTGGCCCACCGCCCGAAGCTGCTCCTGTAGCGCCGGACTGGCCGAGGGAAGCACCATGCTGATCAAAAGACCAATGAGCACCAACACGATCATCAGTTCCATCAGGGTAAAGCCGGTCCGTCGGCCCGTGCCGAGGCCCTTTCGGGGTTGCCGGATCGCCGGGCGGGACCTGGCACCGCCGGGCTGGTCCAGAACCCCTGCTTCATCCAGGCCGGTCTGCCCTGGGCATACCGGGAGCCTGCCGAAGGCTGCGATCCTCTCAGCCCGGCCCATCCAAGGCAACGGCCTAGGCAGTGGGCGTGTTCGGGCGGACACCGGGGTTCCTTTGAACTTCAGGTCCCTTGTGGCGGATGGGTTTACCGGTTTGCATTATGGTTTACCGGGTTTGGACGCCGGTTCGGCCAGCACCACCCGCACCGCTCCGCTCTTGAGGAGGGCATTCTGTTCTTTCAGTAGATCCCGGATCTCCTTCAAACAGGCGATCATTTCACTCCGCTGGGCGGTGGCGTTGGCAAACGGTTCAGCCGGCGCCTGCCCGGCCGCTTCGGTGCTCCTATACAAGCTTAGCACGCCCCATAGGAGCACAAGGACGGCCAAAACCACCATCCAACCACCGGCATACCGACGGCTAAAAACGTTTTCCATAGTTCGTTCTCCCACAAAGAGTTACGTTCTTGATACGAAATGCCTATCGTAAACGGAAACGTCCGTTTTTTGCTATCTCCTCTGGCAAAATTAGGGGGGGAACATTTCGGCCGAAGAAATCCAGTACCCTCTGGCGCCAGGTTGCCGCCGCCATTGCGCCAAAATGTTCCCTTTATTCTTGTTCCTTATTTTTTCTTTATAGTCTGGCTACTCTGCTGGCTTTGGGAAAAGGTTTGGGTACCGGAAGAAGTAGCGGGTTGTTCGGTCCAGCGGACCAATTCCCATCGTAGGGCCGGTTCATTGCGCAGGGGGGTAACATCGTTGGGATGGGGCTGGAAGATCGGCTGATCCCATCGGGGCCAGTGATAATAAACCGTGCCAGTATCCGGTCCGAGGATCAATCGGGGCGTAGGATCTCGGCCCTTGGTGCCAAGCCAAACCGGAAAATACTGCTGGGAGGGCGGTAGGCTGGGCTTCTGGGCCAGATATTGGTCATAAAGTTTTTTCCACTCCAACGTGTCCCAGGGCTGGCGTTCTCGGAGGAAGATTTTCCGGGCAATAAGTCGTCCGGTCAGGCTGAAGGCGACGGTTTCGGGACCTTTGTCGATTTGGAAGCGGTCGAAGGCGGCCACCAGGCCCTCCACCTGCCCGCCGCCGGTACTACGCACATAAAAATTCTGGCAACTGGCTGAGGGAAGCCGAATCGGCGTAGTCGGGGTAAGCCCTTCCTGATACACTGGCGGCAAGGCCACCGGGGTGATCTGAACATTTGTTTGTTGGATGGACAGGTCACCCCGACAAAACACCGCCCCCTGGAAAGAAACCCCGCCACGGAGCTCTAGACTCCCGTCCCGATAGTAAACGCCCAAAGGATTCTGTTGGGGATCGGGGCCGTAGGATGTATTCTCCAATTGGTCCGGCAGTCGAGGAATCGTATAGACCGGTCCACCTGGATACAGTTGGTAGCTCGAAGGAAGGGCCGGTTTAGTCCAATCGGAGCCTACTTCGGCAGTGGCCAAGTGGGTGTAGGGAACTCGCAGCGCAGAGGCCAAAGCCCAGAGCTGAAGCATCTCCTGCCGATTGGTGGGCAAATAGACTGGTCCGAGCACCGGCCGATGGTCCCCGTAGCCTGCCTGCCGCATCTGCCATAAATCATCTAAATATGTCCACCAAGCCCCGAGATCATTCGGGTAGTGCATGGCCAGGTAAAGCTTTCCCTGGATGCGTATTTTGCCCCGCAGTTGGCAGGGGATGTCCAGCTCCACGTTATCATCTCGGGTTTGGAAGATAGTGTAATTTTGCATGGTGGGCCAGTCGGTCGGTGTGCTGGAGAGCTTCCGCGGCACAAGCCGAACTACCGCCTGCACCTGATAGGTTACCACTCGCTGAGGGGAATCGGGATCCACGGCCCGGCCTGTGCACAAGAGGGTGACGCGGTAGGGATATTCCGGATAGGCGGGGTTGCTGGCGGAAAGGAACTTGTCCCCGGCCGTGTAGGTTACTTGGAAAGTTTGGCTGGAAGAAATGGCCGCCTGCCAGGAGCTATCGACCCCCTGCCAATCGGGCGAATGCATCCGTTGCAAGGCCGTTCGGAGACCACTTAAAGCCGCCTGCCGCGCCATGCTCTGCAACTGCTCGTTCTCCTGGATGAGCAAGGTCGTGGATTGCGTGCGGAGCATCGCATAGCAGATGGCCATGGTCATCGCCATGACCATCAGAACCATCACCACCGCCACCCCGGCAGGTTGGGAGGTGTTTAGGCGTCGGACGGCTCGCATCAGCTCGTTTTCCTCATGAGCGAAGTTTTGTCCATGGCCATTTGCTAATCTTATGTACATGTTATCCTGGGAATCCAGACCTGTTTTTCGGGGGATTACCACTTATCTTTTAGTGTACACCTTTATGGATCGGCCATTTGGAAAACTCCGGTGCTTATTTGGCCAATGGATAATACAAGGCGGCGGAACCGAAAAAGGGATAACTGACTTGCTGGCCGTTTTCTTCCCCTCCTGCCAATTGGAATTCGATCCGCAGCCAGGCCTGTCGCAGCCCGCTGTTGGGGCCGTAGATGCTTTGTGGCCAAGTCAAATTGGTCCAGGCGGTTGTGCCTGCCTTATAGGCGGCGTATTCCTCCACACTGGGGCGATAGCGGGCTTCGAATCGCAAAGCACCCCGTTGCTGGTCGCCCAGATCGCTTCCTGTGCAGGTTCGGAGCCGATCCGTCAGCCGAACCGCCGTCGTGGTGGCCGATGTCTTGATGGCCGCCAGCTCCGCCTGCCAGGCCGCCAAGTCGGTTACCGGCGGCACCGGCCGGGTGTCGTCCGGAATGCGGATTTCCATCAGCCAGCTCGGCTCCCGGGGATGAGGACAATAGATCACCAGTTCCGAGAACCGAGGTATCCCTTCCGGATCCGCCGCAGCAGCCTCCGGACGCCAGACCACCAGCGTGTCCGGAAACCGCCAAGGCCCTATTTGATCGGCCACCACCAAAAAACCGGGAAACTGGGCGTTGGCCGTCGCCTCCCGCACCGATCGGCATATCCGATCCAACACCACCCGGGCATGCTGGGTAGTAAGGCTTACCGCATCCGTATAAGCGGAACCGATGGCCACCGCCCGCGACAAGCCCATCAGTGCCCCGATGACCAACACCATCACCGACAGGGCAATCAGCACTTCCAGCAGGGTCAGGCCGGCACAGGAACTTCTCTGGCCGGGGGATAGGGTTTCGTGGATCCGCCGATGGCCGGCCGACCGCTTCGGAACCAGGGCCATCTGGCCCGGCAAAGGGGGCCTCTCCTCCGGAAAGAGGATGGGTGGGCGATTTCCCGAAGGCAGCCGCCCTGATGCCGGGCGATGGGTCGCTGAGTGGTTATCGCACCGGCGGCACATAAGCGACGATCTCCCGCAGTTTGGCCAATTCCCGACGGCCCCCGCCTGCCCTTTGTTCCACAATCCGCACTTCCACCGCTCGGTAGTCGCTTACCTGACCGGCAGGCAATCGGGTCCGCAAATCGCTGGGGCTCACATAATAGACCTCCACCTCCTGCTGCCAGGTCTGCAAAAAGGCGGGGGGAATTCGGAAGGCCGGGTGTCGGCTTGAGCCATCCCCGTTATCCTCCCCCAGGACAATCCCCCAGGCATCCACCGGCGGAGTGCGAACAAAACCGTTATAATCGTCGATGTCGTTGTAGCGCTCTCGGCCCTGACCGCCGGCTTCCCAACTGGAACAGCCTAACCGGGTTTCATAGGGATTATTCAGATTCGCACAGTATTTGGCGCCCAGGATTTCGTCCATCAGTTGCTGGGCCAGGCCCAGGGCGATGGTTTGCTCCAGGGCGGCCTGGGCGTTTTGTACCCCGCTTTGCAGGCCCCACAGCACCGCTGCCCCACACATGGCCACTAGCGCAATGGCCACCAGCGCTTCCAAAAGGGTAAATCCGCCTGCCCCGCCTGAAAGCCCTGCTTTCCCCATGGTACTATCCTCGGAGGCCAAAACCACTCTGGTGCCAGAACCCAGGCAAAACCGATTCCTCTTCCCAAATTGCAGACACACGAAATTCCCCGCTGCTCCACCTGCAATGGACAGAGGCGGATCAAGAGGGGGGGATTGCATGGCTATGTTTGGGTCCTGTTGGTTTTGGCAAGAGGAATAAAGGAGGATTGCCCTCAAACCTCCCACAACTATAGGTCATCCGGCCGGAGCGTCAAACGGCTTTTGCTCGGCACAACCGATAAAAGAGGTACTCTGGGTACATACGATAAGCGTGGAACTTGATGAGAAGCGAATACAGAAACCCCGTCCCCCTTTCGTTTGACTGTATCTACCCGTCCGGGCCCCTACCCCATGGAGGGGCTAAAAATCAGATCGAACACCGCAGATTGTGGTCATAGTTCCCGGTGGATACAGTCAAGTTAGCCAACGGAACCAAACTCGCCTTTCCTCCGGCTATCGAGAGGCTGGCGGAGAGGTTGCCCCGATATTCCGTAATATTTTAGCCGAATGCAGGGGGCTATGGGTCATTCCTGCGTAAGCAGGAATCCAGCGCAAGCGGGAAGCCAGGGAACACGGCCTTCTACTGTCTGGTCTGGCGCTTTCGGGGGAATGAGATCCCCAGCCGGCTTCGCTTCCCCTCAGTCGGTCCCTCGAGGGCTGGGGAAAAGCCGAATTGCTTCATTCGGCTAAAATGTTACCACGGCAGTTTGACAAACCAGAACGGTTGGGAAAGAATCGGGGCTGCCGGGCGGTTTGCCTGTTCGGGCTAGCTCCTAGAGAGTGTTCAACTTTTCACATATAGCCTCAGCCATCTCTCGGGTGCCGACGGCCGTGGGATCGTCCCGGTGGGGTTTGAGGTCGTAGGTAACTTGTTTTCCCTCGGCGATGACTTCGGCCACGGCCCGTTCAAGCCGATCAGCCGCCTCCGTTTCTCCCAAATGCCGAAGCATCAATACCCCAGACAAAATCAAAGCCGTGGGATTGACCTTGTTAAGACCTTTGTATTTTGGGGCACTGCCGTGGACAGCTTCAAAGACGGCCGCATCCGGGCCGATGTTGGCCCCCGGCGCCACACCCAGTCCACCCACCAAACCGGCAGCCAAGTCGCTCACAATATCGCCATACAGATTCGGCAGCACCAGGACATCGTACAACTCCGGCTTCTGGACCAATTGCATGCACATGTTATCGACGATGCGGTCTTCGAATGCGATGTCTGGAAACTCCTGAGCCACCCGCCGGGCATGGGCCAAAAAAAGTCCATCGGTGTACTTCATGATATTGGCTTTGTGAACTGCTGTTACCTTCCGCCGCCCATGCCGACGGGCATACTCAAAGGCAAACCGCACAATCCGCTCCGTGCCGGAAATAGAGATCGGCTTGATGGAAATGCCCGTTTCCTCCGGCCCGGTCTGGATCTTCCGATCCGGCGAAAGGCGATTGATCCATTGGATCAGTTCGACGGTGGCCGACTGCCCCTGGGCAAACTCCACCCCTGCATACAGGTCTTCGGTGTTTTCCCGGATGATCACCAGGTCGATCGGCACATCCCGGAAAAAGGTGCGAACCCCCGGATAATACTTGCAAGGCCGAACACAAGCGAAAAGGCCGAGTTCCTGCCGCAAAAACACATTAACCGACCGAAACCCGGTGCCCACCGGAGTAGTGATCGGCGCCTTGAGTGCACAGCGGGTGCGTCGGATGCTCTGGAGCAGACCGTCCGGGATGGGGGTCCCGATCCGCTCCATCACCTCTAGGCCTGCCTCCTGCACATCCCATCGGATTTTCACTCCGGTGGCGTCGATGCACCGCCGGGCAGCCTCGGCCAATTCCGGCCCCACTCCATCTCCAAGAATCAACGTAACTTCATGTTCCATGGCAATAGCAAATCTCCAGGTGCTACACAAAGTGTGCAAAAATTTATTATCGGGAGATTTCCTATATTCGGTCTGTGAAACACTCCAACTCGCCCAATCCCCCTCAGCAGATGCCGGAAGAAAGGATACCCCCGGAACGGTTGGAATGGCGAAAGGATCGAGTATCGCATGATCCTTCCCGAATTCCAAGAGGGGGTTTGCCACGCACCGTCCGCCGCTTAGATGAGCTCGCCCCTCCGGCCGGCATTTCCATCAAACGATCTTGCCCGGAGAGCCTCTCCCGAAAGGGGTAAACCGCCGACGGCCCCCAAACCGTTTCCAAACCTTTGCGGGTTTACCAAACTGCCCGTCTTATCGGGTTTTGGCGATCTGGAGACCGCTGGTTGATGGTGCATCCGGCTAAAAGGGGAATTTTAGGAGAGCCTCTTAGCAAAGGCCCCGTTCGGGGGATGCTCGGTGTAGGTGTACATAAATTACCTAAGCCCCTCTCGAGCGCCGGACTCATTTTTGGTAGGGCAGCCATTTGCAACATCATGCTATTGTTCAAGTTACGTCAAACCGCATTGGCCGCTGCAACAGCCCGGTGGCAATCCACAGGGCAACCGGCTTTCCGCGTAAGCCCGGCCGGACTCGGTCGAATGGGCGGCCACCTTGCTCAGTTGCTTTTCCACCTTCCGGCTACCACAGTGCGGACAAACCGGCTGCTCCTGCCCCCGAATCAACTCCTCAAACTGCCGCCCACATTGCTGGCAAAGATATTCATAAAGCGGCATGGTTCCATGCTCCTTCTAAAGGAAACCTCACCCATTTTTTTCCGCTCGATCGCTGCTTTCCGTTTCCATGATCCAATAAGGAACAGGGAGACTATGAACATAGGAATATTCTTGCTGGTTTCCTCTTTCCTGAACTTATCCACCGGCTTAGAGCCTGCCGGCAGATCCGAGTTTGGTGGTAATATTTTAGCCAACTGCAGGGCCTATGCGGCACTGCTGGGTCTGCAGCAGCCCGGCTTCTTTCTGCCCACGCAGGAGATCAGACAATAGGGACTCTTTTCTGGATTCCCTTTTCCGCAGGAAGGGAACACTATTGATCTTCGCAAATTGTGGAGACACGCGATTGGCTGGGTGTTGGCCACGTCGGTGTGCCTTGGTTTTGCGAAGACCAATAGGTTTACTCCGCCCGGGGAAAAGCAAGGGGCTTCGTTCGGCTCCCATGTTAGTTTTGCGAAACTTTGAGGCCGGTTTTGCTGGCTGGTTTTTTGCCAGCAGGTTTGGCCGATTCTCCGCTGCCCCGCAGGTCCCAGGCTACCAGCCAACGGGTCTGAATCGGCACCAGGCCGAAATCCTCTTTAAGCCGTTTTTCCATGTCGGGCATGTGGGCGGCGCCGTAGAAGATGGCCAGTTTCTTTTTACCCTCGGCCAATTGGCGCCGAAGCACCGCCAAGACGGCCTGGTTGCGCCCGGCGATCAGGCTGGAGCCTTCCGGCCCGTCCATGGCACGGGTCATGCCTTCCATATCCTCGAACTGGAGGGCCAAGGCCCGTTTGAGCGCCAGGGCCCGATTTTTGTCAAACAGGGCCAGCAAAATTTGCATCTCCGGAGGGGGTCCTTCGGCGCCGGTCTGTTTGGCCAGGCTGTAGCCCATCACCCGCAGCATCATCTTCCACAGGGCTTCGCCCCGATCCTTCATGGCCTTGGAGAGTTGTTCCGGCGACATATCCGCATGGACAAAGTGTTTGGGTGTATAGTCGATTTCCTCCAGTTGGTGCGTTAAGTTCAGCACGTCCGACATAGCCCGCTGCAGGAGCGATACGGGATGGCCGCTAGGCCGGCCGCCCCCCTTGGGCACTCGGGTCCCCTCCGGTGCGACCAACTCATAAAGCACCGCATCGTATTTCTGGAACTCCCGGTTGAGTTGCTGGTAGTAGCTTTTGTCGGCAATATGTACCGCCGCCACCAGATCCACGGTGGGACTGGTCTGGCTGCAATCCATCGGCACATACCGTACAATGGCCGTCTCCAGGGCCACCGGCTGGTTGTTTTCGCCCCGCCGGATTCGCAAGAATTGGCTCGGCTGGGAGGAATCTACCTCCTGGACCTGGCCCGGGGCAGGCTGTTTGGGCTCCGGCTTAGGCCCCCCGGCTTCCAAAAGAAAACCTCCCACCAGACCGCTCACCATCCCTGTCAACCCCAAAAACCAATACCGCATCGATCGGCTCCTTTCCAGTGAAAAAACTGTTTTCAGAGGCTCCCAAAAATCCACTGAAAAATCTACTCCCTTCACCCCAGAACGATATCCGGTTGGAGGTTCTTCCCGCGGCAACCCCCGGCGACGCCGACCTGAAGGTGCCTCCAGCTCCGCACTCGAACCGTCCAGGACAGGCACCGCTGGGAAAAACCACTACGGAATTTGAGCGGGATGTCCGTCCGCCTTGGCGCCTAAGGTATTGATACGTCCAATGATCCATGGTTTCCGGGAAGAAATGGACGCTCCCGTCGCCCATGAGGAAATTGGCCCCGCCGGGATGTCGGCTTCGGAAGCCCAGTTCGGTGCTCCAGTTGCAGTATTTATCGCAATTGTCGCTGCCGACCGCATCCCGGGAGCAGGAGTTATAGTTGATCGGGATGATGGTGCAGGTTAAACCCTGGCCGTTGTTGGAGCTGCCCCAACCCTGGCTATTATGCACCGAGCACTGAGGTCGCACCTCACCAAAAAAGATGGTATTCGACAGTCCATCCACGATGTCGGATTCTCGCATAGCGGTGCCGACCGGATACCGGAAGAAGGGGCCGGCGAAATTCGTGGCACTGCCATAGGTGCCGCCACCGGGAAACCGAGCGTAATTGTTCCAACTGTCGTATTCCGAACAGGGGCAACTGGGATTGTTTCCCTGGGTGGTCGGGCCGATGGAGGCGGCATAATTGTGCATGGCCCGGCCATTGTAAACACGGGGAAAATTGTCGCTTGGACATAAATACACTGGAACAACGGTGGATTGGATGAGGTCGTTGGTCCCCGGAATCTTCTGGTTATCCACGGTAATGCCGCCGGTGTTTTTGAAATCAAAGAGATCATAGAGCGGCTGCTGTTCTAGGAACGGCAAAAGGCGAATCAGGATCGACCCCCGATAATTGGCATAATCCGTCCCATACCAGAACGAACCGGGCGAGAAACTTTTGTTCGCTAAATGGTAATTATGCAACGCCAGGCCGATCTGCTTGAGGTTATTGACGCACTGGGCACGCCGTGCCGCCTCACGAGCCGCCTGCACCGCCGGCAACAAAAGCGCTATCAATATCCCAATAATGGCAATCACGACCAAAAGCTCCACAAGTGTAAATCCGCACCGAACACCATGCCGCTCTCCTGTCTTAGCCTGAGATTTGTCCGAGAGGCAAAACGCCCGAACCAACAAAGGCATCCGCCTTCTTGGCTTGCCCCCGCAGGCCAAAATCCCGCCCCACTGATCTACTCTTCGGGAACCACCCATTGTATCTTCCTTTTTGCTGATAGAGGAACTGCGTCGTGGCCAGCCTGGCGTAATCCCTCCGCCACTCGGGGCGACAGCCCATTGTCCACCAAAAATTTCATGGCATTCTCAAGGGCAACTGGCGCTCTTGCACCGCCGCCGTAGCATATCGAAGTGCTTCCCGGATATCTTCTGGCTCAAGGTCCGGATAGGCCTGGAGAATCTCCTCGACGGTCATTCCGTCGGCCGCCATAGCCACGATCGTAGCCACCGGAATTCGCAAACCTCGGATACACGGCACTCCGCCCATTTGATTCGGGTCGGTTGTGATCCGCGTCCAGCTCATCGGCCTCGTCTCCTGAGTTCGCGGTTGGTAACTTGGAAAACTTCCTACTCATCCTGGAAGGCCTTGTGGGTCCGTTTCCCAGGGATTCGGCTATGTTCCCCTCCTCAGAACGAGAGGAACTCCGTGGCCAAGACGAACCGGATAGCACCATAACTGCGCTTCTGGAAATACCACTTCCCGACCATTCTACCCTCCGCCGCATGAGGCTCCATTCCGGTCTGCATTACTGACTGGTCAGTTTAAATTCCAACGGCTCCATGCCGGGTTTGACTTCGGCGGTCAGGCCGGAGGTTTTGGGATCGGCGTACTTTTGGGGGACGATCCATTTTTCTTTGATGCCTTCTGGGGCGATGCCGCCGGACAGGCCGTCTTTGTCGGCCAAAAAGCCGGTAACTTCTTTTTTGACAATCCCTACCCGATATTTGCCGGGTAGTGCGCCGTCGCCTTCTTCGAAGGTTTTCAGGGTGAACTTCCCTTCTTTATCCGTGGTGCCTGTGGCGGGGCGGGTGGCCGCATCGGTCTTTTTCTGTGGGCCGCCCGTGGCGGCCGATTCGCCCGTATCAGGATAAAACGTTACATTGGCCCCTTCGATCGGCTTGCCGTCCAAAGTTACCACACCGGTTACCGGCACCGTTTTTGGTCGGCCGGAACCCCCACAACCTTGGAGCCCCATCCCCAAGAGCACAACCAGCGTCATTGAAACCCCTTCCAGGGCAACACAGCGTCGGTAATTCGCCCTCTGGGAGGCTTTAGATACTGTAGATACTGTATGATAAACACTTCGTTTCTGCCTCATCGCTTTTCTCCCTTTATAACCAAGTTTGATAAAAATTTAACCGAATGGAGGGATCTAGGTGTCATTCCCGCGCAAGCGGCAGTCCAGGCAATATGGAGTTCTCCTACTTTCTGGATTCCCGCTTTCGCGGCAGTGACAATACCAAGTCCCCCCTCACCCGGCTTCGGCTTCGCCTCAGCCGGCCTCTCGACGGCCAGGGGAGAGGCAAGTTGCTTTATTCGGCTAAATTGTTACCTAAAACTTCAAATCAAAAATACCCGAAGCATTAGCAGGTCAGGCTCGAAATCCGTGGGCAGGATCTGGGCGAAACTGTTCCCACAGTTCACAATAATTCCAAAAAATCTTCGAGAGACAATCGAGCATGTTTTAGAATATGGGCTAACGTGGACCGTTTCACGGGTCGATGCGCCGGCACAATGATCTTGAGCACCTCTTTGCCAAGGCGTTTTTGCAGTCGAATATGGCTACCTCGTTGTCGTACCACCGTCCAACCATTTCTTTGGAGAGCTCGGATGATCTGTTGGTAGGAAAGGCTGGGAACTTTGTTCACACTTCCACCTCGAGCACGAGAGTGTTTTCACTTAAGACCAGATCCTCCTCCGCAGGTTCCAGGTACAATTGGATGGCCTCTTTGATATTGTGAAGGGCTTCTTCTCGCGTCTGACCTTCACTGATACATCCAGGCAAACTAGGTACATAGACTGTAAAACCACCTTCCTCACTCGGTTCCAGTATGACTTTCAGCCGCATTCTAGACACCTCCTACTGATTGCCCCTGCGAAGCGCTTTGGCCCAATTTTGGCCAGAGCGTTTCTTGTTCTTCCTCGAGAAAGTTTTCCTCTGAAGGACTTCTCGGAAACTCTTCGGTCGGAAACTCAACCTTCGTCCTCACAAGAATATGACCCCATCCGGAATCTTTCCCTAGGGGGTAAAAAGATTTTTATTGTGGGAGTTGTACTGGTTTGCCGTCGTTTTTGCCGCCTAGGTATTGATAGACCCAGTGGTCGATGGTTTCCGGCAGGAAGTGGACGCTGCCGTCGCCCATGAGGAAATTGGCGCCTCCGGGGTATCGGCTTCGGAAGCCCAGTTCGGTGCTCCAGTTGCAGTATTTGTCGCAGTTATTGCTACCAACCGGATCTCGAGAGCAGGAATTGTAGTTGATCGGGATCAGCGTGGAGGTGAGTCCCTGGCCGTTGTTGGAAGCGGTCCACCCTTGGCTGGCATGGGCAGAGCACTGGGGCCGAACCTCGCCGAAAAAGATGGTATTCGACAGGCCGTCCACAATGTCCTGCACCCGGGAGCTGACCGGATACCGAATAAACGGGCCGGCAAAGTCGGTCATGCTGGCATACGGGGCCAGACCATAGTTATTCCAGGCCGACCACTCGCTGCAAGAACAGTTGGGGTTGTCGATATGTTTTGTCGGACCGCTGGAGGCGGCGTAATTATGCATGGCTCGATCGTTGTACACGGAAGGAAAATTATCGCTGGGGCAGAGATAGACCGGCACCACGCTGGCCCGCACCTGTTTGCCAATATCGGTGCTAGCCAACCAGGAGTCCAGTTGGGTCTGCTTGAAGTCAATCTGGTTATATAACGGCTGTTGTTCCACGTAGGGCAGGATATGGACCAAGATGGACCCTTTCAGCGGTACCGCCGAGGAAGACGGATAAAGCCAAAATGATCCAGGTGGATAGACTTTCACGGCGTTTTCGTAATTGTGGAGGGCCAAGCCAATCTGTTTGAGGTTATTGACGCACTGGGCGCGTCGGGCCGCCTCCCGAGCCGCCTGCACCGCCGGCAACAAAAGCGCAATCAATATCCCGATAATGGCAATCACCACCAAAAGTTCCACCAACGTAAAGGCCAATCTCCAGCGCTTCATCCACTTTCTCCTTTTTTCTCCCCCACGAAATCTTGCAAATCGGTAACACTTTCCCGGAATGGAGCAACTCCCCTCTCCCCCGGTGGGAGAGGCCGGCCA
>Ga0308395_1000996_pt1:5000-19817 | contig 19817 bp, 13 predicted proteins | sample Hotspr20SampleP4_FD_202097 | JGI IMG/M metagenome (GOLD analysis project Ga0308395, IMG submission 202097) | Hot spring phototrophic mat microbial communities from Mushroom Spring, Yellowstone National Park, Wyoming, United States - 20050930_P4 ...
CCGAAGAGGCCGAGGTTCCAGAGGGATTCGTACAAAAAAGTGGGATGCACGCGGGATCCGTCGGGGAGCTGCAGTTGGATCCACAGAGAACTAGCCGGAGACAAAGCCTTTCCATAGGCCTCGTTGTTGAAGAAGTTGCCCCAGCGACCGATGCTCTGGCCAAGGCTGAGGGAAGGAACGATGCAATCGGCCAGCAGCCAGAAGTTGAGCCGATGCCGGTGGGCAAACAGGTAAAGCGCTGCAGTGCCCCCGAGCAAAGCGCCATGGATGGCCATTCCCCCCTGCCAGAGGGCCAGGACTTTCCACCAAGGGCCATCTCGATATCGCTCCCACTCAAAAGCCACGTAGTAAAAACGGGCAAGGGGCAGGGAGCCCACCACCAGCCACGGCAGCAGATCGGACATGGAATTGGGGGGAAGACCGCGCCGTGCCGCCAGGTGGCGAGCTAGAAACAGGCCCAAAACGGTTGCTAAGCCGATCAGCAGGCCATACCAGCGTAGGCTGAATGGCCCCCAGCTAAACACAATTGGACCGGGGGATCGCAACACCAGGGTCGTGAACACGGCAGTATTCCTAAACCGGTCTTTCTAGCTCACTCTACCTGTTCTGCGACCCTCACCCCCAACCCCTCTCCCTCAGGGAGCGGCCCTCACCCCCAGCCCCTCTCCCTCAGGGAGAGGGGAGCTTGGAACCGAGGCAAGGTACGAGCTGACTGCAATTGGAGGGAGATCAAGGGATCCGCTGGGGGCAACAAGGCGACAATGTTAGAATGCAGGCTTGATTTTCCACCGCGACTCCTGGGGGAGGGTGCTGGTTATGGCCCGCAAAGCTGCCGACGTGAACAACGGCGACGACTTGGACAAGTTGAAGTCGGAGAAACGCAAAGCTCTGGATCAGGTGTTGGGCCAGATCGAGCGCAATTTTGGCAAAGGGGCGATCATGCGCCTGGGAGATGCGGCCCAGATGCGGGTGGAGACCATACCCAGCGGCGCTATCACCCTCGACTTGGCCATGGGCGGTGGCTACCCCAAGGGGCGAATCATCGAAGTCTTCGGGCCGGAATCTTCTGGGAAAACCTCGGTTGCTCTGCACGCCATCGCTGAGGTGCAAAAACGAGGGGGAACGGCTGCTTTTGTGGATGCCGAGCACGCGCTGGATCCCGCCTACGCGGCGGCTTTGGGGGTAGATATCCAGAATCTGCTCATCTCCCAGCCGGACACGGGGGAGGCCGCCCTGGAGATTGTCGATCAACTGGTGCGCTCTGCTGCTGTGGACATTGTGGTGGTGGACTCGGTGGCAGCGTTGGTTCCCCGCGCCGAGATCGAGGGGGATATGGGAGACGCCCATGTGGGGTTACAGGCCCGCCTGATGAGCCAAGCGCTGCGCAAGATTGCCGGCAACGTCAGCAAAACCGGGTCAATTGTTCTGTTCCTCAACCAGTTGCGCTCCAAAATCGGCGGCATCGGCTACGGCCCCCAGGAAACCACCACTGGCGGCAATGCCCTCAAGTTCTATGCGTCGGTGCGGCTGGATATTCGCCGCGTGCAAACTCTGAAGAAAGGTGCTGAAGAATACGGGATCCGGGCGCGGGTCAAGGTGGTGAAAAACAAAGTTGCTCCCCCATTCCGGCGGGCAGAATTCGACATCATCTTCGGCCAGGGCATCTCCAACATCGGCTGCATTGTCGATCTGGCCGAGGAGATGGGCATTCTCAAACGACGCGGTTCCTGGTACAGCTACAAAGAGGAAAATGTGGCCCAAGGGAGAGACAATCTGGTCGTTTACCTGAAAGAAAAGCCGGAGATCCTGGCGGAGGTGGAAGCGGCTGTGCGGGAAAAACTTTCTGCAGGGGTAACGGTTTCTGCCAGCCGACCGGGGGGGATAGAGGAGGGAGAGCAGGAAGAGGTTGAGGCCCCCATCTTTGCAGATGAGGAGTTTTGAAACGAGGGCGGCTCTTCAAGCTGTGCCTCTCAACTGGGCTCGCTGCTGGCGCAAAGCTTCGTAGAGCAGCAATCCCCCGGTCATGGCCACGTTGAGGGACTCGACGCCAGCAGCCATCGGGATCCGCACCTGGGCATCGGCCAGTTGGATCGTCGATTCCTGCAGGCCAGCCCCTTCGTTGCCCAAGAGAAAAAGGGTTGGCCGAGTGAGGTCGTGATCCCAGTAACAGGTGGCCAGAGGGGCGAGGGTGGCGGCCAAAACTTGGATCCCTTGGCGACGACAGGACTGGATCCAGGCGGGCAAGTCAGAGAGAACCTGAGGCGGGCGGCGAAACCACTGGCCGGCGGAGGCCCGCAGGACTTTGGGGTTTTCCGGATCGACGCTGTCTGCGCTTAGCCAGAGGCCATCGGCTCCGGTGGCCGCCACGACGCGGATCAGGGATCCCAAATTACCTGGATCTTGCAGCGTTTCGACCACCAAGCCCAGGCGCAGCGCCTCTGGGGGAGGGGAGGCGATTTGCCGGCTAACGGCCACAGCTACAACCCCTTCCGGAGACTCGGTCGTAGAGAGGGCCGCCATCACTTCCAAGCTGACGGCCTGCCGCCGCAGATGCTTGGGCAGGCTGGCCAACAAGCGGGGGTGACGCTCAGCCCAGTCGAAGGTGTAGCAGACAGCTCGCAGAGGCCAGCCGACCCCCAGCGCCTCTTCGAGGAGGTGGGATCCCTCGACCAGGAAGGCGCCCTGTTCTCGCCGGCCTTTGCTGCGGTGCAACTGCCGCAACTGTCGGATCCAAGGGTTTTTGGGGCTGGTGAGCAGCTCAGAAGCCATGCGGAGGAAGAGGAGAGATGGGGCGGGGAAGGCTTAATCGCGGCGACGCAACCGTTGGATAAAAAATCCATCCCGATCCTGGCGATGAGGCCAGATGAGCAGGGGATCCCCTTCGGCAGCCCAGTGGGGATGCCGGTTCAGAAAAGACTGGATGACTGCCTCGTTTTCGGCAGGATGCAGGGTGCAGGTGGCGTACACCAACAGTCCGCCCGGCTTGAGCCACCGGGCTGCCACCTGCAGAAGCTGAGCTTGCAGATGGGCCAGCTCTTGAATCTGGGCGGGGGTTTGCCGCCAGCGGGCGTCGGCGTGGCGGTGCAGGGTGCCCAAGCCGGAGCAGGGGGCATCCAACAACACTCGGTCGGCGCTCTGCCACGGGGGCAGGGGTGCAGGAGGTTCGGCAGCGGCGTCCAGGGAGAGCAGGTCGATGGCCAGGGGACGGATCGAGCTCAAGCCCAAGCGCTGCACATTTTCCTCTAGGCGGCGCAGGCGGTGGGGATGGCGGTCCAGGGCCCAGATCTCGCCGCGATCCTGCATCTGCTCGGCCATATGCGTGGTCTTGCCGCCCGGAGCGGCGCAGCAGTCGATGACTCGCTCTCCCGGCTGGGGATCCAGATAGTGCACCACCTGCTGGGCGCTGGCATCCTGAACGCTCCACCAGCCTTGGGCAAAGCCGGGCAGGGCCGTGATGTCGCCGGCATGTTGTCCCAGGCGCAGGGCGCCCGGCACCTCAGGGATGGGTGAGGCAGGGATCCCCGCTTCTGCCAAGGCTTGGATGACTTTGTCCACATCCGCCCGCAGCGGGTTGACCCGCAGATCCAGGTGGGGCGGCTGGTTGAACCAGGCGCACAACTGCTCGGTCTCGGCTGGTCCCAGGCGCTCCCACCAGAGGCGCACCAGCCAATCGGGAAAGCTATGCCGGATCCCCAAGGCCTGAATCGGGTCAGTGGGCAGAGTGTCCTGCAAGGGCTTGAGGGGATCCTTTTCCGCCCCATCCAACGCTTGCCGCTGGTAGGCGCGCAAGATGCCGTTGACTACCCCCGTCAGGGATCCCAGGCCCACCTGGCGGGCCAGCTCCACGCTGGTGTGAATGGCGGCCCTGGGCGGGATGTGATCCAGAAAAGCCAGTTGGTAGAAGCCAAGGTAGAGAATCAGCCGCAAATCGAGCGGTTGCTGGTGGGCGGGGCGCCGGGCAAAGCAGTCGATCAGGGCATCAAGGGTGCGGCGACGGCGGGTAATCCCATACACCAACTCGCTGACCAGGTGGCAGTCGGCAGGGATCAGGCGGCTATGGGCCAACAAGTGTTCTAGCACCACGTCGGCATAGGCGTTGTGCCGCTCGATCTTCTGCAGAGCCAAGAGGGCCAGTTGACGCGCGTTCATGGCCGCTCCAAAAAAGATCAGGTTGCTTCCCGACACAAAAGGATAGCTTGGTAGCCCCGCACTTGAGTGCGCGCCGGAAAAGCCCGCTAGCCACTTTAGTCGCTTACCCATGATGGGGGTCGTTGATATAGTTTCATAGCTCAAACAACCTCTTCCTGACTTCTCCCACCAACACCTTTTTCCTTCTCTTTGGCCAAAAAATGAGATGAACAACCGCTAGCCCCACACCATGGTTGTAGTGATTGTACCGTTGACTTTCCTCTCGCACTATCGCTTGCCCATGTCAGACTGCGGTTGTCATGCCGCTTGCCAACAATGATGAAGTACGGCTGTCAGCAGGTTCGAGTCAGGGACAGGGAGCTAGTCCCCCTATTAGAGTACTTGTGTCAACAGTCTAATAAGGTGTACAACTGTGCCCTGTACTATGCGAGACAAGTCTATTTCAAAACGAAGCGATGGGCAAGCTATGGTGCGCTTTGCGCTGAGATGGGGAGAACCCAAAGCAAGCACTTCATCGCAATGTATGTCTCCGCCGCACAACAGACGTGTAAGTCTGTAGCTGGAGTGGGTCTATGCCAAGCCTGCCCAGCCCAAATCACTGGATCCGAGAAAAGCTCTAGCAATTGACCACGGAGTCAACAACTGGCTTACGTGCGTTAGCAACTTAGGGCACAGCTTCATCATTGATGGCCGCAAAGTCAAGTCCTTTAACCAGTGGCACAAAAAGGAGCTGGCTAGGCTCAAGACTCACAAGCCGCAGGGGTTTTGGTTGCAAAAGCTTGACCGAATTACGGAAACCGGAGAATGCGGTCCACAAAGCTGCGCGCAAGGTCATTGACTTCTGTTTGCACCACTCAATTGGGAGAATCCTCTTCGGTTGGAACAAAGAACAAAAACAAGAATGCGGTTTTAACCAAAACTTTGTTTTCGTCCCAACAGGTCGGTTCAAGGAGCGTATTGCGCAATTATGTCGGCATTATGGCATGGAGTTTATTGAGGTAGAGGAAGCGTACAGCTCTCAGGCAAGCTTCCTAGATGGAGATGAGCTACCTAATTATGGTGAAAAACCCGACGGGTGGAGACCCTCTGGAAAGCGTGTCAAGCGGGGCCTGTACCAAACGGCAAAGGGGTGGTTGGTCAAGGCTGAGGCAAATGCTGCCGCCAATCTGCTTAAGAAAGTCAGCAGAACCTTGGGGCTTTGCGTGAAGGAACTGTCTAGAGGCGCTTTGACAACGCCGTTACGGGTTCTTTTGTGGGCTGCGTAAGAATCCCCTGGGTGGGAGTGTCAACAGTCGCTCCACTAGGTAAAACCAGTAGGGTTGCCTCCCCTGCTTGCCCCGGCCGACCCACTCATAGAAGCCATCTGCCGGGATCAGGAGGCGGCGGCGGCAAAAGGCCTGGCGGAAAGAGGGTTTTTCGGCCACCGTCTCGGCGCGGGCATTGATCCACCCAGCCTGGGGAGCTTGGCTCCACCTGGGGATCAAGCCCCAGCGGAAATGGACTGCCTGACGCTGCAGGGATCCCGCCACCACCGCCAGCACCGGCTGAGAAGGGGCGATGTTGTCGCGGGGCTGGAGCGCCCCAACTGCCCCCCTCTCGATTGGAAAATGCTGCTGCAGCCGTTCGGGGGCAACTGCCAGGCTAAACCGTCCGCACATCTGGGATCCCTCAGACCTTGGTGGAAATGCCCAGCAACTGCAGGATCCCCCGCAGCGGGATCTCCACCCACTCGGGGCGGTGGTTGAGCTCGTAGCCCAGCTCGTAGATGGCCTTCTCCAGCAGGTAGGCCTCGAGCAGCACTTCCAGCTCCTGCGGGCTGCGGGGCAGAAAAGCCCCTTGAGAAGCCACCTGCAGATATTCGGCCAAGAAGGCGGCGCAGACCCAGCGGTGCCAAAACTGGGCCCAGCGCATCATGTCAGGGCACTTGTCCCCGCAAACCAGCCCGCTTTCCAATTGCTGGCGCAAGCCGGTGTGGACGGCGTAGTGGAAAGAGCGCAGCATTCCCGCCACATCCCGCAGGGGGCAGCGTTTGAGGCGGCGCTCTCCTAGCGACCGGGCCGGCTCCCCTTCAAAGTCGATGATGACAAAGTCCTTGCCGGTAAACAGCACCTGGCCCAGGTGGTAATCCCCATGGCAGCGGGTGCGCAAAGCCGTGATCTTCCGCTCCAGGATGAGGCGGAAGCGGCTCATGATCCCCCCTTCTTGGTCGCGAACGGTGCGGGCCAACTTAGCCTCCAGTTCGGGCAGCTTGGGGATCTGCTTGTTGAGCAGCGGAAACACCTGCCCCACCAAATTGCGCATCGATTGATAGATGGAGCGCTGGTAGAGACTGGAGAAGGGCTCGGGGGCAAAGTCCTTGTTCTCGGTGTCGGCGGCCAAGGCAAGGTGCAGCTCGGCGGTGCGCTTGGCCAAGATCCGCACCGACTCCAGGTAGCTGCCGATGGTGGCGTAGGCCAGCTCCGGCAAGGGAAGGTGCGAGAGTTCCAGAAAGGATCCCCGCGGCACGGGCACCGCTTCCGCCTCTGCGTGATGAACCAGCACCGTCTCGAAAAACTGCCCCAGGCTGTCCAGCGTGTAGTGCCAGGCATCCCCCTCGTTGGGGATGTACTCCTGCAAGATGGCCAACGTGATGGGCTGATCGCCGGGATCAAAGCCCCGCGCCCCACGGCGGCGGCGATACTCCAGGGATCCCAACAGCCGCGGCACCCGCACCTGGGGATGGTGCTCCAGCAGATAGCGGCCGATCTCCAGCTCTGGATTTACCCCCTCGGCCACCTTGCGGTAGAACTTGAGGATGTACTGGCTGCCGTAGACCACCGAGGTGTTGCTCTGCTCCGCCTTGAGGATGCGGGGTTCCAGGCCGAGGTGGTACTCAAAAGGGGCAAAGGTGGTGGCCCACAGCTCCCCTGAGGAGTGGCGCAGACGGCCCTGCTGGGCGATGATCTGCAGCGGCAACGACAAAAAGCTTTTATCGGCCAGGGCGTCGAACAGCACGCCCGGCGGCTCCCCAGCCACTTGCACAGGGACAATCGCCGCCTGGGGCGCCTCTACGCGCAGGTGCATGGCCGCCTCCTGGATGGCATAGCCCACGGGTAAAGAGTAGAGTTCTGCCTCCCCCTCGGTAAACTCGACCTGCAAAAGCAAAATCTGGCCCCGAAAGGGGGGATCCCCTTCCCGGTTACAGGGAATGGCATCCAAGATCTGGGCCGACTGGATCTGGCGGGCTTTGGAGCCGAACCAACGGCAGCGGTAGAGGTAGTCGCCCAGCACCGCCTCCACCTGCTTTTGGCTTTCCCCCTGGAAGAGGCTTTCCCAACTGCCGTTTTGAACCAGCAGGGTAGGCAGGCGATCCAACTCTTCTGGCTTGCTGTGGCTGGGGTGGATCCGCTCCGTTTGTCGCTGCGGCTCGAGGGAAAACCAGTAGAAGGAGTGGGGGCCCAGGGTCAGGAAATAGGGCAGTTGGCCGATGGGAGGAAACGGCGTGCGCCCGAAGATCTCCACCGGGATCAGCCCCTCCCAGTGGGCCAAGTCCAGCTCCACAAACTGCGCGTAGCGGGAGAGGTTGGCCACCACCAGGATGCGCTCGTCGCCGTAGGCCCGCATAAAGGCCAGCACCTTGCGGTTTTCCGGGTGCAGCAGCTCAAAAGAGCCCCGGCCAAAGGCTTGGAAGCGCTTGCGCACCGCGATCATCCGTTTCATCGTCCACCACAGGGAATAGGGGTTGTTCCGCTGCGCTTCCACGTTGACGGTTTCGTAGTGGTACTCGGCGTCGATGACGATGGGCAGGTAGAGCTTCTGCGGGTTAGCCCGAGAGAAGCCGGCGTTGCGGTCGGCGCTCCACTGCATCGGCGTGCGCACGCTGTTGCGATCCCCTAAGTAGATGTTGTCCCCCATGCCGATCTCGTCGCCGTAGTAGATGACCGGCGTGCCGGGCAGAGAAAACAGCAGGCTGTTCATCAGCTCGATGCGGCGGCGGCTGTTGCCCAGCAGGGGCGCCAAGCGGCGGCGGATGCCCAGATTGACCCGCGCGTTGGGATCCTTGGCGTACACCTGGTACATGTAGTCGCGCTCCTCGTCAGTGACCATCTCCAGGGTGAGCTCGTCGTGGTTGCGCAGGAAGATGGCCCACTGGCAGGTTTCGGGAATGGGGGGAGTCTGCTGCAGGATGTCGATGATGGGGAAGCGATCCTCCATCTGGATGGCCATGAACAGCCGCGGCATCAGGGGGAAGTGAAAGTCCATGTGGCACTCGTCCCCGTCGCCGAAGTAGGCCACAGCATCTTCCGGCCACTGGTTGGCTTCTGCCAGCAGCATGCGGTTGGGATATCTTTCGTCAATGTATTTGCGTAGGGCCTTGAGGAAGGCGTGGGTTTCCGGCAGGTTCTCGCAGTTGGTTCCCTCCCGCTCGTATAGGTAGGGCACGGCGTCCAGCCGCAGGCCGTCCACCCCCATGCTCAACCAAAAGTCCACCACCTCGAAGATGGCCTTCTGCACGGCGGGGTTGTCGTAGTTGAGATCCGGCTGGTGGGAGTAGAAGCGATGCCAGTAGTAGGCCTTGGCCACCGGATCCCAGGCCCAGTTGGAGGTTTCAAAGTCTTGAAAGATGATGCGGGCCTCTTTGTACTTTTCCGGGGTGTCGCTCCAGACGTAGAAGTCCCGCTCAGGGGTGCCGGGGGCGGCGCGCCGAGCCCGCTGAAACCAGGGATGCTGATCGGAGGTGTGGTTGAGGATCAGCTCGATGATGACGCGGATCCCGCGTTGGTGGGCGGCATCTAGAAAGATTTTAAAGTCCTCTAGGGTGCCCAGCGCGGGGTTAACGTTGGTAAAATCAGAAACATCATAGCCATCATCCCGCAGCGGGGAAGGGAAAAAGGGCAGCAGCCAGATGGCCGTGATGCCCAGATCCTGCAAATAGTCCAGCTTTTCGGTCAAACCCTGGAAGTCGCCCACGCCATCGCCATCACTGTCGAAAAAGGCGCGCACCGGTAGCTCGTAGATGATCGCGTCTTTGTACCAGAGGGGGTTGTAGGTTAAGGGAGAGACGAGGCTGCGCAGAGGGGCTTGGCTCATCATATCGGCAACAGAGACAGGATTTGGACACCTTGGCAACCCTAACCGTTGAACAGGGATCCCCTCAATAGGCTGCAGCCTTTTCTGGGGTGCCAGGGATCCCGGTAGGCGATGCGGTTTTGGGTCTGACAGGGTGATTTTAACCCCTCACCGCCAGCCCCTCTCCCAGGGGGAGCCCTCACCCCCAGCCCCTCTCCCTGAGGGAGAGGGGAGGTAGGGAGGAAGGGTTTTGCAGCACTGGCACCAATTAGGCGATGCCGGTTCGCTTCTGGGCTTCCTTACGGGAGACGGCTACATGGCGCAGGCCGGCGCGGATCAGCTCCTGCTCGATCAAGGCGAAGAAGCGCTGCCGATCCCCGCTGCGCACCACGGCCAGATGGTGGGCTTCCGCCAGGGCGATGGGGTAGCCAAAGCCCTTTTGCACCTGGCTTAGCACTCCGGCCAGGGCCCGCTGCAGCAACTCGGCGTCTTGAGCCACCCAGGCGGGAAACTCTAGCCGGGCGATCTCCGGCAGGGATCCCTCCCCAGGGTTTGCGCCGACATTCAAGTAACAGCAGTGGATGTGGTGTTCCCCAAAAGTCTCCAAGACGCTGGCGCCACTGCGCCAGAGGGGGCTGCGCTCTCCCGGCTGCAGCAGGGATCCCCAAAAAACGCGATCTGCTAGGGGGGCAAAGGGCTGGCAGGGGGGAGTTTTCTCGCCGGCGCAGTAGCGATAGCAGTCGCAGCCCAGGTAGGGACACAACCCCAGGCGCAGATAGTTGAGGGTTTCGCTGCTGCGGGAAGCGCTGATGTAGCCCACCAGGGGGATGCGAGCTGCCCGCAACTGCTCCAGAGTTGCCAGGATGGGATCCAGCCAGGGACGCTGGGCTGGCTTGGGCAGCGGCTCCAGCCCCCAGGGGATGAGGGATCCATCCAGCAGCGCTAGCACGGGGCGACTCCTAGGCAGCGGCAGGGCCAATTGGGCCAGCTCCTCCAGCTCTGCCTGAGCCCGCCGCAAAGCCAGCACCGCTTCGGCATCCAACGCAATCTCCCCCCCCTCCCCGCGATCTTCTTCCCCAAGGCCTACGGCCTGCCTACGCGATCGGCTGGGTCGGTGGCGAAGAGGGTGGAGGGCTGTTCCTGGAAGAGAGTTGGATCGCTCAGGTTGAGCAAAGGGCTCCTGCCCGTAGATCAGCAGGGGCTGGCTGTCCAGCAGCGGCCACTCTTGCGTGCCGTAGTGGAGAGCCACCCGCCCGATGTTGATGAGCGAGCAGTAGGCAATCTCGTGGTGGCTGGGCAGGATCTGGGAGCCGTCGGTGGCCACCACCGTGTGCGGCCCCTGCAAGGGCTCGACTTTGGGCAGGGATCCCCAGGTTTCCGGCGGCTCGGCGGGGCTGGCGCAGGTAAAGGCGAGATGGGAGCTCCACTCCGCCCAGCGCGACTGCCAGGTTTGGGGTTCTCGCTGCAGGCGGGCAAACTCCTGCAAGGCCAGGCGCAGACGCTCTTGGTTGGCCTTCGACTCCTGCTGCAGGTGGCGGGCAAAGGCGGGAATCTGCCCGCTCAGCTTAACCAGATCCAGCATAGGCGGCTGGCTCAGCCCTGCCGGCGGCCAGGGGCTCCACTTCGGAGGGATCCCTCTTGCCCTCGCTCGCGGGGTATGTGGTGGCAGCGGTAGCTGCGCCCAGCTCCTCTAGCGGAAACTCCCCGTAGACTTCGCTGCTGTTGTTGGGGCTCTCTTGCAGGCGAACCCGATGCAGTTGCACCCCCAGCTCGCGCAGGGGCAAAGTCAGCAGCCGCTGGACGTAGAGGGCGATGTTTTCGGCGGTGGGCACCACCTGGGCAAAGTAGGGGACGTCTTTGTTCAAGAAAGTGTGATCCAGGGGCTTCACCACCTGCTCCTCAATCACCCGCTGCAGAGCTGCCAAATCCACGATCATCCCTGTGCGCGGGTCGATGGATCCCTTGACGGTAATCTCCAGGCCGTAGTTGTGGCCGTGGCCGTGGGGGCGAGCGCAGAGGCCGTAGATGGCAGTGTTCTCTTCCAGGCTGAGGTGATCGAGGGCCAAGCGGTGGGCGGCGCTAAAGTGGGTGGCAACGGTCAAATAGGCTTGCATGGCTTCTCCTCGGTATTCGGCCCAAAGCTGGGGATCTTCGTAGAGGCGCACACTGCTGAGCGGCAGCGCGTCGGCTAGGCGCTGCCAGATGGTGTAGGCAATGAACTCGGTGGTGGGCAGGGTTTGGGCAAACTCTGGCCAGACTTGGTTGAGGTAGGCGAAGTTCAGTTCTTGAATCACCCGCTCCCGAATTACCTGCTTGACCTGGGAGAGGTTGAGCACCATGCCGTACTCATCCACCTCCCCCGTCAAGCCCACCTCCAGCCCGTAGTTGTGGCCGTGGCCGGGAAAGCGGGCGTGGGAGCCGAAGCGGGCCAGGTTCTCAGCTTCGGAGAGCTCCGGCAGCCAGTAGCGGTGGCTGGCGGCAAAGTGGGCGCGGCGGTAGATGGTACAGGTTCTGGACATGAGGGCTATGAGAGAAAGGGATCCCTCCTTCAGCATAAACTCCAAACCAGCACTGCCCCTGCGGCGAGGGATCCCTGCGCCTGGCTCGGCGCGCCTTCCTCCTGAAGCCCTTGGGGATGGATGGCCAAAATCTCGCCCTAGGGGGCCAAGAGTGTGTCAACCTGGTAAAGGTAAGAAAGTCTTTGGGCCCGAGGGAGCGGCTGTGGTCTATCGGGTTGGGCTATTGGGGCTGGGTACGGTCGGCACGGGCGTGGTCGAGATTCTACAGCGCCCTCCTCACCCCCTCTTGCAGGCAGTTGAGATTGCGGCGGTGGGGGTGCGCTCCCTGGACAAGCCGCGGCAGGTGGCGATCCCGCCCGAGCGCCTGACCACGAACCTAGAGGGGATTGTGTCGGATCCCGAAATTGACGCGGTGATTGAGCTCATGGGCGGCTTGGAGCCGGCCCGCAGCCTGATCCTAAAGGCCATCGACCACGGCAAGCCGGTGATCACAGCCAACAAGGCGGTCATTGCCCGCTATGGCGAGGAGATTTTCCAGGCTGCCGCCCAGGCCAGGGTGGCGGTGTTGCTGGAGGCAGCGGTGGGGGGTGGGATCCCCATCATCCAGGCTTTGCAACAGTCGCTGCGGGCTAGCCACATCCAGGCGGTCTGGGGCATCGTCAACGGCACCACCAATTTCATCCTCAGCCAGATGACCCAGGAGGGCAGCTCCTTTGCCGAAGCGCTGGCCCAGGCCCAGGCCCGCGGCTACGCCGAGGCGGATCCCAGCGCCGATGTGGAAGGATGGGATGCGGCGGACAAGATCGCCATTCTGGCCAGCCTGGCTTTTGGGGTGTCGGTACCGCGACAGGCCATCCCCTGCGAAGGGATCGGCAGCATCAGCTCCACCGACATCCGCTACGCCCGCGAGTGGGGCTATACTTTTAAGCTTTTGGCCATCGCCCAAAGGGCCGAGGGGCAGGGAGGTGAACCAACCCTGGATATTCGCGTCCACCCCGCCCTGCTGCCGGTTACCCACCCGCTGGCCAACATCCACGGGGTGGACAACGCCGTCTGGGTGCAAGGGGATCCCTTGGGGCAAGTGGTGCTCTCAGGGCCAGGGGCGGGCCGGGGGCCAACCGCCAGCGCGGTGGTCGGGGATCTGCTTATCCTACTTGCCCACCTGCAGACGGGGGCTCAGTTGCCCAATCCCCTGTGGGGCTTTGCCGCCTCCCCTCCTGTTGCCTCCTTGCTGCCGCTGGCAGAGGCGCAGTCGGAGTTTTACGTGCGAGTGCTGGCCCAGGATCGGCCGGGGGTGATGGGGGCCATCGGCACCTGCTTTGGCCGGCACGGGGTGAGCCTGGAGAGCATCACCCAAAAGGAGTGCCACCAGGAGTTGGCGGAGATTGTGATCCTCACCCACAGCGTGCGCGAGGCCGACTGCCGCCAGGCGCTGGCCGAGATCCAGCAGCTTCCCCAGGTGGCCGAGATCCCCAGCCTATTTCGCGTACTGCGCTAACGAAGATTGGCCCCCCGGACGTGATGGAGGAAAAACACCTTGGAAGCGGCAGTGAATCCTGCAACCCCTGAACCCCTTAACGCGGAGGTGGTGGTCATTGGGGCGGGCATCAGCGGCCTGACGCTGGCCTGGCGCCTGCAGCAGGGTTTATCGGCTAGGGGGGGATCCCCTCAAGCGGTGCTCCTGGCGGAGGCCAGCTCCCGCGTCGGCGGCTGCATTTCCACCCAGTCCAAAGACGGCTACCGCTGGGAGGAAGGCCCCAATAGCTTTACCCCCACCCCTGCCCTGCTCAACCTCATTGCTGAGGTGGGCCTGGCCGACCAACTGGTGCTGGCCGATGCCAAGCTGCCCCGCTACATCTACTGGGAAGGAGCGCTGTTGCCGGTGCCTCTGAGCCCCGCGGCAGCCCTGGGATCACGGCTGCTCAGCGTGGGCGGCAAGCTGCGGGCTCTGCAGGGCTTGTTGGGGTTTGTCCCGCCGCCGCCAGGACGCGAGGAAACGGTGCGGCAGTTTTTCCGGCGACAACTGGGATCCGAAGTGGCCGAGCGCCTGGTGGAGCCCTTCACCTCGGGGGTTTATGCGGGGGATCCGGATCAGCTCAGCGCCGTGGCGGCTTTCCCTCGCGTGGCGGGCCTGGAGGAGCGCTATGGCAGCCTCTTTGCCGGCGCCCTGCAGGCTCTGCGCCAAAGACCCCAGCCTTCTCCTGCGGCCATCCAACCCCCGCCCAAACGGGGCCAACTGGGCAATCTGAGGCAGGGGCTGCAGCAGTTGCCAGAGGCCCTAGCCCAAAAGCTGGGCGACAGCCTGCGGCTGGGCTGGCGAGCGCTGCAGCTGAAGCGGGCGGGAGAGCTCTATTGGGTGGGCTTTGAGACGCCAGAGGGATCCCGCTGGGTGGCTGCTCGCCAGGTGGTGCTGGCCCTCCCCGCCTACGAGGCTGCCGCGCTGCTACAGGAGCTCAACCCCCCGGCCAGCCAGCTCTTGGCCGAGATCCTCTATCCGCCGGTGGCGGTGGTGGCTCTGGCCTATCCCCAAGAGGCCCTGCCCCAGCCGCTGCGGGGCTTTGGCCACCTCATCCCCCGTTCCCAGGGCCTGCGCACCCTGGGCACGATCTGGGCCTCCTGCCTTTTTCCAGAGCGGGCTCCCCAGGGCTACCACAGCTTCCTCAGCTTCCTGGGCGGCGCCACCGATGCGGCCTTGGCCCGCCAGCGGGGGATCCCGCCCCTCACGGCTTTGTCTCCTCAAGAGCGGGCCCAACTTGCCCACGAGGAGCTCAGCCAGGTTCTGCTCACCCGCCGCGCCGAGCCCGTCTACCTGGGCGAACGTCTCTGGCCCCGCGCCATCCCCCAGTACACCCTTGGCCACCGGCAACGCATAGCCCAGGTGCAGGCCCACCTGGCCTCCCAGACGCCGGGGATCTGGGTGTGTGCCAACTACCTGGATGGCGTGGCCCTGGGCGATTGCGTGCGGCGGGCCGAGGCGCTGGCGCAGCAGCTGTTCTCCCAGGTCTAGTCCTCCCAAGTGGCCAATGGGTCGCCCCTACACGGCGCTGCTTTTGGTTCCCACGGGCATTGGGGCCCGCGTGGGTGGCTTTGCCGGCGATGC
>Ga0308395_1001000_pt1 | contig 19788 bp, 19 predicted proteins | sample Hotspr20SampleP4_FD_202097 | JGI IMG/M metagenome (GOLD analysis project Ga0308395, IMG submission 202097) | Hot spring phototrophic mat microbial communities from Mushroom Spring, Yellowstone National Park, Wyoming, United States - 20050930_P4 ...
CATCGCCGCGCAGGAGGCGCATGCGGCTTTCGGTGACGGTTCTCTCTACCTCGAAAAGTTCCTCGAGCGCCCCCGTCACATCGAAGTCCAGGTGCTCGCCGATCACCACGGTACTGTCCTGCACCTGTTCGAGCGCGAGTGCTCGATCCAGCGCCGTCGTCAGAAGCTGTGGGAGGAAGCACCATCCCCAGCCCTCTCGCCCGGTCTACGGGCCCAAATCTGCGAGGCGGCTGTCCGCCTCGCCCGTGCCGCTGGCTACACCAATGCCGGGACGATCGAGTTCCTCCTCGATGCCGGCGGTTCGTTCTATTTCCTGGAGATGAACACCCGCATCCAGGTCGAGCACCCCGTCACCGAACTCGTTACCGGTATCGACATCGTCAGAGAACAGATCCGCATCGCAGCCAGCGAGCGACTCGACGTGAGTCAAGACGAGATCAGACTCCACGGCCACGCCATCGAGTTCCGGATCAACGCCGAAGACCCCTCGCTCGGCTTCTTCCCCTCGCCCGGCATCATCGAGCGGATGGAACTCCCGAGCGGACCCGGTGTTCGCTGCGACTTCGGTTTCGGCACGGGTGACGAGGTATCACCCTTCTACGACTCGCTCATCGGCAAGCTGATCGTCTGGGGTCGCGACCGCAGCGAGGCCCTCGCTCGCGGTCGGCGCGCCCTCGACGAACTCGTGATCGAGGGGATCGCGACCACCGCATCCTTCCATCGCCAGCTCACCGACGATCCGGCCGTGGTCGCAGCCGCCTATCACGTCCAGTTCCTGGACGAGCGCCTCGCCAACCTGCAGTGAGGATCGGTTCCGGGCAACCTGCCCACCCGCCCGGGCGCGCCGCATCCGGCGGCGACCCATGGCGGGTGCGCGGGGAGCCCGTACGTCCCCTGGCTCCGCCGATCGCACACCGTTTATCACTTTCGATCTCAGCTGCGTTCGCGCCACCCGGACGCCGGACCCTGGTCAACCAGCGCCGGCGCCGGACGCCGTCGCGGTGTCGCACGGTTCCCGACTGACCCCGCGGCCAGACCGACGCCCACTTTTCCCCTGCTTTCGACCCAAAGAGGCAATGCGTGAGGAGCAAGCGTGTACCGCGGGTGACCCCGCCGCTCCCCCGATCCCACTGAAGCGATACGGTGTGACCCCAGTTCTCAGGGGGAAAATCGGGGAAAATCATGGAGCAGGCCGCGGGTCAGTCGTTCCAGCATGCCGAGCCTCACCGGCAGGTCTCCGCCCGCGAGCGAGGTCGGCTTGCCGGCATCGGCGACCGACTGCCAGCGATGGCGTCGTTGACCGCGTCTACCCCACCACCACATGCGTACTCGTCGCCGTCACGCCGGGCGTACCGTGGATCTTCTCGAGAACGAGCCGCCCCAGTTCCTCGACCGTCGGTTGCTCGACCACCACGATGAGGTCGTAATCGCCCATCACGATGTCGGCATACAGGACGCCGGGGAAGCTCGCCAGCGCTTCTTTGACGGAACGAGCCTTCCCGACATCGCAGTGAACCAGGACGTATGCCCGCGCAGCCATGAGGCTCCCTCCCTTCTTGGACGGAACTCGCGGTTAGTGTGCCCCATCGGCGAGTCGGCTACAAGACGACGCCTCGCGCGTCGCTTCCCACTGCTCAGGCCCGTACGCGATCACTCAGTCGAATCGCTATAATTTAAGGGGTTTGTGCTGCGTCTCATGGCAGCAGTTGGAGAGCTTATGATCGATCGTCGATCACCATTACGCCGGTTGAGTGCCCCTGGTCGGCCGGGACCGCGGCGGGCTTTTCGAATTCCCATACTGTTGGGTCGCACTGCCGGTGCTTCGAGCGAGCCGGTCGGACGCGGTCACGTTTCCCTGCTCGGTACACTCCTCATTGTCACCGGACTCGTCTTGCTCGCTATCGCGGCGATGGGCACGGTCGCGCTCCGGCCATCACCGGAGACCCCTCCCAGCCAGATTGCCGCGATCGCCACCCCTCCGCCACCGCTACAAGCTGCCGTGTCCCCGACCCCGACCGCCACCCCATTCGCGGAGCGGTTGGATAAGCTGCCCATCGTACCCAGCCCCACCCCTGAACCGACACCGACCCCACGACCGAAGATGCCGCCACCCACGCGTATCCAGATCCCCTCCGTCGGCATCGATGCTCCAGTCGTCGAGGTCGGCTACAAGATCGTCGAGATGCAAGGCGTCAAGGTCATCGAGTGGGAAGTCGCCGAGTATGCCGCCGGCCACCATAACACCTCGGCCAATCCTGGCGAGGGCGGGAACATCGTCATCACCGGCCACAACGACTGGAAGGGCGAAGTCTTTCGCACACTCGAGCGCGTCAAGCTCGGCGACGAGGTCATCCTCACCAGTGACGCTGGCGTGTTCCGGTACCGCGTCACGGAGATCCACTACCGAAAGGAAGTCGGCGTTCCGCTCGAGGAACGGATCGCCACCGGCCGGTTCCTCGATCCGATGCCGGAGGAGCGCGTGACACTCGTCACCTGCTGGCCGTACGGTATCGATGACCATCGAATCATCGTCGTTGCCAAGCCCGTCGGTTAGACAACCGATCGCGCTGCTCGGGGCTGGGGGTGCGGGGCACGCGCTCGGCGTCGCGCTCAACGCGGCCGGCTTCTCGGTGTCCGCTGTCTGGAGTCGCCGACGCGAGCGGGCCGCGGAACTCGCTTCGCTCATCCCCGGTTCCCGCGTCTGCTCGACACCGCACGATGCCGTCGAGAGTGGCCGTCTCGTCGTACTGGCTGTTCCGGACAGCGCGATCGCTCCACTCTGCGCAAGCCTGACCTGGCGACCTGGCCAGGCGGTCATCCATCTCGCTGGCGCGTTCGGACGCGAACTGCTGGCCGCAGCAGCGCGAGCCGGTGCCGCAACCGGTTCCTTCCATCCCCTCCAGACCTTCGCAGGTGCGGCCGATCCCACCGCCTGGCAGGGGATCGCTGTCGCTATCGAGGCCGATCCCTCCCTGAAAGGGGAGCTGCTCGCTTTGGCGCAGCAGCTCGGCAGTCGTCCCTTCCTGCTTTCCCCAGAACAGCGCCCGCTCTACCACGCTGCCGCTGTTCTGGCCGCGAATGGCCTCGTCGCTCTCGCCGGTGTGGCAGCCGAGCTGATCGCACAGGCGACAGCCGCTGACCGCGCGACGGCGCTTCGCTCCCTCTTTCCCCTCTTGTCAGGTGTCCTCGCGAATCTCGACCAACTCGGCCTGCCCCAGGCTTTGACTGGCCCGGTCGCCCGAGCCGAACGCGAGACGATCGATCGGCATATCGAGGCCCTGACACACACTGCCCCGACGCTCCTCCCCTTGTACCGGACGCTCGCTCAGGCGATGCTCCCACTCGCACGCGAGCGCGCGGCTGCTGCTCCCGAGCGGCTGGTCGCGCTCGACGACCTGGAACGATGGTTGGCGAGCGAGGAGGTGGCACGATGACCCCCCAGCGCGTGACCGTCGCGGATCTCCGCGCGATGAAGCGTCGCGGCGAGCGGATCGTCATGCTCACGGCCTACGATTACCCGACCGCGCGCCTGATCGACGAAGCAGGCATTCCCGCTATCTTGGTCGGTGATTCGCTCGGTAACACGATCCTCGGCTACGAGACGACCATCCCCGTGACCCTCGAACAGATGCTGCATCACACCAAGGCTGTCACGCGTGCTACCCGCCGGGCGCTCGTCATCGCCGACATGCCGTTCCTGACCTTTCAGATCAGTCCAGAAGAAGCCCTCCGCAACGCCGGCCGACTCATCCAGGAAGGCGGTGCTCACGCGGTCAAGCTGGAGGGCGGTGGACCGATCGTCGAGACCGTCTCCCGGCTCGTCCGCGCCGGCATCCCCGTGATGGGCCATCTGGGTTTGACTCCGCAAGCGGTGCATACGCTCGGTCGTTTTCGGCTGCAAGCGCGTACTGCCGACGCGGTCCGCCAGCTCTTCGCTGATGCCATCGCACTGGAACGAGCCGGTGCCTTCGCGATCGTGCTGGAACTCGTTCCAGCGCCGGTTGCTCGTGCAGTCAGCCAACTCCTCGAGATTCCGACGATCGGCATCGGGGCTGGTCCGGGTTGCGATGGGCAAGTCCAGGTCCTGACCGATCTTCTCCATCTTCTGCCCGGGCCTCTCCCTCGTCATGCCCGCGCCTACACCGACCTCGCCACCATCGTGAGCGATGCGATCCGCCGCTACGCCGAGGACGTCCGCAGCGGCACCTTTCCCAGCGAGTCCGAAAGCTTCGGACTCCCCCGTGAACTCGATCTCGACACCTTCGCAGCGATCGCCGCCGAGTTCGCTTCCCAGCGCGGAGGAGACGAGCATGCACCTCTTCCGGACGATCGCTGAACTCCGCATCTGGCGTTCCCAGCAGACCAGCCGTTCGGTTGGCTTCGTCCCCACGATGGGCTACTTGCATGAGGGGCATCTCGCGCTGGTCCGTCGCGCCCGCGCCGAGAACGAGACCGTCGTCGTCAGCATCTTCGTCAATCCCTTGCAGTTCGGTCCTCAGGAAGACTACGACCGCTACCCGCGCGATCTCGACCGCGACCTGGACCTCCTCGAGCGCGAGGGTGTCGATGCCGTCTTCGCTCCCTCGGTGAGTGAGATGTATCCATCCGGCTTCTCCACCGCAGTCGTGGTGACCGGCCCGATCGCCGAGCGTCTCGAAGGGGAAGCCCGGCCTGGTCATTTCCGCGGTGTCGCCACCGTCGTGACGCGCCTCTTCGGGCTCGTTCAGCCTCAGCGCGCCTACTTCGGCTGGAAGGATGCCCAGCAAGTGCTGGTGGTTCAGCGGCTGGTCCAGGACCTCGCGCTCCCGGTCGACATCGTGCCGCTCCCCACTGTCCGCGAGGCAGGCGGGTTGGCCATGAGCAGTCGCAACGTCTACCTTTCGCCCGAGGAGCGAGTCGCAGCCAGCGCCATCCCGCGAGCGTTGTTCGCTGCCCTGGAGCGTTTCCGCAGCGGCGAGCGCGCAGCCGCAGCGTTCCGAGAACTCGTCCAGCGCACGCTGACCACCACACCGGTACGCCTGGAATACGTCAGCGTGAGCGACTTGGAGACGTTCCAGGAAGTCGAGTACGTCGAACGCCCGGCGCTCCTGCTCGTGGCTGCCTGGATCGGGACGACCCGGCTCTTCGACAACGTGCTGCTCGATCCGGGAGCGCCCTGATGGTTGCCCGCGTCTTCCACGTACAATCCCCCAGATGAGCGATGCGGAGGCCGGAGACGATGCTGCCGACACCACCGACCATCCTGGCTGGACGGTACCGGATCGAGGCACCGCTCGGTCAAGGCGGCATGGCCATCACGTATCTCGCCCGCGACCTCGTCCTCGACCGTCCGGTCGCGGTCAAGGTCATGCAGCGAGGGACACTCGACCCGGCCGAGCTCGCGCGCTTCCAACGCGAGGCACGCGTCGCCGCAGCCGTCTCGCACCCCAACGTTGTCCAGGTCTACGATGCCGGCCAGGACGGTGACATCCGGTTTCTCGTCCTGGAATGGGTGGAGGGTGGCGACCTCGCCCAGCTCATGCGTCAGAACGCGCCCGTTCCGCTCGACGAGGCAGTCCGTCTCGTGCTGGACGTCCTTCACGGCCTGGCCGCTATCCACCAGGCTGGTATCGTCCACCGCGACGTCAAACCGGGCAACGTGCTCATCGATCGTCAGGGCCGGGCCAAGCTGACCGACTTCGGGATCGCCCGCCGACACGATGAGCCGACGCTCACCACTCCGGTCGAGTTGCTCGGCACTGCTCCGTACGTCGCCCCCGAGCGGATCCGTGGTGAACCAGCGACACCAGCCAGCGACCTCTATGCCGTTGGTGTCCTGCTCTATGAACTCCTGACTGGCCGCTTACCCTTCCCGGGCCAGACACCGGAAGAACTGCTGGCTCAGCACGTCCACGCTCCACCGATTCCACCCCGCCGGTGGCGTCACGACATCCCGCCTGCCCTGGAGCGAGTCGTCCTCCGCGCGCTCGCCAAGGATCCAGTGGCACGCTACCGCTCCGCCGAGGCGATGGCAGCTGCACTCCGATCGGCGAGCACCGCCGAGCCGCGAAATCCTCTCCCGGCTGTCCAGGCGACGTCAGCACCTGACCGACCCGTTCTCCCTCGACGCTCTCTCGCCTGGGCAGGCGGCGCGACTGTCCTCTCCTTCGCCGTCGTCGCTCTCCTCGCCCTGCTTGCCTGGGCGCAACTGGCGAGCGAAACCGACCGCGCGGAGCCACTGCCGAACCCGGCCAGCACCCCGACCGCCGAGACTGCACCCACAACCAACCCGCGACCCAGCCCGAGTCCGCTGCCGAGTCCGACACCCACGTTGTCTCCCACCCCGACCACTGCTCCCACACCGGAGCCACTCGCGATGCTCGTGCGGTCACTTACGCTCGTGCCGACCACCCCGCCCGAGGTCCGCCGCTTCGCTGACATGCCTGCACTCGAGTTCGGACCCGGCGACCTCACGGGAGCCTACCTTCCCAGCCGCGATGGGGCCTTGCCCGGTTTCACCCGCGATTTGGCCAACGCCGCGCTCATCTTTCCCGCACGAACCAGCCGCGTCTCGCTGGTCATTCCATCCGGGACCGAGCGGATCCTCATCGAGGTGGAAGGACGGCAAAATCGGGGAACCCCAAGGCCGCTCCTCCAACTCGCTCTGGGAGGCCGGACAGTCTGGGAGAAGGCCGACCCTTTTCCTTCCGCCAGTTGGTCGCGCCAGACCATCATCTTGCAGTTCGACCCATTGCCCGCTGACCTCCCCGTGACGCTCGAGCTGCGCAACGCCCATGAGCTAGCCGCGATCGGCAGTGAGCCCTGGATCGCCGTGCGCTCGCTCCGCGTGATCACCGCGGGCGCGCCCTGATGCCCTCCCTCGGTATCACCTGCTACACTCGCCGAAGGGAAAGCGCCGAAAGAGGTGAGGAATGGGTACGATCACGATCGGACTGGATCCGAACATCGTCCAGGTCGGTCCGCTCCTCCTGACCTGGCATGGTCTCTTTACCGCACTCGCCATCCTCTCGGCTATCTGGCTCGCATCCCGTGAACTCGCCCGCAAAGGGATCGTCATCCCGAACTTCGACCTCGTGGCCATCTTGACTGTCCTCGGCGGCGTTGTCGGTGCCCGGCTTTTCTTCGTCCTCGACCATCTCAACGAGTACCTGCGCCAGCCGTGGCGTATCCTCGCCATCACCGAAGGTGGCCTCGCTGTGTATGGCGGCATCATCGGGGGAACGCTGACCGCTGCTTTCCTCCTCTGGCGCCAGCGGGTTCCCATCGCGCCCGTCGCCGATGCGGTTGCCCCTGGCCTCTTGCTCGCCCAAGGGATCGGTCGCATCGGCTGCCTCATCAACGGCGACGCCTGGGGCGGCCCCTGCACCTGTCTGGTGTGCTCCGGTGTTGCCGCCAGCGTCCCAGCGGAAGGGCTCGGCTACTGTCCCTTCGCCCTTCGCTACACGAACCCGAAAGCCCTACTCCCTCCCGAACTCCTCGGCGTGCCAACTCACCCCTACCCGATCTACGACATGGCGGTCAATTTCCTCGTCCTCGCTGTGCTCTGGCGCTTGCGCCGCCGTGGCCTGCCGGATGGATCGCTGTTCGCCCTGTACTGGCTGCTCTACGGAATCGGGCGCTTCCTCGTCAGCTTCGTACGACAAGAAGCGATCTGGTTCTTGGGACTCCAGCAGGCGCAGGTCGTCGCGCTGGCGACTGCTCTGATCGGTCTCGTGGCCTTGCTCTGGTTGCTCCGCCGTCACACGCCGGCCACCGCGCCGGCTCGCTCGTGATCGCTTACACCTCGGGCGCCGTGTCTGGTGCACTCGCTTGCCGCTTGGCCAGCTCCTCCTCCACCAGCTTGCGCCGGAGCACTTTGCCGATCAGATTCTTGGGCAATTCCGTGCGGATCTCGATCTCGCGCGGCACCCGGTGAGGCGCCAGTCGTTCGCGACAGAACGCGAGCAGCTCGCGCGGCTCGACGCTCGCTCCCTCGCGGAGCACGACGAACGCTTTCACCATCTCACCACGGTACGGATCGGGGATCCCCACCACGACCGCCTCCTGCACCGCCGGATGCTCGAGGAGCACCTTCTCCACCTCGCTCGGAAACACCTTGAGCCCACCGACGATGATCATGTCCTTGCGGCGATCGACGATCTGGAAGTAGCCGTCCTCCGTCATCCGGGCGATGTCACCGGTCAGAAACCAGCTCCCGCGGAAGACCCGCTCGGTCTCGTCCGGTCGCTGCCAGTACCCTTGCATCACCTGCGGCCCGCGGACCGCGAGCTCGCCCACTTCACCCGGCGGCAGCATGGTGGTCCCCGTTTCCAAGTCGACGACGATCGCCTCCGTACTCGGGATCGGCAGGCCAATGGTCCCCGCCCGCCGCTCGCCCAGGATCGGGTTGCAGTGGGTCACCGGTGCTTCGGAGAGCCCGTATCCCTCCACGAGTCTTGCACCGGTGAGCCGCTCGAACTGCTCCTGCACCGGTACGGGCAGAGGAGCCGCCCCTGAGATACATGCCTTGAGCGAGCGCAAGTTGTACTGCTCCACTTTCGGAGCGTTCGCCAGAACGGCGTACATCGTCGGCACTCCGGGGAAAAAGGTGGGATGCTCATGATCGATCGCTTCCAGGATCGCCTTGAGATCGAAGCGCGGGATCAAGATCATGCACCCACCGCTCACGATCGGAAAGTTCATCGCCACTGTTTGACCGTAAATATGGAAGATCGGAATGACCCCGAGGACGACATCGCTGCCGTCCGGTTCTTCGATGTTGCGCGCCCAGGCATGCGTCTGCAGCGTCACCCCGACGAGGTTCCGGTGCGTCAGCATCGCCCCCTTCGGGACGCCCGTCGTTCCGGCTGTGTACTGGAGAACGGCCAGATCGTCCGGATCGCGCCGCACACTCGGCATGGTCGCTGGCGCCTGCTGGAGCAGCGGCTGCAGCCAGTGCGTCCGCCCGTCTTCCGGGAGCGTCACCTCGTGTCCTTCCTTGCGCTCGCGGAACAAGGTAAAGCCGACTCGCGCCAGCGGCGGCAGATATTCTTTGATGTTCGTCACCACGACATGCTCGAGCGTGGGGACCCGATCGCGTACGGCCTGTACCTTCGGGAACATGAGCGAGAGGCAAAGCACGACCTTGACCCCCGCGTCTGCCAGCTGATGCGCCAGTTCCGGCTCGGCGTACAGCGGGTTGCACGGTACGACGACGGCCCCAGCTCGCAGCGCACCGTAATACCCGATGACGATCTGCGGGCAGTTGGGCAGCACCAGTCCCACGCGATCGCCCGGCTCGACACCGAGCCGGATCAACGCATTGGCGAAGCGGTTCACCGCCTCGTCCAGTTCCCGATAGTGGATCGCCTTCCCGAAGAAGCGGATCGCCTCGCGCCGCGGATACCGTCCGGCATTGAGCGCGAGATACTCCGGCAGCGTCGTCTCCGGTATCTCGATCGTCCACGGCACACCCGGCTCATAATGCCGCAGCCATGGACGGGCCTCGGGGGTCACTGGCAGCGATTGCGGTAGCTGGCTCGTCGCACCCACTCGTCAGCTCCCTTCTCACGTCGCGGCTGACTCGACATACCCGTGGCGGATGTACTGCCGATTACTATAGCGAATCGCGCCCTGCTACGCGGGAGCTTCCCCCTTGCGCCGCACATACCTGAACGGTGCCAGGCTTTCCCCAGGCAGTCATCCGGTCGGGAGAGACACTACTGCTCGGCCAGCCGGGTACCGAGCCACAGCGCGACGAGCGGCGGGAGCACCAGGACCGCGACGCTCACGAGCGGTGCCCACGCTGGCGCTCCGGGTGAGGTGGCCCAGCCGAGACTGGCCACGAACGCCGTTGCGCCGACGACGGCGAGGAACAGCACCAGCGGACGGCGCCGGAGGAACGCGGCGAGCGAGAACCGCCGTGGTCGATCGCTTCCCGCCGCGAAGGCGCGGAGCGACACGCGTATGTGGTAGGCAAGCCAGGCCACGCTGAGGATCACCGCGCTCAGCAGAGCGGCGAGTAACCCAGCCAGACCAACGAGTGCGCCGTCCATGGTCGGAAAGAGCGGCAGCCCCAGAGTGACGACCAGACCCAGCGTCACGACAGCCACTCCCGCGAGCGTCATGAGGTCGGTGCCGCGGACAGCCAGACGCTCCAGCTCCCAGGCCAGCTGCACACCCTCAGCAAGCGCACCCTCCATCTCCGTCACCAGCGACGGCGGCTCGATCGGCTCGACGCGCGCGTTCCACCGTTCGGCGAGCAGGAGGGCCTGGCGGCGGACAGCACGCGACCAGAAGTCCCGCGCGAGCGGCCAGCGTGACGGGGGATACACGCGGTTGAGCGCGGTCATCGTCCTTCCGCCGTTGTCCAGCAGCAGCGCGAGCGCCCCGCGGACCACGAGCAGTGAGGACCACATGCTCTGTTCGTCGATGACCGTCGGCTCGATGACGATCCAGCCACCGTCCACGGCTCGCGCGCCTCTCTGCTCGGCGAGCCACCGTTCTACCTGCGTGGCGAGGCTCTCCGTCCTGCCGTCGGAACGGAAGCGCAGCGCGACTTGCCAGGGGCGTGGGACAGCGCTCGTGCTGCCCCCAGCGATGAGCTGACGGATCGCCAACCCGAACGGGATCACGAGTGCGCTAACGACCCAGATGAAGAGCAAGAGCATGCCGAGGTCGGCGTACCGGTCACCCTGGTCGAGTCGTTGCGCGTTGACAGCGGCGAAGGAGAGAAAGGCGACGAGGGCGAGGACAGCGTGCCCCCAGGCCAGCAGCCCCCGCACCGCGATCGCTCGCCAGCGGGGTACGAAGAGGAACACCCCAGCGAGTGGCGGGACGAGGATGATCAGGGCAGCCAAGACCCGTTCTCGGCGAGGCCGTCGCTCCACCGAGCCCTCTCCCGGTACCGGGGATGTGGTCACCCGGTCTCCTCTCGTTCGCCAGAATCTATCGTAACTGAAGCGAAACCTGGCGTACCGGCCGGAAGCGGCGAGACGCTGCAGTCGGGTGACGTCCGTGCGGGTGTCGGTCTATCCAGCGGGCCTGCCGACCGTGCAACGCGACCGTGTTAGACTCCACCGGGGGAGGGTGGGGCCTAAAGATGGTCCGTACCCCGGCTGCTGAGCGATCGGCATCGCCATTGTCGCCCCGAACCCGTCTCGCCCCTCCACGCGGTGCAGTGTCCGGACGACGGGAGAGAGCCGAAGGAGGCTAGCATGCGTGTCGCGGACGTCGTTGCTGAGATCCTGAAGCGCGAGGGAGTCGACCTCATCATCGGCTATCCGGTGAACGACGTGCTGGAGGCAGCTGCCCGCGCCGATATCCGCACCGTGATCGTCCGTCAAGAGCGCGTCGGTATTCACATGGCTGATGCCATGAGCCGCGTCACCTCCGGCCAACGCATCGGCGTCTTTGCCATGCAGCATGGCCCAGGCACCGAGAACGCCTTCGGTGCAGTGGCACAAGCCTATGCGGACAGCGTGCCCGTCCTCATCCTCCCCGAAGGCTACCCGCGCCCGATCCAGAACCTCCCACCCAACTTCAGCGCCCTCCTCAATTACCGCGAAATCGCCAAATGGGTCGAGCAAGTCGTGCTCCTCGGCGAGGTACCCAATGCACTGCGACGTGCGTGGACCCAACTCAAGAACGGTCGTCCCCGGCCAGTCGTGATCGAACTCCCCCGGGACCTCGTCCAGGAAGAGTTCGCTGGGCCGCTCGACTATCGCCCCGCTCCGCGTGTCCGCATCGCCCCCGACCCAGTCGCGGTCGATGAGGTTGCCGCCGTGCTCGTCGCTGCTCGGCGCCCCGTCATCTATGCCGGTCAGGGTGTGCACTATGCCCAGGCATGGGAAGAACTCCGGGCATTGGCTGACCTCTTGGAAGCACCGGTCTGCACGAGCCTGCAGGGAAAGAGTGCCTTTCCGGAAGATCATCCGCTCGCGCTCGGTGCTGGCGGCCGCGCCTACCCCGCCACCGTTGCCCACTTCTTGCGCGAGGCCGACGTCATCTTCGGTACCGGGTGCAGCTTCACCAGGACCAACTACGGTGTGCGTATCCCCTACGAGGGCAAGACGATCATCCATGCCACGCTCGATCCAGCCGATCTCAACAAGGATGTGCCCATCTCCCATGCGCTCCTCGGCGATGCCAGGCTCACGCTCGCCGCGCTCTACGAGGCCGTCAGCGAACGCTTGGGCGGTAAGCCGCGTGGGCGCTTGCCAGAAGTCGTGGCCGAGATCCGGCGTGTCCGTGACGCGTGGCTCGCCCAGTGGATGCCGAAACTCACCTCTGACGAGGTACCGCTCACCCCATATCGCGTCATCTGGGAACTGATGCACACGCTCGATATCGACCGGACCATCATCACCCACGATGCCGGGAGCCCGCGTGACCAGCTTTCGCCGTTCTGGGTCAGCAAGCGACCGCTCACCTACCTGGGTTGGGGCAAGTCGACCCAGCTGGGCTATGGACTCGGCCTCGCCATGGGCGCCAAGCTGGCTCGCCCGGACATGCTCTGCATCAACGTCTGGGGCGATGCCGCCATCGGCATGACCGGAATGGATTTCGAAACGGCCGTGCGCGAGCGGATCCCCATCCTCTCGATCCTCTTCAACAACTTCTCGATGGCCATCGAGATCCCTGTCATGCCGGTCGCCACCGAGAAGTACCGCGCCACCGACATCAGCGGCGATTACGCTGCCTTCGCGCGGGCCATGGGTGGCTACGGCGAACGCGTGACCGAACCAGGTCAGATCGTGCCGGCCATCCAGCGGGCCCTGCGGGCTGTCGAGGACGGTATACCGGCGCTGCTCGAGTTCATCACCGGGAAGGAGCTCGCGATCTCGACACCGTAGCGTCCGAACTCGCTATGGTTCGAGAGGCAGACCCTCGCGACCTCCCGAGAAGAGGACGCAGAGTCTCGTCTTTCCCGCGACCCTTTAGCGACGCCGACTCTTCAGGGTCAGCCCGAGAGCAGCCATCGCCGTCCCCAGGACGGAAAGCAGTGCGAAGAGTGCCGCTGGGCTCGTTGCGCCAGTCCGCGGAACCAGTTGCGGCAGTGACTCTTGGAGGGCTGGCGTCGCGTAGCCGACTTGTGCCGATTCGGACGGCAAAGTGTCCGCTTGCTGCGGGGCGGTCGGCGGAGGCGGTGCCGACCGAGGAGCCGGGGGAGTAGGGGTCGGCAGCGACGTCGGGGTCGGGAAGGCGGCTGGTGTCGTCAGCACACTCGGCGTGGGCGTCGGCGTTGGGGTTGACGTGGCAGTTGGCGTGGATGTGGGCGTCGGTGTCGGTGTCGGCGTGGCGGTCGGTGTGGACGTCGGTGTCGGTGTCGGCGTGGCGGTCGGCGTGGGTGTACTGGCCGGCTCCGTCTGTTCGATTTCGAAACTCCCGGCGTCGCAGGCTCCGCTCGCGGGTGATGGCCGCGGGCGTGCACGCTGGTCCTCGCTGACGGGATTGCCGGAGTGATCAGTGCACTCGGCAGCTGGGACAAAATCGATTGCGGGGGAAATCGGGAGAAGCGCGTGGGTGCTCGTGAAACCGCCATTGTTCTGGAGGGGGCCCAGCGTCGCACGGAGACCCGTCGTGGCAGAGCCTCCACAGGAGCTGTCATCCGCGAGCACGGTGTCGGAGAGCGTGACCGAGTAGAGCGCTGTACTCGACAGATCGCACTCATCGACGCTATCGTCAGCGAGCAAGCTGTGCCAGAGCACGATGGTACTCCCACCCGGGTCTTGTGGATCGATCTGGTAAGCTGACAGCGCCGGCCCTCGCTGTTGGTCAGCGAGGGTGGTAAAGACGACCGCCGCCGCAGTACGATTAGCGACGTTGAGCACACTTCCAGACGGCGCTGCATTGCCGGAAAACGTGCTGTTCAGGACGACGACTTCGCTATCCGTGTGGGCATTGATCGCTGCACCGCGCTGACTCGCCGTATTTCCCGCGAACGTGCTCCTCGTGATCGTGACGCTACTGCTCCTGACTGCCAGCGCTCCACCGAAGGTTCCCCGGTTCCCCTCGAAGGTACTCTCGTCGATACGGATGACCGTGCCTCCGTCTTGATCGACGGGAAAGCCGGAGATCGCTCCACCGATTCGAGCGAGGTTGTTCCGGAAGATGCTTCTCGTCACGCGCACGGTGGCTGCGGGTTGAGCCCGAATCGCGCCGCCGCGCGTCCCCGTCGCGAAGCTCTCGAGCGTGCTCTCGATGACTTCGAGCGTCGCGCGCTCGACATCGATTCAGGGGTTCTGGTTGCCGCGCAGCGTCAGCCCCTCGATCCGCACGGTGAGCGGACCGCTGATCCACATCAGACGCACCGTGGGGAGGCCGGCTCACTGGATCGTGCCGCCCCCGATGAGAGTCAGGTTACCGCCCCTGTCGACCGAGAGCGAGTTCGTCAGTGTCGCGGTTCCTGACAAGAGGATCGTATCGTCTCCATACCCGCTTGCCGTGCAGTCGTTGTAGTCGCTGTCGGTGACCGCAGCCTTGACGGCCTCTTCGAGATCGCAGAGACCGTTGGCCGGATCCTCGTTTCCTTGTCCATCAACCGTCAGGGTAGCACCCGAAGCAGCGACTGGTCGATACAGGTGGACACTGGCGATGGCGAAGGCAACAGCGAGAGTCGCGACGATACCGATCAGCCGGGTCACGCGGTGACGATGTTCCAACTGCGCCTCCCTCAGCTGAACCTCGATCGACTGGCAAGCCAAGCTGGTCCAGCGTTTGCTTTCGGGACCGATGCACCGCGCGGACAGGCTCGCGACCAGCCTGTCCGGCCTCGATCCCACTGATAGAAGCACTTGATACCTGCTTGCAGTCTCCGCGTCAATCGGTGTGCTCAATCCGGGGTGCTCGGACGGTGATGACGATCCTGACGATCGACGCTGGCGTGAATACAGCTTTGCGCTGACGGAGGTGTTGCACTCCAACGACGAGGATTCCTCGTGACTTCCCACGTGTGAGCAGTCGGTCGACTACCATCTCGCCAACAGCCGCTGCATGTTCGCCTGGACCTTCGACCGCTTGCTTCCGGAGAAGCTGGCTGAGGTGAACGAGCGGACGGGAAGCCCGGTGGTCGCGATCCTGTTGAGCGCGATCGGTGCGGAACTTTTCCTGATCGTCTTTACCTTCTGGGGCAATACGGCCACCTTCTTCGGCGGGAGCACGCTCGGGTATCTCCTCGCTTTCGGTACGACTGCGCTGGCTGGCCTGCTCTGGCCCCTGCTGCGGCCCGATTCGTTCCGCCGGTCGCCTGCGGCCGTCCAGCTCTTCGGCCTGCCGCTGATCCAGATCGCTGGAGCTGGGACACTCCTCTACTACGCCTTCCTCTTCTGGGCCTTCCTCGCCAACCCGGCTTTCGGATTGGCACGGTTCGGTCTGGTCGGCTTCGCGCTCTACTGGCTGGTTGGGCTCGGTATCTTCGTGATCGCCTGGCAAGTTCGCCGTGCCCAGGGCATCGATCTCTCTCTGGTCTACCGCGAAGTACCGGCGGAGTGAGGGCAGTGATGCGCTGGTTCCGCCGCTCCTCGCCATCTTCGACACGATTCCGTTTGCTTTACGCGACCGACCTGCACGGCGCTGATCGCGTCTTCCGCAAGCTCGTGAACGCGGCACTGACGTACGAGGCCGATGCAGTGGTGATCGGCGGTGACCTCACGGGCAAAGTGCTCGTTCCGCTAATCCACCAACCCGACGGCTCCTGGCTTCTCTCGTTCTATGGCGAGACACGTCACCTCACGACCGACAGCGAAGCGGACGAGGTCGCAGCAGAACTCGCTGACACCGGTCACTATGTCCTCCGGTGTACTGCAGCGCTCCTCGTCGATCTGGAAGCTGAGCCGACCCGTCGCGACACGGTCTTTCTCGAGCTCATGCGCGAGCGGCTCGTTGCCTGGGCAGCCCTCGTACGCGAACGACTCGCCCCACACGGTATCCGCTTCTACTGGAACTGCGGCAATGACGATCCGATCGAGCTGGATGCGTACCTCCGCGACCTCCCTGGCGTCGATTTCCTCGAAGGACGTGCTGTCCAGCTCGAGAACGGGGTTTGGCTCGCCAGCGTCGGCGCAGCGAACCTCACTCCCTGGCAATGCCCGCGCGATGTGCCCGAAGAAGAACTCGCTCGCCGCATCGACGAAGTCGTCGCCCAGATCCCATCCAGCGATCTCCCGACGGCGATCTTCAACTTCCACTGCCCGCCCTACGGGAGCGGGCTCGATCTCGCACCGCGCCTCGACGAGACGCTCAAACCCGTCGTCATCGGGGGCGTGGTGGAAACGATCCCCGTCGGAAGTACCGCGGTTCGCAGCGCTATCGAACGCTACCAGCCTCAGCTCGGCCTCCATGGCCACATTCACGAGTCACGGGGCGCGCAGCGGCTCGGCCGTACGCTCTGTCTCAATCCAGGGAGCGAGTACCAAGACGGCATCCTGCGGGTAGCAGTCATCGACTTTTCCGGACCGCTCGTGCGAAACTACGTCCTCGTGAGCGCGTGAAGCGAGGAGGACACGACATGGGTCTGCGCTACCGAGCAGCAGCGATCCAGTTCGAACCGGAACGGGGAGCCAAAGAGCAAAACGCGGAGCGCTTGCTGTCACTCTGCACCGCCGCCGCCCGGGCTGGTGCGCGCCTCCTCGTGACGCCGGAAATGGCCACCACGGGCTACTGTTGGTACGATCGTCGCGAGATCGCCCCCTTCGTCGAACCGATCCCCGGACCCACAACCGAACGCTTCGCCACCCTCGCCCGCGAGCATCACTGCTTCATCGTGCTCGGACTTCCGGAAGTCGATTCCCGTACCGGTATCTTCTACAACGCAGCAGCACTCATCGGACCTTCCGGCGTCCTCGGCGTCTACCGCAAGACACACAGCTTCATCAGCGAACCGAAGTGGGCGAAAGATGGCGATCTCGGTTTTCCCGTCTTCTCGACCGAACTCGGCCGTCTCGGGATCTTCATTTGCATGGACGCCGACTACTTCGAGCCTGCGCGTCTCCTCGCCCTCCAGGCCGCCGACGTCCTCTGTTTTCCGACCAACTGGCTCCTCGAGAAAGGTCCTGGCGCCGCGTGGATCGCTCGTGCCTTCGAGAACGGTTGCTACCTCATCGCAGCCGATCGCTACGGCTGCGAGCGCGGCGTTCAGTTCTCGGGTGGATCGACCATCATCGAGCCCGATGGCACGATCCAGGCACGACTCGACAGTGGCGACGGCTATCTGCTCGGCGAGATCGAGCTGGATCGCGCGCGACACAAGCGCTTCCCTGGTAGTCTCGCTCCCGAAAAACTGACTGCGCGCCGACCCGAGTTCTACGACACCTTGACGCTCAACGCCTACCTCTGGAATCCTCTCGAATTTCATGGGCTGTACGGTCATCGGCCGTTACCTCCCGGCCGCGCCAGCCTGATCGCTTTCGCCCAGTTCTTGCCGAAACCCGGCGATCTGGCCGCCAATCTCGCGACCATCGATCGCTCCTTGGCTGCGCTGCCCCGCGGCACCCGTCTCGCAGTCTTCCCGGAATACGCCGCGACGGGTGTTCCACACGATGCGAGCGAGGCCACAGCCTTCGCAGCGAGCGATACTGCCTCTCTCCTTCGCGCACTCCGACGCCTGGCTCGCCGACACCGGATCGCTCTCGTCGTTGGCTTCCTCGAAGCGCTACCCGGCGGCCTTGCCTCCAGCGCCGCCTTGGTCACACTGAGCGGCCTCACCGTCACCTGTCGGAAAACGCACGTCATCGGTCCGGAACGGTCGTTCCTCGTGCCGGGCGACACGCCCCCACCAGACATCGATCTGCCGCTCGGCCGAGTCGGCCTGCTCATCGGCAGCGATCTCTGCTTCCCCGAGATCGCGCGCGTCCTCGCGCTCGCCGGATGCGATCTCCTCGCGGTCCCCGCTGGACCAGGCATCCCCCCGGTGCAAGCGCTCGGCCCGACCAGCGTCCCCCTCCCGCCACCAGCCGTGACCGGTGACGACCCGACGCACTTCCATCTCGCGCGGGTGCGGGCATGCGAAAACATGACCGTCGTGGCCTACGCCGCGCTCCCGCTCCCTGAGGGAACCGGCTGGTCAGGCCTCTTCGGCCCGGTTCCGGAATCGCGGGCCAGCGAGCGCCTCGTCGAACCGGGCCAGGCCGGCCTCTCCTGGGGACTCCTCGATACGCGCAACGCGGCCAGCCGCTACCCTACGAACCCGCTCCGCGCCAAGGACATGCTGCGGATGCGTCAGCCCCACTGGTACGCGCCGCTCCAGCTGCCGATCGCCGCACCCGCCGAGGGCGTCACTCTCACGGCACCGGCCCGCGACGCTGCTCGCGAAGCGTGACGCTGAGCCACAGACGCAGCCGTTGCGCGATCATGTCCCGCACGCGGCGGAAGAACTCCAGCTGCTCCTCCTCGCTTCCCTGGACGGCAGAGGGATCGGGAAAGGACCAGTGGATCTGCTCCCCTCCGGGGAAAACTGGACAGCGCTCCTTCGCCTGGTCACAGACGGTGATGACGAAGTCGAACGCTTGACCGAGGAACGCATCGACTCCCTTGGATCGGAGACCCTCTGTCGGAATTCCCATTTCTTCCAGGACACGGATCGTCAGCGGATGCACCACTGTCGGCTCGGTGCCCGCCGAGTACACCTCGAACGTCTCCCCGGCCATGCAGCGCAGGAGGGTCTCCGCCATCTGCGAGCGCGCGGCGTTGTGCGTGCAGATGACGAGCACACGCTTCCGCAGGCTCTGTCCTCCCACGCCCCACCCCCTCTCCCAGCCCACCGGTCATCGGCGCACATGATACGAGCCGTCCCCACGCTCGATATGACAGAATCGTGAACGACGCCCTCAGGCTGGGAAAGTATCCTCAGCGGCGAGGGATACGGAGATGTCGCCTGCCGAGACACACGTTGCGACTGACCCGATCGAAGCCTGGCTCATTGCAGCGGTCGAGCGGCTCGCCCGGACGATCGATCCCGAGCGTATCCTCCTCTTCGGCTCCTTCGCCAAGGGACAGGCTGGTCGCCGCTCCGATATCGATTTGATCGTCGTCTGGAATACGGACCTCGGACCACTCGATCGGATCGGCCTCGTTTTGGAACTCCTCGCGGATGCTCCCCGACCGGTCGATGTACTCGTCTATACTCCAATTGAGTTCGCCGAGCGTTCCGAACTCCCTTTCCTGCGCGGGATACTGCGAGAGGCTCGTCTCCTCTATGAGCGTCGAGAAACGCCAGCGCGAGGCACACCGATGGCTGCGCCAAGCTGAGGACGACCTTGAGGCTGCCCGCGCCTTGCGCGCAGCGGCCAAGTACGCCCAAGCCTGCTTCTTCGCGCAGCAAGCAGCCGAGAAGGCGCTGAAGGGCCTCTGGCATGCCCTCGATCTCGATCCGTGGGGTCACTCGGTCTACCGACTCATCATCGAACTTCCTGCCGAACAGCGAGCAGCGCTCGATCCCTGGCGTGCGACCGCGCTGGCCCTGGACAAACTGTATCTTCCCACGCGCTACCCTGACGCGCTCGGCGAACTCGTGCCAGCTGAAGCCTATACGCGCGAGGAGGCTGAGCAGGCTCTCGAGCAGGCTGCAGCACTCCTCGAGGCTGTCCGGGCCACCCTCCCCTGAGCCGGGTTCCCCGAGCATCACGGCTGCCCCACTCGGCCGACCACTTCGCTCTCGCGGTACCGTGGCCTCTCGACCCGGCTGGCAGTCCTCCACTTCGCTTGCCCACCGGCCACCGGCTCGCCGAGCCGAGCGCAGCATCCTGCCTGCTGGTACCCGAGACGTACCTGCAGCGACTCGCGCTCTGCGCCATCATGCGGTGGTATTCCGCC
>Ga0308395_1001001_pt1 | contig 19783 bp, 12 predicted proteins | sample Hotspr20SampleP4_FD_202097 | JGI IMG/M metagenome (GOLD analysis project Ga0308395, IMG submission 202097) | Hot spring phototrophic mat microbial communities from Mushroom Spring, Yellowstone National Park, Wyoming, United States - 20050930_P4 ...
CGTGTCCACCATATAGGGATAGCACGTCTGCAACGTGGCGATGGGCCTGGTGGAGGGGAGCATCACGCTGACATCGGTGGGCTCGATAATGCGCTTGGCGGTGACTTTATAACGGAACTGGAGGTTTCCGCTGTAGACGAAGAACTCATCGCCCAGTTCCAATTTGTCGAGGTCGCGGAAGATCTCGCCGAAGATGTCGTTGTGAGCGGCCAGGTACATATTGCCGCGCTGGCCCGGGTGCGCCGAGCCGGGCAGATGGCCGACCCCTTTCTTGAGGTCCTCCCATGTCACCCCTTCGACGATGGGTGCATCCACCCCGATGGCGGGGATGACGATGCGCGTTGGTTTGCCGACGCTGGGGGTAGGCAGTGGCTGAGGAGGGGCAGGCTGCACCCATTGCTGCAGGTGCAGGGGCACGTCGGGCGCCGGACCTCCCAGCCGGTTGGGTGGCGTGTGCCCGCCGGGCAGGCGCTCGAAGTGCACCAGCGGTGTTGGCGTGGGCACAAACATCTCCTGCTCCGCAGCGCGTGCCGTGATCACCTCTTGATTGAGGGCGTGCAGGGTTGTGTAGGTGCTGAAAAAGACAAAAAGCAAGCCGAGGAGCGCCAGGATCTCCACGCCGAGGAGGATGCGGTCGCGCAAGCGCTGTCCGCGATTCATTCCAGAGGGAGAAGGGGACATCGCGGCATCCAGCGGCCGGAGCGGCACAGCGGCGAAGCGCCTGCCGACCGGCCTTGTAGGGGCGCGATCGGAATGCGCAGTGGGCATCGGCGCAAACAGCGATGCGGACGCATGGGCCACCCGTCCCTGAGCGGCCAGCTGATGCAGGCGCCGCAGCCGCGCCTCACGCCGCTTGATGATCAGCAGCTCTTCCAGCTCCTCGAGCGAGAGCTCGTCAACCGTTCTGCGATCGGCCACCCGCTTCCCTCCCCATAGCAGGCGACATAAAGATGTTTACCATAACTTATTATAACGGGGAAACCGGGATTCGTCAAGCTTTGGCCGGGGATGTACCGGTGGCCCTGCTCCGCTCTGGCACCACATAGATGCCCGGAAGGCTGACCAGGGTGACCGCGCCTTTGAGAAACACATTGGCCCAGAAAATTGCCCATACGGTGGCATCCGGCAAGCCGCCCGGCAACAGTTCCTCCCACTGGCCAAAAGCGCACCAGACGAAAATCAGGCTGTCGGCCGGTATGCTGATCGCGTTGCTGACCAGCACGCGCGACCATTGCACCCGTCGGGTCACATACCGCACCCACAGGCTGTACAGCTCGGTATCGATCAGTTCGGCGATGACTTCCGCGATGATGCTGGCGATGACGATCCGCCAGGTGGGCGCCAGGACGGAGGCAAATGCACTCTGCAATGGCCAGGCAGGGTCAGCGGGAAGCCAGGCAGCAAAAGCCAGGCAACCTGCCATCACCAGGTTGATTGCACCGGCGGTAACGATGAGGATGCGTGCATGGCGTTTGCCCAACAGCTTGTGCACGAGATCACGCAATGTGAAGGTAAAGGGGTAGATAAAAGTGCCAGCATCCACACTGAGAGACGCCACATAGGCAATTTTCAAGCTCATCAGGTCGGAGAGCATCTGGGCCGCAATGTAAGCGGCAACCACCAACATTCCTGCCGTTGGCAGCACGACCTCAACGGGCGGCTGCGTTGGGGCGGGTGAACCGTTTTCTGGGTGGGAGCGGGGATGCGGATGGATGTCTCGTGCTCTCATATGAAATCCACAGCTTTCCCTTGTTGCTGCAAAAGGGTTTTGATCGCGGCGCGGCAGGGCATGTTCAGCCCTCCTCCCAGGCGCTGCACAGCGACGGCACCGGCGGCGTTCAATAACGCTGCCAGCTGGGGCAGATCACAACGGCGCAACCATCCCCATACCAAAGCGGCCGCGACAGCATCGCCGGCCGCCGTGGTGTCGCGTACGGGCACGCAAAAACCGGCATGGAGAATGGCCTCGTCATCCCATTGGATGTAGCATCCCTGCGCGCCGCGCTTGATGACCACCAGTCGTGGGCCGCGTTCTCGCAGCGCAGCCGCCAGTTCGGGCAATGCGAGAGGGCCTGGAAGGAGAGCACGTGCTTCCTCTTCGGTGAGCGTTAACGCGGTGGTGTGGTGCAATATGTCGGCCAACGGTCCGGCAGGGCAGACATGCACTTGCGGACCAGGATCGAAAAAGACGGCTGTGCCCGCGGCATATGCGCACTGAACGGCCTGTTGTACCAGGGATATACCCAGGCGGGTGCAACTCCAGCCATCGCAGTAGAAAGCGGCGGCTTGAGAAATGGCATCGCACCAATCCCCCGGCAGGTTTGAGGGCGCGTCGAGCTTCGGGTGGTAACCCAGAAATACCGGTTCTCCCTGAGCGGGGCTCAGGATAAACACGCGCGGCGTGCGCCCGCCGGACAGCCGAAGGAGCGCACCGGTGTTCACCCCTTCACGGTCCAGCCAATCGAGCAGACGCCGCCCTGTGCCATCATCACCCACGACTCCCAGGGCCTGGACTTGCAAGCCCAGGCGCGCGGCGCCGATCAAGACATTGGCAGCACCACCTGGGCCCACATAGAACGCGCGCACCTCCTGACGCATTCCAGGGGTTGACGGCAGCCGCTCCATCTCGAGCACGTAGTCCAGCACCGGGTTGCCGAGCACCACGACGGATTGCGCCATCCTTCAGTCCACAAAGCGATATTTAATCAGTGTCCACAACGCTTTAAAACCGTCACGCCAGCTGATCTTCTTGCCCTCGTGGAATTCGCGCCCGGTGTACGAAATGGGCACCTCGTAAATACGATACCCGCGCTTGAGCACTTTGGCCGTGATCTCCGGTTCGAACTCGAAGCCGCGCGCCCGAAGCGGAATGTTGCGCACCACGTCCGCACAGAAACACTTATAACATGTCTCCATGTCCGTGAGAATCGAGTCGTACAAAATGTTTGTCACCAAAGTGAGAAAGCGGTTGCCCAGCATATGCGTGAAGAACATCGCCTTGGTGGGACCTCCCCGGAAGCGCGACCCGTAGACGACATGCGCGCGTCCCTCCAGCAGGGGTTGCAGCAGGATGCGGTACTCACGTGGGTCGTATTCCAGGTCGGCGTCCTGGATGATGATAAAGTCACCCGTGGCCCATTGCAAACCGGTGCGTACCGCCGCTCCCTTGCCTTGATTGCGGGCATGGTAAAAGGCGCGGATATGGCCGGCTGCTTCTTCGCTCTGCACAATCTCCCGAGAGCCATCCTGCGAACCGTCGTCCACTACGATGATTTCCTTCTCCAGGCGGATGGGTTGCTCGAGATAGCTATAGGGACCGAAGTCGGCCCATACGGCTACATCCACCCGGCGTACACGGCTCAGAATTTCACGCAGCGTGGCGACCTCGTTGTAAACTGGGACGATGATGGAGAGCTTGAGCGTCAAGGCTGTGTCTCGTTGGAAGGTGATATCAGGCTGGCACGAATGCGATACAGAGCCGGCTCGGTGGTAAAGGGGGTGATGCCGCTCACGGCCAGCACCGCTTCCGAAAATGCCTCACCCATCCCGCGGAGGGTCACCCGGCCGCGGTTATCCTGATCAAGGGTCATGCGCTCAACCCGCACGCTATCTCCCTTTTGAATGACCTGGACCAGGTAACGCTGGGGCAATATGTTGTCAATGCGCACGAACCCCCGGGCCACCCAGCCGCCATCGCCGGCCTCGACATCGTCAAAATAACCGAGCTGGGGAATGGCGATGTCATCCAACATGAGACCCACACGGTTTACCGCGTCGTCCGTAATGTATTCGAACCGAATCTGCACCCGACGTCCCGCATATGGGGTCAAATCCACCTGTTCGTGCACCCATTGCGGCGCCGTACCGCTGCCTGAGATGCCGGTCCATGCCGGGCCAAAGCTGTTGCCACTGGGGTTATCGGTTTCGGTATAACGCCCGGGCAGGATGGTCCACGTCTTGCCGTCATCCTCGGACACTTCCACGTAGGCAAAATCCCAGCCCTTTTCGATGTCGTACCAGAGCCAAAATTCCAGCGTCGCCTCGCTCACGGAGGAAAGGTCGAAGGAACGCGTCAATGTCATGTTCGAATCGTCGCCCCGGTTCGACCACCACTGAAAGGTGCCGCTGTGGGGCTCGTTGGGGGCAATCCTGACGTGCTGGACACCTTCGAACTCGATCGTCAGATCGCCCACGCCAACAAACTTGAAATAGTCGGTGGCATACTGGCCCACCTGTCCACTGATCTCAACGGGATAGGCGTTATACTCTGCCTCGAGCTGAACCGGCTGCGGATCCAGACGCCGATAGCCCCACCTGCCCGGGCCGACGGTGGGGTCGTCCAGGTAGTTCGCGATCACCCAGTCGGCGAAGACATCCACGAAGCGGTACGGCTGTCGCGTCCGCGCCAAAACTGTGTTGAAACCGGCGATCCCATTTTCCGGTTCTGCGACTACCTCACGCATGATTTCCTCGCCAAAGCGCTCGAGGAAATAGCTCATGAAAAGGTAACTGGCAGCATAGTGAGGAAAAGTGTCCTGAGGTGTTTCTGCCCAGGTGTTCAACTGGGTGTCCGGTCGCTGGCTGAAAGCGTAAGTGATGTCGCTCGTTTCATACCCGTTGAGCTCCACGGCTAAATTGGACAACCCCTCGTTGACCCACGTTTCTTCGTTGGCGTCGTGATGCCAGTGGATCATATGCTGGAACTCGTGGGCTAACGTGATATAGAGGTCCTCGCTGCCCGGTGACACCGCATTGATGTTGATATAGAACATCTCCTTCTCATTGCTACATGGGTTAATCAGGCGGGAGTATTCATTGGCGCTGTAAAAATATCCGCTCACGCCCGGCACATCGCCCAAAAAGATATGGATACGCGGATCATTATCCACTCCCGGACTCCACTCACCGCCAAAGAAGTCGCGGTTCGTGGGGTAAATCCGTTGTTCGAACTCCTGGGCTGAGGCAGCAATGGCTTCGTCGCTGACGGAATGACCGTCTTGCACCCACCAGTAGCTATGAGCGCCCACATAACGCAACGTGGCAACCGCCCACGTATATCGCACCGCGTCACTGTCCAGCACGCAGAAACTGTGCTGTTCTCCCAGGCGATAAATCGGTGTTACTGCATTGACAATGGCGGGGATCGGTGTGTCAGACAGCTTCAGGCGCTGTGCCAATGCCAGACGGTCACGCACCGGGATCTCGACCTCGCTGAGCAGCTGCTCCGTCGTCAAGCCGACACCTTCAGGGTGTCCACCGCGCGACAGATACCCCTTTCCTTCCACAGCCACCGGCCATGTTGCGCGGAGATTGGGAGATTCGGGGACAGCCAGAACATAAGGGGTGAGTGTCGGAGTCGCCGTGGGGGCAGGTGCGTGGACGGGATGGGGTGGTGCCATCTGCAGCGACAAGTATGCCCCTATGCCGCTGACCATACAGGCCAGCATCACCAGGGCTGTGACCAGCAGAGCTGTGATGAAAGTCTCGTAGCGCTCGTCCGGTTCGGTCACCAGTTCTTACGCCAGTTCGCAAAACAGACGGACATTTCGCCCCAGCTCAGATCACAGTATCCCACCGGTGAAAGAGAAGGTGCCCCGGGATTTTTGGCCTCCTCGTAATTGGAAGCTTGTACCACGCGCACCTCCCACCGACACATTGAGTTGGGATCTAATGGCGAGCTGAGAATCATATCATAGGCACCGGGTTCATAGGGTTTGTCGGGAGCATAAAGGTTGATGCCGGATGGATTGGATGCCAACACGGTGCCCCCACAACGCGCCTGCACAAAGTAGCCGTTGACAGGCTGTCCATTGCGATCGCGGATCTTGCCGCGGATTTGTGCCAGCCCGGCGTTCCACTGGGCTTCCCAGGCTTCTGGCGAAAACTGGTACTCGGGTGTCGGCTGCGGTGGCGGCGCCTGCGCTTCTGGGGGCGGCTGCGTCGGTTTGGGCTTAGGCCGCGGCGTGTTGGTTGGGGTGGGGGTGTCCGTCGGTGTCGGCGTAAGCGTCGGCGTCGGTGTAGACGTGTTCGTAGGTGTCAGTGTGGGAAGTGGGGTGGGCGTCGCCGGAGGGGTCGGCGTAAAGGTGGGCAACGGTGTACGCGTGGCCACCTGGCGTGCCACTGCGACGGGGCGTGTGCTACGCCGACCAGAAAGCCGATCTGTCAGGGCACATCCCAGCGCTCCGACCATCAACAGGACGACCAACAAAGTGACAAAGCTCTTCTGTACTCTCATCCTGGCTCCGCGTAGCTCCCCATTCACGAAGGTGTTTCAGTGCCGCAACAGAAAGTCAATATGCACATATTGGGTAGGCGAAGGAGACATGTCAAACTCGACCACCGGCGATTGCTGCACTCCATCCTTGACCAACCAGGCTTTATAGTGGCCCGGCGTATATGGCGAAAACTTGACCTCGGTGTTAAACCAACGATCGTTGCCCAAGCCGGGGCCTATCGTGTGATTCTTACCGCCGGACATATTGCTCAGATGCTCACGCCCCATCGGATCAACCAGCACGACCTGATAATCCCACAGATCCTTAAAATGGCCGGTGCTGGCGTCAAAAATCTCGACCACATAAGCCGTCACCCGCGTCTCTAAGGCACCTTGCGTGTCGAAAATGAAGACTTCGGTCGCGAAAGGATAGGGAGGTGTCGGCGTTGCTGTGGGTGGCTCAGGCGTAGGCGTATCTCGCGGTGGCGGAGGTTCAGCCGGCTCAGGAGGTTCGGCAAACTCCTCGGGCACCGGCGTAAAGGTGGCGGTCTCAGTCGGAATCGGCGTCTCAGTCGGTGTCTGAGTAGGTGTGGCCGTGAATGTGGGCACCCGCGTCGGCGTCCAATGCGGCGTGAAGGTAAAGGTGGGCCGGGGTGTGCGTGTCGGTTGGCGCGTGGGCGTGGGCGCGCGCACGATCAACGTGCCCACTGAACAACCCAAGCCGCCCAGCATCACCAGCAAGAGAAGCCAGGGAATCAGAGTGCGCTTGAACATTTAACGAGCACCAGAGCTATCTGAGTCTGAAGGCCACAAAGTCCCAGCGCCAGGCATTGGGATCCGTGCTGTAGGTGAGCGGCACCACTGGCGATACCTGTTGCCCCGCTCCGTCAACCAGGTAAATGTTCCACGTGCCGTCGATGAAAGGCCCAGGCTCAAACTTCACGTTGGCGGCTTTGATGTATCCACCCCGACCACTGGTGGCACACCAATTATAACACGAGGGAGGAGATTCGACATGCGACTGATAGGGTGATTGAGCACTATCGCCGACCACCCGGTAGCCACCCAGAGGTGTGTTGTTCTGATCCGTGATGGCGACATACACCACGATCATCGGATTTGTAGTATGGGTGAACTCAGGGGAACTGATCTCAATCACCGCGAAAGGATATTCCGGAGTAGGTGGCGGCGCTGGCGTATCCGTAGGTGGCTGGGGGCGTGGCCGGGGGGTGTTTGTCGGCTCTGGCGTGGGTGTGTCGGTCGGGATCGGGGTCTCTGTTGGGATCGGTGTGTCCGTGGGCGTTGACGTCATCGTCGGTGTGGGGGTGTGGGTGGGTGTCGGCGTCCAGGGTGGCGTTGGAGTGAAAGTGGGTCGCGGAGTGCGCGACACCTGGGCCAACGGCGTGCGCGCCTGACGCCCCAGGCGACGGGATAGGGTATCGGTCAATACACATCCCGCACCCGCAATCAGAAGCGCAACTACGACCAGCAACAAGACAGAGAACTTCCTGTTAGGAGACACGGGCTGTTCCTTTCGATTGTGATTAGAACTTCTTTTATTATACACAAGGGAGAACTTCCCTCCAAAAGTCAGGTTCGCGCTATCTATCCCCAACCAAGAGGATCCCGTCCTCCAATGGAAGACGTTGCACCGCATGGAGGAGTTCCATTCCTTTCGACCTCTACCCTGGGTGTGCAAAAGCCGACAAAACCTTTATGACCCATGCGAGGGAACCGGAACGCACGCAGTGACGTCTTCAAATGGGAAAGCGTGAGACGTTTGCGAACACGCCCACCTTATCCCTTTCCAAAGGAGAGAGCGTGAATATAATGCACTTGTCAAGCCGTGTGCTAGGGAGGTAGGGCAAATGCAAGACTTGATGCGGTATTTGCGGGAAAACAAGCTAATTGTGCTCGCTGTCGTGACCGTCTGGGGTTTAGTGGTCATCGCAGCGGTCTTGGTGGCCGTATTAGTCGTGAGTCGGATCGGGTTAGCTCGACCACCCGAGACGGTGACCGGCATACCCACCATCACAATTGAACCGACGGCCGGCCCGCCGGGCACCTCCGTGACCGTGCGCGGTGAGAACTGGCCCTCCGAGACGATGGTGCTGGTCTATCTCCTGGCGCCCGAGGAGACAGCACTGCCCAGCTACGCAATGGCAGGCAATCTGACGGACACCCAAGGCCGCTTTGACACCCAGTTTACCATCCCCAGCGATGCGAAATGGCGCACTCCCGGCGTCGCGACGGTGGTCGCCCAGGTGGTGGGCGGAGGATTGACCGCCCAAGCCTCCTTCAATCTGGAAGCGGCTGTGGAGACCCCCACACCGACGGTAGCCGCCACGCCGACCATAACACCCACCCCGGAAATGCCCACCGCCACCCCTGCACCAATCCTCACCCCACAACCGGGCGCTCCGCGGATCACCGCCAACACAGACCTCAACGTACGCAGCGGTCCGGGCACCCAGTATCCCTCCCTGGGTCTGCTGGCAGCGGGTCAGACCGCTCCGGTGACCGGACGGAACGCCGAAGGGAATTGGTGGCAGATCACCTTTCCGGGTGTACCGGGTGAACGTGGTTGGGTGGCCGGGCAATATGTGACCGCGGAGAATGTGACCGACGTGCCGGTGGTGGCACCACCGCCGCCTCCGCCCCAACTACCGACACCGTTTCTGCCTCCACCCACTTTAGTGCCTCCGCCCCCGCCTACACCGCCTGTCATTACCGATTGGCGCGGAGAGTACTTCAACAACCCCGCCTTAAGCGGTGCACCGGTACTGGTGCGCAATGACCCGGCCATTAACTTCGACTGGGGCGCCGGCTCCCCTGCGCCCAACATACCACCGGATCGTTTCTCGGCCCGTTGGACGCGCACCATCGGTTTCCCCGGCGGCACATACCGTTTCTATGTGCGCGTGGATGACGGCGTCCGACTGTGGATTGACGGCAATTTGATCATTGACCGATGGCATGAAACCGCGCCGGCACTCTATGCCGCCGATGTCACCCTAAGCGAGGGACCCCATCACCTGCGCCTGGAATACTTCGAGTGGACCGGCAATGCATTGGTTCAGCTGATGTGGGAGCGGTTGGAGTCGTATCCGGATTGGAAGGCAGAGTATTATGCCAACCCCAATCTGACAGGCAACCCCGTGCTGGTGCGCAACGAACTGGATATCCATTACAACTGGGGGCAGGGCTCGCCCGGACCGGGGGTGCCGGCCGATAACTTCTCCGCACGTTGGACGCGCCAGATCGGCTTTGAGGGCGGCACCTATCGCTTCAGCGTGCGGGTGGACGACGGCACACGCCTGTGGATTGACGACCAGTTGGTGATCGACGATTGGCGCGACGGTGGCTCGCGTTGGGTGCGCGCTGAGCGTTCTCTCAATGCCGGCATCCACCGCCTGCGGTTGGAATATTACGAGCGTACCGGCGATGCCCTGATCACGCTGCGTTGGGAACGGCTTGACACAGGTCAGGGACAACCGGCCAATCGGCCACCGCGAGCGAACCCAGGCGGGCCTTATGTCGTGGATGAGGGCTCCGAGATCATCCTCGATGGCACCGCCTCACGTGACGAAGATGGGCGCATTGTCCTTTACCAGTGGGGCACCACCACCGACGGACGTACCATCAATGTGATCGGCAGCGGACCTGTCGTGAGCACCTCTTTTGCGGATGGCCCGGCTTCCGTACTTGTCGGGCTGCGTGTGACTGACGATCGCGGCGCCACCGACCTGGCTACCACCCGTGTGGAGGTGCGGAATGTGCCGCCCATCGCCTTTGCTGGCGGTCCTTACTCCGGCCGTGTGGGCCAACCGGTGACCCTCTCAGCGTCGGCCTATGACCCCAGTCCGGCCGACCAGGCAACGCTGAGCTACCGTTGGGATTTCGGCGACGGTTTGCAGGGCAGTGGGGCGGTGGTCAGCCATGTCTATAACAGTCCCGGCACCTACATCGTCACAGTCACCGTCACGGACAAGGACGGCGGACAAGGGGTTGCCCGAACGACCGTCCACATCGGCGCTATGGGGCAACCGCCGCGGGCGATCATCAGTGGGCCTACCAGCGCTCGAGTGGGTCAGCTGCTCACCTTCAGCGCAGTGAATTCGTATGACCCAGATGGGCAAATCGTCTGGTACCGCTGGGACTTTGGGGATGGCAGCACGGCAGAAGGCATCGTGGTCAACCATGTGTACAATAACCCGGCTATTTACCAGGTGACCCTCTTGGTGATCGACAGCGAAGGTATGGTGGCGACGGCCGCGATCCGGGTGGACATCGTGTCGCCGACGCCCACACCCACAGCAACACCGATACCAACCCCGACACCGACACCTACGGCGACCCCAACGCCCGGCCCAACCGCCACTCCGACGTGGACGCTCACCGCGACGTGGACGCCGATGCCGACTGATACACCCACTGCAACTTGGACGCCTGAGCCCACACCGACAGGGACTCTGACACCCAGCGCCACGCCCACGCCGACCTGGACGCCGCTGCCGACCGACACACCGACGGCAACCTGGACACCCGAGCCCACACCGACCTGGACACCACTGCCGACCGACACACCGACGGCAACCTGGACACCTGAACCCACACCGACCCCCGGGCAGCCGCCGGTGGCACAGATCACCGGGCCGGCGAGCGGGCTGGTGGGTGAGACGCTCACCTTTGACGGAAGCGGCTCGTCTGACCCGGACGGCGCCATCACGGCCTATGCCTGGGACTTCGGCGATGGCACGAGTGCAAGTGGCCCGGCAGTACAGCACAGCTATGCTGCGCCCGGCACGTACACGGTGGTGTTGACGGTGGTGGACGGTGGAGGGTTGATCGGACAGGCTCTTTGGAGCGTGACAATCGTAGCACCCACACCGACGCCAGTGCCACCGACGCCCACACCGGTGCCGCCGACGGATACGCCCACGCCCGAGCCCACGGAGACACCGACACCGGAGCCGACCCCCGGGCAGCCGCCGGTGGCACAGATCACCGGGCCGGCGAGCGGGCTGGTGGGTGAGACGCTCACCTTTGACGGGAGCGGCTCGTCTGACCCGGACGGCGCCATCACCGCCTATGCCTGGGACTTCGGCGATGGCACGAGTGCAAGTGGCCCGGCAGTACAGCACAGCTATGCTGCGCCCGGCACGTACACGGTGGTGCTGACGGTGACCGACGAGGGCGGATTGAGCGGACAGGCGAGCTGGTCGGTGGTGATCGAGCAGCCCACACCTACTCCGGTGCCGAACCAGCCGCCAGTAGCCGTCATCGCGGCGCCGCCTCAGACACAGGTGGGCATCCTGTTGACGCTGAACGGCGGCAGCTCGGTTGACCCGGATGGAAGTATCGTTCAGTACGCCTGGAATTTCGGCGATGGCAGTGCCTGGAACGGGGTGACGGTCAACAAGGTGTACACGCAAACGGGTGTCTATACCATCACGCTGACGGTGACCGACAACGCGGGAGCCATTGGTCAGGCTTCGCAACTCATCACAGTTGAACCACCACCGCCCGATAATGTACCTCCGACGGCGGTCATCAGTGGCCCCGGCATGGCAGGTGGAGTGCCGCAGCAAGCGCTCACCTTCAGCGGCGCCACCTCGGGTGATGACGATGGCAACATCGTGCAGTACATCTGGGACTTCGGAGATGGCACCGTGGCTTATGACCCGGAGGTGACCAAGATCTACGAGCAGCCGGGCACCTATACGGTGGTGCTGACCGTCACAGATGACGGCGGCCTGAGTGGCCAGGCGTGGCATGTGGTGACGATTGTGCCACCGCCAGAGTGAACGCGATCGGACTGAGTTGTACGGCAGAAAGGCGCCGTCCGGCGCCTTTCTTGCTTTCCTGAGGAACTTCTGTGCTCGCTCGGCTGTCATGCAGCCGGGCAGTGGGCATTACCAGAACTCAGGAGGAATAGGGAACACCGGCTCCAGACCATCGCTCATCCGCTCCAGCTGTCGGTATTCATCTGGGGAGAGCGGGGTCAGGTGCGCGGCGATGTCGCACATCCACCACAGGAATTCGGCATGGCTGGGGCTGACGGCGGCGGTGACAGGCTGCGACAGAGTGAAGCGCAGCGCCAGGGTGGCTTCTTCATAGCTTTCGACCGGTGAGTACCAGCACTTGGGCCATTTGTGCGGCTCATCCTTGCCCCACAGCCGTTTAGCGAGTGACTTGATCGCCAGGATGCCCATCCCGCGCTTGTGCGCTTCTTCTATCACGCGCGGCCCAAAGTTGCTGCGATACCACACCACATAGTTGATCGGAAACAGGATGGTGTCGAAGTCGAACCGTTCCATCAGCGCCAGGACCGCTTCCTCTGAGTGGGCGGAGAAACCCAAATACCGTGTCAAGCCTTGCTCACGTGCCCTGACAAAGGCTTCCATGGCGCCGCCCGGCGCGAAGATCTCTTCGACTTCCTCCAGCGTCCGCACTTCGTGCAATTGATACAGGTCGAAGTAATCGGTGCGCAATCGCTTGAGCGAGGCGTGTAAGAACTGCGTGGCCTCTTGAGCGTTGCGTTTCTTCGTCTTGCATGCGAGAAACACGGATTTGCGATAGGGCTGCAGCGCCGGACCCAAACGTTCCTCGGCGTTGCCATAGCTCGGTGACACATCAAAGTAATTGATGCCACGATCAATTGCCTGTGCCACCAGACGGCATGCCGCCTCCGGCTCCTCGTTCATCACGACAATGCCCCCGAAGCCCACTACGCTCAGCATTTCTCCAGTACGACCTAGCGTTCTCTTTTCCACAATCTGCTCTCCTTCTTAATAGATATCTCTACGCCTCCGGGATCAGCGTCGTCTCGATGATCTGATCCAACGAGAAATTATGGGCCTGCAAGTAATGCTTGACCACCTCCTCGAGAGCGCCCAGGGGCAAAGGGCCGATCAGCTCACTGCCGGCGATGCTCACCCCGAAGCGTGCCGCCTCCGTCCGAATGGTCTCCAAGACCCGTGGGATAGGGGTTTGGGTGTAGTTGGTCAGGTTCATCGAAACCTGGACCATGCCCTGATCCTCCAATGCCAGTGCGATGGCCCGCACATAACGATAGCCGCCGTTGATGTGACGCACAGCCCGGGCGATATGCTGGGCGACTTTCAAATCCGGAGTGCGCAGATTGACATTGAAAGCGATTAAGGGGAAGCGCGCCCCGGTGATCAGTGCGCCCGATTGGGGATTGAATACGGCGGGGCCCTCATCGGGCTGCCATGCCAGGTCGAGCAGCTTTTGAGGCAACCCCTCATACTCGCCCTTGCGGATGTCGGCCAGGTTGCGCCGTTCGGGGCGCGTCGCTGCTTCCTCGTAGTAATACACCGGGATGCCCAATTCACCGACAAACCGGCCGAAGCGGCGCGCGATCTCGACCGCAGCGCGCATTTCCATGCCCCGCACCGGCACAAAGGGCACTACATCCACCGCGCCCAGGCGAGGATGCGCCCCCTGATGGTGCCGCATATCAATGCGCTCCAGGGCAACGCGGGTCATCGCCTGGGCAGCCTGCAGGACAGCCTCAGGCTGCCCCAAAAAAGTGAACACCGAGCGGTTATGGTGCGCATCGGCGGAGTAGTCCAGCAGTTTAACCCCCGGCGTGCCACGAATCGCATCGGCCACGGCCTCGATCGTGGCCATTTCCCTTCCTTCACTGATGTTGGGCACACACATCAAGACAGCCACAAAAGCACCTCACACTTCAGCATGCTCCGCATGCACATTCTGCCACTAAAGCGACACGTCAGACGCGGAAGTACTCTCACGCAGGCGCTCTGCGCGACGGGCGAGCCTGGCACGCGTTTCGGCATCTCTGATCGCGCGCAAGTTTGTTTCGACATTTGACAGACATCCTTGCTGCCCCGCGTGTGCCAGCAGCTCGGCGCACTCCAGGTCAGAGATCACATTGGGGTTACAGTGATCCCGTAACATACGGCACAGCTGCAAAACCCGCCGACAATGTTCGGCATTTGCCAGAGGCACATCGGTGGCGTGCACCAATGCCGACTGGATGGCTATGGAACGTTCCTCGCGCTGTGTTGCGCTCGACTTGGGCAACCGGTAGGCGGCACACACGGCGTCGAACGCCTGGGCATCGGCATCGGCGCCGGCCAGCAACTGGCGCGCGATCTCTTCCGCCTCAGCTGCCACCGCGGTATAAAATGTGTCAGGTTGAGGTAGTCCCCTGCCGACCGAGAGGCGCGCTACCATCGCCAGCAGTGCAGCGGCCATTGCCCCGGCAATCGCAGCGGCTGCGCCTCCACCGGTAGCGTTGTCGGCAGGATCCAAAATGCGGCGGAATGCTTCACTGCCTGGATGATCGCTCATTCCAACTCGCCCACCTTGGTCGGGATCGGCACCTGCGGGCCGGCCACTGCCGCCCCTTATGTAGTGGCCGGCCACGATGCCAGGAACAAGAAAGCTGCTGGGTCAGCGACCCTGATATGTTTGATGGATTGTGACGACAATGCGATGCTAGCTCCCCGGTGTCTCAGAGACTTTTGATGCAGTATCTGCGTTCGGTCTGTCGGGCGAGGATTGCCCCAAGATCCGATGAAGCGTTTCCTCCAATTCCTTAAATTGCACCGGCTTCGCGATATATCCATCCATCCCCGCCTCCAGGCAACGTTCACGGTCGCCCTTCATCGCGTGGGCGGTCATGGCAATAATGGGCACGTGACGGCCGGTACCGCGCTCTTGCCTGCGGATCAGCGCCGTCGCCTCAAAACCGTCCATCTCGGGCATTTGCACGTCCATTAATATCAGGTGATAAGGGATGGTCTGCCACGCCCGTACCGCCTCCAGGCCATTGGCCACCACATCCACCCGATAACCCAGCTTCTCCAGCATCCGCAGTGCAACTTTCTGATTGATCACATTGTCTTCGGCCAGCAAGATGCGCGCCTTAGGCGGGCTTTCAACGGTTCCGCCTTCCGCTGCGGCAGGCAAGGGGGCAGTGGGTAACGGATGGGTAGCCCGGCGATGGCCGGCCGCGATCAAAGCCTCCAACAGCTGTCGGTTGCGCACCGGTTTGGTGAGCACGGCATCCACACCGACCGAACGCAATTGATCAGCCTCTGGCCGTCGGTCCATCGAGGAAAGCATTACCAGCGCGACCGAATCCAGGTCATGGTTGGTGCGGATACAATTGGCCAACATCTCGCCGTCCATATCCGGCATCTGCATATCGATCAGCACCACCCGATACGGTTCTTCATCCCTCTCGACCGTTTGGAGCAGCTTTTGCAACGCTTCACCGGCGCTTGCGACTTCCTCGGGTTGACATCCCCAGTTACGTAGTTGCTCGCGCAAGATCAGGCGGTTGGTCGCGCTGTCGTCCACGATCAGCACGCGGCGTCCGCGCAGCCAATCGGGCAAAGGCGGGACGGTCTCCTCGGCAGCCTCCATAGGCAGCTTTTCGAAAACGGCCGTAAACCAAAACGTGGAACCTTTGCCCACCTCACTCTCGGCCCCAATTTGTCCTCCCATGAGTTCAGCCAGCCTTTTTGAGATCGCCAACCCCAACCCAGTGCCACCATACTTGCGCGTGGTCGAAGCGTCTAACTGCGAGAAGGATTGGAAGAGGCGATCAAAGCGATCTTTGGGGATGCCAATCCCGGTATCCCGCACCACAAAGCGCACTGTGACGTGGGTAGCCGTCTCCTGCTCCCGGACCACGTGCAAGACTACCTCTCCCCTCTCGGTGAACTTGATTGCGTTGCCGATCAAGTTGGTGAGAATCTGGCGCAGGCGACCTGGGTCGCCTCGCACACGCGCCGGCACATTGGCGGCGATGTGACAGGCAAATTCCAGATCCTTGCGCTGCGCCTCAATGGCCAACATATCGGCAGTGTCTTCCACGGTGGCGCGCAGATCGAAGTCGAGCATCTCCAGCTCCAGTCGCCCCGCTTCGATCTTGGAATAATCCAAAATATCGTTGATGATCTGCAACAGCGATTCGGCGCTGTTATGCACCGTCTCAGCATACTCGCGTTGCTCTTTGTTGAGTGGCGTGTCGAGCAATAAACCGGTCATGCCCAAAATGGCGTTCATCGGGGTGCGGATCTCATGGCTCATATTGGCCAGGAATTGGCTCTTGGCGCGGCTGGCAGCTTCGGCCGCTTCCTTGGCCTGGCGCAGCGCTTCCTCGATCCGCTTGCGCTCGGCCAGCTCCCTCTGTACGGCTTCGTACAGGCGACTGTTCTCCAATGCGTGACCCGCCACCGCTGTCACCGCCTGCACCAGGCTGATCTCCTCTTCGGTGAATTGACGCGGCGCGGTGGCGTCCAATCCCAATGTCCCGACAATCTGATCCCGTACCAGGAGCGGCACGATCATCAAGGTCACCGTGCCGCGGGCACGATGGAGATCGTGCACCGCGGCTGTGCGCGCATCTGTCTGGGCATTGGGAATGATCACCGGAGCGCGGGTGGCCAGCACCTCCTGTGTGGCCGGGTTGTTGGCAAGCGGGATGACCGCCCCCAATCCCGATGGGCGATCGGGACGGCGGTATTCGGCCACCACACGCAGCGCCTGACGATCTTCGGTGAACAGGGCAAACGCCGCCTGCGGCAGGTCGAGTGCCTGTGCGAGCTCCGTGCAAATCGCTTCCAGGACTTGATAGGGATCCAAACTGGACGCTGCAGCCATCAAAACGCGATTCATCAGCTGCAGGCGCTCCAGACTGCGACGGATTTCCTCCTCGGCCCGCTTGCGCTGGGTAATATCGTGCCCGATCCCGACAATGCCGATGACTTTGCCCGCCGCATCACGCAGAGGCACCTTGGTGGTCGCAAGCCATACCGGATTGCCTTGTGCGTCCCGTGCGGGTTCCTCGATATTCAGCAGGAGCTGACCGGTTTGGATGACGCGCTGCTCGTCCCGGTAGAATTTCTCGGCCAGTTCTCGGGGATAGAAGTCGAAATCGGTTTTGCCGAGCAGCTCATCTGGAGTGGCCGCGCCCATCAGCTGTGCCAGTGCCACGTTGCCCACAAGAAAACGGCCCTCGGTGTCCTTCACGTAAACGAAGTCCGGCAGGTTGTCGATCAGGACGCGCAGCAGATTACGTTCTGCACGCAGTTGCGCTTCCATCTCCCGGCGCCAGGTGATATCTGTGCCGATGGAGAGGATTTCCTGCAAGTTGCCGTGTTCGTCGTAAATGGGTTTGTTCGTCCATGCCACCCAGAGGCGTGAGCCATCACGGCGCATGTTCTCGTTTTCGTTGTAGCCGCCACGCTCGGGATCAGCCAGGATGCTTTCCACCATCAAATCCAGCGGACGTCCGGCCGAGTCCACCGGTGGCACAATCGTGCCCACTACATGGTGGCCGAGCACCTCTTGGGCTGTGTAACCGAAAACCTTTTCGGCAAACTCGTTAAAGAAGGTGATACGACCCTGCGCGTCCACCCGCAGGATGATGCTGTTAGCATGTTGCAGCAGCTCGCGATAACGCGCCTCACTGGCACGCCGCGCTTCTTCTGCCTGCACGCGCACGATCGCACCGCCAACGGTCGCCGCGATGGCTTCCAAGGCGCTGCGCGTGTACAGAGGTATCTCATCCTTTGTCCAGGACATCACCACAATGCCGGCAATGACCTTTTCTTCGTGCTGAACAGGCAGCAATGCAATGGCCCGCCCTGGATGTTCAGGTTGATAATTAAACAAGGCATGCAAATGGTCACAATGCGTGTAGACGGGTTCCCCGGCCATCAGCAGCCGTGTCAGCGGTGAATCCGGTGCACTTTGGGCGGTGATAGCGATGAACTCCTCAGACATTCCCTGTTGGTAGGCCAGGGACAAGCTGCCGGTGCGTTCATCGACCAGATAAGTGGCACCACCTTCCATATCGGATACGCGCAGTGCGGCGGCGATGCACAGGCGGAATGCTTCTGCTTCCACAGCGCTCAGCGCCAGGCCCAGGTCGCGCTGAACGCGGCCCAGCTCTTCAGCGCGCACCCGTTCGGTGACGTCGCGCAGCACCCCGCGGAAGCCGATAACCTTTCCTCCGGTATCTCGGATGACAACCGCTGTCGCTTCACACGCGATCAGTGTGCCGTCCCGACAACGTACCCACAAGGACAGAGGGGGTATGGATTGTCCACTCTGGAGCTCCTGAGCTGCCTTCAAGACCTTCTCCCACGAATCCGAGGTCAACAGCTTGTTGATGGGTATTCGGAGGAGATGTTCGACCTCATACCCCGAGAGACGATGGGCCATTTGGTTCACATAGGTGATGTTCAAATCGGTGTCGAGCTCAAAGATGACATCGGGCAGCATTTCGGCCATCTCACGGAAGCGCGCCTCGCTCGCTTGCAAGGCCATCTGGCGCGCCTGCACCGCTTGACGCATATGTTCCAGCGTTGTCGCCAGCGTCCCAATCTCGTCGTGAGAGGGAACGGGGATCGGCTGATCATAGTCACCATGTGCCAGGCTCTGTGCCGCATGACTGATCACGGTGAGCGGCCGATTGATCGAACGGGCCAGGACAAAAGCGACCACCGTGACGAAAAGCAGCATCAGAATAACGGCGGCCACATAGGACAGCCGTAGCCGGGTGATGTTCTGGGTGATTGTTGCGGTTCCGTGGGCAATATGTCCATCCAGGCGGGCAAGTGTCAGATTCTGCAACGCTACGACTTCCTCGGCGGGTGCGACAAGGCTGATGCTCCATCCGGGCGGCTCGACGAGCTCAAAGGCCCAAAAGTACCTCTTGCCATCCGGGGCAGTATAGCTTTCCAGGCCACTTTCACCGCCTTGGATGCGCTCAATCACAGCACGGAACGGGCCATTTTTGATTTGATCGAGATAGATTGAAAGTGGCTGGCCCCACTGAAACTCCCCGCTCAGCTCAGCATCAATTCCCAAGAAGGGGGCTGCTTGGGGTGGGAAAGCGATGAGCTGGCCGCTGCGTACCATCAAGAAGGCAAAGCCGGTCTGCTGAACGTGAACACTATCGACATATTCGCTCAGCACATTGAGCGTGACATCCAGGCCTACCACGCCGACCAGTTCTGAATTCCCACGATAGACAGGGGCAATACAGGAAACCATCCAGCCCATGCCGGCCGGATCCCAATAAACACCGGTCCACACCGGTTTGCGTTCGGGATTGTGTTGTGCATCGGCCAGATAGTAGAACTCATACGAAGTCATATCTTGATCGGGCGAGATGGTGGCGTCGGCGTCTATGTCAATGGGTTCACCATCCATAAAGCGCATGCCGCGCGTGAGGTGGCTCTGCGTGTTAATATAAGCTTGGCCGACCAGTGGATTGCGCTTCCCAATGCTGGCAAAGACCAGATCCAGGTACTCGGTCAGATAGATCTCCTGAAGTAGCTCGGCACTCACCTGCCCGTTCTCATCCAGCCCGGGATTGAGCACGACCAGCCACGAATAGTCACCTCCACTCAAACTGGAAAATGCTCCGTTGGCACCGATGCCATAGCGGTGCGGACGCGCGTAGCGCTTTAATGTATCGGCATGGTTATAGAGGTAGGTGGCATAGTCTGCTAAATAGGTGACATCCGTCTCGACGTGGGAGAGCTGCAAGGCAAG
>Ga0308395_1001007_pt1 | contig 19701 bp, 20 predicted proteins | sample Hotspr20SampleP4_FD_202097 | JGI IMG/M metagenome (GOLD analysis project Ga0308395, IMG submission 202097) | Hot spring phototrophic mat microbial communities from Mushroom Spring, Yellowstone National Park, Wyoming, United States - 20050930_P4 ...
ATTGTTTCAGTTAGACTTATAGACAGTATAACAGTTGCACCTGTTATAGAACTTGCTTCTAAAGTTATAGGTATTCCAAGGGAAAGATTTAGGGAAGACTTTTCTTTAGGTCTTGGTACTAGTGAGGTTACACCACTTGAACTTGCAAAGGGTTATGGTGTTTTTGCAAATATGGGAAAAGATATATTTCCTCATCCAATAATAAGGGTACAGAACAAGTTTGGAAAGACCATAATTGACTTTGAGTCGGAAATATTCTCGAAAGAACCTGAGCAACTTGTTGAACCACAGTATGTTTATGTTCTTATTGATATGATGAAAGATATAATAACAAGAGGTACTGCAAGTGGTGCTGCTACAAGAGAGGGTTTTTCTTATCCTTATGCTGCCGGAAAAACAGGGACAAGCTCTAACCTAAAAGATGCATGGTTTGCAGGTTTTACTCCTGATGTTGTTACTGTTGTTTGGGTTGGTTTTGATAAGGGTATAACATTGGGACCTAGGCAGTTTGGTGGAGTGGTTGCAGCTCCTATATGGATGAGATTTATGAAAGAGGTTATAAAGTCTTATCCTGTAACACCTTTCCCTTATCCAGAAAACCTTATAAGACTTCCTATTGACCCTGAGTCAGGACTTAGGATACCAACTAGATGTATTTCTGAGACTTCAACAGATATTGAAGGTCAGGTTGTGGATAATAAGTATTTTTATGAAATATTTGTGCCAGGTACTGAACCTAAAGGAGAACTCCCTTCTTGTGAGCCTAAGGATGAGGTTGATGAGGAGTTACTTGATAAGATAAAAATAAAGTTTTGATTTTTTATATTAAGTTTTGGGGGGTAAGTTTATGAAAAACATTTATCTTATTTTTTTTATTCTTTTTAATATATGTGTATTTTCTATGCCTAAGTCTGTTAGTTTCAATGAAGGTATTAAGATTGGGATAAAAGATAAAAAGCCAGTAATTGTATTTGTTTCTTCAGATTACTGTAAGTGGTGCTCCAAAATGAAGGAAGAGATTTTTTCTAACAAAGATGTTATAAAGGCTATGGAAGGTTTTGTTTTTGTTATAGTCAATATTGATAACAGTTTTCAGTCTTTTGAATATGAGGGTAAAAAACTTTCTTTGCCAGACTTTATGGGGTTTTTTGGCGTAAGAGGTACACCGACAACAATATTTTTTGACAGTAAAGGGATGTTAATCACAGTATTACCAGGTTTTGTTCAGCCTGATATTTATATAAAAATACTTGAGTATATAAAACTTGCCTGTTATGAGAAAAATATATCTTTTAAAGACTTTTCTTCATCACCAAAAAAATGCGTAAAAAGATAGTTTTTACAATTATAGTTTTTATTATTGCAATTAGTTTTATAGTTATTGGAATATTAAGAAAAGAACATATAACAGTATTCAATAAGGCATCTGTGCTTTGCTATTCCTGTATAGGTATAGGAAACTAGATATAATTTAATAAGTCGAGTTAAAAGACTAATCTATGCCGTAAGTTAATGAAAAATTTGATGAAAATTTATTTTTCGAAAAAATCTTGTACTTTTTGTAATTTCTATGAGAATAAAGCCTTAGGGTAAATGTATAGCATTTTAATAAATATTGCACAAGACTTTTTTATTTTTGGATTTAAAAATTTGGATTTAAAAAGAAAATAAGAAAAAACTTGAAAAAAAGTTTTTATAATAAAAACTGATATTCCAAGTCTTTATTCCACCCATACTTATAGATAGTATATCTTTATCTTATATTTTACCTCTCCTTACTCTTTCAACAAGTTCTATTACCTTTTTCTCTATTGTATCTCTTATTTCTCTAAAAAACTCAATTGGTTTTCCAACAGGGTCTTCAAGTCCCCAGTCTTCTTGAAGTTTATTTGGTAAGAATGGGCATACTACTCCGCATCCCATAGTTATCAATATATCAACCTTGTTAGGTATTTGCTCAAGTGTCTTTGGGTATTGATTCGATATGTCTATACCTTTCTCTTTCATTACTTCAATTGCTGTCTGGTTTACTGAAGATGAAGGATTTGTTCCTGCACTGTATATTTCAAGTATATCATTACCATATTTTTTTGCAAAGCCTTCTGCCATCTGGCTTCTGCAAGAGTTTCCAGTGCAAACAAATGCAACTATTTTTTTGTCACCCAATCTTTTCTCCTTTGTATATTTTTTTGAATTTTAGTTTTTTAAAATATATTACTTTTAATAAAATTTTTTGTTAAAATTTTGTTAAATTGGTTAAATACTAAAAAGTGTTAATCTTCCTAATATTGTAATAGATCCTTATAGAGCCGAAATGAAGTTAAAGACTTATTTGAAATTATAAAAATTCTCTTTATTAAGAATTAACATAAACATAACACTTGATTTTTTGTTTTAATTGGATTATCTTTATAGATATTAGGAATAGTTGAGGATAGAGTTATGGGATATAGTTTTATAATAGAGGATTATCTAAAGGAAGCAGTGCTTAATAAAGATATAGAGGCTATAAAGAAGGTTGCGATGATAATAGGTGAGAATACTGAAAAGACAGAGATGCTTTTAAGAGAGAAAGAGGATATCAGAGGAGACATTAAGGTAATACTTACAGAGATTAAGAATCTAAATGAGAATATGAATAGAAGGTTTGAAGATATGCTAAAATATGTAGACAAGAGGTTTGAAGACATGAACAAAAGGTTTGATATGATGTTTAAGTTTATGAGTTTGGGTTTTGGTGTTGTTACAATTTTAATTACAGTTTTTAAGTTTGTTAGGTAAATTATTTGAGTTTATAAGAGAAAGGTTTTAGATAAGAGTCTTTAAGTTTAATCTTCATTAATTTTCAATATAAGACTTGATTTTTTGTTTTAATTGGATTATCTTTATAGATATTAGGAATAGTTGAGGATAGAGTTATGGGATATAGTTTTATAATAGAGGATTATCTAAAGGAAGCAGTGCTTAATAAAGATATAGAGGCTATAAAGAAGGTTGCGATGATAATAGGAGAGAATACTGAGAAGACAGAGATGCTTTTAAGAGAGAAAGAGGATATCAGAGGAGACATTAAGGTAATACTTACAGAGATTAAGAATCTAAATGAGAATATGAATAGAAGGTTTGAAGATATGAACAAAAGGTTTGATATGATGTTTAAGTTTATGAGTTTGGGCTTTGGTATTATTACAATTCTGATTACAGTTTTTAAGTTTGTTAGGTAGGTATTTGTTTTATTTTATATAAGTTAAAAAATTTTAAAATAAAATTTAATTATTTTAAAAATTCTTGCATTAATGTAAGAAAACTCTTTGAATATAAAATGTTTTATATATCTATCCTGCAAGAGAAAATAAGAAAAAGTGGTAATAGAGTTTTTATTATAAAGAATAAAGAATTTTATGGATTTGATAGTTGTATATCCTTGTATTGAGAGAAATAAAATAGTATAAAGATTAAGATTATTGAAAGTAGTTTTAAAGACTGAACTAATTATTTTTTTTAATAAATTGTTTTGATTAATTTTAATTTAATGGATTCTTTAGAACTTAATGCATTTGTTATATCTGAGACAGATTATAAAGACTCTCACAAGATTTTTACTCTTTTTACTGATACTCATGGTGTTCTAAGTACTGTTGGATATGGTGCCAAGAGCTTTAAAAACAAGAGCAGTAAAATAGGCATAATGGTGAATGCTTTTTTTATACTTAAGAAGAAGAAAAAAAATAATGAGATAAGTTTTATAGACGAGGTTAAGATTATAAAAGACTATAGGTCTTTAAAATATTCGATAATATGGGAATCTGTACCTTTTTTTAAGTTTTTAAAGGTTATTGACTTTGAAACAGAGGAAGAAAATAGGTTTATCTATATTATGCTAGAAAAACTTTTTGATTCTTGTAAAAATGACTTGGAAATTTTTAGAGTATTCTCTGTATCTTTTATCTTAAAAACTCTTACTTATCTTAAAATTATTTACATAGGTAAGTGTTCGAAGTGTGGTCAGCCTGTTGATATACCATTTATTGACATTTATGGAGATATTAAGTGTAGCAAGTGTAAATCTGGTTCTGATATATCAATAGACGAAAAAAGTTATTTTGATATACATAAAATGATATATTCTAAGTTTGAAGAAATAGGTTTAAAATCAGATGAAATTGATTATTTTTTAATAGATAAAATAATAAAGCCTAAAATAGGGAAGAGTATAAATGAGTTTAGACAAAAAAATCCTTTTGGTGATTAACCCTAAGGCGGGAAAGAGAAAAGGTTTAAGAGACAGGGAAGAACTTGAAAGTATAATAAAGTCTTTTTCTTATGACTGTATTACCTATTTTACCAATGGAAAGGATGATATTATAAATATAAGAAAAATAAAAGAAGAGCAAGAAGTCTCTAAGGTTATAGTGTGTGGTGGGGATGGGACTTTAAATATGGTTGTAACAAGTCTTTATTTATATGTTGATGAACTTGTTTTTATATTCTTACCTTATGGTAGTATAAACATATTTGCACTTGAAAATAATTATCCTAAAAATCCTAAAGATGCATTAAGAAAAATATTGTCTTCTGGTAATATTATAAGGGTAGTGCCTGGTATCGTTAATAACAGCAAGATTTTTTTGCTTATGACGAGCGTAGGTTTTGACAGTCATCTTGTCTATAAAGTACAGACTTCGAAAAATAAATATATGTTTTTTAACTATATTTTTAGGTTTTTTACCGAAGTTTTTAGGTATGATTTTAAAAAAAAGTTTACTTTAAATGTTGGGGAAAACTCTTATAAAGGTTCTTTTATAATTGTAAGCAATATAAAAAGTTATGCAGGGTTTTTAAAACTTACACCAGAAGCCTTGCTTTATGATAAACATTTTGATATTTTAATATTGAACTCAAACTCATTTTTTTCTATATTGGTTTTTATTATAAAGACGCTATTTTCTTTTAATTCAGAAAATGTTATAAGACTTAAGAGTAATGAGGTTTTTATAGATGGTGACTTTGTCTCTGAAATAGATGGTGAGATAGGTGAGAAGTTACCTATTTATATAAGAAAAGGTAAGGAGATATTGTTTGAGGTTCCTTAGTTTTTTCCTTTTTTTTGTTTTGTCTTTTTGTTCAAAAGAGGTTATAATTTTAAAGAGTATTGATTTTGTGGAAAAAAATAAAAAAGAGACAGCCAATAGGGGGGCAATTGTTAAACTTGTTAGTTGTGATGAGAAAAATTGTTTAATAGAATATAAGTCTATGAAAACAAAGGTTGAAAAAAAGTTTTTACATTTTTCTAATAAACTTGATATTGTTACCGTTGTTTCTGATACTGAGGCATATAAAGAATCAAGTATTTATTCACCATTAGTCTCTAAAATTGATAAAGGTATAAGGGGAATACTTATACTTGAAGAGAGGTTATGGGCATTTGTGGACTTTTATAATGTGAGAGGATGGGTTTTAAAAGAGGACTTATATAAAGATGATAAGATAATATATCCTAATATTTCACTTGATAATATGATCTTGGAGTTTAAAGGTGAGTGGTATATACCTTTTATTTCAGGTGAGAGGCTTTATAGTATTGATAAGGCTTTTGATAATGATATATCAACCTATTCTATTGTAAGGACAGATAGACCTATTACAATTTACATAAAAGACTTTTCTTTGGTAAGCAACTATTATATATCTTATTCTTATATTAAGACTAATAAGATAAATATGGAAGGGCCAAGTTTTATAAATATTTTATATCCTGAAAAGACTATAATAAACTCTGGTGGTTCTTTTGTTTTTAACTCAAATATAATTATAATTAATATTGAGTCTAAAAACCCCTGGGTATATTTAAATAACGTGTATATAAAGAGAGTTGTGAATGATAAATAGATTAAAAAACTTTTTTTCTAAGATTTTTGGTAAGAGAAAAACAAAAAAAATATTACTCCCAAGAGACTTTAGCTCATATGAAAAGATGTATAAATACCAGGATACTGTATATGGTAAAATTGCTTATATAGAAATTGGGGATGGTGATAACACGGTTGTTTTTTTGCATGGAATGACTGAGGATGCATTAAACTGGTTTTATACTCTTGAATATCTCAACATAAGGACTAAAAACTTAAGACTTATTGCTATTGACTTGCCTGGTTTTGGTAACTCAAGTGTAATGAATGAGATAAGTATTTCTAATTATGCTTTGGCTGTTAGGGAATTTCTTATGTCAAAAAAGGTAGAAAAGTTAACTCTTGTTGGTCACTCTTTGGGTGGGCAGGTTGCAGTAATATTTGCTAATTATTTTAAGGAGATTGTTTTATCCTTAATACTTGTTGCGACTGCAGGTATGAAGAGATTTGATTCTATAACAAGCAGGATAATAAAGTCTTTGCCAATACCTGGTGCTGTACTTCATAGAATTTCTCTTGTTGATTTATACAAGTTTATAACATCTAATACTATACTTTTAAACAGTAAGGAATATTTTAGAAGGTTATTATATGAGATTGCAATGACTCAGAGGAATAAACTTACAGAAATGATAATATCTAGAAATTTTGAATATTTCAAAGAAGGAGGTATTAAAAGGGTTGATGTTATAAAAAAGTCTGTTGAGGCTATGCTTGATAGCAGATATTATATAGAGGACAAGATAAAAGAACTTGAAATACCTATATATCTTATATGGGGTGAAAAGGATTATTTGGTACCAGAAAGATATGCAAGAGAAATATTAAGCCTTATAAAACATAGTGAAAAGGAACTTTTTATATTGAAAAATACAGGTCATTATCCAATGATAGAGAGACCAAAAGACTTTGCATCACTTATTTTTAAATTACTTATAAAAATATATAAAATATAAAATTAGTAGTTGATTTTATTTTTAAAATTTTTAAAATTTTAAGTTAAATTTTTAAAAAGTATTGGGAGAAATTAATGTTGTTTTTAGACCCTTTTTTTATAGGTATACTCATAGTTGCACTCTTTCTTGTTTTCCTTTTTGTTAAAAGAATGATTCATTTTGCCAGTATAGAAAGAATAGAAAAAATGATGGAGGCAAAGGATTATACAAGGGCTATTCCTCTCCTTAAGTCTCTTATTGCAAAGGATGATGAGAATATACTTGCTCATTATTACTTAGGTCTTTGTTATTTTAATATGGAAAACTATGAGTGGGCAATGCCAGAGTTTAAAAAAGTTGTAAGAAGTCCAAAACTTGGTAAAGATGTTGATGAGATAGAGGTAAGAGAAAAACTTGCCAAAATATATCTTAAGTATAATCAGCTTGAAGATGCTCAAAAAGAGTTTATGTTTATGACTCAGATAAATCCAAAGGACTATAAAAATTATTTTGAAATAGCAAGGATTTTACATAAACAAGGATATTTAGACTCTGCTTTTAGTTATTATAAAAAAACTCTTGAGAGAAATCCTAAAATGCCAGAGGCGTATTATTATCTTGGGGTTATTTCTTTTGAAAAAAAGAATTACAATGATTGTATAAGTTACATGAATGATGCAATAAAATATGACCCTTCATTATACAAGGCTCACTACTATCTTGGTATGGTCTATTATATGAATAAACATTATGAAAAGGCTTTAAATGAGTTTACTTACAGTGAAAAAGATTCTGAGTTTAGGGAAAGGACTATTCTTTATAAGGGAAGATGTTATATGGAAATGGGGCAGTATGACAGGGTAATATCTCTTTTTGAGGGATATATTAAGAATATTAGTGTTGAAAACTCTGCAACACTTGCCATGAGATATCACCTTGCAACTGTTTATGAGACAAAGAGAAATATAATAGCAGCTATAGAACAGTGGGAAAAGATTGCAAAAGTTAAACCTAATTATATGGATGTTCAAGAGAAACTTGCTGAATATGAAGACCTTAGGATGGATGATATGATTAAAGACTTTGTTGTTGCATCTTCTGAGAGTTTTCAAATAATTTGTAGAAAAATAATAGATGTACTTAATTATCAAATAATAAGAGAAGAACTGATAAGTGATGATAGAATGGAGTTCTTAGCAGTTGAATCAGGTTCAAAATGGAGGAATACAAGAAAGATAAGAATATATGTAGTAATAAGCAGGAGAAACAATAAAATTGAAGAAAGAGAAATAGCTGTTATAATGGATAATATGAAGACTAATAGTACAGTTAAGGCTATATGTATCTCAGTGTCAGGTTTCACCGAAGGTGCCAAAAGATATTCTGAGAGTAGACCTATTGACCTTATAGAAAAAGATAAACTTGTTAGTCTGCTTGAAAAAGCAGACGAAAGACAGAAGGAAGAACTTAAAAATAAAGTTAAGGGAGTGAAATGAAAAAAGATGTTTTGTTATCTGTTGATGGATGGGATATAAAACCATTTTTTTTGAAGATTTATATGGAAGAGAATGAGGCTTTTGAAAATAAAATGGAATTATTCTGGAGTATGACAAACAAGATACTTATGGCAAAAGAGATTGAAAAAGAGAATAGTATAAAAGTTGATGATAAAGATATAGAAAAAGAGATAAATGAACTTTTGAAAGTGAAAGATATTCAAGAAGCACTTGACAAAGAGATAACTATTGATGATTTAAAACTATTTGTTAAAATAGATATTTTGAGTGCTATTGTTATGAATAATGTTACTGAATCTATACAGGAAAATATAAGAGAGAATCCTAAGATAGTAGAAGAAATTTATAATAAACAGGATAATCTTTTTATAAAAAATGCATATGAGATATATGAAGTCTGGGGTAAAAATACTCTTGATACTAAGAAGAAGTATAGTTTGGAAGAATTAAATTCAATGGGCTTTCAGAATAGAGGACTTGGAGTTTTTGGAGAATCTGAGATAAGTCTTTTATTTCCTGAAGATATTAATATTGTAGGAAGCGATGTTGGTAGTGTTTTAGAGGTTGATTTAAAAGGTGAAGAAAAACTCTATTATTTTATAGCGAAAAAATACGATAAATATAGAAAAAAGTATGAAGAGGTAAAAGAAGAGTTTGAAAACTTTATTTTTAATTACCTCTTGGATGAAAGTTTAAACAATATTTATGACAGGCTTTATGATAAATACAAGATAGAATATAATGAGGATTTGTTGGAAAAATTACTGGGAGAATAGATGCAAGTTCTTAAGGTTGGCTTAATTGATGAAGACAATAATAACCTTCAATTTTTCCGCGAGTTATTCTCAAGGTGGGACTTTGAACTAAATGTTATTTCAGATGTCGAGAACTCAATAATAAGACTTAACATAATAAAACCTAAGTTTTTAATTATTTCAACAGACTTAAGTATTGATTATTTAAAGACTTTAACCTTTATTGTTAATAGAAACTATCCTATTATACTATATGGTGACTCAAAACCTATGGATAATATATTAAAGTTACCTAAGATAATTGGATATGTGGAAGACAAATATGATATTTCTAAGTATTCTAATCTTATCTCCAAGATGATTGATAGTGAGGTCTTTGTTGAGCCAAAGAATCAACACATTGAACTTGTTGTTAATGAAAAAATAGGTGTTTTGGAAATAGGTGGATTTATTACATGGGAGAAAGCCCATGAGTTAAAGTATACAATATCTGATATGATAAAAAAGGAGATTATTTTTGGTCTTATAGTTATATTTCATGAACTTGAGAATATTGAAGAGATCAGTTCCTATATATTGCACCTATTTGATTTTATTAATATTACAAATATTGATCCTTATAATATAAAGTATCTTTCTGTAGATGAAAAAATTTTGGATGTTATAAAAAATGATCCTAATTTACAAAAGATGGATAGAGTAAGCTCTTATGCTGATGGTTTTACAAAACTTCAGAGTCTTATATTAAACAAGTCTACTCTTGGTATGGATATAGAGTTTTTAAGGCCTGATTCAAAGTTATTGGAAGATGTTTATGATGAATACGGCAATATTATAAAAAAAGCAGGGGAAATTTTCTCTAAGGAAGACTTAAAAGACTTAAAGTCAAGAGGTATTACAAGAATATATCATGCAAGAGACCTTTCAGCATTAGGTGTATCATTAAACAGTATAAAGTCTATAAGAGAGAATATTGAAGATATTATAATAAAACAGGTTGAATATGCTGGTCAATCAGAAAAGAAGAATGAAATGGTTATGGGGCTTACAAATAAACTTGTTCTTATAATAGAAGATGACCCAGGTGTTCAAAAGTTGCTCTCCGTTATGTTTGAAAAACTTAAGGTTAAGTATAAAATAGCATCTGATGGTGAACAAGGTCTTAAGATAGCTATATCATATAATCCCGATCTTATACTTTTAGATCTTATGCTCCCTGTTTTAAATGGTGTACAGTTTATTAAAAAATATAATGAACTTAGGAAAAAAGGTCAGGCACCTATAATTGTAATATCTGGTGTAAATAGGCCTGATGTTATAAGAACACTTTTAAAAATGGGTGTTAAAGACTATCTTTTAAAACCTATTGATATAAATGTTTTATTTTCAAAGATTGCAAAATTATTTTCAACTCATTCTTAAGTTTTAGTCTTTGTGGATATAACCTATTTCAGTGGACTATTCAAAAAACTTAGGTGATTATTTAATATAACCTTTTTTAATTATGACTAACTTTTTTATAATGATATTATAAGACCTCTTATTAAAAAAATAGATTATCTTAATTTTAATTTTAATCTTTTAAGTATTTGAATAACTTAAAACAATTTTTATTCAGTGTATTTCAATTTAAACAATCACCTGAAAAAATTATTAAAAGTTTTAAAAGAATATTTTTTTTATATTTAGTTACAATTTTAGAGCACATTTATCAATACAGTTGTTACATTTTTTACAGACTAACTTACTTTTTATCTTTGGTATTCTTAATAGACTTACTTTGTTGAACCATGAGAGTATAAGTCCTAATGGGCATATTTTACAGAAAGGTCTTGTTATATATATTGAACTTGTTACAGTAAAAAAGAGTATAAGCAATTTTGTGTAAAATATCCAACCTATGGCATCTAAAATAGGGGAATAGAAAATATTATTAGACATGTATTTTTCTATCAACACAGTAGGTATTGCTGCTTCTAATGTACCTGCAGGACAAATATAGCAGAAGATTGGTTCTTTTGTTAGAAATGGTAATAATAGTACAAGTAATATAAGTATAAGATATTGTATTTTGTAGTTTACCTCTATTTTAATCTTTTTTCTTGTAATTTTGGCAATAAGGTCTTGCAAAAATCCAAATGGGCATAAAAAAGAACAAAAACCTCGGGCCAACATAATGCCAGAAATTATTATAATACCTATTGTAAAGAATGGAATAGTTTTGATTATACTAAAATGCTGGATTATACCTATAGGACAGGCAAAAGAGCTTAATGGGCAGGAATAACAGTTTAATACTGGTGCTGGTATGTACTTAAATAATTGTATTGGGATATTAAAAAATATTAGTGATAAAACTTGTATGTATTTTCTCATTTTTTAAATTTTTTATTTAAAATTTTAGTTTCTAAATTTATATTTATTTTTTTTAAATTTTAGTATTTGTTATAAGTTTTAATTTCTTTTACCGATTTATTTATATCATAAAAAAATAAGGTTTGTTAATTGTCTTATAAAATAATTAAAGGTAAGTTTATCTGTTTTGAAAAAGAGTTCTATGGTATTTTTGTAGTAATATCTAATGAGAATAATAATATTATAGAAGATATTACAGTTGGGGCAGGTAGAAGTAGTTTTATAACAACATACTCACTTGAAACACCCTATGAAGGTATTATAAACATAATAAATCAGTTGTTTGATGATGAAGAAGCAAGTCTTGATATGAGTAAAGAAGTTAAGGCAGTATTGTCTTCTTTTTTTAGTCAATTCCAAACTTTGCCTAACTTGATTGAAATGCAGTCTCAGCTAAGAGAAGTTTTGTCTAAGTTTTTATCAGCAGATGTTGATGTTGTTTTAGTTTCTGAAAAAAAAGATAGTATACAGACTGTAAACATAGAAGAGAATATATTGAAAAAAAAGGAAGAAGAAAGAAAGAAAGAGTTTCTCGAAAAATATAAAATACCACCCAATACTCAGACTATTGATTGTTTTATTGTTCTTTCTCCGATAAAGGGTAAACCTATAAAAGAGGTTAAAGAGGGTGACCTCCTTTTGTGTAAAATAGATGATTCAACAGATCTTGGTAAAAGTATTGCTTCAACTTATGGCCTTTATACTGAAGACAATAAAATAAGACCATCTCTTGGTAAGGTTTATAAGGTTTTCCAGGAAGGAGGTGAAATTGTCGTTATTTTGACATTAAAGTCAGACCTAATGGGTATTGCAAGAGAGGATGAGGCTGTAAAGGTTAAGTATATTGAACCTGATAAAATAGTATCAAAGCAAAGAATTGTCCAAAAAGAAAAGGAGATAAAAGAAAGGAAACAAAAAAAAGAAGAAGAAAAAAAGGAACAGGTAAAAAGTGAGACAACTCTTTATATTGCTTTAGTAATTTTTATAATATTAATTGCTATAATTATTATGCAATTTTTCTGAGGTTTTAAATGCATAGACTAATACTTTTTTTTGTATTTTTTGCAAGTTGTTCTTCCTCACTGTATGAACAAGAACCTAATAACAATTTTGATATTGCTAACTATCTTCATTTCCCATTTTCTGTGACTGGCAGAATAAATAATGGTATGGATGTTGATATCTTTAATTTTACAGTAAAAAACGATTCTTATTGTGTTTTTTCTGTTACAAGTCTTAAAGGTTTTGACACTCAACTTGAGATAATATCATCCAAGGGCAATATTATAAAAAAAGCAGACGATTATCCAAGAAACTTTGGTGAAACTTTAGTAGTCTACCTAAAAAAAGGTGATTACTTTTTGAAACTTTCCCCAAGTCCAAACGACTATAAGAATGATAGACCTGTTGTTATTTCATCTGATGAGTATACCTTAAAGGGTGATTATATTGACCTAAGTTTAGGAGATGTTGAAAGAGAACCTAATGATACTATAGAGAATGCTAATACCATAAGCATCAGCCGAGAAACTAATAAAGTATATGGTTTTTATAAGCCAATAATAAACAGGCTCTCTAAAGGTAAACTCGATAATATATTAAGTTTTGTTTCTGGTAAGATAAACAAAGATATAACTTATCAGGATATTGATGTTTATAGTTTTTATGTAAAAGACACAAATCCTTTATTGTCACTTAAGATGTGGCTTAATGATGTTGTTAATTATGACCCTATTATAGTTCTCTTTAGTGAAAAAGACTATTATAATTTTTTAAATAATAATGATAAAAAACTATATATATTTGATTCTAATTCTTATGATAAGGGAGAGGGTATAGCAAATCTTACTATAGAAAGCAATAAGAGGTATTATGTCATAGTTACTGCTTTAGCAAGGCTTAATTATGAAAGTTCTGATGAGATATTAAGGAATCCTTACTGTTTAACCTTTAATCTTCAAGATATTAGTAATAATTATGAGATAGAGCCTAACAATTCTCTTGATCTGGCAAACCCTATTTATTCAAATCTTGTTAAAGGTTTTATAAATCCTGTGAATGATATTGATTTTTATGTGCTCAATGCAGATGATAAGTTTTTCTATTCTTTATCTTTTAACAAAGATTCACAAGATTTTAGTTATAAGGCTGTTAATTTTGAGGTTTCACCACCTAAGAATATTGACATAAGTATAGAGATTTATTCAAAAGACAGAAATCTTTTAAAAGTAATAGATAATGGTAAAAATGGAGAGAAAGAGGAAGTTCCTAATCTACTTGTACAGAAGGGTGAGCCTATATATATAGGGGTTAAGGGTGGCAAAGAGAATTATGAGGATAATTATTTGGAGGAATACATAATTAAAACAAGGTTTAATGAAAACTTTGATACTAATATAGAATATGAGGTCAATGATGAGCCTAATCAGAACATTAAGTTTAATACTTTTTCAGACTATATATATGGTTTTATAAACAACAAGGGTGATGTAGACAATTTTTATTATCTTGTACCTGATACTGGAAAGTTTATTGTTAGTGTTGAAGACATTTCAGTTCCATTAATAGTAAGAGTATATGACTATAAAAACTTTCTCTTAAAAGAGTTTAGGACAGATCAGTCTAATAACAGTTTTGAGGTTTTAATTCCAACAAAACAGGTTGTTAGATTGCAAATACAGTCTGGTGATAGAAATTATTTTAATACTCAAAAACCTTATAAGTTGTCTATTAAAGGAGGATCTTAAATATGATGTATTTTTTTATGATATTGATCTCAATTTTTCTTATTTTATTTGCATTAAAACTGAACTCTAAAATAAAATTTGTTGTTATAATCTGGGCTTCTATTATTATGCTACTTGCATTAGTTTTTTTATATAAGTTTTATAAATTGTCTAATTAAAGGTTTCTGTTTTATAATGGAAAAAAAGATTTTATTGATTTCTACTTTTTCTGATAAAAAATTTGGGATGGGGCACCTTAAGAGAAGTATAAACACTGCAAAAGCTTTGTCAGATTTTTTTTATCCAATAATATTAATAAATAACAATCAAGAGGCTATTAAAGAGATCGAAAAGACTCAGATTCCTTATATAAAGGTTTATTCAAAAAAGGATGAGATTGAAACTTTAAACAAAGTTTCTTCTGAGTTTATAATAATAGATAAAAGAGATACATCTTTTTATAAAAATATAAAACAAATAACTGTTGCTGTTGATAACTATGGCAAAGACACAGACTATTTTGACTTTCTTTTTTCACCTTTACCTTATATAAAAGAATTTAATTCAAACTTTTCCTCCTTGAAATACCTTGTTGTTGACCCTAATATATTTAAAATAAAAAAGAAGCAAAATAAAAATATAAACAACATACTTGTAAGTTTTGGTGGCTCAGACCCTAATGACCTTAGTTTTTTGGCTAAAAACCTATTGGAAGAGATACTTATTACAAGGAGTTTTAATATAAAAATAATATTAGGGCCATTGTATAATGGCAGGCTAACTAAAGAGAAGATAGATAATCCAAATATAAAAATAGAGGGATTTAAAGACTCTTTATACTCTGAAATAGAGTGGGCTGACCTTGTTATAACTTCATTTGGTATTACAGCAATAGAGTCTCTTATTGCCAATAGACTTGTTTTTGTTATTGACCCTACAGATTATCACAATATGCTTAGTAAAAAACTTAAAATACCCTCTGTTATTGGTGATCATAATGACTTTAGTAATATAAAAAATATGTTGAACGATTTTATAAGATATCCTTTTTCACCTATCATAGAACTTCCTGAATCTAATTCGTTTTTTGCTTCTGTTGTTAAAGATATACTTGCTAATAAAAAGTCAACCTGTCCTGTCTGCAATAACTTTAAGGATAGGATTGTGGTTCATAGAAATGGTGTAAATAATGTGTTTTTCTGCAAAAAAGATAAGATTATTTTTAGAAATGAGACTTATTTTTGTGATAAGAATTATGGTAGTGAATACTTTCTATCAAGCTATAAAAAACAATATGGCAAGACATACGAAGAGGATAGAGGTAATATAGATAGGTTAAACAGGAAAAGGATTAATGTTATAAAAAGGCTTTTGGGAAGGAAAAGTAGACCAAAACTCTTAGAGGTTGGCTCAGCATTAGGTTTTTTTCTTGATATGGCAAGAAATAGTGGTTTTATTGTCAAAGGTGTTGAAATATCAAAATATGGCTCTGACTATTCAAAAAACATACTTAAACTTGATGTTATTAACTCTTCTTTTACTGAAATTGATTTTGAATATCCATCTTATGATGTTGTTTCTATGTGGTATTTTATTGAGCATATTAAAGACATGGAAAAAGTTATTTTAAAAATAAAAAAAGCACTTAAGGTTGGGGGAATACTTGCTTTGTCTACACCTAATTGTTATGGTATAACTGGTAGGAAAAACATAAAAGAGTATGCAAAGAAGATACCTGATGATCACTACTATGAGTTTTCTCCAAGGTCTTTGACTAAAGTTTTAGAAAAATATGGATTTGAAAAGTTAAAAGTTGTTTATACTGGCTGTCATCCTGTAAGACTTTGGGATAAGATACCTAAGTTTTTATATCCTGTTATAATCTATTTTATGAAAATATTTGGCCTGGGTGATACATTTGAGGCTTATTACAGATTGAAAAAGTAGGTCTTTATTTTTGGTGTTTATTAAACTTACTGATTAAGTATAGAGTAAGGTCTTTAAAAAAACTAAAAATATTTTATAACAAGAAAGATTAAAAAAAATTTGTTTAAAAATTTGTAAGAAAAATTTATATTTTTCAAAGAGCCTTATGTTTTTTAATCTTTGTATTGATACAAAGACCTATGGTAACATACATAGCCTTATTTTTAATATAAAATATATCTATTATTTTTTCCTTTGAACATTCAAAATAAAAGAAGTAAAAAGTTTAAAAAATAGTTTTTTTCTAAGAGTTAGTTTCTAGTATCTGTTAATCGTATATTCTCTATGTCAGAAACGAAGGGGAAGAATAATTTTGATTATAAAACATATTTTTTAAGAATTAAGTAAGTTAAATTTTATTCTAAAATTTTAAATTAGGTGATTCTTATTGAAATGTTTGGCTCTTTTTTCTGGCGGTCTTGACAGCTTACTTGCAATAAAACTTATTGAGAGACAGGGTGTAGAAGTTATACCTATAATGTTTAAGTCTTACTTTTTTGGTCTTGATGAGAAAAGTATAAAAACTATATTTGACTTTAAGGTAGAATTGATTGATATAAGTAAAGAACATTTAGGTATTGTTTATAATCCTTGTTATGGCTATGGCAAAAATATTAATCCCTGTATTGATTGTCATTCTTTTATGCTTAGAAAGACAGGTGAACTGTTAAAAAGTTATAATGCAAAATTTATAATAACAGGTGAGGTTTTAGGTCAAAGACCTATGTCTCAAAATCAAAAAGCACTTAGACTAGTTGAAACTGTTTCAGGTTTTAAAGGTTTAATACTAAGACCACTTTCTGCAAAAAACTTAGAGATTACAATTCCTGAAAGAGAGGGATGGGTTGATAGGAATAAACTACTTGATATAAGAGGTAGAAATAGAAAAACTCAGTTAAAACTTTTATCTGAGTTCAATATAAAAAAGTATATAAAACCTGGTGGTGGGTGTCTACTTACAGTCCCTACCTTCGCTAAAAGAGTTGAAATTATGAAAGAAGATAATGTTTATGACCCTAATATATTGAATGCTATAAGATTTGGTAGGTTATTGAGATTAGATAGAGGTTTATATATAATTGTTGGAAGAAATGAGTCTGACAATAAAAGGCTTAAAATGATAAAGAGTGACCTTTTTCTTGAACCTTATGATACTCCAGGGCCATGTATAACTGTTTTTGGTAGTATAGATAAAAATGTAATAGATTTTTGTAAGTTTCTGTTTCTTTTTTATTCTAAGGCTGAGTCTGCTTATGTTTATATAAATGGTATTCTGAAAAATATATTCTTATCTAATACTTATGACTTTAGGAAGTTTATGATTTGTTGAGGTGTTTATGGATAGTATAATTTTTGATAAACTTGAAGAACTTGCTAGTGCTATTACAGTATTGAGCCCTGAAAGAATAGGTGTTGAAATAGGTTGTGGGAGTGGGCATTTTACAGTTCAGGTTGCCTTAAATAAAAGAGATTTTTTAATAATAGGTTGTGACTTGAAAAAAGACAGACTAGAAAAAACTTTAAAAAAAGTTAAAAACAATGAATTGAACAATGTACTATTATATAGAGGAAAAGGTGAAGAACTTATAAGTTTTTTCCCTGATGAGAGTATTTCTGAATTGTATGTAAACTTTCCTGATCCCTGGCCTAAGAGAAGGCATATGAAAAGAAGGTTTTTCAATAAAAGTATTGTTGAGTTAATATACAACAAGTTAAAGCATCAAGGCATCTTGTATTTTGTAACAGATCATGAACAGTATTTTTTTGATGTTATAGAAGTTTTCAAAGAAAGCAGATTTGTTCCCGTATTTGAAAATTATTTTACTATTAATTTAGATGGTTACTACTCTACTTTATATATGGAGAAGTTTAAAAAAGAAGGTAAAAATATATATTTTTCTTTTATGAAAAAAATATAATTTTTATAAATTTATACCTTATACCGATAAAAATATAAATTATAAATAATTTTCACAAGGAGTTTTGCTTGTTAAAGAAGATAAGGTTTTTTCTACACAATAAAATTACTTTTATGCTGATACCAACAAATACAGATAAAGTATTAAGTTTACATATATCTAATCTTAGGCTTATATTAATCCCAGTAATATTTTTGCTTTTTTTTATATTTGGCCTATTTTTTTCATTCTATTTAGATGAGAAAGAAAGGGTTTTAAATTATTATAGAGAAGAAGGTACTTATTATAAAGACCAGTTAAACAGTTTTTCAAGTTTTATACCTAGAATAAACGAGGGTCAAGAGAGTATATCAGATAAGATGAATAACATTTTTCAAACCTTAAGGGTTAACACAGTAAGTGATGCAATAATTGAAGATGGCATAGATATATATAAAGAAAAATTGTCAACAATATCTGATTATATAAAAGGTTTTAGAGAACTTTTTTCACAGATACCATCAATTTTTCCTTTAGCATCTAATAGGTTTTGGTTTACTTCTGGTTTTGGTATGAGGAGACACCCTTTAACAGGTGGATGGCAGTTTCATACAGGGCAAGATATTGCAGCATTTCCTGGTACTCCAATCAGAGCAACCTCAAATGGTGTTGTTACATCAGCAGGATGGAAGGGTGGATATGGTATTACTGTGACTATAAAACATAATTTTGGTTATGAGTCTAGGTACGCTCACTTATCGAGGATAAATGTTTATCCTGGGCAATACGTTAACAGGGGAACAATTATAGCATATGTTGGTAATACTGGTGTGTCTACAGGTTATCATTTGCATTATGAGGTTATTCTAAACGGTAAGTTTATGAATCCTAAATTATTTTTATATCTAGACTATTTTGGGAGATAGTTTTGCAAAGACAGAAGTATTTGATGATAATAGGGGGGGGAATTCTTCAGGTCCCACTTATTCAGACTGCATCTCTACTTAATATCAAGACAATAGTCACTGACTATAATCCTAATGCTTATGGTCTTAAGATAGCTGATTATCCAATTATAATAAGTACAAGAGATGTTGATGGTACAGTAAGGATTGTAAAAGAGTTAAGGAAAAAAATACCTATAGATGGTGTTATGACTGTTGGTACAGATGCATCAAAGGTTGTAGCTGCTGTTGCTAATACGCTTGGTCTACCAGGTATAAAGTTTGAAGATGCTGAGTGTGCATCAAATAAAATAAAGATGAGAACAAGATTTAAAGAGCATGGAGTACCTATACCTGAGTTTTTTCCAGTTTGGAGTTATTCTGAGGCTGTTGATGCTTTCAGAAAACTTAAAAAGCCAGTTGTAATTAAGCCAGCTGACAATATGGGAGCAAGGGGGGTAAGGAGGCTTGACAGAGAGGAAGACCTTTCAGAAGCTTTTGAAGAGGCTAAGAATAATTCTCCTTCTGGTGAAATAATTATGGAAGAATATATGGAGGGGGATGAACTTAGTATAGACTCTCTTGTTTATAATGATGAGGTTTTTATTACAGGTGT
>Ga0308395_1001009_pt1 | contig 19685 bp, 7 predicted proteins | sample Hotspr20SampleP4_FD_202097 | JGI IMG/M metagenome (GOLD analysis project Ga0308395, IMG submission 202097) | Hot spring phototrophic mat microbial communities from Mushroom Spring, Yellowstone National Park, Wyoming, United States - 20050930_P4 ...
CGGTACACCTTGCAGATAGGTTCTCAACCCTTTCCCCTGGTTTTGTTCGTCTCCCATCGCTGCCACCTCCTACCCTGGCGTTTGGCCTCTATTCTACCACAATGTTAGAGCGTTGATAAGCCCTGCCTTTCCCCCGCTCGTCCTGATTGTGGGACCTTGCGGCGCAGGCAAAACTCGCCTGCTGCGCGAGTTTGCCCGGCAGACCGGTTACCCCCTGTACCTCCTCGGCCCCGATCTAAGCCGGAGGTTACTGGAGGTACCGCCAGAGCACCGGGCCCGTGAGGTCCCCGTTGCCCTGCGGGAACACATCGCCGCCTTCCGTTCGGACGTTCTGCTGGTGGATCGGATTGAACTGCTCTTCGCACCCATCCTGCGGCAGGATCCGTTGCGTCTGCTCCGTCAGATGAGCCGGATATGCTCCCTGGTGGTGGCATGGCCCGGGAGTTATCAGGGAGACCTTCTGACGTACGCCTCCCCCGATCACCCGGAATTCCGGTCCTACAGCCACCCTGGGATTCCCATTCTTTCCCTCGGAGGTGAGCCCGATGCGCTACCGGGACCTGGTCCAGTTTGAGCCCATAGAGAGCGTCATCCAGTTGCGGCAGGCCGATCACCCCGACCACGCCCGTGAACTGGTCCGCACCTACGTCATCTCCGACCGAATGGCAGAGGTGATGACGGACCTGCTCATCCCCCACCTGCAATTTGACCGTCCGTTTGACCATCGCGGGCTGATGATTGTGGGGAACTACGGGACCGGCAAATCCCACCTGATGTCGGTTCTTTCCGCCGTCGCCCAGTGGCCATCGCTCCGGGAACTGGTGCGCCATCCCGTAGTAGCTCAGGCCCTGGAGCCCATCGCCGGGCGCTTCCAGGTCCTGAGAATGGAGGTGGGCACCACTCAGATGCCTCTGCGGGACATCGTCCTGAAAGAGCGACTGGAACCGTTCCTTCGCCAGTTGGGGATAGAATTCACCTTTCCGTCAATGGCCGAAACGTCCAACACCAAAGACCCCCTCCTGGCCGCGATGTCCGTTTTTCAGGAACGGTGCCCCGAGCAGGGCCTGCTGATCCTGGTGGACGAGTTGCTGGATTACCTCCGGGGCCGCCGGGAGCAGGAACTGATCCTGGACCTCAGTTTCCTGCGGGAAGTCGGCGAAGTCTGTCGGCTGGGCCGCCTCCGCTTCGTCGCCGGGCTGCAGGAGGCCCTCTTTGACAGCCCCCGCTTCCAGTTCGCCGCCGACGCCCTCCGCCGGGTGCGGGACCGCTTTGAGCAGGTCCGCATCACCCGTGAAGACGTGGCCTTCGTGGTGGCCGAACGACTCTTGCGCAAGACGGAAGAACAAAAGGCGTGGATCCGGGCTCACCTGCAAAAATTCACTCAGTACTACGGAGATATGGCCGAGCGGCTGGAAGACTTCGTCCGCCTCTTCCCGGTCCACCCAACCTACCTGGAAGTTTTTGAACGGATCACCTTCGCGGAGCAACGGGTGGCCCTGAAAGCCATCAGCCAGACCATGCGGAGCCTGCTGGACCAGGAGGTTCCCTCCGATCAGCCCGGCCTCACCTCCTATGACTCCTACTGGCCTCTCCTGGTGGCGGACCCCTCCTTCCGTTCATCGCCGGAGATTCGGGAGGTAGTGGACAAGAGCCGGGTCCTGAGCGACCGGATCGCCCACGCCTATACCCGTCCCCAGTACCGGCCCATCGCTGAGCGCCTGATCTGGGCACTGAGCGTCCTGCGCCTGACCACCGGCGACATCTACGCGCCCATCGGAGCCACCGCCGAGGAATTGCGAGACGGACTGGCCATCTTTGACCCCTCCCTGCCCGAACAGGACGCGGATTTTCTGCGCGATGTCGTGGATACCGCCCTGCGGGAGATGATCCGCACCGTCAGCGGACAATTCATCTCCGTCAATCCCAAGAACGGCCAGTACTACCTGGACCTGAAGAAAGACATAGACTACGACGCCCGAATTGCGGAGCGGGCCGATACCCTGGAGGCCGACCTGCTGAACCGGTACTACTTTGAAGCCCTCCGGGAACTGCTGGGCCAGGACGAGCGCACGTATGTGCCCGGCCATCGCATCTGGGAGTACGAAGTACCGTGGCCGGAGCGCCGGGTGACCCGACCGGGCTATCTCTTCTTCGGCACGCCCAACGAGCGCTCCACCGCCCAGCCCCCGCGAGATTTCTATCTCTACTTCCTCCAGCCCTTTGAAATGCCCCCTTTTGAGGACGAGCGGAAGCCCGACGAAGTCTTCTTCCGTCTGCGGGAATGGGACGAGGCTTTTGAACAGGCCCTGCGGACCTTCGCCGGGGCATGGGAGATGTCCCTCACCTCCTCCGGCGTTCATCAGCAGGTCTACCGGGGGAAGGCGGACCGGGCCAAACAGGAACTCATGCGGTGGATCCGGGCCCACCCCGACATGTTCACCGTGACCCACCAGGGAGAGAGCCGCCCCTTCCTCCAATGGGAACGAAAGGGAGTGGGATCGGGCCCCGAACCCTCTTTTCGGGAAATGGTCCAGGGGATTGCCGCCGCCTGCCTGACCCCTTACTTTGAAGAGACCTACCCCGATTACCCGGCCTTCCGGAGCCTTCGCCAGCCCATCACCCGGGAGAGCCGGCCCCGAATGGTGCAGGATGCCCTCCGCTGCATCGTGGGTCCGCGGGTCCAGAGCGGCATGGCGGTCCTGGACGGCCTGGGCCTGCTGGACGACGAAGGCCAGGTTCAGCCGGAGCGCTCCCCCTATGCCCGGTACATTCCGGTACATTATGGAACTTCTGAATACCAAAGGGCCCTCGGCGGTACTGAACCGGAACGAACTGATTGAGCCCTGGATGGGCGATGAACGGATGCGCCGTTTCCAGATAGAACCCGAGTACCTGGCCGTCCTGCTGGTGGCACTGGTCTATGCGGAGGAAGTGGAAATCGTCCTCCCCGCCGGACGCAAACTGGACGCGGCCACCCTGGATGAAGTCCTGCGGATGAGCCTGGATGACCTGCTCAACTTCCGGCACGTTGCCCGCCCGAGGGAGTTGCCCCTCAGCGCGCTGAAAGCGGTCATGGAACTTCTGGAACTCCCCCCGGGCCTGATCCAGAACCCGGATACCCGCGAAATGGCCGTGGGGGAATTGCAGAAGAGGGTGACGGAGGAACTGGAGCGGGTGGTCAAACTGCAGAACCGGGTCCGCCAGGGGCTTTCTCTCTGGGGCAGGCCGGTACTGGAAGGGGAAACCCTGGAACGGGTGCAGGCCAGCCTGAAAGGGTATAAGGAGTTCCTGGAATCTCTCCGCCCCTTCAATACGCCGGGCAAACTGCGCAATTTCCCGCACACCGCCGAGGCCATCCGGGAGGAACAGGAACGGCGAGCCCGGGTCCGGCAGATAGAACAAATGGCCGACCAGATAGAACGGGAACTGCAACCCCTGACCGCTTACCTGCGGGAGGCCGCCACCATTCTCCCGAAGGACCACTCACTGCGCGCGGCCGTTCAGAAGGCGCAGGAAGACCATCTGACTGCCCTGGGAGACCCCCTTTCGGGCCCCTGGACGGAGCCACTGGACCGGATCCACCGTGAACTGATGCAACTGAAGGTGGAGTACACCAAAGCGTATCAGGAGGCCCACCGTCAGGCGCGGCTGGATAGCGAAGAGGACCGGCGCAAAAACCGTTTGCTGCAGGGCCCCCGGATGAAACGGCTACACCGCCTGGCCGAATCGGTGCCCATCCTGCCGCGAGAGCGGTTAAAGGGGCTGGAAGGACGCCTGGGCGCGCTGATTGCCTGCTGGCGGCTGATCCCCTCCGACCTGGAGAGAGAACCGATCTGCCCTCACTGCCACTTCCGTCCGGATACCGATGCTCCCGAGACACCGCCGCACGAAGTCCTCCAGGAAGCGGACGGGGCGCTGGATCGGTGGACCCGGGAATGGGTGGACATCCTGAGCGACGCACTGTCCACACCGACGGCCCAGCAGAGCCTGGCCCTGATGTCTCCGGAAGAACGGGGCCCCCTGGAAGCCCTGCGGGACCACCGGTCCCTGCCGGACCCGCTGGATGAGCCCTTCCTGCAGACCCTGGCGCAGACACTCCAGGGCCTGGAACGGGTGACCCTCCTGCCGGAGGACATCCTGCAGGCGCTGACCCTGCCGGGGATGCCCTGTACGGTGGAAGACCTCCGGCAACGATTTGAGCGACTCCTTCAGGAACGGCTGGCAGGAAAAGACCCCGCCCGGGTGCGGGTGGTGATTGACTGGTAACGCAGGCCGCCCGGCCTGCAGCGCAGGCCGCCAGGCCTGCAGGATACAGGCTGACAGCCTGCGCCACGTGTAGCGCAGGCCGCCCGGCCCGTAGCGCAGGCCGCCCGGCCCGTAGCGCAGGCCGCCAGGCCTGCAGCGCAGGCCGCCCGGCCCGTAGCGCAGGCCGCCCGGCCTGCAGCGCAATAGGTGGTGACTGACGGGTACAGCAGGATGCTGCCGGATTCCCTGGATGAATGGGAAAAACGACTCCATCCCCAGGTCATAGAGGTGGACCTGCTGGGAGAAATCGCCCTCTCTGACGAGGAAGTCCGCCTCCTGGGGCAACAGATCGGCGACCTGGTGCGCCGGAAGGGGTGGACGCAGGCCGCGCGTCTCCTGCGGGAACGGTATCCCTGCTCGTACGCCGTATTCATGGTCGCCCAGGGGGCCCGGGGCTACGAGGCCGGGGATTTCTGGTCGGCCATTCGGGACGCCACCGGCCTTTCCATCCCCCCAACCCAGACCCTCCAGTGGGGGCAACTCTTTGAAGAGATTGTGCAGAAACTGCCCGTGGCCCAATTCCCGCCCCTGGGTGGCCACCGCTACATCGGGCCCATCCTGGCCCACGGCGGCATCCCCGACTACTGCCTGGCGGACTTCTTTGACCATTTCCTCCAGCCGCTGGTCACCCGTCCCGAGTATGCCTCCCTGTCCGTGGAAGAATTCATCCAGCGCCGCCTCCTCCAGGCCAGCGTGACCTTCCTGACCGACAGGCCGGTCCTGCGCTTCCTGGAATACGGCGGCCCGCTGGCGGTGGACTTCGTGGAGCGCTGCCGGGACATGGCCCTGGCCTGGGCCGAACGCGGGGAGATTCCCTCCCCGGAAGCGCTGAGGCTCCCTCCCCGCGTTGTGCATGGATACCAGGACTGGCTGGAGGGCCGGGCCCGGCCCTCCCTCCGGCGGCGGGCCACCTACCGCAGCCCGGTGCTCTTCCTGGACCCCTGGGGTTGGGGACCCACCCTTCGCCTCCCCGCCCAGCCTGTATCCGCCACCGGGTCGGATATGGAGGTCCTCTGGCAGGTCTTCCTGGACCGTCCAACAGAAATCCGGGTGGACATCCAGCGGGATGAACTGGACTGGAAAACCGTCCCCCTCCATTTCCCCCTGCCCGGTCCGGCCCCCGAATACCGGGTGGCCCTGGTGTTTGCCCGGGTGGAAGAGAACGGGGGGCTCTCTCAAGAGGTTCAACGGGAATGGCGGATCCCGGGCCTTCGGGAGGAGAGCCCACTGCTGTGGTTTGACCCGAAGGACAGTCGGCAACTCCTCCCCCAGGACACCCTTCCCGCAGAACGGCTGTGGGTTTTGCGCCCTCCCGATGTCATCCTGGAGACGGACCCCCCAGGGAGCCTGCAGGTCACCGAGGAATTCCCCCGGATGCCGGGAGAGTGGTGCGATTATATCGGCGAGGAGGTGGATCTGAGTCAGGCCCGGTGCCTGACCGTGCGCTGCGGGAACCAGCCGGTGCGGGAATACACCGTCCTGGGCCTGGAGCCGGAGGACCAGCCCGCATTGGTGGGAGGCCAGCGCTTGCCCGTAGACGATGACCGGCCTCCCTTCTACGTGGGGGTTCCTCCCTCCCTGCGCATTCCGCTCCCGCCCACTCCCCGCCTGCACCGCTGGTATGTGGAGATTCGGAACGAATGGCCCGCTCTGCCGTCGGTCCAGGCCTCGTTCACCCTGGCCGACCGCCAGCAGGATGTAGAAGACAGCGTTGCCCTTCTGGACCTGCGGGAGTGGCTGGGCGAGGAGCCAATGGGAACGTACAAAGTTAAGGTGCGGGGGCCTCTGGGGCACAAGGCCGACCTGGCCTTCCGCATCCTCCCCATGCTGGAAATCGCCGGACACGACACGCTCTACCTGCCGGAAGAAACGGAAGAAGCCCGCCTTCTGGTGGAGACCGATACCCGGACCACACTGACGCTTCAGCCGGGCGCGACCGATAGCCAGATTGCCCTGGTAGAAGAAAACGGACGGCGGCTCTACGAAGTGACGGCCGGGGTGGCCCGCGCGGACTTTCCCCTCCGCTTCGTCCGCTCCACCGACGAGGGCGATGCGGTCTACGTGCCCCTCTCCGTGCCCATCCGCCGCCTCCGCTGGATGCTCGTCCTCGGCCGGGAACTTGCGCGAACCCCGGAGTGGCGGACCACCCCGTTGCGCCTCCCCCTGGACGCCCTGGAACAGGCCCGGGAACCGCTCCTCCTGGTGGACCTCTTCGGCGGAACGGCCGGAAACCTGACGGTGCGCCTCTCCCTCCAGGGTGAGGACGGGACGGTGCTCCAGGAACAGGACGGCCGCTGGCGCGCCGGGCAACCCCACCTCCGATTTGACCTGGCCGCCTTCCTGGACACCCTCCGCCAGTCCACCGGCCTTTCCTTCGCTTTCCATCTCACCGTGCGGGGGCTCCCCGGGCGGGGCGAGGTCTCCTACCCCGTCCTGCAGGTCGCCCGCCGCTTCGTCGTCCAGTGGAAAGGGGTGGAGAGCGCGCAGGTAAGAGACACCGTATACCTCCGTCTCCGCTGGGACGCCCCGTTTCGGGTCCGTCACCGTCTGGTCCGCCTGTGGCCGGTCTGGCGGTCGTGGGACTCCCCGCTGGAAATCCCCATCCCCGATGAGGCGCAGGACGAGCACATCTGCCCGTTCCCGGCCACCCAACTGGTCCCGGGGAGATACCTCCTGGAGTTCACCACCCGGGTCCCCTGGGCCATCCCCACTCCGCCGTCCCGACCGGCCCCGGATGACCCGGCCATCACATCCGCTCTGATCCCTCCCGACGCCGTCGCGCGGCGGTTAGCGCAACTGCAGGGCACGGACACAGGTGGAGCAATCCCCTTCCCCCTGGCCCTGGAGACTGCCTGCCTCCGCCGGGATGCGGGCCAGGACGCGCTGGCCCGAGAGGCTTTCCAGTGGTGCTTTGAGCACCTGGACGAGGCGGAGATCGCGCACATCCTGGCCCTGGCATGCCAGGTCGCCGGAGAGCCCGACCTGGACCGCCCCCTGCGGATGAAAATGGCCGCCGCGCGGCGCATCCAGCGGGTGCTGGACGCCTTCCGGCAGGGTCCCCTGCCGGAGCGCCTCTTCCGGGAGTACCTGGCCGAACTGCCCCGGCCCTCTCTCTGGTCGGCGGAGACCTGCGAAATCCTGCTGGGGGTGGACGATGAACGAATGCGCGTCCAGGCGGCTCAGCAGTTGATTGAACGAGAACGTCTCAGCGGCATCCGCGCCATTGTCCAGTGGCTTCAGGAGGGACAAATCTCCGATGAAGACACCATCTCCCTGATAGAGGGCCATCTCCCCTGGGCCCTCCAGGGTCTGGAGGAGGCGTTGCCCCATCCCGCCGTCATCCGGGTTCTGGAGAAACTGGAGCGCCGCTACCCCGACCAGGTTCCCGTCATTATGGCCCGCCCGGGATGCTGGGTGCGGTGCGCAGCCGGGTGGGGACGCCTGGAACGGATAGAAACTGCCGACGGCGCCCGGCGCGAGTTCTTCCTGCCCTCCTCCCCCGAGCCCGGCCTCCGCCTCCACGTCCTCCTCCGGGCCCACGACCCCAGGCGGGCAGAACGGGTCATCATCCATCTGGAGGAGGGGACCATCACCTTCCCGGACGCAAAACAGGTCTACACCTGCTCCAAATGCAAACGATTCTCGTCTCAATATGTTCAGTTGGTCACCGAGGAGCATGACCGGGCAGTCCACGGGGGCATCGGCCCGGGTTTTGTCATCAACACCCCACCCCTGCGGCAGGGAAGCCCGCTGCAATTCCGACCATCCCCGCCGCCCCAACCCTGGGAGTGACCCTGCGCCCTGCGCCCTGCTCCCTGCGCCCTGCTCCCTGCGACCTGCTCCCTGCGACCTGCGACCTGCGACCTGCTCCCAGTCAGGAGGCATCCCATGCGCCTGCACCCGCTGGAGATTGCCAGCCGAATTCAGGAAGACTACGCCCGCTACCTGCAGACCATCTACTTCTTCCGCGACCCTGCCCTGCGCCGCCAGTTCCGGGAGGCCCTCTCGGCCCCCCACTTCCTGACCCGGGGCCCCATCCTGGAGGCCGCCGCCCCCTTCCGCCTGGGACGGTCGGTAGAACAGATGATCCAGGACGGCATCCTCCACCCGGGCTTCCGTACCCTCTGCTCCAACGCACTCCCCCTGCACCGTCCCCTCTACCTCCACCAGGACCGGGCGATTGAGAAGATTGTCGCCGGGGGCCGGAACGTGGTGATCGCCACCGGGACGGGGAGCGTCAAAACCGAGGCTTTCCTGATCCCCATCCTGGACCATCTCCTCCGGGAACAGGCATCTGGCACGCTGGAACGTACGGGCGTCCGGGCCCTCCTCCTCTACCCGATGAACGCCCTGGCCAACGACCAGTTACGGCGTCTGCGGCGGGTCCTGGGTTCCTTCCCGGCCATCACCTTCGGCCGCTACACCGGCGAGACGGAGGAAGAGGACGGGAGGGCCGAGACCCGCTTCCGGGACCAATTCCCCGATGAGCCGCGCATCCCCAACGAGTTGCTCAGCCGGCGCCAACTGCGCGCCCGTCCTCCGCACCTCCTCCTCACCAACTACGCCATGCTGGAATACCTCCTCCTCCGCCCCCAGGACTGCGAGTTCTTTGACGGCGAGACCGGCCAGCACTGGCGCTTCATCGTCCTGGACGAGGCCCATATCTACAGCGGCGCCGAAGGGATAGAGATCGCCATGCTGCTGCGCCGCCTGAAAGACCGCATCGTGCGGAGCGAACCCGGACGGCTACGATGCATCGCCACCAGCGCGACCCTGGGGCGCGGCCGGGAGGACTTCCCCGCCATTGCCCGCTTCGCCGCTGAGATTTTCGGGGAACGGTTTGAATGGAACGACAACGACCCGGCGCGCCAGGACGTTGTGGAGGCGGAGCGGGAGCCCGCGGCCGCGCTGGGCGAGCGCTGGGGCGAAGGCACCCCCTCCCTTTACAGAGCCCTGGCCGACACCCTGGAAGGGCAGACCTCCCTGGAAACTCTCTGCCGCCGGGCCATCAGCGAAGGCGTCCCGGCGGACGTGGTGGAGCAGGCCCGGCGGGAGGCGATGACGTCCCGTCAGGAGGCAAACTCCCGCTTCCTGTACTTCCTTCTGCGTGGCGACGGCCGCCTCCACCGCCTGCGCAACGAACTCTCTCGCCCCCGCGACCTGGCCGAACTGGCACCGGCCCTCTTCCCGGAAGACCCCCAGGCCTCCGAGCACCTCATCCGGCTGGTGGACCTGGCCGTCCGGGCCCGTCCCGGTCGGGAGGCAGTCCCGCTGCTCCCCACCTGCTATCACCTCTTCGCCCGCGCGCTGGAGGGAGCCTTCGTCTGCCTGAACGAAGTGGCCCATCGGCCTGGCGGCCCCGCTGCTGGCAAACCGTTCCTCTTCCTCACCCGCCAGGAGCGATGCCCCCATTGCGGCGCCCGGGTCTTTGAACTGGCCGCCTGTCCCCGCTGCGGCACCGCCTACGTGGTGGGGCGCGAGTCCGGCGGATCCCTTCAGCAACCCACGCTGCAGGATGAGACGACCCCCTGGCTTTCCTACTACATCCTCACCGAAGGGGTACCGCCGCCCGACGAAGACGAAGTGGTGGCCGCCGGACAGAGGCCGGAAGCGCTGGAAGAAGAGGGAGCCGAGCCGTATCTCCTGTGCGTGGGATGCGGCGCGCTGGCTCCGGCGGAGCGAGGACGCTCCACCTGCTCCTGCCCTCCGGAGACCGCCCGCGTGCGGGTGCATCGGGTCCAGCGGCGGCCCGACGCCCCCGCTCTCACCTTCTGCCTGGCCTGCGGAGCCCGCAGCCCCTCCGGCGTCGTCTACCGCTTCCTCACCAGCCGCGACGCGCCGGTCAGCGTCCTGGCGACCACCCTGTACCCGTTGATCCCGCCGGAAGAGGAGGAGCCCGCCCGCGACCTGCCCGGCGCCGGCCGCAAACTGCTCACCTTCTCCGACAACCGCCAGGACGCCGCCTTCTTCGCCCCCTACGTGGAGCGCACCTACAGCCGCATCCTCCGCCGTCGCCTCATCCTGAAGGCCCTTCTGGAGGACGAGGCGGGCCGGGAGGGCCGTCTGCGCCTGGACGACCTGGTCAGTCGGGTCCTGCGGCACGCCGAAGCCGCCAACCTCTTCACCCTGGAGCAGGGCTACGACGAGCGCCAGCGCCTCATCCGCACCTGGCTGATACAGGAACTGATCGCGCTGGACTACCGCATCGGCCTGGAGGGACTGGGCCTGATTGCCTTCCGCCCTGTCCGCCCGCCCCAGTGGTCCCCTCCGGCCCAACTCCTCCAGCCCCCCTGGAACCTCTCCCCGGAGGAGGCGTGGGGCCTGCTCTGGCTCCTCCTGGATAGCCTCCGGCGCCAGGGCGCGATGACCTACCCGGAGGGAGTGGACCCCCGCGCTCCGGCCTTCGCCCCCCGGGCGAAGGAATTCTTCATCCGCGAACGGGAGGGGGACCCCCGGGCCGGCATCTTCGGCTGGCTCCCCACTCGCGGCAGCAACCGACGGCTGGACTTCCTGCTCCGCCTGCTGGCCCGGACCTCTGACCTGGAAACGGGAGAACGGTCCCGGATTGTCCGGGAAACCCTTCAGGGCCTCTGGCGCTACCTCACCGCGCCCGGAAGCCCCTGGCAGCCCCACCTCCCCGCCGAGAACCGCCCCCGGGTGGGCGTCGTCCATCGGCTCAACTACCGCCTCTGGGAGTGGGTCCCCGTGGCCGACAGGACCCCCACCCTCTACCGCTGCAACCGTTGCCAGGCCGTCTCCCCGGTGAACCTGCGCGGCGTCTGCCCGACCTACGGCTGCGACGGGACCCTGGAACCTGTCCCGCCCGACGACCCGGTCTGGCGGGAAAACCACTACCGCCACCTCTACCTCCACCTCCTCCCCATCCCTCTGCAGGCCGAGGAGCACACCGCCCAGTGGCGGCCCGAGGAGGCGGGCAAAGTCCAGGACCGCTTCGCCCGCGGCGAGGTGAACCTGCTCAGTTGCTCCACCACCTTTGAACTGGGCGTGGACCTGGGCAGTCTGCAGGTGGTCCTGATGCGCAACGTCCCCCCCACCACCGCCAACTACCTGCAGCGGGCCGGCCGGGCCGGGCGCCGAACCGACACGGCCGCCATTGCCCTCACCTTCGCCCAGCGCCGCTCCCACGACCTCAGCCACTTCAGCGACCCCACCCGCCTGGTGGCCGGCCACATCCACCCGCCCCTGGTGGCCGTGGAGAACGAGAAAATCGTCCGCCGCCACGTCCACTCCGTCCTCCTGGCCGCCTTCTTCCGCTGGGCCCGGGATACCCACGGCCGCCTCTTCCGCACCGTGGGAGACTTCTTCGCCCCCGACTCCGGCCCCGGCGGCCCCGAACTCCTGCGGGCCTACGTCGCCCGCCGCCCGGAGGAAGTGACCGATGCCCTCTACCGCATCGTCCCCTCCCCCCTGCAGGACGAACTGGGTCTGCGGGACTGGGGGTGGCTCTCCCGACTGCTGAACGACCAGGGAGAGGGCATCCTGGACCTGGCGGCGCGGGAAGTGACCGGCGACCTGGACCTCTACCAGAGACTGGAGCAGGAGGCCGCCGCCGGGCGGCAGTATCGGGACGCGGAGCGGTACGCCGAAGTGGCCCGCACCGTCCGGGGCCGGGAACTCCTGGGATTCCTGGGCTCCCGCAACGTCCTCCCCAAGTACGGCTTCCCCACCGACGTGGTGGAACTGCGCGTCGCCCACGTTCCGGACCGGGAGGCCGCGCGGGTGGAACTGCAGCGGGACCTGCGCGTCGCCATCGCCGAGTACGCCCTGGGCGGGCAGGTGGTGGCCGCCAAACGGCTCTGGACCTGCGCGGGCATCTACCGGCCCCCGGGACGGAACTGGCAGGTCAAAGAGTACGCCGTCTGTCCGGAGTGCGGCCGTTACCACAGCGCGCCGGAGCAACTGCCCCAGCGGACCTGCACCGTCTGCGGCTCTCCCCTCTTCTCCGGCCGGCAGCGACTCTACGGCCGCTTCCTCATCCCCGAATTCGGCTTTCTGGCGGCCCGGGAGACCGCCGAGCCGGGGGAGGACCGCCCGGAGCGCTTCTACGCCACCCGCCCGTTCTTCGCCGAGTACGAGCGGGAACCGGAACCGTTTCGGCAGGTGGACGCCCTCTCCAGCCCCTCCGTCCGCGTCCTGGCCCGCTATTCCCGCTACGGCAAACTGGCCCTGGTCAACAACGGCCTGGCCGGGCGGGGCTTCCGGGTCTGCACCCAATGCGGCTGGGCCGAACCGGCCCCCGCCCCAACGGCCCCGGACCGGCCCACCCGGCGGGAGCGGGACGCCGTCCACACCGACCCCCGCTCCGGCCGCCCCTGCAACGGCCAGATTCAGACCTGCCACCTGGGCCACGAATTCGTCACCGACGTCCTGGAACTCCGCTTCCAGGGACCGCTGGCCGGGTCCCCGGATCGGAGTCTGTGGCTCTCCGTCCTCTACGCCCTGCTGGAGGGGGCCAGCGAGGCGCTGGGCATCCCGCGCGAGGACCTCAACGGCACCCTCTACCCCTATCCCGACAGCCCCAGCCCGGCCCTGGTCCTCTTTGACGATGTCCCCGGCGGCGCGGCGCTGGTGCAGCGGATTCTGGACGACCCCGTTCCCGTCTTCCGGGCCGCTTGGCGACGGGTGGCCCGCTGCGAATGCGGCGAGGACACCAGTTGCTACCAGTGCCTGCGCAACTACTACAACCAGTTCTGCCACGACGACCTCCGCCGCGGCCCGGCGCGGGACTTCCTGGCCCGCACGTTGACAGATGCGGGGCAACGGGTATACTAAAAACCCATCGGATTGTGCAATCTGATGTTACCCCATCTCAACTGAGGAGCGCTCAACCATGAAACCCGACGTGCATACAGAGCAAATTGGCGACAATAGCACCTGGAAGCGACTATTACAATATTACAAAGACTGTCTGATTGAAGAGAACCGGTTAAATTACATCATCGGTAAAGGAGATGTGCCCCATTTATGCTACTTCCCGGATGTACCGGGAGATTTCCTGAGTGAGAATCAACCATCTCTGGAAATTCGGCCAATAGATCATGGCCTGGAAAATATCATCAACCCTCAGCGGTCAGACTCATTCCGCTCCGTTTGCTTCGGGTACCCATTTCTGGTGGATTTTGACGGCAATGTGATCCCACTGCTCTATGTTGTTGTCTCTGTCACAGGGGATCACAGAAATGGGGTTGTTCTCCGACGGGATAGTGATTTGGAGATCAATTATGCAGCCCTGTGGCAGGTATTGCCCGGGGATAGCGATAAGGGTGACATAGATGTAAACCGTATATTTGAGTTATTTGATCAGTTGGAAGTCCGGCCTGGGGAGTCTCGCTTTGAAAAGACGTTGTCCCTGCTGATTGAACAGATAGAGAAGGTCGCTGCACATCCTCTAAAACGATTGGGAAGAGAAGCGTGGACCCCTGATAGCGATCCACGTTTCAGCGTTGTTGAGCGCCCGGTATTGTTCCTTGTTAGAAACCCCTATACTTATCATTTGCTAAAGGAACTTGACAACTTGCTGCATTCTTCCACATGGGACCAGGTTCCCCTCGCTCTTCGCCAGTTACTGACGCGGGTAGACGAGACTCCATATCCGCAGGCCCCGGCAGTGGACCGCGATCCGCGACTGTATGTGCTGCCAGCCAATGATCGGCAACGGCAGGCTGTAACATCGGCCAGCCAGCGATTGGTGACGGTTGTGACCGGACCTCCAGGAACCGGTAAATCCCAACTGATTGTCAACATTGTGGGAGACGCGGTGCTCAGAGGCGAGACTGTCTTGATCGCCAGCCGGAACAATCGGGCTGTAGACGTTATCCACGAGCGATTCCTGGGACAGGTCAAATATCCGGGAACTGTGCGAACAGGACGGAAAGAGTTTCGCGATCGCTTGCCCGAGGAAATGCAAAGAGCGCTGTCTCCCGTAGAGCGTGGCAGTGTTCGTGGCAACATGGAAGAAGCCCAACGGGAATACCTTGCCCTGCTGAGAGATATAGACCAGAAAAGCCGGGAAATTGAACAGATCAGGAGCCTTCTTCGCGATAAGGAGTTGTATTGCGAAGAGAGGGAGACTTTCCTCCGCCGTCTCCCAGATTCGCTGGGAGAATCCACTAAAAAGGTGTTTTTCTCCCTGGATGAGCAGCAAAGTGAGCAACTGATTTCAGCTCTTCGGTCCCTGGAGAAATCAGCGTCTGGACTTATGGAACGGAAGCAAGAATTGACGATGTTGTTGCAAACTTCTGCGACAGGGATGTCGGGCGAATTGGAAAGGCTCTTGGGAACCCCGCTTCCTGAACTCCGCCTGGACAAAGGTGTGGAAAGTTTTGAGGACATTGAACACCATCTGGATACCTGGGACTCCTTACAAAGAGTGGTATCCCTGTCCAAAAAGAAGCGTACTCTGGAAAAGCGCGTGGTGGAAACCAGGGGTATATACGAAGCCGCCGCAGCACACTTGCCCCCAGATTTAGCGGCAGAACTCACCAATGGCCTACAACGCCCCAACATGCAAAGAGTTGCGTTTTTCCGTCAGTCTTTGGCAGAAATCGTTAATGAAGCAGAAGGTTTAGCGAAAGCACTCCAGCCCTTGGCAGACCATTTACTTGTTGCGGCGTCTCACTTCCCTGCGCCCTCCCGCCTTATGGAGATTTGGACAGAGCCAGGAGCGGGGGAACTAAACTCAGAAACGGTGGATTTGGGAAGAATGCACCGATTCTTCGCTCTGGAAAACGAATTCCTGGAAACCCACCAATGGGGTGTCCGGCAAGCAAGTCTTCAACGTCAACTGAAGACGTTGGAACAGGAGAGAGCAAGAAAACTGGCTGAATTTGAACAACAGAGGCTTTCCATCGGAGAACAGTTAACCGCCATCCGCACTCAGATTCCAGCCCTCTGGCTTCTCCGCTTGGAAGAAGTCAATTGGGAAGCCATAAGAGAGAATCGGGCCGTATGGAAAAAGAGAGTGCAACATGTTCGCGCGTTAAGCGATTGGTTGAATCGTATTCACACGGGAAATCTCTCTGGAATACACCGCCTGATGTACGGAGTCTTTCCCGGTTGGGTGTCTCAGCGAATCAGAACTATGTGGCGGGACATCTCGCTGATGTTGCACGAAATCGGTTTTCGCGAGTTGGATGAGCCGGGAAAGAGCGCTACATGGAGCGAATGGGCAGCATATTTACAGGGTGTAGATGCCTTCATACAGGCCTGCTGGCTTATGGCACAACAGCAGGACATTCTGGAGCAGCAAGAAGCGTACCGCAAAAACGCCGAGAAGAGGATTGCTGAGGCCTCCAGCCAACTGGAGCAGGCTGAGGCCGCTTTATCCATGATGAGGGCAAATCTACCTGAATACCTGGCTCAGGCAATGGAACCAGGAGTCTGGCCTTATGAGCCGGTTGCTGCAGCATTCCATCAGAGCCTGACAGAAGCCAAGCAGTATATGGACCTGGCCCTGCAGAAATACACGGCGGTCATAGAGCGGCTGGAGGAAACGCACCTGGAATATGGCCTCTCCGACTCCCTGCGGGCTATGATTCACTCCCTGAAGGTAGAAGAGGGCACTGCCAGTGAAATAAGGCCGAGCCTCCGATCCCTGAGAACCGTTCTCTCCCTGTCACTTCAGTTCTGCGATGCGGTAGAAGCACTTGACGCCTGGCAAAATACAGAGCGTGAACTGGAAGAAGTTGAACACACCCTGGAAGAATACCTCGGCAAGTTGCCTGTCCAAATCAGGGGCATTGACTTTGCAGCACAGCCAGTAGAGGAGCGGTGGCTGCAGGATGTACAGACATCCGTGAATTCCTTACAGGCGTATCTGAACGAGTGCTTACAAGAGTGGCAGGTCCTCCGACAGCAAACTCTCAGTGTATTACTGGAAAACAGCCTGAAGGTCCCTGCGCTTTCTAAGGCCCTCAGGCGAGCAAGCACAGATTCCGCTTACCTGAACGGCCTTACCGATCCTCAAAATTACGAACGCCCAGAGCAACTGTTGGAAAACATCCGAATCTGGCACTGGGTGCTGGGAACCTGGATTGTCCATGCAGAACTTTCCCGAATCGGTCAGGCACTGAGCGCACTTCCCTCTCTGGAAAAGGCACAAAGGGAAATAGAACTCTTGCGGAGAAGACGAATCCAACTGGCTGGGAAGTTACTGGCGGAGAAGTGGAATCAAACAGCAGCAGAGTTGGATCGGGGAACAATCCGGCAGATTCACGAATATGTTGACGCTCTATCTCAAGGAAACAAGAGCAGGTCCGCGGCGACCCAATACTATTTTGACGCCGTGCTGAAACTGTTCCCCGTTTGGTTAACGACCAACCTCTCTACTCAGGATTTGCCATTGCGCCCAGGGCTCTTTGACATCGTTGTGATTGATGAGGCTTCACAATGTGATATTCCCTCCGCGATTCCCTTGCTCTTTCGGGGCAAACGATTGGTCATTATCGGAGATGAGAACCAGTTACCTCACGTCGCCACATTGCCCGACAAAACCCACCGTAAGTTAATGGAGTATCACCAGATCAGTAGCAGGTACAGTTATTCCGATACCTCGTTGTTCAAGTTGAGCAGCCGGAGTGTCGCCAAAGTTCCGGGCCATATCACCCTGAGCGATCACTACCGGTCCTATGAGGAGATCATTCAATTCGCTAACGAGAATTTCTACGGGGGTGAACTCCGGGTATGTACCGACCTCTCCGCCTTGCCTCCGGTATACCGAAACAATGCCTGCGGCGTCTTCTGGGTCCATATAAAAGGACGCGCCGAAAGACCCCGCCCCAAGCACGTGTATAACCCGCAGGAGATTCAAACGGTCGTCAATCTGGTCAAAAAACTTCTGGAATACCTGAAACGCGTAGATTTCAGAGACGGTGACATAGAAATCGGGATCGTGACACCGTTCCGGGCCCAGGCCGAAAGGTTAGAGGAGGCGCTGAAGAATGCCAATGTTCCCTGTGACCGTATTCTGGTGGGCACAGTTCATACATACCAGGGAAATGAGCGAGACATCATGATTTTCAGCACAACCGTCACCAATGATTTGCCAGAGGAAACAAGGAAGTTTGTTCTGTTGAAGGAAAATCTTCTCAATGTGGCGGTCACTCGTGCGCGCTGGACCCTGATTGTCGTGGGGGACCACGAATTTTTCATGGAACAGCCGATGAGGTCTCCCTACTATGCTCTTGCCGAATATGTCCAGAAGCGCAACCGGGTTTTTCCCCGTTTAGAGAACCTTCCTTTCCTCCAAACCGAAGAGGAATCTCAACCTGGCCTGAGTCGGGGAATGCAGGTCCGACCCGACACACCGTATTCCAACCGCATGACCCTCCGCTCCCTCCTGGCATCCTGTAGAGAGTACATCTGGTGGTATGATCCCTATATGTCCCTCCACGCGCTGGATGCTCTTGCCACCGCATTGCATGGGACAGACTCGCAAATCAGGGAAATTCGCCTGCTGACCAGTGAGCAATTTTGGGAAAATAAGGAAAAAGAACCGCTGTGTCTGACAAAAGATGATGCCAAATCTTTGGAAAGAGAACTGAAAACCAGAGGAACCCGGCTGGAAATAGCAGTGACTCGCTGGGATTTCCGCAACCCTCCACCTCATGACCGATTCCTGTTCTCCACCGGGTGCGCGATCAACATGCCTCCCATCCGGAGCATCTATGAAAACGCCCGGCTGGCCGAGTTTCTGCCCTCTACAGTGACTCCAGAAGAATTTGAGGAGTGGTGGAAGCGTGCCAGACGGGTTTTCCCGTAATTCGCATAAAGCCACAGGAAACGCCCATGCCCGACCAACCCCACCTCCCCACCCCACCCGCCGCCCCGGAGCCCGGTGCGCCCGAACCGACCGACCGGGAAGTCTACCGCCAGCGGCTGCGGGAGGCCCTGCGCGACTCCGCCTTCCGCGCCATTGAGGGCTTCCCCATCGGCTCCGACGAGGCCATCCTGGCCCTCTCCGACCCGCCCACCTACACCGCCTGTCCCAACCCCTTCCTCCCCGAAATCCTCCAGCGCTGGCGGGAGGAACGCCGTCAACTCCGCGCCCAACGGGGCCTCCCCCCGGACGACCCGCCCCAGGAGCCGCCGGGCCTCCCCCGCCGCCCCACCTACCACCGCGAACCCTTCGCCGCCGACGTCTCCGAGGGCAAGAACGCCCCCATCGACAACGCCCACTCCTACCACACCAAAGTGCCCCATCGGGCCATCATGCGCTACATCCTCCACTACACCGACCCCGGTGACATCGTCCTGGACGGCTTCTGCGGCACCGGCATGACCGGCGTGGCCGCTCAACTCTGCGGCGACCGCCGGGCTGTCCAGAGCCTGGGCTACCGGGTCCAGGACGACGGCACCGTCCTGGACGAGAAGGGCCGCCCCTTCTCCCGCCTGGGCCCCCGCCGGGCCGTCCTGATTGACCTCTGCCCCGCCGCCACCTTCATCGCCTACAACTACAACACCCCTGTGGACCCCGACGCCTTTTAGCGGGAAGCCCGCCGCATCCTCCGCGAAGTGGAAGAAGAGTGCGGCTGGATGTACGAGACCTGGCACCCCCACTGCGACGCCCCGGACCGGGTCCGGGCCCGCATCAACTACACCGTCTGGTCCGACCTCTTCCTCTGCCCCCACTGCGGCCAGGAGATCGTCTTCTGGGACGTGGCGGTGGACCGGGCCTCCGGGCGGGTGCGGGAGGAGTTCCCCTGCCCCCGCTGCAGCGCCCTCCACACCAAGCGCACCCTGGACCGGGCCTGGGAGACCGTCTACGACCGGGCCCTGAAGGCCCCTGTGCGCCGGGCCCGGCAGGTCCCCGTCCTCATCAACTACACCCTGGGCCGCCGCCGCTACGAGAAAACCCCCGACGCCGCCGACCTGGACCTCCTCCGCCGCATAGAGGAGACCGACATCCCCTACCCGTTCCCCACCGACCGGATGCCGGAGGGGGACGAGAGCCGCCGCAACGATGACATCGGCATCACCCACGTCCACCACTTCTACACCCGGCGGAACCTGTGGACGCTGGCGGCGCTGTGGCAGAGAGTCAGAAACAACGCGAAGACAACCTGGATAACGACCGGTATTGATCCAATTTGCTCACGATTACTGAACTTCCGCGTCAGCGGTTCTGGTAAACCGACTCCACTTAGGGGAACTTTGTACGTGAGCAGCTTATATCCGGAGCTTAATCCCCAACAGATGTTTTTCACTCTACTTTCCGCTAACTTGACAAAAATGCATATAATGCTTCCTCTCGGGCAGAAGCATATCCGAGAGAAGACCGGGAGGGGGCGATGGCAGCAGAACAAGCCATCCGCCTGTTAGAGCAGGTGGTTCGGGATATACCCGTTGGGACGAATCTGGCC
>Ga0308395_1001012_pt1 | contig 19635 bp, 11 predicted proteins | sample Hotspr20SampleP4_FD_202097 | JGI IMG/M metagenome (GOLD analysis project Ga0308395, IMG submission 202097) | Hot spring phototrophic mat microbial communities from Mushroom Spring, Yellowstone National Park, Wyoming, United States - 20050930_P4 ...
CCAATAGGGGGGGTACGTTAACCGAGGAGGGGACCGGGCCCCCTTCCTGCAGAAACAACAGTCCCGGTTCCTTGGGCCACCGAACACTCTTCCCCTGGCCACCCAGTCGCTGGGCCACCCTCGCCACAGGCTGGGGAAAGCGGAAAAAGCCTCTCCGTTCGGCTAACCTGTTTCCTGTTGCCCCTTCCTTTGGTTTCTGTTCCAGAAATATTTCCGGACGATCTTTTATTTCCCAGTAACATTTTAGCCGAATGGAGGAGGCGATGTGTCATTCCTGCGGAAGCAGGAATCCAGGCTGCTTTGCACCCACCCCCTGTGTCATTCCTGCGCAAGCAGGAACCCAGCAGATGTCATTCCTGCGCAAGCAGGAATCCAGGCTGCCCTTTATTTCCCAGTAACATTTTAGCCGAATGGAGGAGGCGATGTGTCATTCCTGCGGAAGCAGGAATCCAGGCTGCTGTGGGGCTGCTACGGTGTTCCTGTTGGGGCAAGGGGGAAATCTGGAAAGAGGTTCTGTATTCCCGCTTTCGGGGGAATGAGAATACCAAGTCCCCTTCACCTGGCTGGGCTTCGGCTCAGCCGGCCTCTCCCGCCGGGGGAAGGCAAGTTGCTTCATTCGGCTAAAATGTTCCATTTTCCAGAATATCCCTGATTGCCCCCTGAAGAGGCGCGGCTATCCACCAGGATTTCTGAAGGGGTTGCCGGTGTAGGATAGAAGAACCAGAGTTGGGGTAGGTTAGGGCTTCGGTGGATTCTGCCTGCCGGAGTTCGTCGCTCTGCCCAAGTTCCAGGATCTGGTAGAACAAAAAGTCGGATGGTAGACTCTAGGGGATCGCATTGGACCGGGTGAGATGGGGTATGTTAATGGTACTTTAGGACTGTGGTTTCGTGGTTGGTTCTTTTTTTCCAAAGGAGGCGTTGCCATGCGTAGGAGAAAGGTGGTGGTTGTTCTAGGTGGGATGATGGGGTTGGTTGGTGCCGTTCTGGTGCTGCCGGGATGGACGGCCGACAATGTGCCTCCGGAAGGTTTTACTGCCTTGTTTAACGGCAAAGATCTTACTGGCTGGCAAGCAGCCCGCGGCCGACAAGAAACACCGGAAGAACGGGCCAAATGGCAGGAACATTGGAAGGTGGAAGACGGCGTTATCAAGTTCGACGGTAAAGGCCCGGACCTTTGGACCAGCAAAAAATACAAAGATTTCATCCTCATGGTGGATTGGCGATTGCCCAAGCCGGGCGATAGCGGCATCTATCTGCGGGGAAATTCCAAAAGTCAGGTGAACATTTGGTGCAGCCCCCTGGGTTCCGGCGAAGTCTATGGCTATCGAACCGACAAAAAGATGCCCGAGGAAGTCCAAAAGGCTTGCACGCCGCTCAAGCGGGCCGACCGGCCGGTGGGCGAGTGGAACACCTTTAAGATCACCCTGCGAGGCGATCGGCTCACCGTGGAACTGAACGGCGAAGTGGTTATTAAGGACGCCCAATTGCCTGGAGTGCCCCGGGAAGGCGAAATCGCTCTGCAGCGCCACGGCGACCCGATCGAATTCAAAAATATCTTCATCAAAGAACTACCCAGTGAGTAATCCAGGGACTGAGCAGGCTGGCCCGAAGCCCTCGGGCGGTGGAGAACCTCGTATGCACTGTTCCGTTCTGCCTTCGTTCCCCTGGCGTTCCCCTGGTCGATTCCGGAATTCCCCTTGGGGAGAAGAACGGACCGTTCGATTTTGGCAAAACGGAAGCCGCCGGGCGAATCGCCGGCAGAAAAACCCGAATGGGTGTGGGTGATGGGTTAAGGTTTTCGGTGTTGTCCGGTTTTCCTACCCCGTTGAGCCGTCCACCCGAAAACGGGGAGAGGTTATTGGCTTTTGTTTTCGACCAGGTCGATGAGCCATTGGGGCGGGCGGATCGGTCGGCCCTGCCGGTTCAGCACGACATGTTCGGTCCATCCCCGGCACACCGGCCGACCGGTTTCCGCATCGGTAATCTCTACGTCGAAACGGAATCGGGCCGGCCCCGAACGCCACAGCCGACACGTCATCCGCAAAAGATCGTCGTACCGGGCCGGTGCAAGATACTCTACATGGGCTTCTCGCACAGGCATCCAAAGACCCTGGGCTTCCATCTCCCGATACGGTTTGCCTAGGGCGCGCAACAGTTCCGTACGCCCGTATTCAAACCACTCTAAGGCTCGGGAGTTGTAATACGTCCCCATGGCATCCGTCTCGCTATACCGGATGCGAAACTCCACCGTATGTTCTCGAACCATAGGCGGAAATGAAAAAAAACACCTCCTAGGCATACAAAAGTTTCTGTAACCTCTTCGAGGCTGTCCCGAAATGGGTATTCGGGCGGCGGCCCGGACCGTGGCCAAACCCTTCCGATTTACCCAAGTGCCCGTTGTATGGAAGTTTTGGCAGTGTGGGGGCCGCTGGTGGGTAGTCCATCGGGCTGAAAACGGAATTCCGGGACAGCCTCTTAGCCCAATAGCCTACCGCTTTCGCCGCAGTACCACTTTTCCCCCTGGTTCCCCCTCTGGTCGCCCCTTCTCCAGCGGAACAAGGGAAGTTGGTCCATTCCTATAGACTACAGCCACCGGGGACCAAGGACCACAATCGGTCCCCGATTTGGGAGGGCCTAGTCATCTTTAGCCACTCCCACGCGAGGGCTCTGGCCTGGTGGATACAGTCCAATTACCGATGGATTACCATATCGGCTACATAATGCAAGAGGCGTTTTAAGGGGGCTGGGCCGACCTGGTCGGCCAACTGATGAGCTCGCTCCCGGTGTTTTTGGACCAGGGCCTCCGCTTGGCCAAAGGCATCGGCTTTTTCGTAAAGGCGACGGACCTCGGCCAGAAGGGCTTCGGTCTGCTGTCGGCAAGCGGTGGCCTCCGGCCCATCTTGCCCGGGATTGGCCCGACTGAACGTCGCATAGGGATGGGAGCGGAGGTTTGCCTCTGGCAAAGGGTGCTTATGCGGTGCGGCCGGGGGTGGGCCTGGCAGGGCACCGGAACCAAAAGGTTCCGGAACGGAGTCCGTTCCGGTAAGACGTTCTCTCCTCAGACGGGCATCGGGCATCCGAGGAGCATCCGTCATCGGACGGGCCACCAAGGGGGGATCGCCCAGCCCAGCTGAAATAATTTCACCATGTTCGCGGATCGCCCGGCCGGTTTGCCAGAAGCGGGCGGCCTCGGCCAGAAGGCGGTCCAATCGGCCGGCCTCCTCGGCGGCAAGCCCTTGCCGGGCCAATGCCCAGAGGATCGTCGGCCTGGCCGACAACACATCCGTTCCGATGGTCCGTTTATTTCTTGCGTCGTCGGTCCAGTCGGCCAAATCGTTTTGGATTTGGAAGGCCACGCCCAGGTGACGGCTGTACCTGCCCAAAATCTCCTCGAACGCATGGGTTGGCCCGGCCATGCGCAGGCCCCCATACAAGGCGGCTTCAAAGGCGGGGGCGGTCTTCAGCGCATAAATTTTCAGTACCTCCAGAGCAGAAAGCTCTTTCCGGGCCCTCTGCCGCCATGCCAACTCCGCCCCTTGACCCTCCGAAAGCCGAACGTGCGCCTGCGCCAGATGGGCCAAGATGTCCGCCGCCGTCTCCGGCGCCATTTGGCGAGCGGCTTCTGCGGCCAGGCGATACCCCCAACCTAGCAAAAAATCCCCCACATTCAGCGCCATCGGCACCCCATATTGCCGATGCAGCGCTGGCTGTCCATACCGATACGGATCATCGTCTTCGATGTCGTCATGGACCAAGGAGGCTTTGTGGAACAGTTCGATGGCCAGCGCCAACTGCCAGACCGCTGCTGGCCAGGTTTCCAGCACCTGCCGGGCATGGGGGCCGGTGGCCTGGGCGCCGGTCATGGCATCATAGGCGGCGAGGGTTAAAAAGGGACGCAGATGTTTACCACCTCGAAGCAGGAAATCCCACGCCAGCCGCTCCGTGGCCTCCCAGACCGGTGCTCCGTCCGCTGCGCCGGTGTCGAAATGAGAAGAGCCTGCCCTGGGCCCCCCGAAGGCTAAAACCGCAGCCGACCGACTGTCCGCTCCCACCGGGAAGAGGCTGTCGTGCGGAAACCTCGGCAAAAAGCGGGCAAGCCGATCCGGTCGAAATAACTCCGTGCTGGCCCGCAGTAAATGTAAATATGTTTCCTTCTGGATCACCGCCGGGATATACGGCGTCCGCAGCATCGCCAGCACCCAATCTTCGTCGGTCTGGCTGTCTCGGCATCGACTCTCCCAGAGCGGGACCGCCATGCAGGGAATGCCCACCTGGAGAATCTTGTCCAACGCCCGCTCCAAACTGTTCAAGCAGGCCACGCCCAAAATGGCATCCACCCGGCCGTGCAAAATCATCTCCACCACAATGGGCGTGCCCTCGGCAATCAGCACCTGGTAGCCCAGGCGCTGGGCCTCCGCCCGGAAGAAACTGAGTCGGCACGCACCGCAATCCCGACAGAGGAGTTCCTGGGCGGTGTAGTGGCCTTGGCATTTTTCGGAGTCTCGAAAACAGTGGGGCAAAAGCAGAAGCCGACGTTCCACCGGCACCGCCGCCACCTGCGGCTCCCAAAACGCCGAACCCACCATGACCATCGTCCAGCCGAGGTAATCCTCCGGCAAGCCGAGTTCGGCTAGTATCTGTCGGGCACCGTCCTGAATTTGCTGGCGGGACAAGGGGCCGGTGCGGTCCCACGAGGCGGCCACTTGCCAGGCCCGCTCCCGAATGGCCGACCGCACCGCCCGATCGGCCGGCACCTGTTTAGGATAATCCGAGCGGACAGCCGCCGTGGGCCAACCTGCCCCGGCCGGGGAAGCCTCTACGCTGGCCTGGGAAGAAACAACCGGCGGCCCCAATTTCTGCGGAGCAGACTCTCCTGGTTGCACCGATGCCATCGAATGACTCCCATGGGTTGCCTCAGAGAGGGGGTCTGTTGGATCGAGGAAAATCGGCAGGTTTCGGTTGGCCGCCCCAAACCCCCTGCCATCCGGAGGGAAAACAGATTTCGGGAAATGCTCCCCGACTTCTTCAGTCAATTGTATCCAGGCGGGAAAGCCATCTGCCAGACGGAGGCCGAAATTCCGAGTGGATCGCCGCTTGGTTTCGAGATGGCGCCGGGCGGCGTCAGGTTTCTGAAATGGGGGCCGCTTGCAGACAGGCAATCGCCTGGCCAAGGGCGGCGAGGGCGAACGCTATGGGATACATTTTTTCATAATACCACAATCGGGCAAAATACAGTCCGATGGGTTCCGGGTGCCGATGTCGGCCCTCCTGCACCGCCCGGACCAACCAGGCGAACGCCCGCTCCAGCGCCCAGCGCATCGAAACCCCTTCGGAATCTCCGGGGTACCCTTGAGGAGCAAAAAACAGGACGTTCGGATCCAGTCGGTTCGGATCGGCTGACGGCCCAAGGATACCGACGTCCGGTTGCCCACCGGTCCTTTCGGAGGGCCCATCGGCCGTCCGAAGGATGCCAGCGGCCGGTTGGCCCACGGCTCCGGCAGCGGGAGAATCAGCCATCGGGCGAAGGATGTCGGCATTCGGAGAATCGGCCGGGTGCGCAATGGTTCCGGCGGCCGGAAAATCGGGCCCTTGCCAAAGCAGACCGCTGTCCGGGAACCCGACCAGTGGGCGAAGGATGTGGGCGGCCATAGGATCGGTCATTAGCGCTTCCAGGGCCAAGGCGGTCTCTTCCATGCTGGATTGCCAATCGGCGGGGTTGGCGGGTTGGGGCGATGGGTTTGGCTGGGGTTGGCGGTCGGGGGAAATGGAACATATGTTCCCCTGATCCTCAGGCGGCAAGTCGGCCTGCTGGTCCGAAGATAGGCGGACACCGCGAGGCCGGCCACCCCAACCGCCGTCTGGGTTTTGATGGGCCAGAAGCCAAGCTCGGCCACGCTGAGCGGCCGGATCGTTCCCCAGGCCCAGGTCCCGATAGGCCAACAAGACCCGGGCCGTTCCGTAGATCGGGTTTTCTTCCCCCGGCCAATAGGCATTGCCGAACCACAGCGGCGTCCAACTGCCGTCCGGATTCTGGCAGCGGGCCAGGAAGCGGAGTCCCCGCCGGATGGCCCGCCGAATCTCTCGGAGGGAAACCGGCCCCTGGCCCGCCGAAAAGGCTTCGGAAAAGGCCCCCTGACGGAGAAGGGTTTTCCAGGCGGCCAACGCACGTAGGGCATGGGCCGTTAGATCCGTAGCGCTTCGGTCGAAGGGCAACGCACCCCAGCCCCGGCAGAAGGTGGGCCAACCGCCGTCCCGATTCTGCAAATCCAGCAGCCAGCGAAGGCCTAGGGCTACGGCTTGGAGAATCCGGCGGCGCTGGTCGGCGGCCAGTTCTCCGTCGAGTTCTCGGTAGATAGCGGCCAGAGCCAGGAGTGCTCCGGAGGTATCGTCGGCGTCGGGCACGGCGCCTGGCAGATCGCTCCATCCCCAACCACCGGGCGCTGAATACGTAAACGGATGTATTCTCTTGTGCTGGCACTCCAACAGCCAGGGTAAACACCGCCAAGCGGCCTCCCGCCGCATTGCCGCCAACGGAAACAGCTCCTGCCCACCCAATCGCTTTTGCGGCGGGAAAGAAGCACCGGACGCTTCTGCTTTGGCCCCCGCTCCTCCCGGTCCAACCTCCGGCCCTTCCAGAGCAACCCCCGGCTCCCCTAGTGCAGCCCCTGGTTCTCCCAGTGCAACCCCCGGCTCTCTTGGTGCAACAACAGGCCCCCCTGGCCCAATCGCAGGCCCCAGCAGGGCGTTGAGCGAAAGCGTGGTAACCCAAGTGGCTAGGTTGACGTCGATGGGCCAGGCGCCTTCGGCCCGGAAGGTATGCAGTAAAAAATCCATTCCCCGCTGGACCACCGGATGCCAGGCCCTGCCGGTGCTGGCCAAGGCCATCAGCACAAAGCTGGTCAGCGGCACCGCCTCCAGAAAACCGCCGCTGGCCGGCTGCTTGGCTTCCAGCACTTGGAGTGTTTTTTCCACCAACGCTGCCCGGAGCCAACGAAGCAGCGGGTTTCGGGGAGGGAGGTGAAAGAATCTTACCTGGCCCATCGCCACCAGGGCCGGAATCGCATAACTGACCACCGGAAGCCGAACCCAACCCAACAGCCGATGGGGCAAAATGGCCCATTCAAACGGCAGCGGCCGGACCTCTTCCCAGCCCACCAGCCCGGCCAAGGCATACATCGTTAGAATAGGGACGGCAAAGGTTTGATCTTTGCCGTACCGGCGGCGTAGTCCCTCCAGCCCGCCTTGTTGCTCGATATATCGGGCCGCCCGCTCCAAAAGCCGGGCAAACCGCTGGGTGGGTTTTGGGGCGGGGAAGGGAATCGATTGGCCCCACTGAGCCGAACCGCCCGACGCTCCGGCGGAACCGGTTTGGCAGAGCCAGCGTCCGGCCGAATCGCTTTGGCAAACCCTGTCCTGACTCGAACCTGAAAGACTAGCCTGGTCGTCCGTTGATCCGAATGGACGGCTTGGCAATCCGGATGAGCCGGATGCACCGGGCTGGCACCCGGACGAACTGGTGGATCTGGCCTGTTCCATGGCCAGGCCGTTCCAGTCCACCAGATCGGCCAGATGCACTGCTGCCCGAACCAACATGGTGGTAGCAATGTTCGAGGGGCTTCGGTCGGTATCGCCCCAACCGCCATCAGGGTTTTGCGTTCGAGCCAGCCACTCCAGACCGGCATGGATCAACCGAGCCATCTCCGCCGTCGAGGGGCCGGAAGATTTCGCCTCCGATATGCCGGACTGTTCCGTATCCGATGTTCCCGGGTGCTTCAGCGCCGAGAGGCCGGTAATTTCCGGCTCCGATCGGCCAGGATGCTCCGTTCCGGATGGATCAGGAGAATCCCCATCGGATGGTCCAGGCTGCTGCCCGGCGGCTTGCGCTGACCGGCCGGGGGGCATTTGGACCGATCTAAGGACCTGCTCCCGCTGCCCGGATGCTTTCTGATAGTGCAGCACCAAGCTGAGTGCGCCGATAGCGGTAGCGGTGGCTAGGGCGGAACTGGCCAATTGGCCTTCCCAGTGTCCTTGGGCCGTCCGCTCTGCCAGCAGATCCACACCAACCGTCTTATATGCTTCCCACAGTTCGTTTAAACGGATCATAAGTCCTTCGTGGAATCCCACCGGCCGATGGATGGTAATTCCCGGGAAACCGTTTTTCCGGGACAGAATATGGAGAAGGGGGATTATTTTCCGGGTTTCTTGGCGGCTTTTTTCAGGGACTGCAAGATGTGGGCGATGTGTTGGGTTTGGGTAGGCGGGAGGTTCTGGGCGCCGAATCGAACCTGATAAAAACTGCGAACCACTTGAGCGGGTAGGTCTTGCCATTGGGGATCCTGGAGGCGTTGGGCCAGGGTAGCCCCGGCTTGCTGAGCGAACTCCAATGGGGTTTGGCCAGGGAGCCGGCGAAGACCATACCCTGCCAGCAGGGCTTCCAGGCGGTGGTAGAACTCGACTACTTGTCGGGTGAGGGCAGCAGGCCGGTGGGCTGGCCGCTGGAGGCGGAGTCGGTGGAACTTTTGCACCAGCAGGATCACACCGCCCCCTACCAATCCCAGCAGAAAGCTCACCACAAAACCCGGCCAACTGAACCAGCCGCTGCGACGCCATTCGGCCCAAAACCGCTCCAGCCATTGCCAGATCTGGGAGCCCACGGCCGCCCACCAGGCGGGGTCTTGGAGCCGCTCGGCCACCGAGCGCAGTGCCTCTTGGAGAGGTCGATAGATGCCTTCGGTTTGTCGGAACCGGTCCAATTCGACGATGTAATTGGCCCAGAGTGTATGCAGCCGAGAAGCCCACCGGACATAAAAGGGTTGATCTTGGAGGGGGTCGGTCAGAGGTGTGGGATCCAGCCGAAGCCAACCGCCATACCTCCACAACCCTCCATACTCTCCTTGGAGGAGAGAGCTGGGCAAATGCGGGGCGGACAAATAGGCTTCCACCCACATATGGGCGTGCCACTGGCGGACTTGGAAAAAGCCGCCCGCCGGATTCCACTCGTCGCATAGATATCCTACCACCACCCGACAGGGGATGCCCAGACTTCGGAGCATCAGCGCCAGAGTAGTGGCAAAATATTCACAATGGCCTTCCGGATGTTCGCGGACAAAATCTTCCACCGGATCCAAATCGGGGTTTCGGGGTTGCCCGTGGAGGCTGTAGCGAAAGCGTCCGGAATATTTCAGCCGGGCTTCTAAAAGCCGAGCCACGTTCATCCGTTGTTCCAACGGAATCCCCGCCTGCTGCACCCATTGCCGAGCCAAGGTTTCTAAGGAAGGCACACGGCTTTGGCCGTCTCGGCGTGGCATTTGCAGCAAGGCATCCCAGTCCCAGTACACATCCTGAGGAAATCCCAAGGGATTCAGCGGCGCCTGCGTCCCTTCCTCCAAGGCGGTAGTCCAGAGGGTATAGGTAAAACGTTCCCGGCAGTTTTCCTCGGGTCTTAATAGACGTCGGTGGGCCACATCCTCGATCAGCCATAGCCCGGGATCGCTCCCGGCAAAAGGCCATAGACAAAACAGTTCCTGTCGATCCATCGGTTCGATGGTAATCTCTTGGAGCACCAAGGGGCGATAAGCTGGCAGAGGCCTCGCCCCCAACGGACGCTGGATCGGAAGCACCGGATGCCCCAAGAATCGCCAATGCCCGTCCTGGTAATAGTGGAGGATGGCCCCCCGTAAATACAAAGGTCCTTCGACGGCATAGGGCCGTTGCTCCGGATCGAAGAAACGGATTCGGAGCACCTCATCGCTTTTTTGGATGATCCGGCCCAGTTCGCCCAGAGCCACTTGATCGGTAAACCCAACCGCATGGCGCAAAGGAACCGGCACCCCACGCCAGGTGCCGCTGGGAGCCCGGGGAACCACAAAAAACAAGAGGAGCGTCAGTGCCCAGGTGGCCAGAGCAATTTTGATCACCGGCCCGATCATGGGCCAACCCAACCCACTTCTGGTAGGAATTGCACCGCCTTCCAGGCGAGGGGCTTGGCTGGCCCATGAGCACCGACGCCTCCCCAACTCCGAAGCCGCCTCCGGATTAGACTTCTGGGCGGAGGTGGACGCCTGGTGGAAGACACATGCCTGCTGGGAGGCAGACGACTGCTGGGAGGCGGAGGTCTGATGAGAATCTGAGCTCTGCTGGGAGGCGGACGCCTGGGGAAAAGTGGAGGTCGATTGGGAGGGGGAGGCTGAGTTGCCGATCGGCCCGGTAACCGAACCGGCGGGATTTCCACCGGATTTGTCCCTCCGTCCGAACCACCTCCTACCCAAATCCTGTGGAAAAAGCCAAAACCGTCGGCTGGGTTTTTTTTCCGTTCGGCCGGGGTGGTCTTCGGATCGTTCGTACGGACCAAGTTCCCGATACAGGAAAAAGAGGATCATGGTCCAAACGGCCAACAGAAAATAGATCACCAACAACACCCCGAAGACCACTCCTTGGTGGAAAGCGGCCGCCACCACCACCTGCAATAAGCTGATCATGGCCAGTTGCCAATAGGCTCGGTGATCTTTCTGCTGGAAGAGCAGGATGAGCTGTAAATAGACCAGCATTTTGGAGATCAGCAGCACCTGGCCGATGCCGGTCCATTGGCGTACATCTTTCAGGACCCATAGGACCACGGCCAAGGCGATCAGATTAGCCGCTGTGCGAGACAGCCGAAAATAGCCGGTTATATCGGTTAGCACCACCGAAGCGGCCGCTGCCAAGCACATCCCCATCGGCCATAAAAGATCGCCCTGGCCCAGCCCTAGCAGCAGGGTGCCCAGAGCCGCCAAACCGGCTATCTGTAACATTTTAGCCGAAGGAAGCAATTCGCCTCTGCCCCCCAGGGAGAGAGGGCAGTTCCCGCAAAGCGAAGCCGAGTGCGGGGAATTGCCGCAACGAACTCCCGCACCCCCCTCTGGGGTAATTACCTTCCCCAAATTTTTCAACATAGGTAACATTTTAGCCGAATGGAAGGGTAACCCTTGTGGTGCGCAGCCCGGAGCGATCCTCCGCAGACACCGCCCCTAGGGTGGGAGCTGAGAGCAGGTCTCTCGAAGGGGCATTTGCATTCGGCTAAAATGGTACTCCAAAAAGCATACCACGTGAGCCGAATGAACCGATTTGCCTCTCCCCGCCGGAGAAGAGGCGGTTTGCTTCCTTCGGCTCCAGGAGGGTGCCCGGAAATTCGCTTCATCTAACTCTTGGCAGGATAAATAGATATATTGAACTCCCATACTCAAAGTGGGTGTCGGATGGGTGGGAGTCGGGTTTGGGGCGGACCTGCCCGGAATGGGACAAGCAGTACCCTTAGAAGCTGTCCCGAAATTCCGTTTTTACCCGGAACGTACCACCCCCAGGCGGCCTTCAAACTGCCAAACCCCCCATAAAAACGGGCATTTTGGGAAATCGGAAGGGCTCCCAAACGATCAGAGGCCGCCGGGGGACCCATTTTGGGAGAGCCTCTGAGAATTTCCGGACACCCTCGGCTAAATAGTTACAAAAACTCCAATTCCAAGCAGGCGAAGCACCGGCTGACCCCAGTGGCCCAAGGATGTTGCGATGAACATAAAATCCCGTGAGGTTCGTTCCTGCTCTCCGCTGAAAATTCGGGAGGTGCACTGTTATCTGGTGGAACCGGTCCGGGGGCAGGCAGCCGCCGAGTTTCGGAGTTTACTCATTCAGGTCATCGGACCGGAGGGCCTAGAAGGTTGGGGGGAAGGCCATAGCCGGTGGTCCAAAGCCGAATGGTCCGGCCGACACCAAGCCCTGGCCGCCCTTCTGGTGGGGCGGTCTCCCTTCGAGATTGAAGAACTTTCTACCCTAGAACTGCTCCGACATGGCTGGCTCCGTTCTGCGGTGGAGATGGCCTGTTGGGATTTGATCGGCAAAGGGCTTGGGGAGCCGGTCTGCCATCTCTGGGGAGGCCGATTTCGCAGTTATGTGCCTTTGGGCGCCCGATTGCCCGGATGGATGTCGCCGGAGAACCTGGGTCCCTTCGCCCGAGAACTGGCAGAACAAGGTTTCCATGCCTTGCTGCTGCCGAGCAGGGGGTATATCCAGGCCGATACAGAGCAAGTGGCTACGGTCCGAGAAGCCGCCGGACAGGGATGCCGACTGTATTTGGATGCCGCGGCACAGTACTCGGAGCCGGACGCCCAAGACCTAGGCGTTGGGTTGGAATCCTACGGGCTACACGGACTGATCGATCCGTTAAGGAGTTCGGAGGTTTATACATTGGCCGGTTTTGCCCGGCAGACGGCAGTACCGATCGGCTTACATCGAGCGTTGGTGAGCCTCTTGCAGGTGTTCGGAGCGGTGCGGAGCGGGGCGGGGGCGTTTTTGGTCTTGGATGCCGACCGGCTCGGCGGCCTGACGATGCTGCGCAAAGCAGCCGCCGTGGCCGAGGCCGCTGGCGTACCCGTCCTCTTGCATGAGGCCGGGGGCGTAGGGATTCGGCTGGCGGCCTTAGTCCATCTGAGTGCTGCCGTCTCCTTTTTAGACCAACCCTGCTTCACCTATGCCTATCGAGGCGGCTACGAACCCCTTTGCCGGGGCTTGGAGATCGTCGAAGGCATGGCTGCCGTGCCGGAAGGCCCCGGTTGGGGCGTCGAGTTCGACTCGGCAAAACTGGAAGAATGGCTCCTCGGCTGATCTCCCACGGGACAATATTTTCAACTTCAACCGGCTAGTTTGACTGTATCCGCCCGGCCAGGCCCATCACCCAGACCCATCACCTGGTAGGGAGTAAAAATTGGCCCGAACCCCACAGCTTGGGGGAATTACTTTTTGGGGTAATTACTTTCCGGTGGATACAGTCAAAATCGTTACGTTGCACCCGAATGGCGTAATTCGCCTTTCTCCGGCCGGAGAGGCCACCCTAAGCCGGTACCCCAAGCCCACCGGCTGCTGGCCGAGTGAGAGGCCTGGATTTCCGCTTGGGATCTAGCAGCACCGTAGCAGGCCCAAAACAGCCTGGACTGCTACTTGCAGAGGAGGGACCCTTTGCTGACGCTCAGTCGGCTAACATGTTAGTCAAATGGGGAGTTGGAAAACCTGAAGGGGTTGGAAACGGTTCGGGCCCGCCGCCTAGCTACCCATTTCGGAAGAGCCTCTAGGAAGGCTGCGGGGGCTGCTGGGGCTGCCAAGCCAGCACCGGTTCGATCAGTCGGGCGATATTGTCGCGGAAAATCGCCTTTTGTGCTTCCGGAGGCAAACCGGCCGAAAGCACTTTGGCCAATTGGGAGGCCAAACTTCGACCGGAAGCATCGCTGCCAAAGATGACGCTCTGGTAGCCGAGTTCCCGGACGGCCATTTCCACAAAACCGGCCGTTGGATCCGATCCACATATATCTACCCAGATATTTTTTTGCGCCCGGACTGCCCGTATCCCCCGTTCCCAATCGGCGCCGGTGTGTGCGCAGATGAAGTTCACCTGGGGATGGCGGGCAGCCAATTGCACCAGATCGTCCGGGCTGGACTCTCCTGGAAGATTGCCGCCCAGCCGAAAAAACGTATGCTGTAATACCGGCAGCCGAAGCTCTGCCGCCCGCCGCATCAGGGGGTCCAGAGCCGGTTCCTGGCATCGCATGGCAACCCAAAGTTTAATGCCCACCATCGGCCCTCGAACCACACACCGCTCGATCTCCTGAAGGCTTGCTTCCCGATGCTTGGGATTAAGATACACAAACCCCAGGAACCGATCCGGGGCTACCCGGATCGCCTCCAAGACCGCATCGTTTTGTTCCCGAAGCTGCTGGGGGGTTGGATCGGGCTGGAACTTCGGCCCCATGCACAAGATCAGCCGACGGATGCCCATCCGATCGGCATACTTCAAAAGGAATCGGGCCCGATCCGAGGGCGTCCCTGTACCGCCGTCCAAGTGTACATGAGCATCCCAGATTTCCACCCCAGGAGCCGGCCGGGGAAAGAGTTCCGGCTGAGGAGTGGTTTCGTCGGCAAAGGCGGCTGAAGGCGGCCCGGCACCCTGAAGAGCTGTCCATCCTCCCACCTCCAACATCCCCAGCAACCATTGCCGCCGGGACAGACCCGATCGGCCCCGCCAGAACCCGGTTGCCGGCTTTTCTGAACGGTGCCAGATATTTCCAGCCTCAGCTTGCATGGGGCCGGAACACCGGTCGTCCGACGGCGGCCCCCGGAAAACCGATCCGAACGGGCTTTTCCCTACCGCAGGCATGACGGCTCCTCCGATCGCCCCCTGCAAAAGAAGGAACACTTTAACCGAATGCAGCAACCTGTTATTCCCCAGGCGGGCTAAACCCAAGGTGTCATTCCCGCGCAAGCGGGAATCCAGAACGTAGGAGGACTCCATGTTGCCTTGGTACCCCGCTGGTCCACAGCCACACCGTAGCAAGCACCAAGAAGCCCAGACTGCTGCTTACGCAGCAGTGCCACATCGGCCCCCTTCATTCGGCTAAAATGTTACCAAAAGAAAAATACCTATCGGCCCCGTCTGAATTGGGATACCCGTTCCAGGCCGGAACTGGGTCGCCTCCGCCGGTAGTCGTACCCCATCGATCCTGACAACTTAGACCCGCCGGAAAAGCCGATGAGGGCCCCAAAGCCGCCATTTCTCCTCCCGGGCGGAGGTATAACCCCAAATAGAACCCCTTCCGGCCGCTCCTATGGGTCTTCCCAAGCCCAAGGGCCGACGTGGCCAAAAATCAGGGAATTTTCGTGTCTCTACGAGTTATGAAGTTCAATAGCCGGGGTGCCACTTGGGGTGGCCGTCGAGACGGTCCACCAGCCTCCGGCGGCCACGGGCTGGTAGGGTTGATTTTGGTTGGGTATCGGGAAACCGGCCCATGGAAGGACCAGCCCTTTTACACCTTTTCCGGCACCACAAAAGGCGGCCGGGGCGGACGCGTCAGAAGGGCATCGGCCTTCGGATTGTCCACAAATTTTTCCTTTTCCGGATCAAAGGCCAATTTCGGCCCCAGGGTATAAGTAGCTTTCTTTAGATCGATGTCCAGGGCGTTTTGCAGATTCCGTTCGATGGCCTCCCAGGAGGCACGGACTTCTGGTACATCCATGGGAACGCCAGTGGGTTCCTGGCTAAACGGAACCTGGGTGCCCAATCGGTAGGAGATATTGCCCAGATGGCAAAGGGCTGACGAGAGATGCCCATGCAGAATGTCGGCATTGAGGTCTTCCACTTTGCCGCTTCGGACGGCCTGGATGAAGTTGGCGAAGTGGTCGCCCGGCTTGATGGCGATGGGAAAATCGCCCAACGGTTCCGGTTTATTTTTCCCTTTCGGATAGAAACCGCCGGCAGTAATCATCCCCTCTTCACAGTAGAACTCATTGGTAACCTGAGAGGGAATCTCTTTTCCATCCCGGCCTTTTCGTCCGACTAAACCCCGCACTTCAAACACCAGGAGCACATCGCCGTAGTCGAAGACCGTAAGCTGCATATTGGGGGTTTGGCCCTGGTCTTTGTAGTCGGGTTCGTTGACCCATCGACCGCCCAGGCTGACAACGCTTTTGGGCAACCGATCGCCGATGGCCCAACGGGCAATGTCCATCTGGTGGACACCCTGGTTGCCGATCTCACCGTTGCCGGTGTCCCAGAACCAATGCCAGTTGTAATGGACCAGGTTTTCATGATAGGGTTGTTTCGGTGCCGGGCCGAGCCAAAGGTCAAAATCCAATTCGGGCGGCGGCTCTTTGACGGGTTTAAAGCCGATGCTCCAGCGGGGCTTGGAAGCATAGCCTTTGGCCACCAGGAGTTTTCCGTATTTGCCGCTGCGGGCCGCGGCCACGGCAAGGGCCCACTTTCGGTCCGATCGGCTTTGAGTGCCATGTTGCACAATGCAGTCGTATTTCCGGGCCGCTTCGATGCATTTGCGCCCTTCAAAGACGACATGGCTCGCCGGTTTTTCCACATATACATGTTTACCCGCCTGGCAAGCCCAGATCGTCATCAACGAATGCCAGTGGTTGCAGGTGGCGATCGAAATAGCGTCCAGATTCTTGTCTTCCAGGGCTTTACGGATGTCCTGGAAACACTTCGGCGTATTGCCGCCTAACTGTTTCACCTGCGCCACCCGTTGGGCAAACAGGCGGCTATCCGGATCAATCAGATGCGTTACTTGTACGCCGGGCATTTTGGCAAAGGCGCTGATGTGGGAACTGCCTCTGTCGCGGATACCGGCCACCCCGATCCGGATCACCTCATTGGCCCCCAGAACCCGGCCGGAGGCTTTGGTGCCGGCAATGATGAAACTGGCGGCAAAACCAGTGGACGCTTGCTTGACAAATGTACGACGGGACATTCGGCTCATGATTTCGCTCCTTTCGTAAAACAACACCCAACCGGAACCGGATGGAAAGTTTTGTGCTCGGGGTTGGCAAACCACTCGGCGGGACGATTCGATAGTACTCAGAGGCTGTCTGGAAATTTCATTCGGCGGGGAGGGAGGACCAATGGACCGCCCGAAGCCTCCCAAACCCTAACCCATTCGGAAAGTGGAACGATTTGGAAAGGAATCGTAGCTCCCCCTCGGCTACCCATTTCCGCACAGCCTCTCAGGCGGGCCAATATCCTCCTGTCCAGAGGGCTTGCTGCTTTCTGCCCCCCTGGCCAAAAGGACAAAATCATTGGAGTAACACTTCAGCCGAATGAAGCAACTCGCCTCTCCCATGGCGGGCGCCAGGGTGTCATTCCCGCAAAAGGGGAAATCCAGAAAAGAGTAGAAGTCCATATTGCCTGGATTCCCGCTTACGCGGGAACAAGCCTGGATTCCTGCTTACCCAGGAATGACACAGCCATCCCTCCATTCCGCTAAAATGTTACAATCATTATAGTATTCCGAAATCGGCCGTGCAAGAGGCGCAGTGATGCTGGAAAATTGGGAATTTTTTCTACCAACTCGGATTCGGTTTGGGTGGGGTTTGGCAGGCCAATTGGGGCAGAGCCTGGCCCAGTGGGGACGCCGCGTGTTTTGGGTCGGTTACCGGAACGGAGCGGGGTTGGAAGGCGTCTATGAAAAACTCCGGGGCCGGTTGCAGGAGGCAGGGCTTCTGGTGGAAGAGTTTTTCGAGGTTTCGGAGGAACCGGATGTTGGGTTGGTCAACCGGGCGGCAGAAGCGGCCCGCAGTTTCGGGGCCGATCTGGTGCTGGGGGTGGGTGGCGGCAGTGTGCTGGATACGGCCAAGGCCGTTGCCGGTCTGGCCCGGATGGGCGGCCGATTGGAGCAGTACCTGCCCGGGCAACCTGCTCCATGTCGGATGACCGACGCTTTACCCATAGTCGCTGTGCCCACCACGGCCGGGACCGGAAGTGAAGTTACCGCATTGGCGGTGTTTCATTGGCAAGACCCGGCAGGCGGTCAGATGCCGATGAAGCTCACGCTGGCGGCCGAGGCGTTGGCGCCGAAGTTGGCCTTGGTGGATCCGGAACTGACGGTAAGTTGTCCGCCGGCGATTTCGGCCCGTGGTGCGGCGGATGCCTTAGGCCATGCGATCGAAGCGGCGTTGAGCCGACGGGCGAGCCCGATGGTTCGGTTTTTGGCAGAGGAAGCAATGATACGGATTTTTCGTTATCTTCCGGCGGTCCTGGCCCGGCCAGAAGACCGGCAGGCTCGGGAGGCGTTGGCCCTGGCCGCCACTCTGGCCGGGATTGCCCTGCAACAGGCCGGGGCCACCCTAGCCCATGCGATGGCCCATGCCCTGGGCGCTCTGGCCGGGTTGCCGCATAGCGAAGCGGTGGCCATCTGCACTCCGGCGGCCCTTCGGTACAACTGGGCAGAAGCCCGCCCGGTCCTAGCCCGCTGGGCCTCCCGACTGGGACTGCCGGGCCAAGAGGAGCAGGCCCTGGCCGAGGCATTCCTGGCCCACCTGGAGCGTCTGTTCCACCAGGCCGATTTGCCGACCCGTCCACGCCTCCCCACCCCCGCCACCGAAGTGGATTGGCCGACCCGGCTGGCCCAAAACGCTTTTCAAACCACTTCCGTGGCCATCAAACTCAATCCCCGCAAAATCGATCCGCTGACCCTGGCCAGTCTTTTCCAGCAACTCTGCCGGTAAAGGGCACCTTTCTGCTTCGGAACCTTTTTCCCCGCGTTTGAGGAGCTTTTCCTCCGAGCGTGTTCTGCCCTCGGGAAAGGCGGGCAGTTGCCCACCCTTTGGCGGGACGTAATCCATGAGTTTGACTGGATGTACCTGCCCGGCCCACTACCAGATGTAGCCACTCAAAATCGGATCGAACACCCCAGATGGTGGTCGTTCTTCCCGGTGGATACAGCCAACTTAGAAGGACTCTATCCCCCGGCCAGGCCTCTCCGACTGGGGAATGGAAAGATCGTTCGGATTTTACAGAGGGTGGCAACTGGCCCGTTGGGGTAATGGCCTCGGTGGAACCGGTCCCCTTATTGAGCTTCGCAAATGATAGAGACACGAAACTGCGTGGTTTATGGGCGTGTCGGGGTGGTTTGGTATCCCTTGGTTTTGCGAAGACTAATAGGTAATAGGTAATTTGTGCCACCTGTTCCGGAAATGACGAGACAGGTCGGGGGGAATTCGGGGTTTTGGCGGCTCTCTGCTGCTGATGCACGCTGGCAGGGCGTTTTCATTAGGAGAAGGGGACGTTGTGGGTTGGGGCCGATCTGCTCGGTGCAATTGGTTTGCCTGCCGTTTTTGGGAGTTTTTCAGTCCGTTGTCTAGGCGGTGTTTTCGATAGGGCAAGCCCTCCGGAGGGCAGAAAAACGTCGGCCGGGGGATTTTGGCCTCCATCCGGGCCGGGGTGTTTTCCGAAGAATTTTTTGCCCCGCATTCTCTCTCGACCTGGGGCCCAGGAAATTGGAAGGGTTGTTCGCTCTGTGCGGTGAGTAATAATTGTTATGACTACAGAAATCCGTTTCTGGGAACCGACCCAGTGGGTTTTTACGCCGGGGCATCCTCTGCCGACCGAAACGATGGTAGAACGTCATCCTGCGCCCATCTTCACCCATCCGTTGCCCTACGGGGCTATCGTCCGGGAGGATGGCGTGCAGTTTGTCGTGTTTAGCCGGTCAGCCACGGCCATGCGGGTCCTGCTCTACGACCGGGTAGAAGACCGGGACCCAAAAGAAATCATCGAATTTGACCCGGATCTGAATCGGTGGGGGGATGTGTGGAGCATTTTTGTGCCAGGGCTAAAACCGGGTCAACTCTATCACTTCCAGGCCGACGGCCCTTATGATCCGGATCGGGGCTACTTGTTTAACCCCAAAGCCCGTCTGATCGATCCGTATGCGAAGGCGCTGGCCGGCTGTTTCCAGCCCAACGATGATGGGATCATCCGGCCCCCAAAATGTGTGGTGGTCAGTGATGAGTTCGACTGGCAGGGCGACCGGCATCTGCGTCGGCCTCTTTCGGAAACCGTGATCTACGAAATGCACGTGCGGGGGTTCACCCAATCGCCCTCCAGTGGGGTCAAACATCCGGGTACCTATTTAGGGGTGATCGAAAAAATTCCGTATTTACAGTCTTTAGGGGTTACCGCGGTGGAATTGATGCCGGTGCATGAATTCCCGATCAACGATATTACCGGTCGTCGTCCACCACGGCCCAACTACTGGGGCTATGATCCGTTGTGTTTCTTCGCCCCGCATCGTGGCTATGCAGTCAGCAAAGAGCCGGGCGCCCAGGTCCGGG
>Ga0308395_1001017_pt1 | contig 19543 bp, 19 predicted proteins | sample Hotspr20SampleP4_FD_202097 | JGI IMG/M metagenome (GOLD analysis project Ga0308395, IMG submission 202097) | Hot spring phototrophic mat microbial communities from Mushroom Spring, Yellowstone National Park, Wyoming, United States - 20050930_P4 ...
GCAATCAATAATTGGAGTGTCAATTCATTAGTATCCGGTAACAAAGGATGTGCTTTACGTATAGTAAAGGAATCTACTTTCTCCGGAAGGTAAAATATGCCACCTGTTGAAGCATTGTCTACTTTAGAGGCCCTGCCATACGTTAAATAAGTGGCACCTCCGTATGTAAGGGGGTCCACCTGAATATTAAATATTCGGCCACCTCCTAAATAAACTTTCTTGTAAAGTTTGGGAACTTCTAAGGTGACTGTTCGATTCTCGTTGAAAGCAGTTATTTGTTGATCAGTTAATGTAATTTCTAATCTTTCCATTGTTTATAGTTCTAAGGATTGATATCTATTGTTTATTAACATTGTAAAGGACTACAAAGAAAAAAGATGCATTCCTATCGTTACAAAAACATTCATACACGTTTGTAGAAACTACATTGTCCTGTAAGGACTACTTACTCCTAGGTAGTACCCAATCTAACATCCACTTTTGGCATTCTGTTTCTAATGTCTTAATTTCTTCAGCGTATCTGTTTAGAACTTCTACGTCTAAACTAACATTACCAATGTCTATTGAAGTAAGTGTTCCACCAAATCTAGTTCTCTTGGATACTAAAATGTTCGCTAACTGCCCAAGTAAGTATCTACTGAACCAATGAAAATCACTACTTCTTACCTCGTTTACTTCTATAGTAATACTACCATTTAATGGACCTGGAAATGTTAAGGCAATCTGGGAAGTGTTAGGATCAAATGTTCCTAAAACATTACCACTGGAAGATACAAATTGATTGTCTATATCATTAACGTATACTTCTCCGTTGGGTAAAACTATGAATATACTCTCAGGTAAAACATTGTACAATCTTCTGTAATTGTCTTCTAGTAATACAGTAAAAGTACTCGTAGTTACGTTGTAACTCTTCTCAAATAAATATCTGTCTTGGATGAAGTAATACTTTATACGACTACCGTTTTTGTTGAAAACCCTTAATGTTCTACTGTCCTTATCGTAATACCACCTGTTAGTTACACCAAAAACTCCCCTGAATCCATCTTGATAAGAATACCATTCGGCCATCGTGTTGGCCCGTACGGCTGAAAGTCCTGTCCAAGGATAGTACTCCCTAGGAAATGGAGTCACAACAACACCTGTTGTCTCCTCAAAAACTACATCTATTATACCACGAAAAACATCCTCATACTTAAGTTTGTACTCCCTTTGTCCACCACTGTATGTAAGTATCTTACTACTAACTTTTGGTCTGTATTTGTTGTAAAACGCTATAGTAAACTGTAAGGCCTGTTGTAAGTCCTCCTTTACTAGATCAACAGTAATAGAATTGTTACCTAGTATAGATAATACGTAATCGTAATAGTCTTTGATACGAAATAACATCTTTTGTAATGATTGACTATACTCTTGTTAACTGACCTTTTGTGTGTAAAAATGTGTAAAAAAAAAAAAGAAAGGCAGGAACTTTTAGCCTGCCTTTCGCTCTCAGATGTGGGCGTTCTACGGCCTATCTACAATTTGTTGAAATCTCAATCAAGAATGTAGGCCACGTCCAACAGTTATCTTTTACGTAGAACTAGTTTTCTATTCCTTCTGTTTTCTTGAATGCGTTTTTTGAACTTGTTTGATCTACGATTTTCTAAAATTCTTTTTACTAAAATCTTTAACGCCTCGGTTTGAATTAGTTCCTCTTCACTTTCAATTGGTAATACTTCTTCCCCACCCTCTCCTGTAGCGGCTACAAGTTCGTACTCTGTTTCTACTTTAGGTTCTTCTGAAGGTGTTTCTTCTACTGGAGGCGTCTCTGTTACACCTGGAGGTAAAGTAGTATCCGTAACAACGGAGGAATACTTACTTAACAGTTGTTCAAATTCGTTTAGAAAATCTTCTACTTTGTCGTCCTCAATACCTGTAACGAAAAGTACTAATTCGGATACACCAAGGTCTTCTAATTCTTGTGGCTCTATGTCTGTGATTACCACGGGTTCAGATGTTTCTGAAGAAGTCAATAACTCGTCCTCAAGATCTTCCATCAAACGTTTTACAGGATTACGTCTCTCCTGTAAACGTTTTTGCATTTCTTGTCTTCTTGCTTCTGAAAGTTTTCTGTTTACCATAAATAAGAAATTTTAATGTTAGTTAAATTGTTAGTTATTAGTAGTTATTAGTAGGCGCTATGTACGTTTGCCAATACAAACATTTTTGCATTAACTATATGTTTACCATACAATGTTCCTACACCTTTTCTTCCTTGGAAATCATCAAGAACTGAAGTAGGAGTAGTAAATGCTACAATCCATGGTGCCCATACAAAAGCCGCTCTTAAAAACTCGTCGGACTTATAGATAACTAAGTACTCATGTCTTGGAAAACGTACGTCCCAAAATACTTCCCATCTGTTGTCTAAATCACCTACTTTGAAAATACCTCTAGATGGAGTAACAGGCACTGCTACGAATCTTGGGACGCCTATTGATTGTACTAAATTGATTACGGCCTCACCGGCTACAATCTTGTTACCAATACCCCTACCAGTATCTGTTAAGATTCTGTTACTTGCTTTACTAAAGTAAACGGGTAAACTTTGAACATGCTCTTGCAAGGAAACACCCGAGGGAACGTTTGGAAACTGATAAGTACCGTTCCCTCTTACATCTGTAGCGTTACGTCTTACCTCATTGACGTTAGCACTATCTATACCGTATCCAATTTCGGCCGCCGCAGCATTTAAGAATTCTGTCTCTGCTAACAAACCAAACTGATCTTTCAAAGCGAATTGAGATTCAAATGACCATCTGAAACGTATTTTTCTACTAATAGCTTGTACTTGTTTACTGGTCATTCTTAATTCAATCTCTGGTATGGCAGCAGGATTAGTGTTCAAATCTGGGGCCTCGTTGTCAACAAAGTATGTAAAAAGAATATCTTTACCGGAAGCAAAAGTGTTACCAGGTGTTAAGGTTATTTGCCATGCACCTGTGCTTATGTTTACATAAGAGCTAGCACCATCTACAATGTTCGATTGACCTGGAGGGTCGTCTAAGAAGGCCTGATTACCGGTAACAGTACCAGTTGTTACAGCCTTGTATTCTTGATTACCGGATACGAAAGTGATTTCAACACCTTCTACTAAAACGGGAACATGTAACTTGTTGTTACCAGGCATAGTATCGTTTACCGTATCGGTACCATTACCAACACCGTTAACTTCTAAATCTACTCTGGAGGCACCATAGAAAGGATCGTGATTGTCAAATAAAGTGTCACCAGCCGTTACTTTACCAGTTGTTGTACCATACAAGTATTCAAAGAAATAAATGTTTGATACAGGACCAAACATCATTTGGATATTGAACAACTTCTCAGTGGCCAACTGTGGTAAAATCATTCTGATAAGTGGAAACGCATACTTTAAGAAAGGTTGAATGGCTGCGATTTCTGTGGTGTTTTCCATGAATTTTGTGGCTCTGGCCCAGTTCTCCATCGCTATCGCCATGTTATACTTCTGCCAACCGTCTGGTAGATCACCTAAATAAGGTTGATACTTCTTAAATAAAGATTTCGCGTAAGACTGATAACGGCCTTCAACTTCTCCTGGATCTTTTAAGGTTTTACCACCGGTGAAACCTTCAAAAAGTCCTACATTAACAGGAGCGTTGGCTGTACCCTTTTTGAACAACTCAATAAGTTGTGTTTCTGTTACTTGTGCCATAACTGTTTATAGTTTTAAGTGTTTGTGAGTTTTTATCTATTAACTGTTTCGTTAGTTTACTGTTTGTTAGTGTTCTGTGCGGAAACTAATGCCTGTAAGTTTTGAATGTAAGGACTTAAGTTAACTATCTCGGTGCCCTTTGTAACCTGTGTTTTTTTCTCATTCGTCTCAATTAACTTGTTGTTTACGTCCTTGTTTTCTTTTAGTGATCTTTTCTTTCTTTCAGACAAACGATTTAATCTAGAAAACTTTCTTACATAGTTCTCATAGATAGTTTTCGCCTTGCCTTCGTGTAATTCTTTGTCCAACTTTGTTTCAACATTGTCTTTAGAACGTATCACAATACCTTCCCTGTTTTCAGGTTTAGAAACAATTTTACCTAATTCTGGTAAGTATTCCTCTACAAGAACATTAAGAACTTTCTTGGTGTTTTCTAACTTGATAGTTAAACGTGAATTCGCTACTTTGTATGCTGCTATCTCTTCCTTTAAACTTTTTACATGTTCAAGTACAACATTGTACTTTTCTTGTAACAAAGAATACTTCTCCAAAAGAACAATGTAAGTAAGTTGATTATCACTACTTTGTTTTCTTTCAAGAATTCTTTGTATTCCCTTTTCCCTTTTTGAAAGCAAATCACAACTAGTGTCTTCTTTTAATCTTATTTTAATGGCCATAACTTGAAGTTTTATACGTTTTTCTTTTTTTAAGTTTTGTTGTTACAAATTTGTTGAAGTTCCTTGTTTGAAAGCAAATCACAATTGTTGAAATCAAACTACAATTGTTCCGAAGTAAGTTTTCTATTTCTTAATCTTTCTAGAATCCTTTCCCTACGGGCTTCCCTTGATTCTAACTTATCTGTGGCGGGATTACCGGCCTTCGTCAAATCATAATCACCACTTGTCTTTGGAGCCCATTTATGAAATAGGTCCTGTAAATCTTTGTTACCTTTGTAAATCTCACCTCCAACACTAATACCTAAGTCCTCCGGAATGATTTCTACAGTGCCTTCTTCCATCAGACGTAACTTGGACATCTCTACTAGAAGACGACTGTATTGTTTAGCGTTTTCGCTGAAAAAATACAACTTCTTTGATCTGTTGTGTAATAAATTCATATGATTTTTGATTTTTTCGGTTAGTTGTTTACTACTTTCTATTAACACGAATTTTTCTTTCAAGTGAACGAATGTATGATTCTAACTTTCTTACTTCGTCGTAAGTTAGAACTACAATCTCATTTTTCTTGATTGAAGAAGTTTCTTTACTAGGTAAAGTAAAACTTTCCATGATACGCATGGCCATATAACGACCTTCTGCGTCTGCCTTCTTGGAGAAGTTTTCTAACTGTCTACGAACATCTTTAACATAATTAGGATTAGCATGAGCAACGGATGGATCTACTACGGCATCATATCCTTCTAAATAAAATCCAGGTAAAACATACAAGTATCCGTTGCGTTCCTCAGCTTCCCCCCCACCACGAGAAGATACTCCTAATTCAACCCCAACATCGGCCAACGCCTTAATTACCTGCCCACCCGGTGTATCAAGTACGCATTCTAAACGTACTTGAACATCATCTCCGTCTAAGAATTGTTCACGGAGAACTAAACAGGAATTCATCGGATCAAAAATACCATCTTTAGGATGACCAAGTCCACCAAGTAACCTTCCACGAGATAAACGATCTAAATAGTCCTTGTCCTCATTAAACATGTATTCCCAAACTTCTCGTGGATACACTCTATTGTTTCTATTGGGCTTGGTAGATTGTCCTACACCTTCTAAATACAATCTAGGACGACCAGTACCCTTACCCTCTAAAACTGGCTTCAGGCCACTTTGAAAAGTTTCGACTAAACGTAGCATCTTTTGTTATTTTTAAGAAAGTTCTTTGATTATTTTTTCTAGTTCTGCAATGGATTCATTGACTTTTTTTAACTGATCTTTTACTTTGTCAAGTTGTTTCTGTGCGACTCCTTTTTTACCAATTAGGAAGTTTTGTATCAAATCACTTATATCTCCTACAATATCTTCCTGGAACTTAATGTAACCTACCTTTTCTAACTTTTGATAGTTAGATAACAACGTTGCCAAACGATGGTCCTCCACTAGAACGGGATGATTTCTAACATACCATTTAAGTTCAGACAAATCAAAATCCCTGTTTGTACTCTCAAGAAATCTTTTTTCTGTTAAAGAGAAATAAGGAACGTACTTTTCCGTATACCTTCTAAAAAGAGTGTCGAAACATTCTTTCGCTTTGTGCTTGAAATAATTAACACGCCTCTCCTCCTTACTAACCTCTTCTTCAGAAGGTTTAGAGGATCCAAACCACTTTAGTACCTTGTCAGGATCCCTCTTGGATACTAAAGCCCACCTACCACCAATTTTTTTAAGCATACTGAAGTGTTCTTAAAATCTCTGAACCTGAAATAGTAATTATGTCTCCAGTTGGCTGAACAATCATATCGTATGTATTACCATCTGGATACACTTTCGTTATCTGTCCGCGAAGACCACGATGTAGAAGAACATAAGATCCTAACGACACAGAATCTCGTTCTTCTTGAAAGAAGAGTTTACGGATGTCCTCTTGAACAGATATTTGTGCGTAACTCTTTCTCTGATTGTAACGATGTAAATCTTTCATAGTGTTTTGTTGTTTAACGGTTCTGTCTGAAATTAACTTAATAGGACGTTCATCTTTTTGAAGTTCTTCTTCATCTTCCGGTATGTAAGTATCTAACAAATCGTCCACACTCTTTGAAGAGTGTAATTTGTCTAAAATGTTCTTTCGCTTTATCATAATAAAGTTGTTGCAAATATATCAAAGTTCCTTTTTTGAAAGCAAATCACAACTGTGCTATTCACAACCTTTGTAAGGATGTACGTCCCTACTTTTATATTAACAATAAGAAATTACGATAAAAACTATACAATAGTATTTGAACGATAGAACAATACAACACGAAAGTTACCTACAGGTTGTAAACCAAGTCCGGACAAAGAAATTTGAGTACTATCTATTGTGTTTGTTGGAGTAGGAATCATCTTATGATTTTCATCGTATACCTGAAAAACAAAGTTCGTAGTTCCTAAGTTATGCACAAACACATCTGGATTACCGTCCGGAGAAAACAAACCGGAAAACATCGCGTCCGTAAGAAGAACTAAATTGAATTTCGTTAGATCAATTGTTGTTCCAGATGTATGTGCCGTTATACATCTGTAAATTTTTAAATCAGAGGTGTACACTACATCGTTTACATTGTAAGAAGTATTTGGAAGCCAAGGGGATATAGAGAATGTACTTGGGCTATATTGTAAAGTGGAACTAGGTGTGTAAAGATATCTTTTGTTGTCCCCACGATAAACAAAGGATGTGTTGACATTACCATAAGTAGACGAAGGATTAAAAATCTCGTAACCGGCCTGAAAGGAAACAACATCCAAAAGTTGATCGTTTATGGACAAATTAACAGGTGTGTTTAATAAATATCCGAGTTTGTTACCACCTGTCCCATACAAAGAAACATTTACGAACTTAAAATTGTAAAACCCAGGTAAAAGAAAACTAACGTTTAATGTACTGTTACTGTCTAGTTTCATTATTACTGAACTTTGTACTACCAAACTATCTGATAAATACTCTACTAAAACATCGGCATTCGCCGTACTGTTACCTAAAAGTGTCGTTGGAAAGTATAAAACGTTAACATTCATATGTTTACATCATTTTTGTTTATCTAGTTTACCATCTACATGTTATTTGAAATAATATCTTCCATGAAGACGAACAACATCACAATCTTCCCCAAACTTACCACCAACGAGAGAATCAGTTACAAGTGAACGCCATTGCGACCAAAAATAACGAGTAAGCGTTCCCCTAACCAAAAATTTCGTAACAGAATTACTTGTTTTGTCAAACTGTAAGAATCCACTTAATGGTAAAGATTGAAACTCCACAGGAAAATTGTTTAGATTAGGCCAGATTACTAAAGAACCATTCAAATGAATAACGTTCTTTGTATTTGAATGCTGACCAATTGACGGAAGATCTAATACTTGTAACAAATTTGTTCTTAAGAAAGAATAAAGTTGAAAAAAGTAAACAAATTGAAAAAGCATGTCCGTAATCGGTGTGACATCATTATTAGTAGAACCCTTGAAAGGACTATCAACTGAACCCGCAGAAGGCGGACCTAACAAGAAACCATTTGGTGAGCCCTGGAACTGTGGATCAATTTCAAAGTATATCTCTATCTCTAAATCAACATAAGATCTTCGCGAACTACCCGGTGTTAAATTGTTTCTGTACTTAACAAGAAAGTAAGATCCTAAACTTAACCAAGTTAAATTTACAAAACTTGTAGAACCAAAATCTACCCGATTCTGAAAACACTGTTGTGTAACAGAGTGATTCGCAAACGATCCAGTTCCAATGTTAACAGTAGTTCCTAAAAAATATCTATCAAACAACTGATTACCGGGGGAGGAACTACCAGAACCAAACATTTGCTTGAACCACTTCCAATGTAACAAAGAGTTGTCCAATCTAGTAAACATCATTCTATTTAACATCTGATAAGGCTCCGGAGACATAATGTACCAAAAGGAACCTACTCGTAGAAATGTTACAGGTTGTTCGGAATTTATAGGAACCGAAAGTCCTAGTACTTGGTGTAAAGAAAGGGTGGAGTATGTGGCTAACATCCCCGGACTCATCTTTATGTTACCAGAGAAATCAATGAACCAAGGTTCAGAACTGATACTTGTGAATAATGTAAGTGTAGTCCCATCGGGATAGTTAGGCCCAGTGGGTAAATTCTTTAGAACGTTGTTAGTAGAAAGAAGTACTTCCAATTGATTACCACTTAAATCGTTTGGGGAACCTGTAATGTTATGTACTAAATTGTTAGCATTATCTATCCTGGCCTGACCATACTTAACAACTAAAGATTGTGTATCTAGAAATCTATTCTTACTATCTGTAAACGCTACACGATGATTCGCACTAAAAGGTTGTCCAGCGAAAGAATTTAACAAGGAACCTATTGTATCGTTCTGAATAGGAATTAAATAGTAAAAGTTAGTAATGTTACCACTGTTGTCAACATTAAAAAGTCCGATAACAATGTCTGTAGTTTTCGTATCTACTGTTTCAAAGAAAGAAGTAGAGGCCGTTGGTGCCGTATACAAAAGAGCCTTAACACGCCATTCGTTGTGCGTATCAAATGTATTACTACCAAAGGTAGCCTGTAAATCCTGTGGTATCTTAATGTTACCATAGGCATTTGAACCGGAACTTCCACCCTCAAGATCCGCCAAAGTAGACCCTGAATGAAACCTTTTTTCTACTATCCTTAAAACTAAAACACCTTGAGAATTGTTAGAAACAGATTGTCCGGGATAGGTTCCAATTACAGAAGGACCAAAGTTACAAGTTCCGTTGATCACATCAATGTCCAAACCATTAAAGAATCCTAACCATACTTTGTACAAACCATAATAAATGAAAACATCATCATTAAAATCAAATACAAGATGTCCAGGAGTTGAAGTGAAATCTACAGGAGCGGGACTTGGATTAACATAAGGACCTATAACTTCCGCTAACTGATTATGTGTTTGCTGCCAAATAGAACGTAAACCTACGTTGAACATCCAATCTGTAGGAACGGCCGGATCTCTTAAGTACTCAACAACAGTTAGACGACTTCTGTCCGAACCAGCCATTGATGTCGGGTACTCCTGTGAGGTCTCTCGTAAAGGTTTCATAAGATGTTTTAATGATAGTTCTACATTTTTAACTAAAAAACAACGGACAAGATTCTAACGTATCCTTAAATCTTAAGACGTTTGGGGTAACTTGTATGTACTTCCATACAAAATTGGTGCTTCAAGAAACTTACCAAGTTCCGTTGAAATGTGTACAAGTGTTTGAAGATCCAACAAATCCGGTTGAAAACGATTACCAAATTCCTTAAGAAAATTATATACATTGATACCAGTATCTAAAGTAACAAGATCGTTACTAGTTAACTGTTCAAAGGAACATATCCCAAGTAACTTTTCAAGTTCTAACGTTGAAGAAGCATCTACATATAAAGACCAAGGTACAAGCCCTTTCTTATTTAATTTAGAAAATAACTTGTGGATGTCCTCGGCCTCTTTGTAAGAAAGATTGACCGTTTTACTTTTGTTAAATTCAACGTCCAACACACTAGTAAGATAAGATCTAATACCATCGTAATCAAGTGTAGTAAGAGTCGTAGGAGTTACATCCTTCAATTTCATACTCTGCTTACCTAAATACATTAAAGGTAATTTACCAACCACTACATAAACACCTACTTTGGCTTTCTCGGTGTATTCACTGTAATGTAGAACTAAATTTTTAGAACTATCTAAAAAGTAATGATCTCCTAAACAATGTTCGTAATCAAATCCTTGTTCCTCCAAAGTAGAAACAATACTTTGTATGTTCTGATACACGTTAGAACTATGTGTAAGTCCTGTAACTAAACTATCGTCCGTGTACTTCTCTAAACGCACGTACCGATTAAAAGGAAGTGTTCTATCTAAAAATGATAAGTAAGTTTTGAATTCTTCTGATTTAGTTGAAATTGAACGAATAAGAATGTCCTTTTTCGTCTTAAAAAAATTAACAACTTGTTTAACGAACTTTTCGTCCGTTGGCAAGTTGTCGTAGACAACCTCTCCGTCACATACCTGTAAGGATTGAAAAAGTGACAATCTACTGGTGTATGAATTGTACACTACTGTTGTTGGACGTGTGTATTTACTACTCATATGTTTGTTGTTTTTGTTTTTAATAAAAAGTATTGTTTTATGTATGTTTACTATTGATTACTTACATTGACCTTGTTCTCACCTTGTAACAATTTTTTACGTTCAAACTCAATTCTTTCAATGTACATTCCAAGTCTATGTTCCCAATACAAAAACGCTAAATCATCCTCTCCAGTACAAATGTCTCCATTATCCATATAGATGGTGACTTCCCAATCGTCTTCATTTTTTCAACAAAATGTACTATCAAATCAATCTCCTTCTCACCTTTGTTTTTGTCCATCGCTTTGTTTTTATTAAGAAACAAACTAAACTTTCTATATGTTACATCTTGTACAAGGATTCGCTACATCGTAAACAGTTTCCGCGTACAAAAGTCCGATACACCCTACCACTGTTCCAATGTCCGTAGAAGAATACACACGACCGTAAATAACAAAGGCATTACTCAATAAGTCGGTATGAGTATCTTTTAGAAATTCCACTACTTCTCCCGAAGTGATGTAATACAAACCCTTAGACTTAAGTTCTTGTAATAAATTTACAATCTCCTTCATTTCAGATTTGTAAACCTTACAATAAAGAAAATCCATTACTTTGTTGTACGAATACTTACAACGAATAGTAGTTAAATGAGGAACAACTGTTTTCCGTATGACGAACACAGGGGATTCTTGGCCGACAAACAACTTACCTCCTACACTAACACAAGAAGAAACGTCGTATATGTTGATATCATTGTTAGTTAGATTTACTAACTTGTTGTTTTTCACGAGATCTTTAAGTGAAACCGTTTGTACTTCCATAATATATCTTACTTCTTGATTAAGGTTTACGATTGAATCTGATGCCTTTTGTACGAATCTTTCCATATGAAGACATAATTGATTCCGTTGTATTGTGATAAATCTGCCTACTGGTCTCCACCATAAACTTATGAAACTTGAGTCCTAAATCACAAGGAACAGTGTTTTCAAGTAACTTTACATTTTCTTCGTACGAAATGTCCGCAAAATCTTTACCAATCGGTAACAAAGGAATGTAACCGGTAAAAGAATGAAAAGGAATTCTATTCTTCAGTTCGTACAAACATAAATAGTTCTTGTAGAAAAAATCATTGTCAAGTCCAAAATATACTTTTTCTATATTATGTTCTTTGATAAACTTAGACAGAATGTCCAACTGAACATCTGAAACGTCCTTACCAAAACATGCTACTCCATTCGGAACATTTAATGAAGTAATAACACCTTCCGTTATTACAACGAACTTTTTTGTAACGTCCACATACTCAAGTCCGTACAAAAAATTAGATTTGTTTGATCCAGTAGGATTGTAAAACCATCTGGAAACGGTTGATCGTCCTTGCCAATATACCAGTTTACCATCTGTATCGTATACAGGAAAAATGATCATTTTTTTCTTTTTACTGTACAAAAATTTTCTTGTATTCAATACAAAGTCCGGTATATTTCTAGTATATCTTAAATACATGTAACCAGGTGAAAAATCGTCTACTTCAACAACATCGTCCGGTAAACTGTCTACGGGGGAAACATTGTTGATTTTTGTGGAGGATGCCCGCCTATCCAAGTTGTACTTACTAATTAGTAAAGAAACAGTAGAAATCTGTAAATCCTGAAACAACTTAAAAAGAGTACCACTGGCTTCGCATCGGAAACAATGATACTTACCTTTGCTTTCATTTACATATAAATGGTGTTTAGTGTCTTCTTTGCCAACTCTTGTTAGACAAAAAGGGCAATTGTAACGAACCTCTCCGTTACGTTCTTCAATGCCCTCTCCGAGAACAGTGGATAAACTTTTAAAATGGGATATCATTTGATGGTGTTTGTTGAATGTCCGTTATAGTTGTCTCAAAATTAGATTGTATAGACTTATTATGGCCGTTTAATGTAATGGGTGTACCATTTTGTCCTTGATCGGAAGAAAAATACGATCCATTATCTTGTCCTGGAATGTCCGTAAACAAACAATACTCAGGTTTGTACAACAAGTTCACATAGACGGGACTAGGTCCTCGTCTATTCTTACTTATTACTACACGAGTAATATCAGTTACATCATCTACATCGTTCAACGTTAAAATCACGGAGGCATCTTCCACTTTTGTTCTAGAGCCACCTATAGAACCTAGTTTTAATGTTTTATCATCGTAGGCCTCCTTGATAGGTTGTGTGGCGGACCATAAAGCAAAGTTATGTTCAGAAGCAATAGACAACAGTTCCCGGATGGATTCTGTTTGTACTTGCCATAAATTTTTGTTAGTAGGACTTTTGAAAGACATCCTGTCAAAATAATCTAAAACTAAAATATCAGGATACTTACCACCGTTCCTAATAGACAACTTATCTAAGTAACCGGCCAAAGCGGTTACCGTGAGTTTACTAGGAACCCAGTAGGAAATATCAAAATAATTTTTTCTGTTAGAAAGTTCCTGTAGGCGTTGTGTGTAGTTTTCATAAACAGAACCCGTTAATGTGGACAAGGATACTCCAAAATATCTTGAAAGTAATCTTTTTTGTACATCTTCAAAAAACAATTCATTAGATACATAACATACATTGTAGCCACTTAAGTAGGCGTTTAACGCCAAATTCAATAGAAAATTAGATTTGCCGTAACCTGGCTTCGCTTCAACAAAACCAATAGATTTTCTGGATAAACCACCGTTCAAGTATTTGTCTAGTATTTTTATTCCAGTAGAAATCTTATTGGCTATCTCGGACTCCAACAAAGATTTGTTTTGAATCAGTTCAAGAAATTCTATACTTTCAACATCTTTGTCAGAAACACCTTCTAGTGTAAACAAACATCTTCTGAAAATGTCCTTAATGTTTTCAATAGAATCCTCGTACTGATGAATGTCCTGTAACAACAATGTGAGTTCCTCATGGGCTTTATTTACGTAGTTGTAAGAACGTAACATCTTTAACTTACTCTCATACAACTCCGTATTATTCGTGTAAAAAGGACTATACAAAAATTCAAGTAAGGATTGTAGGTTCTGGGAGAAAACCGACAAACTTCCATCTTTCTCTTTAATGTTCAAATACTTATCAAACAAAACTTTACACTCCTGTAACGTAGGAATCTTCTTGTATTGTTTGAAGTAGAATTCTACTTCCCTGACAAAGATTTGAACTACTTCATTGGCCTTAAATAAGGAAGATAATTCTGTGGCATAAAGACCAAAAGTACTTGTATTTGAGGTACTGGGAGAAAGTAAATATCTTAATAAATCAAGTTCAAGTTCTAATGAATAGGGCATTTGATTACATTTTTATGTCTGTTCTACATTTTTTTGTTCTGAGTTTTGTACCAATTTGTTTGTCTACAGTTGTTTAAGAAAATTTCAATCTATTTCAATCATCTTCTACTATAATAACTATCATCTTTGAGTACATGTATCCTCTACAATAGTAGAAACTTTAATAGATTTCTAAACATCTCCTTCATCTACAATTTGTTGAAATTTCAATACGCTTCTAAATTAGAAAAAAGTTTTAACAAGTAATGTTCATAATATCAAGTTTTGACAAAATCTTCACTGTTTCGGTATATTCAGGTGTATCTTCCGATAACGGTAAATCTGAATACTCTATTTTAAGAAATTCCTTGGTATATACTTCTAAACGTTTCTGAAAATGTTCTTGCAACAAACGATCAAAAGTAGGCCAAAAATCATAACAATAACTAACAGATTTATCTTCAGTTTTACGAGAACCACGTCCTATTCTTTGTATTGATTTGATTACAGATTTCATTCCAGTTAACATTACTACTATATCTAATTCAGGTAAATCTATACCTTCGTCGAAAACAGTAGTAGTGACTACAACAAAAGAATCTAATTTGTTTAGATAAGAAGTAGGGGAGGAAGTAACATCGGATTCCTTGGAAGTAATAAGAACAACGGGCGATTTGACAAACTCTAAAGAATCTACAAAACGTTTCACCAACTTAGCATGCTCTACTAAATATGTAAGAATAAGTATTCTTTGATCTTTGTGCCGTTGTAGAATCTGATAAAGTGCCGTGTACATAAAAGTGTTGTACACAATTCCTTCTCTGTAAGATTCCATCCAACCAGAACCGGAGGTAGGAATTTCTATATTAGGTAATGGAAGTTTTCTTACTACACTTGTAATACACACTCTTAAATCGGACAAATAACCCTTGTCCCTTAAATAATGATAGGGAACGTACACTAACGGACGTCCTAAAAGTCCTATAACAAAACCGTCCTCATAAGATTCGCCCGTTAATGTTTTGTATGGCGTGGCCGTTAAACCTATTCTATAATGAACTTTGTTACAAGACCTTACTAAGTCCCTCCATGTTGTGGCGGACTGATGATGGCATTCATCTAAAAACAATACTTTAACACTATCATAAAAAGAAGACAAAGATTTCTTACTACTTTTGCTTTTTTTAGAAAAGAGTTTTTGTATAGTAGTTACAATAATGTGTCCACCTTTTTTGTAATCTTCAAACATATCAATGTCAAACTCCACAACATTCAACAAACCGTATCTTTTAAAGTTACTAAGTGTTTGATCTACTAAATGTTTTGTGTTTACAACAAAAAGAGCGTTACCTCCTTCCCCTTTAGGAAAAATCTTATCTTGCCAATACTTAAGAAAGGCCCCAGCAATTACAGTTTTACCAGCCCCAGTAGCCAGGTGTAAGTATCCAAACTTATCCTGTAGTATTCTTCTTACACAAAGAATTTGGTAGTCCCTTAACGAAAGTGTTATGATGTTTTCTAAGTCCTCATTTGAAGGAAGAACTAACTCCGTGTTAGATATCGTTTTATCTTTTACTTCATATGGAATTTTTTTACTCTCCAAAAAAGATAAAATATCTGGTAAGAATCCTCTGTAACAATAATCGTGTCCTTTAGCACTCTTCCTGTAAAAGGAAGAGCCAGTTTTCATGTGTTGTGGTGTACTTGGACTTAATGAACTTAAAGACATTCTATACAAATGATTAGTTAAATCTTTGAAGAGATCATAAGTTGTATTGTAAATATAACAGTATACGCTGTCAACCTCAATGTAAATCATTTGTTTTGTTTTGTTCTGATCTAATGATTTGGAGGAATCATGTCCCTATAACTTTCTATTATATGACCTAATTGATTGGCCATATCTTGAAAAAGAAACGCCTTACTCCATTCAGCATCAAGCCCCTGGGCTTTAGAACGTACAGCATCCTCTATTTCGTACCAAATCTTGTGAAAATTAATCAACTCTAACCTATATTCTATCCATCTTTTTTTGTTTACAGGCCATAAAGTTTTTACTTCATAATCAGATAAAACTGACTTAAGCGTGTTCTCTATGCTGGATACTTTGAAATAATCAAACTGTTCCTTGGGCTTCAAAATCTCCAAAATGTTAAGTAATAATCTGGGATCTTTTTTTACGCAAAAGGTTTCTGCCGCCAAAAATAATTCTTCCCAATACAACACTTCAGGCGGAATCGCCTCACTTGGACGATTCCAACCTGTAGGCTTAATTATGTTGTTCTCTTGCATATTCATTTAATTGAAACGATTACGAATGACACAATAACATGTAGGCACATTTATTACAATCTAAACCTGCCGCGGGAACTTTAGTTCCATAACAATCAGGTGATCCTGGAATTTTTACTTTCGTTGTTGTAGTAAAGCCAGTTCCCGGTTGTTGAACAGGTGAAGGTTGTGGTGTCCGTGTTTGTGTAGTAATGTTAGGTGTACTTGTAGGTGGAATCTGCGTTTGTGTAGGGATAGCTTGTGTTTGTGTAGGGATAGATTGTGTTTGTGTAGGGATAGATTGTGTTTGTACTACAGGTTGTGGATCGGGCTGTGAAAAAGCAAATGGATCATCCGTAACCACCTGAACATCATCTACATCACTACTCTGTATCATTGTAGGAGTTGATTGTGTAAGTGACATAAGTCCATCAAATGGATTGTTCGCTAACTTGTTACGACTATTGATTAGTAAGTTATGCTGTAAGATACTTTGTAGTAAAGTTTTTATCTGTTCCCTTAACACATCATTTGAAACACCAGAGTTTTGATTTGCATTCAATACTTCCAAGGCGTATTTATAGGCGTCCTGAACTAACTTTTGAATTGACTCGTCCTTATATCTTGGGCGTAATTTGTTACGTAACTGGAATGTTTTGCCTGTGTAAACTTCTTTTGGAACCGTATATGGTGTACCAGGAGTTATGTCCCAAGTATCGTATCCAGAAGGTGTTTTAGATAAATCAACTTCTAATGTAATACCACCATCTTCCTCAAGTAAAGGAAGCCCTTTCTCTATCTGCTTGTTTTGAATCTTTAGAATCTTGTCGTACACCGTTTTACTTACCTTAGCAACCTGTACCTTGTTAGTTTTTACGTTGTAAACATTAAAATAGGCATACAACCGGGGTTTGGTGACATTGAATCCATAGGATTGTAATAAGGAAACAACAGCCCCTACCGGATCTTTGTATGTGTCACTTCCCCAGTTTAGTTCGTAGGCCTGTGTGTAAAGATTGCACGACCACACACTCCAAAAGTACAAAGACAAGAACGGGGATGGCTCGTTGGGCTGTGGAAGAATCTTTAGAATAGCCCCACTACTGTCTACTTCAAGGAAGTCCAAATCAGTATTGAATGCCCTCAATTTTTCTTGTTCCTGTTTTATATAATCTGGAACTGGTCTTGAAAAACTTGCCATATGATTAAAATTTTTGATTGTTATTCATTAAATAGAAACGGGTGTTGGAACATTGAAAGTTACTTCATCATCACTTACTGAGGACAAAACGTAACCAAAACGAACCAGGTTACTTACAAAAAATGTATCCGTTAGAAGGGAGTCGTCCTTTACCACTTTCAAAATGTTATGTTCTTTATCGTAAGAGCACTCTACCATGTTGTACCAGTTAGGACCTATCTCTAACTCATTGTCAAGTGGTAACTCAAGATTGAACTTTTTGTTGATGTACTCTACTTGGCAGGCACGAAGGAGTGTTATCACAATAGGTATTTCTTCTATGTGTGTATCTACAATAATAGAGTCGTGCACTGTATTTACTATCTGTGATCGTAAGTTCAAATCTTTCATTCTTCTGTGTAACTCTATAAGTCCTAGTAAACAAAAATCTGAAGATGTACTTTGTATAAGATAATTTAACAACTTCCGGGAGGTGTCTTTGAAAGTTTCTTTCTTAAGATGTAAAGATAACATCGGTAGTATCTTTCTTCCTACAGGATTACGTAAAACAAACGTGTTACGACTGTTTAAAAAGTCCTTACGTAAACTCTTATCTAACTTACCAACTTCCGTCCGGTGTTTGTAAAAATTATCTATAATACTTTTGGCTTCTTCAACCGGACATTCTAACTGACGTGCTAAACCATATTCTGTAGATCCGTAAATCAAGGCAAAGAAGGCGTTCTTGGCCCTCTTTCTTAAAAAAGAATCAACTTTTTCTATTGGTGTCTTAAACATGGCTGAAGCGTTAATGGTGTGTAGATCCTTAGAAGGATCTGTTAAGTCCTCTATAAGAGAGGGATCTTTTGATAGGTTGGCCAACACTCTTAACTCCGCTCCTTTATAGTCCGACTGAAGAAGTACACCGTCCTCTCCAAAAGAAGAAACAACACACTTTTTGATAGGGTCTTTGAAAGGAATGTTCTGAAAGTTAGGATCTGATGAAGACAACCGACCAGTTAAAGTGCCTTGTGGATGATAATACGGATGAATGTACCCTTCTTTGTCCACCAGTCCGATAAAGTTCTCTACATATGTCTCTAACTTTTTCTTTTTAGAACGATACTCTAAAACATAGTCCACAAGCACTGGATCTGCCAACTTGTCTTTCAATTCTTTAAGGGATTCTTCAGAGGTGGATGTAACAGACACTCCTTTGTCCTTTAACATCTTTTGTAAAAAGACAGACAACTTTTTAGGGGACGAGATTACATCTTCTGTTACCGAATACTTGTACTTAAACAAGGTGACCAACTGTGTAAGTCCGAGATTAAGTTCTTCTTTTAGAGAGTAAGTGGCGTTTACGTCTATCTTATTGCCATTCAATTCAATATGTAGTAACACTTTCAACAACGGTTGTATCAACTCTTGGTAAAAAGTCCAAGTTTGAGGATCTTTTGTTTTAAGTCTTGAAAGCAATTCTTTGTACAAAACTGACGTGGCATAAACATCAGAAGACAAATACGGAAACAGTATTCTCTCCGGCACAAGATCATAGTTACCTTGTTCTTTACTATGATACGTTCTTAAGTATTCCTTCACTTCGTCCTTATGTGTACGGTGCCTTGTGTAAAACGCCACGCAGTCCGAAAGGGACAGTGTAAACATCTTACCGTGATTAACATAGGCCATAAACATTGTGTCGGCTCTGTAGTGATCTATCAAAGTTCTATCGTTAAAGATCACTGACAAATAACGAAGATCAAACTTCAAATTATGTCCGATAAGGCCGATGCTATTTTTACTGACAAATGTTTTAAGTGCATCATAAAAAAGTTTCTGCTGAGTAAACGGCACTTTGTACTCTATGTGATCCAAGGGAACTATAATAGTTTCAGGTTCTCCTTCCCTATACAAACCGAGAGCGGCTATTCTGGACTGGTCCGTATAGGCACTTGTACCTCGTGTTTCAATGTCCAAAAAGATATCCTGATTACTCTGATGGAGCCAATTTTCAAACTCCTCAACAGACAAAATAACTCTGTAAGGTAGTTCAAGTGGTGGAGAAAGTAACGAACTTATCATCTTCAGTCCCGTCTGCAGATAAAGCGCGTAGCCATTTTTATCGGAATCAAAGAAAACGTTACTATTCGGAATCTTAACGTATACTCTTCCCTGTGAGTACACCTTGTCTTCTGTTCTACTTCCATAGAACTTTTCAAAGAGTTCTTTTACAACAAAAACAGTGGAGTTATCTGTAGAAAGGGACTGCGGATGTACGA
>Ga0308395_1001018_pt1 | contig 19528 bp, 20 predicted proteins | sample Hotspr20SampleP4_FD_202097 | JGI IMG/M metagenome (GOLD analysis project Ga0308395, IMG submission 202097) | Hot spring phototrophic mat microbial communities from Mushroom Spring, Yellowstone National Park, Wyoming, United States - 20050930_P4 ...
CCAGGAAGTGCCTGGTCAGCACCCCCCAGTAATCGGTGACGGCAGTCAGATTGGTGCGCTCCTTCCATTCTTGTAACAGCTCATAGTACGCCCGGAACTGCGCGATCTGATGGGCATCCAGCGCAACCCCTAACGCGGCAGCACGTTCCTTCAGCTCCTTCATGGTTGCGACACCGCCGTCCCCCTTCCATTCCCTCGGATGCACAAAGAGGGCGCACAGATCGAACGCCTGTACGCCCCGCATCGCCCGCACCCTGCACCTGCCACCATAGCCTCAGGGCAATTGCAACACCTGACCGGGGTGCAACCAATTGGCATTGGACAGGTTGTTGAGCACCATCAATGTCTCGACGGTGGTGTTGAAGCGCAGGGCGATGGCGGACAGTGTGTCCCCGGGCTGCACCACATAAGTACGGCGCGGCGAGGGCGGCACGCTGCCTGTAGGACCCAGCGGCACCGTCAGCTGCTGACCGGGATAGATAAACCAGGGGTTGGAGATGCCGTTCGCCTGAGCGATCGCCTCTACCGTGGTGTTGTAGCGCAATGCGATGCGAAAGAGCGTCTCGCCGGGCTGCACGATGTGGATGGTCGTGCTGCCTCCCGGTGCCGGCGCAGGCACCGATGGCGCGGGTGCCGATGGGATGATCAGCTGCTGGCCCACCCGGATGGTATCGCTGCTCAGGCCATTGGCGCTCTTGATCGCCTCCACAGTTACGCCGAACTGCGCGGCGATGGAGAAGAGCGTGTCCCCCCAGCGCACGGTGTAGATGCTGCCGGCGGGCGCCGGCGGAATGCTGGTCGGCGGCGCCGGTATGGGGGTGGGAGAGGCCCATTCGATGGGCTGCAGCGGGAAGGTCTCCAGCCGCGGCGTCAGGACGGGCACTGGTGTGGGAAGCGGTGTTGCTTCCGCGACGGCAACGGCGGGCGTGCTGACCTCGACCGTCGGGGCGGTCGCTGTCGGGGTGGGAGTCGGTGCGATCAGCTCCGCAAAGCCCCCCTCCGGCGTGGGGGTAGGAGGCACCGCAATCGTGGTAGCGCGCAGGGTGGGCGTCAGGGTGGGCAACACATCGTTGCCGATCGGCACCGTCGGCGCCACCAACACCAGCGTGGCGGTCGCCTCACCTGCTCGCGCAGCCGCCTCGGGTGGACGGACGGACGGCTTCTCCCTTGTGCACCCCGCTGCCGCCAGGACAAGGGACACCAGCAGAGTGATGAACACATGCTGCGAGGCCCTCTTCATGGCAGGTCCTCCTCCTGTGATGTTATGTAGAGCACCTTAACTTAACTATACCACAGAACGTGATTTACGTCAAGTATAGCTTTCATTTGGGTGCATTTCAGTCGGGGGCAAATTGAAATAGCCCCCACCCCAAACCTCCCCGTCCACGGGGACAGTGTGGCCTCCCTCTCGCTCGCCGTGCGGGTGAGGGGAACGGGGGTGCGGATGTGCCAGGCAACCGCCCTTTTCACCGCCGAGATACCCCTGGGATCGCGGGCGTCGCGCCCGCCGTGCGGCGTAGAGTAGGGGCGCACGGCCGTGCGCCCCTACGGTGTGCCGTCATGCCGTGCGGGATCCCCCGTAGGGGCAACCCGCCGGGTCGCCCCTACCGTGCCCTCCATCTCTCCCCAAAATGAAATGCACCCCCTTTCATTTCAAGAGGACATAGGCATCATGGCCACCCGGGGGAGAGGTTTTGCATACGGGGTGTTACAGCGGATATCCGTGCACCGCCAGCTGGTCGCCCAGCTGGGTGCCGGTCGCCTCGAGCGTGCCGGCGGGCAGCTCGATGACGAAGTGCGCCCGCCGGTTGAATTGGCCGACGCGCCACGGCTTGAGCGTGTGGTGCAGGCCGACGACCTTGAGCGAGCGATCCACATAGAGCACGTCAATGGGAAAGCGCATGAAGAACATGTGGATCGAATTGCACGGCACGATCAGCAGGCCTTCGCCGGGCGCCAGGCCGGAGCGGCCCAGCAGTCCCTTCAGGCGCGTCCAGTGGTTGTCGGCCACCTGACCGTGGCTCACCAACGTCTGGCCGCGGGTGAGGTTTTCGACACGGATGACCGATGATGTGCGCTTGGGATGTCCCGCAGTCATCGAGATACTCCCTGTGCAACACGAGCTTGTCTGTGGCAAAGATTCATCCCAGGAGCGAGCGCCCCAACACAATCACCGCGCCCAGGGCGAGGTAGGGCCCATAGGCGAACGCGCTCTTGCGGCCGGCACGGCGCAGCAACAGGAGCAACAGCGCCGTCACCCCGCCGGCGATGATGCCGTACAACAGCGCCGCCAAAACCGCCGGCCAGCCCAGCACGGCGCCCAGCGCGGCAGCCAGCTTGACGTCCCCGGCGCCCATGGCGCCGCGCCCGGCAACTGCCATGACGAAGAGCACCCCACCGCCCGCCAGCACCCCCAGACCGGCCGCCACCGGCGTGGGACGCCCGAAGAGAAAGGTCTGCACAAGCGCCCAGATCAGCAGCGCCAGCACCAGCGCATTGGGGATCAAACGCACCTGCAGGTCCACCAGCGTGATGGTCATCAGGAGGGCGGCCACCACCAGCGCCGACACGACTTGCGCCAGGCTGGTGCCACACCAGCCCACAAAAGCGCCCCACAGCGCCATGCCTGCCAGCGTCAACGCCGCTGGCGGCGAGGCCCACCCCCCCCCACGGCGCGCTCCGCTTCGGAGCGTGCAACGAAGCAAGCAGCGCCGCGCCACGCAAGCGCACCCAGGACGGCGCCGATCAGACCCCCCAGCGCGACGTTCACGCGGTGAACATCTCCTGGCTAGCTCTTACCCACTTATTTGATCAAGCTTGCTCAGTTGCAAAGATCAAAAGACCCGCTTAGGAAGCCGGACAGAAAACTAGCGATGGAGGTTGTCAACCAACCCATTGACCGCCGGCTCGCGCTTCTGGAGCATCACCCGGCGCGAGTGAAGGGCATTGCCCAACTGGCGCTTGATCACCGCATGCACTGTCTCCGCCTTCCAACGCTGACCGAGCAAACCATCCAGACGCGCTGCCGCCACCAACTCGGCCCGCGCAACGCGTGCCGCCGCCACCAGATTGCCACCCCGGCGGATGGGTGGGATCAGGTCACGTGCGCCGACCCCTTGCCCATCAAATCCACTATCCGCCAACAACACCCAACGCCCCTTGCGCGCATAACGCCGTGCCGCACGCCGCAGCCCCGCCAGAAACACGCTATCATTTCCCGGACCACGCCCCTGGCGCCAGGCCACAATGAACTGCGAGCGCGTTCCCACCGCATAGACCCCTTTGCGGAACTCACGCCGCACCCGCCCGCTGCGGCTATAATCATAGGCGCTCGCCTGGATGGTGGTATAGCCCGTGCTGTCCACGGCTATCACTTCCTCTTCAACGCCCAGGGCCTCCAACAAGCGCCGTTACATCGGGTCGAGCACGCGCAGACGCAACAGACGCTGATACGCTCGCGCCAGGGTGCTGTAGTCAGGCACCCGGCACAACTCCAGCACGGCACAGACCTTATCCGTGGCCTTCAGCCACTCCTCGGCGTCACGGTAACTGAGTTTGAGGTAGCAGGCCAGCAATACACAGACGGCCAATTGGGGCAGGGTGTAGCGGTGCGGGCTCTCGGGGTGGGAGTAACGTGGCAGCGTTTCCTGAGCCAGCTGGTAAGCAATGCGTGCCGATCGTACGTAGCGGCTTTCTTGCGTGTCCATACCGGCTATTTAACCACAGTCACTGAATGTCTGCAACTGAGCAACTCGGGATGGAAAATTCCGCACTTTATCCGGCGCCCACGCCCGATGCTTGCGCCGCACACCCGCTGTGGTATCATAGGGCTTAGAACAAACGTTCTCATCAGACACCCAAGGAGCACGACAATGCGCCGCTGGATTAAACTGCACACCGATATCCTGGACGATCCCACCATCGGCCGACTCTCATGGATGGAAAAGGGCGTCTGGCTGTTTCTGCTCCCCCTGGCCGGCCGGATCGAAGACTACGACGCAGCGGGCGAGCTCACCGGCAGACTCGACACCCTCGACAATGTGGCGTGGCATCTGCGCAGCCGCCCGGAGGACCTCATCCCCGTCATCGAGCGCCTCATCCAGGTCGGCCTGCTGGAGTGCGACGCCGACGGCGTCCTCTACATCCCCGATTTCGCCGCCTCCCAGGCCCCCGACACCTCGGCCGAGCGCATGCAGCGCTACCGCCAACGCCGCAGGGCGCGGACTGCCGCGTCCCAGCCGCGTGACGCCAACGTTACGCCGCCGTTACGCGAGTGTGACGTGACCGTTACGCCGGCGTTACGCGAACGTGACGCAACCGTTACGCCCACGTCACACGCCCCTGAAACGAGCGTCACACCCGCCTCCCACGAGCGTTACGCCAGCGTTACGGCCGCGTTACGCGATGTAGCTGAATCAGAACAGAACAGAATCAGAACAGAACAGAATCAGAACAACATACAGAACAGAACAGAGCAACAACAGAGCAGAACAGACTTAGAACAACCTGCTGTTGCTGCTGTGGATAACTCTTTGATGAATCACTCTGTTGTGAATCGTGCTTATGAACTGCATGGTGTGGCGAATCGTGCTGAAGAGCTGTCTGCTGTTACGAATGACTTAGAAGGGCCCTCGGTGCTTGCAGATGGCAGCGCGCAGCAGCGTGGCATCACCGCCACGGTGACGGCGCAGGCGCCGGAAGGCCACGTTGCAGCGCCGGATGACACCCCTGCTGCCCTGCCGCAAGCGGCGGCGGCCGGGGAGGAGGACGTGGCGCCGGCGGAACGGCCGCCTGCTTTGCCGCGCGAACCAGATGGGGCGTGGGAGGCTGAACGCACGCAGGTGCGCGACCGGCTGATGGCGCTGGGCGTGAACGCAGCGACCGCGGAGCAGCTGGCGCAGACCCATCCGCCGGAATACCTCCGCGAATGGTGTGATCGCATGTGCCAACAACGCCGTCCGGGCGACCCGACAGGCGCCGTCATTCCGCGGATAGCGCGCGACCACTCGGCACCCCAACGCCGGCACCCGGACGCCACCGCCGAATCGGCGGGGGATGCCGACCCGCACGCCCGAGCCTCCTCTGCCCACGCGCCGGCGCCACGGGACGCCGACCCCTTTCCGGAGTAGCCAGGAGGCATGCGATGGTCTCGTCGCGCACGCGGGTGGTGTGGGTCGCTGCCCGCCAGGCCACAGCGCCGGATTGGCATCCCGATTCCATCGCCCCGGGCATTGCAACTTTTGCGATTTTGGCGGGGGAAGATTTGACAACCCATTTGTGCCATATTACACTAGGGGCGCTGTGTTTCCCCAGGCCAGCAACGGGCAGCCGCCCGATCAAGGATGCAGACGCGATGCCGGTTGAATACATTCCTGTGCTGGTCCTCTTCGTCTTGGCAACTGCCATTGCCGTCATTGCACTGGCATTGCCCCCGTTTTTAGGCCCGCGCCGCCCCAGCCCGGCCAAGCTGGAGCCCTATGAATCCGGCAAAGTGCCCTATGGCGATGCGCGGCGCAAGGTGCCCATCCGCTATTACAAAGTGGCGCTGCTGTTCGTCATCTTCGACCTGGAGGTGATCTTCTTCTACCCCTGGGCGGTCGTGCTGCACCAGCTGCGCCTCTTCGGGCTGATCCAGATAGCCATTTTCACCGCCCTGTTGGTGATCGGTTACCTGTACGAGTGGAAGAAGGGCGGCTTCGAGATGGAATGAGAGCGATTGAGATTGATGCTAGGACAAATGGTATGGGTTTGAGTGAGAGGTTGGTATGGCAACGGTGGATGAAATCTTGCACGCTGAGCCGAAACCACGCAGCGGTGCCTTCGGCATCCTGCTGACGACGTTGGAACAAGCGGTCAACTGGGGGCGCAAGTATTCGCTCTGGCCGATGACCTTCGGGCTGGCGTGTTGCGCGATGGAGATGATCGCCGCGGGGACGTCGCGCTTCGACATCGCGCGCTTCGGCGCGGAGGTCTTCCGCGGCTCGCCGCGCCAGGCGGACCTGATGATCGTCTCCGGGCGCGTGTCGAACAAGATGGCGCCGGTGGTCAAGCGCCTCTACGAGCAGATGCTGGCGCCCAAATGGGTGATCGCCATGGGCGACTGTTCCTCGGTGGGCGGTCCGTTCAACAACTACGCCATCGTGCAGGGGGTGGACAAGCTCATCCCGGTGGACGTGTATGTGCCCGGCTGCCCGCCGCGGCCCGAGGCGTTGTTCGACGCCATCGTCAAGCTGCAGGAGAAGATCCAGAAGCAGGAGAAGCTGGGCGAACGGCGATGAACGGCAGCAACATCACCGCTGAGGCAGTCAAGGCGCGCTTCCCGCTGGCGGTGGAAGCCATCTCTGAGTTTCGCGGTGACCTGGTGCTTACCCTCAAGCGCGAGTTTCTCGGCGACGTGGCGCGCATGCTGCGCGATGACCCACGCCTGCAATACAACCTGTTGCTTGACCTGACCGCCGTGGACCGGCTGAAGCTGGGGGTGATGCCGCGCTTCGCCACGGTGTATCAGCTCTACTCCATCCCCCGGCGCCAGAGCGTGCGGCTGGTGGTGCCGCTCCCCTGGGACGGCGCGACGGACATGCCCACCTGCCCCAGCGTGACCGAGATCTGGCCCACGGCGAACTGGCTCGAGCGCGAGGTGTACGACCTGATGGGCATCCGCTTCGCGGGCCATCCCTGGCTGCGCCGCATCCTGATGCCCGAGAACTGGGTCGGCCATCCGCTGCGCAAGGACTATCCGCTGGGCGGCGAGCCGGTCAACTTCTCGGACGACCGCACCAACCCACGCTTCGCCCACCTGGGGCAGCAGATCATGGAAGGCCTTTCGTTCCCCAGTGAACTGCCGCCCGACGTGGACAGCGAGAACCACCTGGTGATCAACCTGGGGCCGCAACACCCCGCCACACACGGCGTGTTGCGCGTGGTGGCTGAGCTGGCCGGAGAGCAGATCGTCAGCGCGCATTGCGACGTGGGGTATTTGCATTCCGGCTTCGAGAAGACGGGCGAGAACAAACGCTATGAGAAGTTCATCCCCTACACCGACCGGATGGACTATCTCTCCGGGATGAACAACAACCTGGCCTACGTCCTGACGGTGGAGAAGCTGTTGGGGGTGGAAATACCCCTGCGCGCGCAGTATGTGCGCGTCATCCTGGCCGAGCTGCAGCGCATCGCCAGCCATCTCTTCTGGCTGGCCACCCACGCCCACGACGTGAGCGGCACCATCCACAGCCTGCTGATGTATTGTCTGCGCGATCGCGAGCTGATCCTGGACATCTTCGAGATGTTCTGCGGCGGGCGGGTGACCGTCACCGGTATGAGCGTGGGCGGCCTGCGCCAGGACATCCCGCCTGCCTTCCCCGACGCGGTGAAGGTTTTCCTGCGCGTGTTCCGCGAACGCTTCAAGGAATACGATGCCATGCTGACGCGCAACCCCATCTGGCGGGCGCGCCTGCAGGGCATCGGTTACCTGCCGCCCGACGAAGCGATTGCGCTGGGCGTCACCGGGCCGATGCTGCGTGCGGCCGGCATCCCGTTCGACCTGCGCAAGGTGCAGCCCTACTCCAGCTACGACCACTTCGACTTCGAAGTGCCCACCGCCACCGAGTCGGACTGCTACGCGCGCTACCTGGTGCGCATGCGCGAGATGGAGCAGAGCGCACGCATCATCGAACAGGCGATCAACCGCCTGCCGGGCGGGCCCTTCCGCACCGCCGACCGCAAGGTGGCATTGCCGCCGCGCCCAGAGCTGGACACCTCGATGGAGGCGGTCATCCACCACTTCAAGCTGGTGACGGAAGGCTACAAGCCGCCGCCCGGCGACGTATACGGCATGGCCGAGAACCCCAAGGGCATCCTGGGCTTCTATCTGGTGAGCGACGGCTCGGCGGTGCCATATCGCCTCCACATCCGCGGGCCTTCGTTCGTCAACCTGCAGGCGCTCAACACCATGGCGCGCGGGCACCTTTTGTCGGACTTGATCACCCTCATCGGGTCAGTGGATATCGTCCTGGGAGAGGTGGACCGCTGATGACCGCACAAGACTGGCGACAAGAGCTCCAGGAGGTGCTCAAGAAGTACCCTGTCAAGCAGTCCGCCGTGCTGGAGGCGTTGCACATTCGGCAGCGCGACAAGAACTACCTGAGCGATGCCGACATCCGCGCGGTGGCGGAGGCGTTGGAGATGCCGGTGACCGAGGTCGAGGCGCTCGTCGGCTTCTACTCCCTCTTCCGCCGCCAGCCGAGCGGCAAGTACGTCATCCAGGTGTGCACCGACCTGCCGTGTGCGCTGCGCGGCGCCGAGGCATTCTACCGGCGATTGTGCGCCCGGCTGGGGCTGCCGCCCGAAGGCGGCACCACGCCGGACGGGCTGTTCACCGTCGAGCAGGTGGTCTGCCTGGCTGCTTGCGACCGGGCACCGGTGGCTCAGATCAACCTGCAGTATTACGAGAATCTGACCGACGAGGCGATGGACGCGATCATCGCCCGTCTGCGCGAACAGGCACAGGGATGAGATGGTAGGATAGGATGGTAGCATTGAAGGAACACGTTCTGTTGCGTCATCGCGATGTGCCCGACATCCGCTCGCTGGATGTCTATCTGGCCCATGGGGGTTATCAGGCGCTGGCCAAGGCGCTGCGCACGTTGCAACCCGGCCAGGTGACCGAGATGGTCAAGGCGTCTGGCCTGCGCGGGCGCGGCGGCGCCGGATTTCCCACCGGCGTCAAGTGGAGCTACATCCCCAAGGACGCGCCGACCACGTATGTCGTGGTGAACGCCGACGAAAGCGAACCGGGCACGTTCAAAGACCGTGAGATCATCGAGGGCAATCCGCACCAGCTGCTGGAAGGCACGGCGCTGTGTGCCTATGCCATCGGCGCGCGCGTGGCATATATCTACGGGCGCGGTGAGTTCCGCACCCTCTTCGCCGGCGTGCAACAGGCCATTGACGAAGCTTATCAGGCCGGCTGGCTGGGGAAGAACATCCAGGGCAGCGACTTTTCGCTGGACATCTACATCCACCTGGGCGCCGGCGCCTACATCTGCGGCGAGGAGACGGCGCTGCTGGAAAGCCTGGAGGGGAAGCTGGGCATGCCGCGCGCGCGGCCACCCTACCCGGCGCAGGTGGGCCTCTACGGCAAGCCGACGGTGGTCAACAACGTTGAGACGCTGGCCAACGTGCCACCGATCGTGCGCAACGGCCCCGAGTGGTATCGCCAGTTCGGCACCGAGCGCAGCCCGGGCGTCAAGATCTTCTGCCTGAGCGGCTGCATCACACGGCCGGGCAACTACGAGCTGCCGCTGGGCGTTCCTCTGCGCGTGCTGATCGAGGAGTGCGGCGGTGGGGCACCGGAAGGACGCGCGATCAAAGCGATCCTGCCTTCCGGCGCCTCGTCCCATCTGCTGCCCGGTTACGACCCGGAGCTGCATCTGGACTATGAGTCACTCCAGGCAGTCGGCGCGGGGCTCGGTTCCGCTTCTTTCATCGTCCTGGACGAGACGGTGGACATCGTCTGGGCGATAAGCAAGGTCACCCGTTTCTTCGAACACGAAAGCTGTGGCAAGTGCACCCCGTGCCGCGAGGGGACGTACTGGATGGTGGATGTCTACCGTCGCCTGCTTGACGGGCGTGCCTGGCCCGGCGACGTGGATTTGCTGCTCAGTATTGCGGATCAGATGGACGGCAAGTGTTTCTGCGCGCTGGGTGAGTTTGCGATCTGCCCGGTGCGCACGAGCGTCAAACACTTCCGCGCCGAGTACGAGGCGCGTCTGCCGGACAGGGGAATGTGAGATTTTGGGTTGGGTGATGGGTCTGTGGATCAAGGATTTTGGTTATGGATGTGACGTTGACGATTGATGGACGCAGTGTGACGGTGCCGGCGGGGACGTTGATCGTCGAAGCCGCGCGCCGGGTTGGGATCGAGATCCCGGTTTTCTGCTATCATTCCAAGATGGCGCCGGTGGGCATGTGCCGCATGTGCCTGGTGACGGTGGGGATGCCGGTGATTAACCCGGAGACCGGCCGGCCGGAGGTCACCGAGGCCGGTCAGCCGGTCATCCGCTGGCAGCCCAAGCCGGTGACGGCGTGTACAGAACCGGTGCGCGAGGGCATGGTGGTGGTCACCGACAGTGCCCAGGTGGCGGCGGACCGACGGGGCATTCTGGAGTTCCTGCTGACCAGCCACCCGCTTGACTGCCCCATCTGCGACAAAGGGGGCGAATGTCCGCTGCAGGACCTGACCTACCGGCACGGACCGGGCATCAGCCGCTTCGACTTCGCCAGCAAGCACCACGCCGCCAAAGCTTACCCGCTGGGCGACCTGATCGTGCTGGACCAGGAGCGCTGCATCCTGTGCGCGCGTTGCACGCGCTTCCAAAGCGAGCTGGCCGACGACCCGGTGCTGGCGATCGAAAATCGCGGCCGCGATGCGATGATCGTCAGCTATTCCACGCCCGGGTTCGACAGCCACTATTCAGGCAACACCACCGACATCTGTCCGGTGGGGGCGCTGACCACGCGCGACTTTCGCTTTCGGGCGCGGCCGTGGGAGTTAGAGCCGGTCGCCAGCGTGTGCAACCACTGTGGCGTCGGCTGCAACATTGTGTTGGACACGCGCCGTGGCCGCATCGCGCGCATCATGCCGCGCCAGAATGAGCAGGTCAACGAGGTGTGGATCTGCGACAAAGGGCGTTTTGCCCACCATTTCCACGCCAGCCCGCAGCGCCTGACGACGCCGTTGGTGCGTCAGGGCGACCGCCTGGTGGAGCGCAGCTGGGATGAGGCACTGCAATATGTCGCGACGCGGTTGCAACAGATCCGCGAACGTTATGGCGCGCCGGCGATCGGTGGCATCGCCGGCGCCCATCTGCCCAACGAGGATCTCTATCTCTTCCAGAAGCTGTTGCGCCAGGTGCTCGGCAGCCCCAATGTAGACTATCGGGTGGGATTCAGCGCTGCGTTTGAGGACGACACCGCCTTCGAGGTGGGCGTGGGTTGTGGCACCGATCTGGGCTGCGTCGGGCGTGACACCGCCATCCTGGTGCTCGGCAGCGACCTGGATGAGGAGGCGCCCATCCTGTACCTGCGCGTGGCCGGCGCTGCACGCCGCGGCGCGACGCTGATCAACGCCGGCGGACGCGCCACCAAGCTCGACCGGCAGGCTGCCCATGTGTTGCGCTACCGTTACGGCAGCGCCGTCCACCTGGTGCTGGGGCTGCTGCACGTCGTGTTGCACGAGACCACGGAGGAGGGGCGGGCGCTGACCGGCAACGAGGTCGTGCCGGGGCGTGTGGAAGGGCTCGAGGCGCTGCGCGCGCAGGTGGCCCAGTGGACGCCGGAGCGCGCCGCCGCGGTCAGCGGCGTGCCGGCCGAGGCCATCCGCGCGGCAGCGCACGCTTTCGCCACGGCCAGGAACGGCATCATCCTCTACGGCAACGAGGCAGGCAACCATCCCGCTTTGCGGCGTGCCATCGCCAACCTGGCGATCGTGACCGGCTTCGTCGGGCGACCCAACAACGGGGTCATCGCCGTGTTAGCCCATGCCAACAGCCGCGGCGCTGAGGATTTGGGGGTTGTGCCGCACCGGCTGCCGGGGTACGTGCCGGCGGCGCAACCGGGGCTCAGCGCGACGGAGATGATCCAGGGCGGTGTGCGCGCGCTGTTGGTCGCCGCCGCTGACCCGCTGGCCATCACGGCACGGCAGGCCGATCTGGAGTTCCTGGTGGTGCAGGAGCTCTTCCTGACGGCCACGGCGCGCCAGGCCGATGTGATACTGCCCGCCGCGGCGCCCGGCGAGCGCGCCGGCAGCTACACCAACCTGGAGCGGCGCATCCAGTACTTCCAGCCGGCGCTGCTGCCCCCCGGCGTGGCGCGGCCCGACTGGAGCATCCTGCGCCAGCTGGCCATATGGCTCGGCGCCGACTGGAACCATGCCACCCCGATGGCCATCCTGGAAGAGATGGCGCGCACCATCCCGCTCTATTCCGGCATGGACTGGGAGCGCCTGACGCAGCCGGTCGAAATTGCGCGCCCGATGCGGCATTATATCTACGCCGGGATGAGCTATCAGTCGGAAGGATACGCCACCTTCCAGTGGCCCACGCGGGCAGAAGACCCGGCGCACATCTTCCGGCTGGCGTGGTTGGAGCCGCCCGATCCACCCGTCGGGGAGATGTTGCTGGTGGCGCCGCGTGTGCTGTACGACGGCGGCACTCTGCTGGGCCAGGCGGACATCCTGGCGGCGCACATCGTGCGGCCGCACGTCGCGCTGGCGCCGCAGGACGCCGCGATCCGCGGACTGAACGACGGCGACCTGGTGACGGTGCAGGTGTGCGAACGTGCGATGCGCCTGCCATGTCGGGTGCAGAACACCTTGCCGCCGGGCGTGCTCGCCATCCCGCGCAACCTGGCGGGCAACGTCGCCGAGATGCTGCTGGGTGCGGAGCGCGCCTTCGGGCCGGCTGCGCTCAAGGTGGACGGGCGAGAGGAGTGACCGAGCGATGGACTGGATCGCCTGGGTGTTGATCCCGCTGGTCAAGGCACTGGTGCTGCTGGTGCTGCTGCTGACCGCCTTTGCCTACCTGAGTTATGTCGAGCGCAAGCTGGTGGCGCGCTTCCACGTGCGCTACGGACCCAACCGCGCCGGCCCGTTCGGGCTGCTGCAACCCCTGGCCGATGCGCTCAAGATGCTATTCAAAGAGGAGATCATCCCGCGCCACGTGGACAAGCTCTCCTACCTGGCGGCGCCGGCGATGGTGGTGGTGCCGGCCCTGCTGGTCTGGGCGGTGATCCCGATCAGCAACCTGTCGTTCCGCATCTTCGGCTATGAAATCACCTTCTACCTGACCGATCTCCACGTGGGACTGCTCTACGTGCTGGCGGTGGCGGAGCTGGGCACGTACGGCATCGTGGTGGGCGGCTGGAGCAGCAACAACAAGTATGCCCTGCTGGGCGCATTGCGCACCAGCAGCCAGATGCTCAGCTACACGCTGCCGATGGGCGTGGCGCTGCTGAGCATGGTGACGATCGCCGGTTCGTTCAGCCTGGTGGACATCGTCAACGCGCAGCGCGGGCTGTGGTTCATTGTATTGCAGCCGCTGGGCTTCCTGATCTACTTCATCGCCGGCCTGGCCGAGACGAACCGCTCGCCCTTCGACCTGCCGGAGACGGAGAACGAGCTGGTCGCCGGCTTCGTCACGGAATACGGCGGCATGAAGTTCGCCCTGTTCTACATGGGCGAGTATATTAACATGATCACCATCAGCGCGCTGGCGACCACTTTCTTCCTGGGCGGCTGGTGGGGCCCGTTTGTGGAGCAACTGCCCCTCTTGGGCCCCTTCTACTTCATCCTGAAGGTGGCGGTGATGATCTTCCTCATCATCTGGGTGCGCGCCAGCCTGCCACGGGTGCGCTATGACCAGCTGATGCGCTTCTGTTGGAAGTTCTTGTTGCCACTGGCGTTGGTCAACCTGATGGTGACGGCAACGGCGGTGGCGATCTGGGGATAGTGAGAGGAATATGGTGCGAGAAGTGTTGCTTGGTGCAGTTGAAATTGCCCGGGCGATGTGGGTCACGCTGATCCACCTCTTCCGTCGCCCGGTGACGAATCAGTATCCGGACGAGCCGGTGGCGGTCTATCCGCGCTTCCGCGGACGCCACGTGCTCAAGCGGTATGACAACGGCCTGGAACGCTGCATCGGCTGTTCGCTGTGTGCCGCTGCGTGCCCTACGGATTGCATCCTGGTGATCGCCGGTGAGAACACCCCGGAAGAGCGCTATTCGCCCGGCGAACGCTACGGCAAGGTCTACGAGATCAACCTGTTGCGGTGTATCTTCTGCGGTTATTGTGCCGAAGCTTGTCCCACCGAGGCGATCGTCCTGGAATATGACTTCGCATTGGGGGTGTACGACCGCTGGGATGCTATCATCACCCGCGAGCAGCTGCTGGAGCCACATCAGCCGCCGCATGTGGTGTTGCGCAGCGATGTCACCCTGGAGCCGGACTGGGGGATGTGGAGTGGCACCAGGCGTAAATAAGCGATCGTCGGTAGAGCGGAGGGGATCGCTCCCTTGATACCCGAATCGTTGCAGAGTTTGCTCTTTTGGGTCGTCGCGACGGTGGCCGTGCTGTCGGCCGGCGGGGTGGTGCTCAACCGCAACGCCATCTACAGCGCGCTGTCGCTGCTGGTCAACTTCACTATGCTCGCCGTGCTCTACCTGCTGCTCAACGCCCAGTTCATCGCTATGGTGCAGGTGATCGTGTATGCCGGCGCGGTGGTGGTGCTCTTCGTCTTCGTCGAGATGCTGCTGGGCGCCACGGGGCGCATCCAGGTGACCGGCTGGCTCACCCCGCGCCTGATCGTGGCGGCGGTGGCGGGCTTCCTGCTGCTGAGCACGGTGGGCAGCGTGGTCTATGAAAGCGCCATCGGCGGCATGCGCGGCAACGTCACTCCGGAAGTGCTCGCCCGCGCCGGCGTGGTGCAGGTGCTGGGCATCACGCTGTACACCGACTACCTGTTGGCGGTGCAGCTGGCGGGGGTGCTGATGCTGGTCGGGCTGGTGGGGGCGCTGCAGCTGGGACAGCAATGGCAGCGTGGACGACCGTCGTCGCTTCCGGGAAGCCCGGCGCGATCGCCATCCGCCGCGGCCGAGAGCACCGGGAGGGGCAACACACCTATGCGCGAGAACGGAGGCTGAGTGATGCCCGGAGTGCCAACCGCATGGTTCTTGTTGCTGGGCGCCATCCTCTTCACCATCGGCGCCGTCGGGGTGCTGGTGCGGCGCAATGTGCTGATCGTCCTGATGTGCGTCGAGCTGATGCTCAACGCGGTCAACTTGACCTTTGTGGCGCTGAGTCGCGAGTTGAGCTCGCTGACCGGCCAGATCTTTGTCTTCTTCGTCATCGTCGTCGCAGCGGTCGAGGTGGCGGTCGGATTGGCCATCCTGGTGGAGCTCAACCGGCTGCGCCAGACAGCCGACGTGGACGAAGTCTCGGAGCTGAAGGGATAGGCTGAGGTGCTGCACGCGATCTGGGTCGTCATCGCATTGCCTTTAGCTGGCGTGCTGCTGAACGGGCTGCTGGGCCGCCATCTGGGGCGCGCGTTCGTCAGCATCGTCGGCGTCGGTGTGGTGGGTGCCGCTTTCGCCCTCGGCGCCTGGTCTATGGCCGACCTGGCCGCGCTGCCGGAAGCGCAGCGCACGCTCACCCTCACGTTGTGGGACTGGATCACCATCGGCAACCTGCAGGTGCCGCTGGCGCTGCGCGCCGACGCCCTGTCGCTGTGGATGGTGCTGGTGGTGAGCGGCGTGGGCTTCCTGATCCACCTGTATTCGGTGGGCTATATGCAGCACGAGGACGCGCGCATGTTCGCACGCTTCTTCGCCTACCTCAACCTGTTCGTCGCCTCAATGCTGCTGCTGGTGCTGGCCGACAACTACCTGCTGCTCTATGTGGGTTGGGAGCTGGTGGGCGCATGCTCCTACCTGTTGATCGGCTTCTGGTTCCACAAGCGCGACGAGGAACAGGCACCGGTGGCACTTCTGGACGGCACGCAGGTGGCCCTGCCGCCCAACCTCAATCCGGCTGATGCGGGCAAAAAGGCGTTCATCGTCAACCGCATCGGCGACTTCGGTTTTGCCCTGGGGGTGTTCCTAATCTGGAGCACCTTCGGCACGCTCAACTTCAGCGCCGTCTTCGACGCCGCGCCCCAGGCGCCGGCAGCCGTGCTCACTGCCATCACGCTGTTGCTCTTCATGGGGGCGGTCGGCAAGAGCGCGCAGCTGCCGCTCTCCGTCTGGTTGCCGGACGCCATGGCCGGTCCGACGCCCGTCTCAGCGCTCATCCACGCCGCCACGATGGTGACGGCGGGCGTCTATATGGTCGCGCGCAGCCACGTGCTCTACGACCTGGCGCCTGGCAGCGCCCTGGTGGTGGCCCTCGTCGGCGGCATCACCGCGCTGTACGCTGCGGCGGTTGCGCTGGTGCAGGTGGATCTGAAGCGCATCCTGGCCTATTCCACCATCAGCCAGCTGGGGTACATGTTCGTAGCGGTGGGGGTGGGCGCCTATGCTGCCGGCCTGTTCCATCTGACCACGCACGCCTTCTTCAAGGCGCTGTTGTTCCTGGCGGCGGGCAGTGTGATGCACGCGCTGCACGAGGTGATCGACATCCGGCGCATGGGCGGTCTGCGGCGCAAGATGCCGCTCACCTGGCTGACCTTCCTGATCGGCGCGTTGGCACTGGCCGGTTTCCCACTGACTGCCGGCTTCTTCTCCAAGGACGAGATCCTGCTCAAGGCGTTTGTGTTTTCGCCTTGGCTGTGGGCACTTGGCCTGGCCACGGCGCTGCTGACCGCTTTTTACACCTTCCGCGCCCTGTTCGTGGCCTTCACAGGCCAGCCGCGCGACTGGCCGCTGTATGAGAAGGCACACGAGTCGCCGGCTATCATGACGCTGCCGCTGGCCGTGCTGGCCATCCTGGCCTTGCTGGGCGGCGTCCTGGGGCTGCCGGCGGTGTTGGGCGCTCCCAACCTGATCGCGGAGTGGCTGGCGCCGGTGTTCGGCGCGCACGGCGCCGCGGCAAAGCACGAGGTGAGCGTGGCGATGGAGTGGCTGCTGCTGGGCATCTCCGCCGCCGTCGCGCTGGCGGGCATCGCGCTGGCCTACTGGTTCTACGTGGTGCGCACCGACATCCCGGCGCGATTGGCGGTGGCACTGCGGCCGGCTTTCACCTTCCTGGCCAACAAGTGCTATCTGGACGACGGATACGACGCTGTGTGCGTGCAGGGGGGACGCCAGCTGGCGCAGTGGCTGGCGCAGGGTCTGGACAAGGCGGCCATTGACGGCATCATTGATGGCGGGGCACGTCTGCTGGCACGCGGCGGCGCCCGGCTGACCCAGTTCGAGGACGGACACATCCCCCACTACGCGCTGGGGATGTTCGTCGGCGCGCTCTTATTGGTGATCTATCTGGTGATACGCTGATGAGCAATGCGGTGGCATTCCCGCTTCTGTCGGTGTTGATCTTCCTGCCGGCCCTGTGGGCGGTGGTGGTGGCGCTGCTGCCGCGCGAGCGCAACGATCTCATCCGCGGCGTGGCGCTGCTGGGCACGTTATCGGTCTTTGGCCTTTCGCTGTGGCTGTGGTTCGCCTTCCGACCCGAGGCGCCCGGCTTCCAATTCGCGGAGCAGAGGCCCTGGGTGGCAGGCATGGGCATCGGCTACCATGTGGGCGTGGACGGCATCAGCCTGCCGCTGGTGGTGCTGACCACGCTGCTGACGCTGCTGGCCGTGCTCAGCTCGTGGAAAGCCATTCAGGAAGAGGTCAAGACCTATATGGTTTTGATGCTGCTCCTGGAAACAGCCATGTTGGGCGTCTTCCTGGCGCTCGACCTGTTCCTCTTCTACGTCTTTTGGGAGAGCAGCCTCATCCCTATGGCCCTGTTGATCGGGCGCTGGGGAGGCGAACGGCGCATTTACGCGGCGATCAAGTTCCTGCTCTTCACCCTGGCGGGCAGCGTGCTGATGCTGGTGGCGGCGATCGTGCTCTATTTGTGGGGCGGCAATACCAGCGACCTGCCGCAATTGCTGCACACTTTGCCGGGACGGCTTCCCTTCACCCTGCAGGCCTGGCTCTTCATCGCCTTTGCGCTGGCTTTTGCCGTCAAAGTGCCACTCTTCCCGCTGCACACCTGGTTGCCCGCGGCGCACGTCGAGGCGCCCACCGCCGGCTCGGTCATCCTGGCGGGGGTGCTGCTCAAGATGGGCGCTTACGGCTATATGCGCTTCTGCATCCCGCTCTTCCCGGAAGTGGTGCCCTATGCCGTGCCGTGGCTTTCCATCCTGGCGCTGATCGGCATCCTCTACGGCGCGTTGGTAGCCCTGGCGCAGGAGGACATCAAGAGCCTGGTGGCCTACTCCAGCGTGGCGCATATGGGCTTCATCATTCTGGGCATCTTTGCCTTAAATCCACCGGCCATGGCCGGCGCCGTGCTCCAGATGGTCAATCACGGGCTGAGCACCGGTGGGCTGTTCCTGCTGGTGGGAGTGTTGTATGAACGCCTGCACACACGGCGCATGAGCGACTTCGGCGGCTTGTGGGCGCGGGTGCCGCTCTTCGGTGCGTTTTTCATCATCACGGCGCTGTCGTCGGCCGGTCTGCCCGGCATGAACGGCTTCGTCGGCGAGTTCACCATCCTGCTCGGCACGTTTCGGGTGAACACCACCTACGCGGCGCTGGCCACCTTTGGCATCGTGCTGGCGGCGTGGTATCTGCTGACGGCGGTGCGGCGCACCCTCTTCGGTCCGCCGGCGCCGATCAATGGCCGCCTGACCGATATGAACGCGCGCGAGGTGCTGGTGATGCTGCCCATCGTGCTCTTGTTCTTCCTGATCGGGCTGTTCCCGAACCTGTTTTTCGAGAAGATCAACCCGGCGGTGGAGGTGCTCACGTTGCAGCCTTCTGTTCCATCGCTGCAGGTGCAGTTGGGGAAGTGAGCGACGCGAAAAATGCCCGGCCGACATCTGGACTGGTTGCGACAGGCGGAGGCCGATTTGCGCCATGCGCGCAACGCTCTGGCAAGTGGCGACTACGAATGGAGCTGTTTCGCCGCGCATCAGGCGGGCGAGAAGGCGCTCAAGGCGCTCTTCCGCCGGCTGGGCATGGACGCCTGGGGGCACACATTGACAGCGCTGATCGGCAATTTGCCGTCGCCAGCTCAGCCCGATGAAGCGCTGATCCAATGTGCCAAGGTGCTGGATAAGCATTACATCCTGACGCGCTGCCCAAATGGTTTTGAATCGGGTGCACCGACGGATTTTTATACGTCCCAAGAGGCGGAGCAGGCGATTGACTGTGCCCAGAGAATCGTCACCTTCTGTCGTGATCAAATCGGCCAACCGGGCTGAGATCGCCCAGGCGGTTGAGACGTATGTGGCTCAATTACGCCGCGAGCACCCAGAGATTCAACGCGTCATCTGGTTCGGTTCCTGGGTGACCGGCATCCCGACGCCAGGTAGTGATGTGGACCTTTGTCTGATCATCACGCATACAGACAAACCACGCTGGGAACGCAGCGTTGACTATCTGCCGGTAGGTTTTCCGGTGGGGGTGGACGTGTTCGTCTACACCCCAGAGGAGTTCGCGCGCCTGGCGCAGGAGTCGCCGGGGTGGTCGGCTGCAATCCAGGCTGGCATGGAGATGTGAGGAAGTATGACGGGCGCTGTACCCGACGCGATTCATCAGACCATATGAGGATGCTGTACACCGATGCAGCCACAACTTCCTGAAATCAATTTGTTGCCGCTCTACCCGCTGCTGGTGATCACCGGCTGGGCGGTGCTGGTGTTGTTGGTCGACCTCTTCGTCCAGGACAAGCGTGCGTTGGGCTACCTGGCGCTGGTCGGGGTGCTTGCGGCTGGCGCCACCACGCTGGCGTTGTGGCCGGGTGTGCCTGTTTCGTTTCAAAACATGGCGATCAGCGACGCCAGCGCACTCTTCTTCAACTTGGTGTTCCTCAGCGCAGGAGTATTGG
>Ga0308395_1001021_pt1 | contig 19496 bp, 19 predicted proteins | sample Hotspr20SampleP4_FD_202097 | JGI IMG/M metagenome (GOLD analysis project Ga0308395, IMG submission 202097) | Hot spring phototrophic mat microbial communities from Mushroom Spring, Yellowstone National Park, Wyoming, United States - 20050930_P4 ...
TAAAGATGGTTGGGATTTGTGGGTGCCATTGGAACCCAAAGGTAAAGAGATTTTAAAGAAGTTAGGTGTAGTGTATAAAACTTAATGAAAATTTAGGTTAATAGTGTTTATCCATCCTCTGTTTGTAATGATAATTCATCCAAGGAGTTTAATATATATGGTAAAGGATTTAGGAAACAATCCTATGTTATAAAACTTTATAAGGCAGGATATAGCGATATAGTTTCAACTTCATATGATGTAAAAACATCTACTTATATAAAATCTGTTTTTAATATTTACCTTGCTACTGGTGGAAAAAGAAATATATCTGTTGATTCACTCTACAAATCTGATACTGTTGAGATAGTTGATTGTTCTTTGCCACCTTATGTGTCCTGGATAGATCCGTCATATGGTTATAATGATAAGGACCATATTATAAATATTTTCGGGGGTAATTTTACATCTGGTTTAAGCATAAAAGTTATAAAAGATGGAGTTCAACTTGATGGAAGTAACTTCACTCTGTTCTCATCAACGGCGATAATTAGTTGTCATCTTCCGCTTAAAGGAAAAGAGGCGGGCATATGGACAATTAGGGTTATAAACCCTTCAGGCAAGTATGGGTATTTTCAGGATTTAATCTGTTAAAGTTTGAAGAAAATGTAAAGGTTATTTTACCGCTTATAGATAAAAATAACTCATCAGTAAAACTTAAGTATAAAATTGAAAATCCTCAGAGCGTAAGTATTAAAGTTTATGATAAAATGGGAAGGTTCATTAAAACTCTATACAAAGGATACTCAGATAAAGGTATAAATGAAATAAGCTGGGATGGAACTGATGAAAGTGCAAGAAAAGTAAAAAGTGGTGTTTATGTAGTTGAGATAAAAACAAACTCTTATACGGAATACAAGAGGATTGTTGTTGTTAGATGATTTTTTTGTTTATTCTTTTTATAGGTTTATGTGGTTTTGCTGAGGAAGCAGGTATTTCTTTGCTTTATTTTCAACCTTATGCTGATGTGTTTGGAACGGCCAACCTAACACTTGTATCAGGTCAGGAGAGAGTAAGAGGGGCTTTAAACTCTGCTTTTTTAGGTAATATCAGTAAAAGTGCGGTTTCGTTTTCTTTCTCACAAGATTATTACGAGAGAGGATACTATAGTTATCTTTCATTTTCCACAAAGATTAAGAATTTTGGTGTTAATTTTTCTTATAATGGATATAGATCCCAGAGTGAAGAGTTTTATATAAATGATGAATTAAAGACATCAATTGATTTTGAAAAAGATGATATTTTTCAAACATCTTTTGGAATGAATCTGAAGGATATGTACTTCGGTTTTAAATTAAAATTCCTAAGTTCCACACTTGTAGAGAAATATAAAGCAAACACATTTGCCTTTGATGGAGATCTTGTTTTTAACCTGATAGATAATTTTAAGTTCTATCTTGGGATTAAAAATTTTGGGGGGAGTTTGAAATATTTCAAACAGAAGGAAAAACTGCCGATTTTTTATAAAATGGAGTTATCAAAAGATTTTACTTCTAAAACTTTTTTTCTTAAAACTGGGATGGGTTTTAAAATATCTGATGATTATTCTGCATATATGGCAGGAGTATCATTTGGAGTTAAAGAATTTCCTGTTGAAATCTGCTCTGGATATTCATATGTGGATGAGTATAGGAGTTTTTTTACTTTAGGCACTTCAATATCTATCTAAGATTTTTATCTAAGTTATGCCATAGAATTTCCCAAGGTTTTTAACAGCAATATACAGAAAATTACTATCAGTTATTTTTTTGATTTTTCACTTTTGGAGAAAGATTATAAAAAAGATAGAATTCAGAAAAACAAAAATAAAGATGGAAATAAAAAATCGAATAAACTGCCAAGTATAATCATATTCTAAAATGATAAAATAAATTTATATGACCAAATATAGTGTAGTTTATGAATACAACGGGTCATTGTATTTAAACATCACAAATAGATGCCCAAACCTTTGTTCCTTTTGTATAAAAAACAAATGGAATATGATGTATCGTGGTTATAATTTAAAACTTGAAAAGGAACCTGATATTTATGAGGTTTTAGATAATGTTAAATCAATGTTTGATAAAAAGGATTTTAAGGAAATAGTTTTTTGCGGATATGGTGAGCCAACTATGAGATGGGATTTGATAAAAGAGTTTTCATCAATTGTTAGAAAAGGTGAGATTAAAAATGTAGATTCATGTAAAAGAATAAGAATAAATACAAATGGACTTGGAAATCTTATAAACAAAAGAGATATTACTGTTGAAATTAAAGGTTTAATAAATTCTCTTCATATTAGTCTAAATACTTCTGATCCTAATCAGTGGATTAAGATTATGAGACCTTTTAAAGGATATGAGAATGGATTTGAATCAGTGGTTGATTTTATAATTAAAGCAAAAGAAAGTGTTGATGAGGTGGTTGTTACCGCTGTTGAGTTAAAAGAAGTAGATATAAAAGCTGTAGAAGATTTTTCTTTAAAACTTGGAGTAAAATTTAGAAAAAGACCAATTCTTGATTATGAAGAAGTTTGAAAAAAAAGATATTCTTTTATTAGTAAGTTTAATTTTTTCTTTGATGATTTTAATACCAGTTAGTGTTTTAAAAGGTTTTATTTCCGAGTATTTTAGTTTTGTTGATAGATGGGCATCATCATCTACAAACTTTATAACAAAAAAAATTGCAAGCAAAGTAAAATCTGAATATAGTGTTTCAGAAGGGGATTTTTCGCTTGTTGAGTTTAAGTTTATAAAGTTTTCTATTACGATAAATTCAAAATCAGTTTTTATAACTGGTGATTTTAATAAATGGCAAAAAACTGAACTTTTAAAGAAGAACTCATTATGGGAAATTGAAATTCCTCTTGTTAAGGGGAGATATAAGTATCTCTTTATCGTTAATGATAAAGAAATTCTTGATCCTTTAAATCCAAATATTGATTATTATAATGGTAAAAAGGTTTCAGTTATTGAGGTAAAATGATTAGTTTTTTATTTACTTTATTTAATGTTTTTCTTTTTTCAAAGGATATATCTATTTTATGGTATGTATCGGATCAAAATTCTATTTATGAAATTGAAAAATTTAAGAAGGAAAATAATTTAAATTTTGATATAGATATTTTATCTTCTAGTGAATTAGATATTTCTACATCTTCTTTTGAAGTTTGTGCCCTTTTTGGAGAAAATATTCCACTTGCTGCTATTTTTTTCCCTTCAAAGATAAGTTTTTTAAAAAATAAATTAAATGATATGCCTGAAGTTTTTAATTTATTTTTTGATAAGTATTATGAAAGATTTAAATATAAAAAATGTATATTTGTTTATCCTGGAATTTTAAATAATGAAATTCTTAGTTCTTTGAAAAATAAAAATTATGCTTGGGTTGGGGTATTGAAAAATTTAAGTAATGTTGATGTTTATAATTTTGATAATACAAAGGTTGTTTCTTTTGAAAAAATACTTTCTACAAATACCATATATACTTCATCATCGTCTTTTTTTATTCTTGATAATGATATTTCAACACATACTGCTATAACTATTCTCAAATCTATTTTAACTGATAAAGGTATTAATTTTGTTAAAGTTAGTGAGAATTTTAATTTTAAAAATTCAACTATTTCTTTTTCTACATCGACATTTGAAATGGATACATCATTTAATTTTTCTTGCGATAAACAAAAAAATTATTTTATTTATTTATCAAAATTAGTTTCTGATTTTTTAAAAGTTGATAATATTGTAAATATTATAGAAGATTATTTAACACTTCTTGATTATTTTCCGATAGTGTGTAGTACTGATAATGTTGATGATATAAGAAATATAACAACTTATATTTATCAAATGTTAGGGCTTGAAGTTCCTGATTATGTTTACGATGATTTTCTTAACAAAAATATTATTTCTGGCTATACAAGAATTCTAAAAGATAACTCTATTTTTTATATTCCTGATATGGATGGTAAACCTTTTTTTTCTGTTAATTTATTGGATAATAATCTTTATTTTAATATTGAAAAGTCTACTTCCATTAAAGAGTTTTATATATACATTGATATTAATAAAATAAGTAGAGTTGGTGTTGAGAAATCTTTAACTGATGATTTTTCTTTTCATCCTGATTTTGCATGGGAGTATGCATTGGCTTTTAAAAATGGAAAACTTTCTCTTTATAAAATTATTGGAAGAGATTACAAGAAGATAAAAGATCTTAATATTTCAAAAAAAGAAAATTCATTTAGTTTTTCACTAAACACTTCTGATATGGCAGGTAATTTTCTAAACTGGAATTATATACTTACTTACTATACTGATGATGGTAAAAAAGATGGAATATATTTTATTGTTTCTGATAAATTTTTAAAACCAGTAAAGTAATGGTGTTAGATCAAAATTCGATGTTCATGAAGTAATATTCGTTAGTTCAAAAAGATGTTACCAAAATCTATCCATAAACTTTTATCAATTTTAATATTTTATTTTACTCTAATAAGTTTTTCTATAAATTTTTTCCTGCAGATGAAATAAAAACAAATTGAAATCCCCCTATTTAAAATCCCCCTACCTCCCCCGACGTAACGTCGGGGCAAGAAAATAAAGGGGGATTTAGTATTTTGAATAATTGAAATATTTTTAGGGACATAATTTTGATCCATCCAGTTATTTTCAGGGGCAAAAGGTGACCCAATCTAAAGTCCAATATGTTATGGACGCTTACATTTGTTTGCTTGTTTGATAAATTTTTGGTAAATTATACTTGATGAATGGTGAAATTGATTTTATAACTACACCAAAATCAATACTCAATGAAAATTATTGTGTTGCAATGGGAGTTAATTCTGAAACAATTTTTTTGTTCTGGAAGTTTTCAAATTATATAATTTCATCTTTTGAAAATTTGCTTCTTGATAAAAAAATAATTATAAAGGTTTTTGATTGTGATAAAAATACTGTGGCAGAAATGGAGGTGGATTATTCATTGGCAAAAATCTACATAAAAATTCCTCCTATAAATTTCCCAAGTCATATACGAATATATTTAAAAGATAAAGATGGTAATCTAAAAGAAATTGCTGTATCAAATGAAGTTATTCTTTCCTATGAAAGAGAGATTAGAAAGGAGTATAATTATCTTAAATGAAGATATATAGCATAATTTTGCTACATGCTCATCTACCATATATAAATCATCCTGAAGAAAATTATATAGAGGAAAATTGGTTTTTTGAAAGTGTGGTTGAATCATATGTTCCTTTTTTGATGATGATAGAGAGATTACTTAATGATGGAATAGAGCCAAGATTTTCTATTTCAATATCTCCAACACTTTGTTATATGATGGAAAATGAAAATTTGCAAAATAAATTAAAGCGATATATTGAACTTAGGTTAAAACTAATTGAATCAGAGATGTCTAAAGAAAAAAATGAAAAAATAATTGATAATCTTAAAATGTATCTTGATCTTTATAATTATGTATATGATTTTCTTGAAACATATAGTTTTGATTTAATAACGCCTTTTAAGTTTTATAAAAATCAAGGAATTCTTGAGATAATAACTACTCCTGCAACCTATCCAATTCTTCCATTATTTACAAACAAAAAAATAATTGATTCGCATATAAAAATAGCATCATTAGATTACAAAGAAAGATTTTTGCATCCACTTAAAGGTATTTTTCTAAGTGAGTGTGCATACGATAAAAGTGTGCTTGAATCTCTCAAAAAGAATTCAATAGAGTATTTTTTTGTTGATGATACTGCAATTGATAAGACAAAATATGATCCTTATTTTCTTTATAAGACGCCAAACGATATAAATATTTTTGTAAGAGATAGCATATCAAGTGAGAGTGTAATAGGTGAGTCTTCATATCCAGCAAATCCTATATATAGAGATTTTTATAAAGATATCGGCTATGAGAGAGAAATAGATTATTTAAAAGAATTTACGCTTTTTACTCAAAGAATTCCAACAGGAATAAAATATTGGAAAATTACTGATTTAAGTGGAATAAAAGAAAAAGAAATCTATGATTTTAATTTAGCTTTAAATCAAGTTGAAGTTGATGCTTCTAATTTTATAGAAAAAATTATTGAAAGGTTTAAAGGTTATGAAAAAAATTCTCTTGTTGTTTCTTGCTTTAATATGGAAATTTTTGGACATAGATGGTTTGAGGGAATTTATTTCCTTGAAAAATTATTTAGAAAGATAAGATCTGAAAGGCATCCAATTCAATTTTTAACTCCATCAGAGTATATTTCAATGAATAATTTTACAATAAAAACAATTGAGCCAGAAATTTCAAGTTGGAGTGATAATGGTTATTTTGATAAGTGGTTAAATGAAAGAAATGATTTTATATATCCTTATATTTATGAGATAACGCAAAAATATTTAAGAATTGTAAATAAATATGTTAACACAAATGTTTCATTTCCTATGGATCTTGCTTTAAGACAACTTGCAAGAGAAATCCTTTTGATGCATTCAAGCGATTGGTCTGTTATGATAAATTATGATACACATAAAGAATATGCTATTTCAAGATTAAAAAAACATTATTTAAATTCTATTAAGATCTTTGAGCAAATATCATCAGGTAATATAGATTTATCATTTATAAAAAAACTTGAAAATGAGAATAATATTTTTAATTCCCTTAATTGGCGTGTTTTTTCATCTGTGTCATCATTTTAATTTTAAAAAATGATATCATATATTTGAAGAAGATATATGAAGATACTTAAAATAAAAGAAGGTGTTTATTTACTCGATAAGTTTTGTCTAATAAAAAATGGTAATAAACTTGATATAGGTGGGGAAACACTTGAATTTATATTTATTTCGTGAGTTCATTGCAAAAGATATTTATGAAAAAGATTATATAAAAGGATGGCATATGAAAATAAAGAAATCTTTTTTTTATATTTTTCTTATTTTTAGTGTGGGCTGTTCTTATTTTTCTTCGAAAAAAGAAACAAGCAGTTCTTCTATTAAAATAAATGCAGTAATAAAAAATATAGATCTAACATCCATTGATAAAATTAGAAATGATACCGTCTCAGAATTAAGAAACATTATTTTTTTATATCTAAGTTATCCTTTGAAAGATAAGAATGCTTCTTATTATGTTCCAGTTTCTATCTTAAAAGAAAAAATAAAGGAAAAAAATATTTCATATAGTTTTGAAGTTGATATCAATGAAGCAATGAATGCTTTTAAAAATAAGGGTATTTTAAGGGATAATAGAAAAAAAGTTTGTTTTGTAAGTGATGATTATGATTTTGAAAAAAAAGATTTTCTATTTACAGAAAACTATGTTGTGTATTTTCTAAATAATAATTCATCTAATAAAAATTTATGTAATTATATCTTTGATCTACAACCTTTAATATCAACAATAACAACTGCTGCTGGAAATATATATATTTCAAGTTTTAGTTTTGTTATTAATAATTTTCCAATTACAATAGCTGGTGTTTCAAATATATCAAAAACAGATAGCGTTTATAAAATGATTTCTGATATTGAAACTAAACTTAAATCATTTTTACCAGAAAGCAAAGATGATAATTATGTAAGTTTTAGATTTTATAATTATTTAGAACTTGAAAGATTTAAGAAAATTTATTTATATCTAAGTGATAAAGATTTTTATACATCTTTAATAAATGATGATTTTATTGAAATCAAGATAAAAATAAAGGAAAAAGATATTGAAGAAGAAGTTAGCAAACTTATAAAATTAATTCCTGAGTTAAGTATAGATTCAATTGATTCTCAAAAAAATATTGTTATTTTAAGATTTGTTAAATGGGATCTAAATATATTTTGATGAAATTTAAAAGGTATTTATCTTTTTTAGCGTTTCTTTTTCTTTTTTATTCCTGCAATTATTCAGTAAAAAATGGTAATGTATACCTATTTCCAAGAGATACAATTGCAATTCTTCCGTTTGATAATCTTTCAAATGATATTACAGCAGAAGCGATGCTTAGAGAGATGTTGTATAAAGGGCTTAAAGCAAAAGGCTGGGATGTTCTTGATAGTTCTTATGTTGATGAGAAACTTAAAAGTATTGGGATAACTGATGGTGGGCAATTAAATAGCGTGAGTGTAAAAAAACTTGAAGAACTTTTAGGTGTTAAGTATCTTTGTTATGGGACTATAAATGATTTTAAACTCCAAAATATTGGTTATGTTATAAACAAGGTTGTTGAACTGAATATAAAAATTGTTGATACTGATAATGAAAAAATTATATTTGATGAAAAAGGTATAGGAAGGGATTTTAAAGTTTTTCTAAAATCAGATGAGGCAAAGAAAGCGTTTATAGAATATAATGCTTTAAAACTTGTAGAAAATGTTATAAAAAGACCTCTTTATAACGAAGCAAAAAAAGCAGTTGATGCAATTCTTTTTAAAATTCCTTAAAAAATGTTAAAATTTTTGGTAGGAGGGAGTATGAAAAAATACATATCTTTTTTTATGGTGTTTATAATTGCATCTTGTGCGCCATCAAAATCAATTAAAATGGATAATACAACAACCGTTAAAAAAACAGAGAAAGTTGAAGCAAAGTATACTGGTCCTAAAAGAAGAATTGGTGTTGTGGAGTTTGAAAATAAAACAGCATATGGGCAAAACCGACTTGGTCAAGCTGCAAGCGATATTTTAATAACTGAACTTGTAAAATCAGGAAAATTTATAGTTGTTGAAAGGGATAAGATAAATAAGATTATGGAGGAACAAAAATTTCAACAAAGTGGAATTGTTGATACACAGACAGCAGTAAAACTTGGACAGATACTTGGACTTGAAGCAATAGTTGTTGGGGCGGTTACAGAGTTTGGTGTTAAAAAAGAGGGTTCTGATTATCTTCTTGCTCAATCAAAACAACAGGTTGCTGAGGTGAGTGTTGATATAAGAGTTATAGATGTTCAAACAGGACAAATTATTCTTGCTGATTCTGGAAAAGGAATAACAAAATCAAAAAAAGCAAGTTTTCTTGGAATGGGAACAAAAGGTGGGTATGATGAAACACTTGAAGGAGAAGCGCTTAGGGCTGCAATAGTTAAATTTGTAAATAATATATCAAATCAATTAAATAAAAAACCTTGGTCAGCAACAATTGCTGATGCTTATAATGATGAGATATATATAAATGCTGGCTCAAATTCAAATATAAATATAGGATTAAAACTTTCCTGCTATAAACAGGGAAAAGAAATAAGAGATCCCAAAAGTAATCTCGTTATAGGATATAGGGAAGAGTATCTTGGTGATTTTGAGGTATTTAGATACTGCGGTGATAGTGGTGATTGTTCAATTGCAAAAGCAATTAAAATGGAGCAAACACCAAAAGCAGGTGATATTTGCAGATTGAAACAATGATAATAAGTAATAATTAGGCAAGTGAGAAGTAATGTGAGAGCTGAGAAGTAAGAAAAGTTAGAGGCGTTTTTAAAATAACTAAATAGAGGATTTTAATGCTTGCAAAACTTACAACTCTTGGGTTTAAAGGAATTGAGGGGTTTGGAGTAAATGTTGAGGTTGATGTTTCAGGTGGGCTTCCATCCTTTAATATAGTTGGACTTCCAGATACAAATATAAAAGAGTCCAGAGACAGGGTTATAAGTGCAATTAAAAACTCTGGTTTTAATCTTCCACCTAAAAAAATAGTTGTAAATCTTGCACCAGCTGAGATAAAAAAAACAGGAACGCATTATGACCTTCCAATTGCACTTTCAATTTTAATTGCTCTTAGCAATAAAAATGTTTTTGAAATAAACCTTTCTGATTTTTCTTTTATTGGGGAACTTGCTCTTGATGGATCACTTAGGCCTGTTGTTGGAATACTCCCAATGCTTATATCTGCAAAAGAAAAAAATATTTGTAAAAGTGTCATAATTCCCGAAGGTAACGAAAAGGAAGCATTTTTAAGTGGAATTGATTTCTATGTTGCTAATAGTTTAAGAAGTGTTTTTGAGTTTATAAATGGAAGAATGGAACTTAAAAATAGAAGTTCCTTTAATTTTGAGAAATCAGATAAGCAAAATAAACTTGATATAGATCTAAGTGATATAAAAGGGCAGAGATACGCAAAAAGAGCAATTGAGATTGCTGCAAGTGGTTTTCATAATATAATAATGGTTGGACCACCTGGAAGCGGAAAAAGTATGCTTGCAAAAAGAATTATTACAATAATGCCTCCAATGAGTGAATCTGAGGTACTTGAAACAACAAAGATATATTCAGTAAGTGGCTTAAATAAAGGGGAATTAATTACATCAAGACCTTTTAGAGAACCACATCACACAATATCTGATACAGCCTTAATAGGTGGTGGTTCAAATCCAAAACCGGGTGAGATATCTCTTGCTCATAATGGAGTTTTGTTTCTTGATGAATTTCCTGAGTTTTCAAGGGCATCGCTTGAAGCAATGAGAGAGCCACTTGAAACAAAAAGTATAACAATTTCGAGGGTTAAAGATACTATTTCCTATCCTGCAAATTTTCTTCTTGTTGCAAGTGCAAATCCTTGCCCGTGTGGATATTTTGGACATCCGACTAAACAATGTAGTTGCACACCTATACAGATAAAAAAGTACCGTTCAAAATTATCTGGGCCAATTATAGATAGAATAGATATACACATAGAGATGCTTCCGGTAAAATTTGATGAGTGGGCAAATAAAAATACAAAAGAAGAAACATCAGCAGAGGTTTATGAGAGGGTTAAGAGAGCAATTGAGGTGCAGAAAAAAAGATTTGGGACCCTTAGATTTAACTCATCAATGACACCTAAAGAGATTAAGAAATACTGTAAAATAGATGATTCGGTTGTTCCTATTCTTGAAAATATTATGGATAAAATGGGCTATTCTGCAAGAAGTGTTGACAAGATAATGAAGATAGCAAGAACAATAAGTGATCTTGATGGTTCAGATGAAGTAAAAAAAGAGCATATAATTGAGGCAATTCATTATAGAGTTCTTGATAAAACAATTAGTTTTGATGGAGGTGGTTTTTATGAATAAAATTGTTTTAATTCTTTTTGCTTTCTTTGGGTATTTATATGCTGATGAAAATCTTGAAAAATACACTGTTAAGGAAGGTGATTATCTTTGTAAAATAGCAAGAAAATATTATTCTGATTGTGATAAATGGAAACTTCTATATGAAGCAAATAAAGACAAGATAAAAAATCCTAATCTTATCCTTCCTGGATGGATTCTTGATATACCGCTTATATCAACAAAAATCTATCAGTCAAGTATTGATGAAAAAATTTTTCAAGTAAAGATTAAAGAAATTAAATCCCAAGAAAAACAAATAAAAACTGATAACTCAATTTCAACTAATAATTTTAATGTAAGTGTTTCTACAAAGGATACCTCAATAAAATCATCTTCTATAAGTATAAGTTCTTTTTCAAATTTAACATTCTCTTCATCTTTATCTACTTCTTCTATCTCAAGTGGTATTTTAGTTAATCTTAAAGATAACGATAAAAAGAATGAAAATTTCAAGCCTTATAAGATAAATAAGAAAAATCTAAGTAAATCACTTCCAGTTGAACAAGTAGCATTTAATATCTCATCTGATAGATTTGAGGTAAAGAAGGATTTTTTTTGTGGTAAAGTTGTTGGTGCGGAAAAGGAAAGTGAATTTTATATAAGAAATGATGTTATTGATATTAAAAGTGATTTTAAGTTAGGTAATGATATAAAAGAACTTTTTATTTATTCCATTGTTTCTAATAAAGATGATAAGATAATTGCTGATAAGATTGCAAAATGTGATATTGTTTTAAAAAATAATTTGGATATAAAATGCATAATTGATTGGTTTTTATTTCCTGTTAAAAAAGGTATGAAAGTGAGTATTTATGGAAGTAAATGATATTCTTACACTTCTTAAACTAAATTATGCAGCATCATATTCAAATACAAATTGGATAATTTCACTTCTCGAAAAACTTGAAAAACCATCTTATATATTTAAAGAAAACTGCATAAAAGAAATAGTAGAAGATGAACTTTTTGCTGATAAGTTAAAAAAATTTCTTTCAATTGCCATAAGTTTTGATGCAGAAAAAGAATACACTGAGTGTTTGAGTATGGGAGTAAAAATTTATACATATTTTGATGAAAAATATCCTGAAAAGTTAAAAACTATTTCAAATCCACCGCTTCTTTTATATGTATTTGGTGATATTCCAGATAATCTTTCTATTTCTATAGTTGGAACCAGAAGACCAACAGATTATGGGATAAAATATGCATCAGAGTTTTCATATACACTTTCAAAGATGGGTATATGTATTGTGAGTGGTCTTGCAAGAGGAATAGATACCTACGTTCATAGAAATGTTATTAAGGCAGGTGGAAAAACTGTTGCTGTTATTGGTAGTGGACTTAAAAAAATTTATCCACCTGAGAATAAAGCCCTTGTCAAAAAAATCGTAGAGAAAAATGGTTGCATTATTTCTGAGTACTCACTTAATGAAAGTCCCCTTAAGCAAAATTTTCCTAAAAGAAATAGAATAATAGCAGGTCTTTCTTTTTTAACACTTGTTATTGAAGGCGATTATAGTTCTGGTGCTCTTATTACAGCAAGATATGCTATTGAGGAAGGAAGAGAAGTTGGTGCTTTACCAGGAAGAGTAGATTCTTCCCTTTCAAATGGCCCTAATAAACTCATAAAAGAAGGCGCACATTTAATAAGAAATGTTAAAGATATTGTTGATTTAATTCCACCATCAGAACTTTTTGGAATTGATATATCAAAGGTTTTTGATAAAAGCTCAGGAGATTTCAATATAACTGAAAAATCAAAACAGATTTTTAATTTTATAAAAGAAAGAAAAGAAGTTAGTATTGATGAGATACTTGAAAATTTCGATATGAAGATTGATGAGGTTTTTGTCTATCTTTTTGAACTTGAATCAAATCAGTTGATAACACTTTTTGGAGGAAAATACAGAGTAAATGATGAGGTGATCTTATGAGCAAAATAATAGATATTATTTTTAAACCAAATCTTTATAAATATAAAAAACCTTTTCACATAACTGGAAGTATTTCCTATGAGGCAAAAAATCTTGAAGTAATTATTAAAACTGAAAGGGGGATAGAGGGCTATGGTGAGGTTTCTCCCTCTTGGAGAGTAAATGGGGAAAGCATTGATATTATTATATCTCTTGAAAAAAAAGTAAAAGAGGTTTTAGTAGGTGAAGATGTTAGAAACTGGAGAAAAATTCTTGAAATAATAGATACATTTAAATCAACACCAGGACTTAGAACCGCTCTTGGATTTGCAGTCATTGATGCATTTTGTGTTGAGTGTGGAATTGGTGTGTGGGAGTTTTTTGGAGGATATACGGATAATATAGAGACCGATAAAACTGTTTCAATAGGTGAAGTGGATGAGATGGTAGAGGATGCGATAAGAATAAATAAAGAAGGTTTTGGAAAGATAAAAATAAAAGTGGGGGAAAATCTTTTAAAAGATATTGAGGCGGTTTATAAAATATCAAAAAAAACAAAAGCAGAATATATAGCTGATGCAAATATGGGTTATTCACCGAAAGAAGCAGTTTATTTTGCAAAAAAACTATATTCGCTTGGCGTAGATATCTCTCTTTTTGAACAACCAGTTAATTTTCTTGATATAGAAGGTTTGAAATATGTTAGATATAATTCCCCATATCCTGTTTGTGCGGATGAGAGTTTAAAAACAAGATACGATGCTAAAAAACTTGCGAAGGAAGAAGCAGTTGATTTTTTTAATATAAAACTTGGGAAAAGTGGTATTTCTGATGCCCTTTCAATAGTTGAGATAGCAAAATCATTTAATATAGGACTTATGATAGGTTGTTTTAGTGAATCAAGTATAGGTGTTAATCAAAGTATTCATTTCGCTTGTGGTATTGGTGGATTTAAATATGTTGATCTTGATTCACACTTAATGCTCGATGAAAAAGAATACCGTGGAAAGTTTATTCAAAAAAAGAATAAGATTTTTGTAAGAAAATAATATATGTCAATTACAATTTGATACGATAATTTCATTCTAACTATTTTGTTTATTACAAGATTTCCGTGCTTATATATTATTTTATAGGAGTAAAGCAAAAATAAAAATAGTTATAAGAAACTAAAGGAAAAATTTAACAAACGCAAGCTCCTTTAAGTTAGATTATTTTTGACAAGATGATATATATGATTTTTTAGTTGTTTTAGGGCAACAGCATAATTATATAAAATATATTTGTAAATTTTAGGAGGTTTTATGAAATTTGAGTTTAAAAAGATTATTGATTATAAAAAGCCAAATGTTAAATATAGATTGATTACAAAGGATTATGTTAAGGTTTTTAAATGCGGCAATCAGAAATTTTTAAAAGTTGATCCGAAAGGGCTTAGTCTTCTTGCAAAAGAAGCATTTAGAGATATTGAGTTTTTATATAGAACAGAACATCTTAAACAAACTGCATCTATTTTAGAGGATCCACAAGCCAGTGATAACGATAAATATATAGCATATCTTTTTTTAGAAGATGCAATAATTTCAAAGAATTTTGAACTTCCATTATGTCAAGATACTGGAACTGCAACTGTTATTGCTAAAAAAGGTGAGTTTGTTATAACTGGTGCAGATGATGAAAAATATATCTCAAAAGGTATATTTGAGACATTTCAAAAAGAAAATTTAAGATACTCTCAAACTATACCACTTGATATGTATAGGGAAAAAAACAGTGGAACTAATCTTCCAGCTCAAATTGATATATACTCAAAAAAAGGAAACGATTATGAGTTTCTTTTTATAGCAAAAGGTGGTGGTTCAGCAAATAAAATGTTTTTATTTCAGGAAACTCCTGCAATACTTACACCAGAAAAATTAAAACCATTTCTTGTTGAAAAGATGAAATCAATTGGTACCGCAGCATGTCCTCCTTATCATCTTGTTTTTGTTATAGGTGGAACAAGCGGTGAGTATCTTTTAAAGACAGTTAAACTTGCATCAACTGGATATCTTGATAAAATTCCGACAACTCCTAATGAAAAATCTTATGGATTTAGAGATCTTGAGATGGAAGAATTTCTCCTAAAAGAGGCATATAAAATTGGTTATGGTGCTCAGTTTGGTGGAAAGTATTTTGCTCTTGATGTAAGAGTTATAAGACTGCCAAGACATGGTGCAAGCTGTCCAATTGGAATTGGACTTAGTTGTATGGCTCATAGACAAGCCCTTGGTCTTATAAATGAGAAAGGTATATGGCTTGAGAGGCTTGAGGAAAATCCAGAAAAGTTTATGGAAGAGGAGTGGAGGAAAAAATATGGTTCTAAAAATGGTGTTGTTATAGATTTAAATAGGCCAATGGCTGAGATACTTAAAGAAATTTCAAAATATCCTATTGGAACACGACTTCTTTTAAATGGGAAAATAGTTGTTGCAAGAGATCTTGCTCATAAAAAATTTAAGGAGATGATTGATAATGGAAAACCTCTTCCAGATTACTTATTAAATTATCCTATCTATTATGCTGGTCCAAGCAAGAAACCAAAAAATAAACCATCTGGTTCAATGGGACCTACAACAGCGGGTAGAATGGATAGTTATGTAGATATTCTTCAATCAAAAGGTGCATCAATGATAATGATTGCTAAGGGAAATAGAAGTGCGGTTGTAAAAGAAAGTTGTAGAAAATATGGTGGCTTTTATCTTGGCTCTCCAGGGGGACCTGCGGCTTATCTTAGCGATAGATGTATTAAAAAAGTTGATGTTATTGATTTTCCTGAACTTGGTATGGAGGCAGTCTGGATGATAGAGGTTGAGAACTTCCCTGTATTTATCTTAACAGATGATAAAGGAAATGATTTTTTTGAAAAAATAAAGTGAAAGGCGATAATCGCGAGAGATGTTGGATTATGAATTATAAGATTATGGATGATGAATTATGGATTGTGGATTATGTGGTGGGCGATTTTCTAATCGTCTTGTGGCGATACCCGGATTAACATTTGGAGAGATAAAATTTTTTCTTTTTTGCTCAAATAAGCTTTTTAAACAGTCTCTACTTATGTAAATTATTTTAAAACGACCAATTATTCTTATTTTATCTATAACTAAAGACCTAATAAAAATTTTCCCAAAAGACTCTTTTAATCTAATCTATAATATCCTTGTATGATATTTCATACAAGGAGGAAAAAATGAGAAAAATAAATAGTAATATGACAATTATAGTTATGCTTATTGCTTTGTTTTTAAACTTTGCAAATGGACAAAATGTCAACTTTAATTTTGATAATTTAAATAATAAATCATTTCGTTTAAAATCATTTGGTGAATTTTTATAATTTAAAAAAGATCAAAATTTTCCGAAACCTAAAGCTAAGATTGATAATGTTATTTCTGAGAAAGTGAAAAACGATAAATTAGATGAATATATAACTTCAGCAATAAAATATTCCGAATTAAACAATTCTAAATTTATAACAAAAAATCTTAAAAAACTTCTACATTGTGGTAATAAGCAAGAAAAAGAAGTTTTTTTTAACACAAATAGAGAAACTTATTATTTTCCAAAAAGAATTATTTCAATGCAAGATGAACTTCAATCTTGTTGTGAAAGTAATCCTAAAAAATCGTATGCTTCTGTTGTTTGCGTAGAAGGGCATAACGAAGAAGTATGTTCAGAAAAGGAGGTTTGTGCCACTGAACCTACATGTGGTAGAGTTTGTAATTTGGCAAGTGTATGTGTTTGTTCTGGTGTTGGAATAGTTAATGTTTGTGCAGGAGTTGGATGTGAAATTGTAACTTATGAAGTTTGTAATTGGGTATGTGAGATGAAGAAAACTTGCAAAACAATAAAAGATTGTCGGGAAATATTTGTTTGTGATAGATATTCATTAGTAGGTGAATCAAATAACGGCGATCAAGTAGATGAAAATGGTAATGTAACTGCTTACAGATAGAAGATAACATAATTAAAGGAGTAAAGGATGAAAAATGAAATTTACAAAATCTTGAAAAGATTGTTAAAATCATATATAGCTGTCTTTGTAACCATAAGTTTATTAAAAATAGTTGATAAAAATTTTAATATTAATTTTGTTTATGATGGCATTATTGGTTTTGGTATTTTGATTTTTTTAACAATAATTTATGTTTTTGTAAAGAATTATTTAAGAAATAAAAAATAGATAAAAGCAAATTTGATTTATATTTTTAAAATATGAATTGAGAAAAGTTGAGTATATAAAAAATATTATAAAATAATCAGTTAAAAGGAAAAGAAATTTTGGAGTTGATATGATGAAAAAAATAAAAAAAATACTATTAATAGTTATAGCAGTATCTATTCTTCTACCATCTTTTATATATGTTCTTGACAAGGTTTTATTGCTTGTTGGGAGAAGAACAAAATACACTATGCTAAGTGGTGTTTATTATAATCTTATATATGTTTTTACTCCCTGCAGTAATAAGGTTAAAAAATTCAGCGATAAATATATAAAGTTTGAATATACTTCTGTTAGAGGTAGGAAATTTTATACTTCTTATAACTCAGAAAAATCGATTATTGATCATAGTTTGGGTACTATAAGGATAAGTATAATTAAAAAAGAATATGTTATAAATGAAATTCAAGAACTTTTTTCAAGGAAGATAATATCTGATGATGGTAATTATTGTATATTTAATTGTGGAACAATTCCTCTGAATATATTAAAAAAATTAAAAAATAAAGAGTTTGATTATGAAACATTGAAATGTCTTTTAAGACCTCCATCTGGAAATGCTTTAGTTCCTTTTGATGTTCCACGTTTTCCGGATCGGGATTATTTTATGGATGAAATAACACTTAAAAAAGGATTGAAACTAATTAGACTTGTTAATAAGAATGTAGATAATCTTATTTACTTGTATGGAATAACAAAGAGAGGAAATATAATCTCGATTGCGTTGAAGAATTCAGATTATGAAGATTATGTGTTTTTTTATAATTTTTTTAAACAAATTTATATAATATATCTTAAAGATTATCTAGTTGGAGCTGCGACGTCACTTGCACCATATTGGACTCCTTTACCACCACCAACCTTTTCAAGCATAATTAAGGAAAAACAAAGTACTTGTGCATTCAAAAGAATAATTGATACAATTGAAATAAGCGATGAGATTTAATTTAAAATTTATTTAAAACCAAAGATCTAATAAAAATTTTCTAAAAGGAGATTTAAAGTTTAACAAACCATCAATCGATAGTAATAAATTTTATATACTTACCCATAAGTAAACTGGAGATAGTGCAGTAGAGATTTTAAAAAGATTATTATCTCCAAAGTATAAAGAAGTTGTTACTATCAAAGATATTTCATTTTCTATAAAATGAAGGAGAGTTTGTTGGGGTTTATACTCCCTATAAACCCTAAATCTGCAATTTTTTAGGGAATAAGTCATTCATTTTTACATACAAATAAATCAAAATCCCCCTATAACTCCCCCCGACGTTACGTCGGGGGAATAAATTCAAGGTGGATTTTAAATTTTGATTTTTTAATATAAATTAGATGTCTTTCTACTTATTCCCTAATAGGGTATAACTATTGAAATAAATTTTATTTATTTTTTAAATTACTTTTTTCAAAATTTTAGAATTATACTCAAAAAATTAGCTGATAATTGATAAAAATTTCTCAAATAGATCTTTTCTATTATCAAAAACAGAAAATGGCTCTCCATTGTCAAGTTTTTCCATAATATCTATGTAGAAAGGTATTTTTACAATCTTAATATCTTTGAAGTTAGAATAAATATCATCTTTTGAATAAAAAAGCTTTGACGATTTTCCACAATGAGGACAAATAAACTCCGACATATTCTCAACAATTGAATAAATTTTTATATTAAGTTTATTTAGAAAATCTATTGCTTTTGATACATCAAGCATTGAAACCTTCTGTCCAGTAGTCACAACAACAGCACCGTTTATATCTTTTATATATTGGCATATAGAAAGTGTTTCATCACCAGTACCGGGGGGAAGATCTATTATTAGATAATCAAGTTCTCCCCATTCAAAATCAGATAAAAACTGCTTTATCACACTTATTTTTATTGGTCCTCTCCAAATAAGTGCTTTATCTGTTTCAGGAAGTATGCTTCCCATTGAAACAATTTTTATACCTTCTTTTATTATTGGTTCAACAGTATTTTCATCTTTTGGCTTATGACCAATTCCTTCAACACCCATCATCTTTGCAATTGATGGTCCATGTATATCTGAATCAAGTATTCCAACCTTAAAACCTTTTTTAGAAATAGCAACAGAAAGTAAAACTGAAACACTGCTTTTTCCAACTCCTCCTTTATTGCTCATAACAATAATTTTATTCTTTATCTTTGACATCCTTTCCTTTATTATACTCTCACTATGATCTATAT
>Ga0308395_1001029_pt1 | contig 19422 bp, 12 predicted proteins | sample Hotspr20SampleP4_FD_202097 | JGI IMG/M metagenome (GOLD analysis project Ga0308395, IMG submission 202097) | Hot spring phototrophic mat microbial communities from Mushroom Spring, Yellowstone National Park, Wyoming, United States - 20050930_P4 ...
TAAGTTTTTCGGCATTTATCTTAAATGTTCTTTGCTTTATCGTTTGACGACAAGAAGAAAATAATAAATCTCCAAAGCCAGCCACTCCTCCTCCAATAATGATATTAGAAATATCAAGCAAATTAACTATACTTGCCAGAGCGCATCCTAACAAAAATCCGGTTTCTTTAATTACTTCAATTGCAAAAACATCTCCATTTTGCGCGGCTTCGTAAATATCTTTAGGCGTAAAATTATATTCATTTTCGTTGAGAATAAATTTTTTTAACGATGTTTCCGCTCCGTCTAAAATCTTTTTAACGGTTCTAGAGCAAAGATAATTGTTTCCTATGTAAGCTTCTATACAGCCGATCGAACCGCATGCGCATTTTTCGCCTTTATAGTCTATGCTAACGTGCCCAATCTCTCCAGCGGCTCCGTTTTCTCCGCGCAATAATTTTTTATTCATTATTATTCCGCCGCCAACTCCTGTTCCAAGAGTAACCATAATAAAAGAATCAAATTTTTTTCCCGCTCCGAAAATCATTTCGCCTATAGCGGCGGCGTTCGCGTCGTTTTCGACTGCGGTTGGCAGATCGAATTCTTTTTGTATAATAGAACCTAAAGGCTCGCTTATCCATCCTGGCAAATTAGGCGGATACTCAATTGTTCCCTTTTTTAAGATCACCAATCCTGGAGCTCCTATTCCTATGCTCGAAATTTTTTTTTCTTCTTTAATTAGCTCTTTAATCCCTTTTTTAATTTGTTTTATAACCGTTTTTGGACCAAGCTCCGCCAATGTATCAAGAACGATTTTCTTTTTTATCTTGCCTCTGCTATCGACAAGTCCAAATTTAATATTGGTTCCTCCTAAGTCTACGCCGATGACGTAATCTTCTTTCATTTTGCCTCTCATTTTTTATACGGTATTTATTTGTTTTATTTATATACTTACTTATAGTCATTTTCTGACTATAAGTTATATTTTATTAGAATTTAATAAAATTTATTTAGTTTAAATTCGCTTTCTTTAAGGATTCTTCTATCTTTGCGACAATCATATTTGCCACCTTTAAGGCTTTTAAGCCGTCGCTCCCAGAAACTATGGGAGGCGTTCTATCCAAGCAAGACTTTATAAACATTTCAAGCTCATATTTCAAAGCGTTTATTTCTTTTATTTCAGGTTGTTCGTAAATTACCATTCTTTTTTTATCGCCAATTCCTATTTCACCAAAAGAAACGAAAGGATCAGATAAAACTATTTCCGGCTTGACTAATCTAAAAACTTCGGAAACGCCGGCGTTGAAATCAATCGCAATATAAGCGTCTTTTTGAAAAATTCTCATTTTTCTCATCTTTTTTTGAGAAATTCTAGAAGCGGTAACATTTGCAACGCATCCATTTTCGAATTCGATTCTCGCATTTGCTATATCGATATGATCTGATACAACAGCCACTCCGCTTGCCCTAATATCTACTGGCTCGCTTTTTACAAAACTCAATATCAAATCAATATCGTGAATCATTAAATCTAAAACAACAGCAACGTCCGTTCCTCGCGGATTAAATTGCGACAATCTATCGCTCTGAATAAACATCGGCTCGATTTTATAATTTGACAAAGACATTACCGCCGGATTAAATCTTTCAATATGACCTACCTGAAAAATCAAATTGTTTTTTTCAGCTAAACTAATCAATTCCTCCGCTTCTGAAATATTTGCAGTTATAGGTTTTTCGACAAAGACGTCTTTTTTTGCCTCAAAAGCTTTTTTGCAAATTTCATAATGGGCTGAAGTGGTCGCAACTACTGAAACTGCGTCGCAATTATCAAAAACTTCTTCAAGAGACCAGAATTGCTTTGTCTTAAATTCGGCGGCTTTTGCTTTAGCTTTTTCCAAATCAATATCGTAAACCCCGACTAATTCGCATTCTTTTATTTGACAAAACATTTTTGAATGCAACGTTCCAAGATGCCCAACGCCAATCACGGCAACTTTTACTTTTTTCATAATCCTTCCGAATTTATTTTTAAATATCCAATAATTCTTTGAACGTTATAATTCTCTGGATCGGAATAAAACAAAAATATTCTATAATCGACGGAAGTTTCCCAATAATTTCCTTCTAGAACCTCCCAATCAAGATAAACTGTATTGCCATCGTTTAATTCCGCGACATATTGATAATCATAAACGCCCCTTTTTAACCATATTTTTTTTGAAAACAATCCGTTTTCGTTTTGTTCTTCCATTAAATACTCGTCGCTAATTTTCCAGGAATTAAAAGCTCCGACTATATAAATTTTTCTTTTCGAAAATTCGTCCGCTCTCAATTTAAAATCAACTAATAAATAATCAGAATTTTTATTTTTATAATCCAACAATATGCTTCCCCCTTTATTATCGATTTTTCTTCTTTTATAAAAATCGTTTAAGTCAATTCCTTCTTTTCGAAATGTTATTTCTGGTCCAGGATAAATATTCGCGTCAGTTATATCGATTTGGCGATATGCGTTTCTCGGCTTTATATTTTTTATCGCAAACTTAAATCTTCTATTTCCATCGTAAAAATAATCTTGATATTTCGATAAGTTTTTTGATAAAATTATAGAGTTGTCAATTTCTCTATTTCTTACTATCTCTACAAAAGAAACATTTTGCGCTTGAAATTCTTTTTTCAAAAAAAAACCAAATTCTATCGTTAAAGTTCTTTGAAGCTCGACTGGAAAAATATTCGGATCTAAAATTCTGCCCGCGGAAATTTTAGCTTTCACAATTTGATTATTTTCAGCGATGTAAAATTTATCTTCATAATATGATATAGAAGTATCGGAAAAATCCAATATGTAAACTTTCCATTTGCCGGAAAAGATTAAGTTTAGTTTTTGATCGTCGTTAATATCAAATGATTCTTTAAAATGATAATTGGCTTTTTTTACGAAAATGGGCAAATTGTCAAATTTTAACGGTCCGTAAAGGTTCTTATAGTTCGATTTAAATCTACCCAAATGATAAGGATTCCAGTTTTGATCGCATAATTTAAATAGCAAAGCCAAATTGGGATAAAAATTTGATTTTATTTCGAATTCGATGGTTATTATGTTTTCTTCAAGAGAATTTTTTATGGCGACAGGAAAATCTAACTGATCTTTTCCATATATTCTAAAATTGACAATCTCAACTTTTTCCGGATTTAGAGAAAAAATATTTATCGTTGATAAAAAGAGAATAAGAATAATTTTATTCATAAAAATTAATATTAAATTTTAAAAATCGTTAATTTAAATAAAAAAAGAAATAGGCCAAACCAAATAGTTAAAATTTGCAAAAAGCAAATTAGTATAAGCCCTAAAACTTTTTTTAATAAAAATAAAAACAGTATGTGATAATAAAAGAACTGAAATATGAAAAATATAAAATTAAAAAATTATGCCAATTTCAAAAGAATTTTGCGAAAATTTTTTAATATATAGTAAATAAATATTATGGAACTAATAACAATTGTAATTGTCAAATATAATGAACTTTTTTAAGAAAAAATTTTTTATTATTTTAGTAAATTAAATTTTAAAAAGGAGGCAAAAATGCCAAATTATGATTATCGATGCGAAAGTTGCGGATATGTATTTGAAGTATTTCAAAAAATGTCGGAATCTCGGCTTGAAATTTGTCCAAAATGCGGAGGAAAAGTAAAAAGATTGATTGGCGCGGGAATGGGGCCTATTTTCAAAGGTAAAGGATTTTATCAAACTGATTATAAGAATTCAAATTCTAACGCAAGTTCAAATGCCTCGCAAAACAAAAGCGACTCAAATAAATCCAACGACAAAAAATAAACTGATTTTGTATTTTAGCAAAAGTCGACTTGCAAAAAATTTTATGATAAAAGGCAAGTCGACTTTTTAGTTTTAAAAATCGGCGCCTAAAGAAAAATAAAATCTCGGCTTAGAAAAATTATTCAAATCGTAAGCCCAGGCGACGTCAAATCTTAATAAGAAATAAAAAAGAAATAGGCGAGCTCCATAGCCTGTTCCAATTAATAAATCTTTTGTTTCGGTTCCCTTGAAACGATCTTTTTTGAATAATTGCAATTTTTTATTGTCGTTCCAAGCAGATCCAACGTCGACAAAATAATTTCCAATTATGTTTTGCAAGAATAAAGGCAATCCGCCAGTAATTAAATATCTTATAAGAGGAAATCTGAATTCAAAATTTGCAAGAGCATATTTAGTTCCGATTTGCTCGGCATAATTATAGCCTCTCATTGGCAAGGCGGGAGTTAAAAAAGCAAAATCGGAAGCGTTGTTTAAAGGAATTTCGCCGGTGGAAAATTGTCTGTTTATCCAGTTTTCAATTCCTCCCAACATAAATCTTTGAGGGTTATCGCCGCCAGAATAGCCGCCGCTAAATCTTAAAGCAAAAGAATAATCAAACCAAAATCGATAATATTTTCTATAATCAATTAAAACGCTATAAAAGCTTTTTTCTTTGTTTAAAATTTCAGGTTGACCAAAAAGAGTTATATTGTATCTTTCGCCTTGAATTGGAGAGGTATATCCCCATAAAGTATTGTCTCTTACAAAACTTAAACTTGGTATGGAAAAAGAAACAGTTTCGGCAGGCTCAAAAATATCGTCGAGATTTTCGGAAGAAACATTTTGATAACTAAAAGAAAAATCTAATCTGTGAAATTTGTCGAAAGGATAACTTGCGGAAAATATTCCGCCTAAATTTCTAAATCTATAAAGGTAATAAAAATCTGTTCCTTTTGTCAACAATACAAAACGAGCCGTATGAAAAAATTCAATTCCGTAATCTATTCTTTTTGGCAAGTAATAAAAAGCGACCCCATAATCGCTGTTCTTTAAATCTATTTGCAAGCCCGTTATTCCGATAATTCTATAATCTCCCATTAAATCGCTGAAATATAACAAAGTGGAGCCGGTAAGTCCGTACAAAGCGCTATATCCTGCGTTTGCATATATTAAATCTGGCGAAAAACTGATTTTATATTTATTCACGACGTAGTTTCCTTCGGAATCAAGAGTATTTTGCAAATTAAATTTATCTGAGCTTTTATTTTGACTGAAATTGTAATTTTCTCCTGGAGCAAAAATTATTCTGCCTTGAGGTCTAAATCCCGTGGTATCTTTCTTTGAATTCGGATCTTTATCGACATAAATTCCGCTAAATAATTCAATATCTGTTATCGTAGAATCATTATAATTTGCTCTTGATAAAGAATCTATATTGTATAAAAATTTTTCGTTCGATAATTTAGCTGTCTCTCTTAGCGCTTGTTCCCTTGAATCAGTTTGAATTCTTTTCTTGATTAAAGATTGACGCAAAGCGAAGTTTGTTTTTTCCAGTTCTTTAAGTTTTGTTTTAGGCTCGAAAGGATCGTTAAGCAAATAAAGATTGTATGCGGATTGGTTTAAGGTTGAAAAAGCTAATTTGTTGCCATCGTAAGAAAGAGATATTTGATATATGCCCGTTAAAGAATTTGTTATTGGAATGGAAGTTTCTAGTATATTAGTCGAATCGTCTGCTTCAAGATTAATTTTTCTCGAATAGATATTGTAAATTCCATTAGCGTCTGAAATATACAAAATTTTTTGATTGTCCGACGAAAATAAAGGAAAAGATTCATTAATCTCTGGAGTGTCGGTTATTCTTATAATTTTTTTTGTTTTTACATTTATAACATAAAGATCTGTTTGTTGATAATAATGTTTGTATATATCAAAATTATCGTCAATTTTTTTTGTATAATATTCTCCTCTATCTGAAGCAAAGATAATATTTTCTCCGTCAAAAGCCCAGGATGGATCGGAATCAGTAAAAATATCGTCGGTTAAATTTATCGATTCTTTAGAATTTAAATCGTAAATCCAAATATCAGAATGTCGAGATGTATTTCCCATAAAAGCGATTTTATCCCCTTTAGGAGACCAGCTTACAGAACCGATGCCTTCTAATTTTATAGGCAACAATTGGCTGTTTCCGTTTTTTATGTCGATAATATATATAACGTCGAAGCCAGATCTTTTGGAGGAAAGCGCGATAAACTTTCCATCGGGGGAAAATGAAAGACCTGGAGTTACTACGTTTAATTCTTCGAAATCGTTTGTAGTTGAACTTAATACGAGTCGTTTATCGATTTTCTTTTTTTCTATATCATAAAGATAAACGCCAAAATAAATGTCTCTATTAGAAATAAAAGCTAATTTTTTTCCATCGGGAGATAAAGCTGGCGAAGTATTATAAAATCCCCCGTCCTTTCTATGATCTGTGAGTCTTATAGCGTAATCGTCGGGATCGTCTCTTTTTGAAACGTCGGGCCAATACTCTTTTTTTAGATGTCTTTTCCATCTTTCGTTAAATTCTTTTATAGTTAATCCTAAGGAGGACTTAAAAGCGTCTTCAATATTTCCATAGCGTCTTATCGCGGAAATTATTTCGCTAATTTTTTCTCTGCCATATCGCTCGGCAATATAGTAAAAAACAGCTTGTCCGCCGCGATAAGCGAAATAACCATTTAATCTTTCAACGTCTGGAAGAGTATTTGAAATTATAGCGTCTCGAATGTACATATCAGAATGATAATCCCATTCTAATGATTGATATTCCGACATTCCTTCATGAAACCAAATTGGCAAGTTTATCGTAATGTTTTTTGAAATAATATTTTGCAAACTTCCGCCGTAAAGCATATCGTTATTTACGGCATGAACTAATTCGTGATGTATTAAATGCCTAAATTTATCGTAAGATCCTTCAAATCTAACGACTACTCTATTTTTGAAAATTTCAGTAAATCCTTCGATTCCTTCGGTCAGAAATTCGTCTATAACATTTGTTTGTTGAAAATCATTGCTTGAATTATAAACAATAATAGTGACTCTATTAGTAATTTGATAATTATAACTTTTCATTATGGAGGCCAAAGCGTCTTCCGCAGCTTTTGCGGCAAATTCGATAATTCTATCGCCTCCTTGATAAAAATAAAGATCGCAATGTTTAGTTTGTATAAAATGCCAATCGAATTCCTTATATTGAACCTTGTTTTGACCAAACTGAGCTAATAAAAATTGACTTATCGTGGTTAAAAACAAAATTATTCTTTTCATTTTAACTCCTTAATTTACTAAAACAAAATCGAGCTCTCGTTTTTCTTGCGAAACTTTAACAAGTTTAACTCTTACTTTATCTCCCAATCTCAATTTCCTTTTTGTTCTTTTACCTATTAAACAATATTTTTTTTCGTCAAATTCATAATAATCATCATCTAAATCTCGCATTCTTATTAAACCTTCCGCTAAAATATCTTCAGTTTTGACAAAAATTCCAAAATGAACTACTCCCGAAATTATCGCGTCAAATTCTTCGCCAATTTTATTAGCCAAAAACTCAATTTGTTTGATTTTAACAGACAATCTTTCGGCTTCCACAGCTTCTCGTTCGCAAACGTTTGTTTGCTCGCAAATTTCGTCAAGCTCGCCTAACTCGTAATCGCCATCCCCTTTATTTTCGAGATATTTGTAAAGTATTCTATGAACAATTAAATCTGAATACCGTCTTATTGGAGAGGTAAAGTGAGTATAATACTTAAATCCAAGTCCAAAATGACCAATATTTTCAGTAGAATATAAAGCTTTAGCCATCGTTCTTATGGCAATTTCGTTAATTACGGCTTCTTCATGATAACCTTTAATTTTTTCTAACAATTTTTGAAAAGGTTTTGGATTGCTTAAAGACGTTATTTCGAAACTGTAGCCTAAAGATTTTACAAATCGAGCGAATTCTTTTAATTTTTCAGCTTCGGGCAAATCGTGAACTCTGTATATAAAAAAGGGTGGATTTTTTTTTCGAGATTTAAATATGACGCCAGCTACAATTTGATTTGCTAAAAGCATAAATTCTTCGATTAAATTATTAGTGTCAAGGGCTTTTTTTAAGGAAGCTGAAATTGGAATGCCGCTTTCATCGACTTCAAATTTAATTTCTGGAGATGAAAAATCAATGCTTCCTTTGGCAATTCTTTTTTTGCGCATATTTTTTGCAAGTTGATTCATAATATTAAGCTGCTCATAAAATTCGCCTTCTTTCATATCAAGAATTCTTTGAGCTTCTTCGTATGTGAAACGTTTTTTGCTTTCTATAACAGTTTTTTTTATTTCGTAGTCTACAAGTTTTCCTTCTGGAGTTAAAACAGCTAAAACCGAATATGTCAATTTGGGCTCGAAGGGTCTTAAAGAACAGATATTGCTAGATAATTTTTCGGGAAGCATCGGAATAGCTTTTCCAACTAAATAAACGCTATTGCCGCGATTGAAAGCTTCTATATCGAGACTATTATCGCGTTTTACATAATGACTTACGTCGGCAATGTGAACTCCGAGCAGATAATTTCCATCGGAAAGTTTTTCGATAGAAACAGCGTCGTCGAAATCTTTGGCGTCGATGGGATCTATCGTAAAAATAATTTTGTCTCTTAAATCAAGTCGCTTTGAAATCTCTTCTTCGTCAATTTCTTCGGGTATGTTTTCAGCTTCTATCAAAGCTTCTTTTGAAAATTCATAAGGAAGATTTAACTCGCGAGCCAAAGCTTTTATTTCGGATTCATATTTGTCGGATGGTCCAAAAGTTTCTTTGATCGCATATTTATTTTTTTTCTCTTCTTTGTTTTTGGTTTCTTTAATTTCAAAAGAAACAAGATCCACCTCTTGAGCTCCCTTTAAGTCTTTCGAGGTAATATGAAGAAGCGATTCGTCTTTTGACGATTTGATATAATATTTTCCGTTTTCTTTTTTAATTACGCCAATTTCGCAGGTTTCTTTTCGTTTTATAACCTCGACGATTTTACCTTCCATATTTCCTTTATAAAAAGGAGCATATTCTAAAAGCGTCGCTTTTACGATATCTCCGTCTTTCGCTCCATTTAAGTTTCTCGATGAAATAAATATTTTATTGATATTGTCATTTTTAACAATAACAAATCCAAAACCTTTTGGATTAATTTTTAATTGTCCAGTATATTCTTTGTTAAAATCGATTTTAATCTTTAAACGATATTTTTTCCCTTTTTTTTCAAGATATTCTTCTTCGACTAAATCTTTTAAAAATTTTTTTAAAGCGGCATAATCGTATTCGCTTGTAAATCCGAATATTTTTGCCAATTCTTTAGATTTAAAAAAAGAAAAAGGATTTTCTTTAAAAAATGCTTTTAGCGCTTTTTTCATTAGAATTCGTACCTGTATTTTATTCCAAGTTCTAAAATTTTTTCTACGTTGCCGTATCTCTCGGCCAGAGGATCTTTTCGCTCCAATCTCAATAAAAACGAGGGATTAAACAAATACTCGAGTTTAAAAGTTGCTTCAGAAGTAAGATCTGCATTATTAGAAGAATTCAACGAGCTTCCAAAAGTATAACGCAATTTTTCGTATTTGCCGGAAATATTAAATCTCGTCTCTCCTCTTGTACTTTGTCTTAATTCTATATTTTTAACAAAATCTCCAAGATATTGATTGGCAAACTGCGAAAGAGCGGATCCTAATATTGAAACTGCTGAGCTTGAAAAAACATTCGATTGAGAAATATTTGACTTATCCGCGGCCGTCAAATCGTTTTTAAACTTTCCTACAATTACAAACGAAATTGCATCCGAAGCGTCTTTAGTGTTGTCCGGGGTTTTGCTTTGAATATTTTGAGCTCCATAATAAACGACAATATTATCTTTCTTGTTTGCAAAGTTTTTCAAAACGTCGCTTACGGGTCCTTGCAATTTTACGGCTACCATTACGTCAATAGGATTTGTTCGCAAGCTATCAGTCGGTTCAAAATACTCATTTTGATAAAAAGCCACAATATTAAGCATAGGATCAGACAAATTTCCTTCAAACTTAACGCTTCCATAGGCTTCAAAAGTTTTAAGAAATTCTAACACAGACCCTTGCAACAATTTAAACTCGCCTTGTATGTTTTGAATATTAGCTCGATTTTCTATAGAAAGATCGCCGTCCATTTCTAAGCGCAATTTAAAATTCATCTGTCTGGAAATAATTATGTTAACTATCGCGTTCTCTAAAGTTCTAATTCTTAAGTCGTAGACAAAATCCCCGCTTTCGCTTTTTCCTGATATTTCTTTATCAAGTTTCTTTTTTCTGATTTTTTTATATACCGAAGTTTCGGTTTCTAAATTTTGCCCTTGACTTTCTTGTTCAAGAGTATCTATAAATTTATAAACGAACTCGTTTTTTCGATCGCTTCCTCTTTGTTCTATTGGAAGAATTGTTAGATCCATTTTTGCTATATTTATCGCTCCGCTAATATAGCTTTTATTATTTTCATACAAATAATACACGTCTCCTCCGGTCGAAATTGCGAGATCTCCATAAATTATTTTCATCGTTTCCTGAGAGCTTTTATTTAGCGCCGCAAGGGAACCTTTAGTTTTTAAGCTAATTTTTTTTATATTTAAACCGTCGAACTCGACTCTGCCATTAGCAATTAAAGAACCTGGATATTTTGTATCTTCTATATTTGAAATTTTAATCTCGTCAAATGAAATATAATTATCCTTAAAAACGCTCTTTAAATTAAAAGAATAACTCATATTGTTGAGCGTTGACTTAAAAGAAGCGTTTGATATTTCAAATTTTCCATCGTAAATAATCTCACCTCCTCCCCCTTTTGCAGCAATATTTCCGTTTGCCGTCCCTTTTATATTCTTTAACGCTGGAATTAATCCATTAAATTTTTCAAGATTTAATTTATTGAATCCTATTTCAAAAATAATATCTTTATCGTCTCTATCAAATTTAAATGGATAAATGGAAAAATCAGAAAGAGCATATAAATATATTCCAAAATAAGGCATCTCATCGAGCAAATAATCGTTATATGCTGAAAGCTCGCTTGTGAAAGCTCCTTTGTCATACATATAGTAGCTGCGTATATCGCCTATAAAAGATTCGCCATACTTTAATTTTTCAACGTCAAATTCTCCCGCCAACTTAGGCTTATGCAAATATCCGCTTATTCTAACTCCGGTTCTAATGTTAAAGGACAAATAATTTTTTGGAAGATTTAAAAACAAGGTCCTCACAAACTCGCCATCTATATTATCGGCAAAAAAGAATGCGTCGATTTTTCCATCATTCCCGATTTTAGTCGACAAATTAAACAGAGCGGGATAAGAAGCAAGATAGAAATTTGAAAGTTGAAATTCTTCAAATGAATAATTTATAAAAGTTGGCTCTATAATCTTCCAATCTCGATTGGCTATTTTTAAATCTAATGTATCTATTTCCGCGTCAATCCTTGATTTAGACAAATCTACTCTGACAAAAATATTTGATGAAATAGCGGAATCGATTGTCGCTTTAACTAAAATCTCTGCTTTTTCATTCGAATAATTAAAAGCAAAATGAGCGTTTTCTATTATATTCTCAGTGAAAATATAATCATTTTTAAGATTAAAAATCGTTTTTAAGTTTTCGGAAGAGAAATCTTTGCTTAAACTATTCAAATAAAAATTCCATTTTAAATTTGAAATAAGAATTGGTTCGTTTTCTAATTCGATTTTAATTTTTCTAATATCAGCGTTATTATGAATTATAACTATAGCGGTATCAAAATATAATTTCCCATTTATTTCGCCTTGCAAATCAATTTTTTTCTCTTCGCCAAATATTAAATACGAAGCTTTTTGAATATTTTTAAATTTCAAAAAATAATCGGCATTAACTGGCTCTACAATCATTAAATCTTTTTTTTCATCAATTAAATTGACATAAACTTTTTTGCCTTTAGGAGTCATATTTACAAAAGGAGAAATATCGCCGTAAAATTCAGCTTTTTTTCTTTCAAAAATATCGGATAATCCTTTGCTTAATTTCGATAAATTATCGCCTAAGCTTGAGAGGTTAAAATTTCCAATCAATCTAAAATCGACAAATTCGCTTTTGATTGAAGCGATGTTTAAGTTGTTTTGTTTTTCTAAAATAATTTGGATCTGCGTCGGATAAATAATTCTGTCCGCTATTTTTGATTTTTCGAGATAAAAATTTAACACGCCTTTAATATTTTTAATATCAAACTCGGCGGCTTGAAGATTAAATGAAAAATTTAATTCGTCTTTCAGATCATTATTTTCTGTTAACTTGCCTAATGATAATTTGCTTGCTTCGCATTCTATAAAATAATTTGGAATATTTTTTACAAAACCCAAACCGTAATTTATCTTTAAAGAAGTCGTATCGCTAATTAATTTTATATTTCCCGATCCGTTTCCCTTTTCAAAATTTGCGAACATTTCTAACGTATCCAAATTGTAAGATCCTATCATTGACATGTAAGATGATAAAGATAAATTAGCCGTCAAAGAGTTTAAATCGAACTTTCTTGCTTGAGCCAAAAAATTTAGATTTAAATTTGTATGAATATTTGCAAAAGGCTTTAAGTCAAAATTTCTCAAAAAAACTTTAGATTCGATCAAAGTATCTTTTTGCAAATCTAATTTCGCATTAAGAAGAAAAGTGCCTTTTCCTATTTTTGAATTTAGCGTCGCGTTAAAATCATTTGCAAAACCTCTTAAAGACAAATTTAAACTGTCTATTTTAAGATTTTTTAGATCAGGCAGAGATAAATATTCTAAAGACTTATTAAAATCTGAATAATTAAAAGACGATAAATTAAAATTCAAATCAAAATATGGAATTGTATCAAGACGAAATAAATAACCTGATAATCCAAAAGAATTTTTTCCAATAAAAACGTCAAATTTTTTTATTTTTGCGCTAAGAAGATTTTCTCCTTCGAAAGTAGAATATATTTTTATCGGCGCTTGAATTTTTTCCAGTTCAGAATCAAATAAAGAAAAATCGCCAAGCCAATCGCTTTCAAAATTTAGTTCTAATTTATAATTTGTTTTATTTAATATAGAATCAATCGAAATGTTTGACGACAAAATAGACGCAGGGAAATTTAGATTGGCATTTAAATTCAATTTATTGTTTTCTGTCTCGATATTAAAATGGCTTAAGCTAACGAAGTTTTTGTCGTACAAAAAATTAAAATTAAATTTATTCAATTTGAAATTAAATGGACGCAACTCAAACATTAAATTATTTAAATTAAGCCTATGTTTTTCTTTTGAAAAATCGAGCGAAGCAGAAAAGTCTAAATTTAAATTTTGAAAATTCAAATCGGAAAATTTAGAATTGTCAGATATGCTTTGCAATTCGTCAAAATAACGAATATTTGCATTGACAATTTTAAAGCTCTTAATTTTAATATAATAATCCAAAGCTTTAACGGTATCAATTTCTTCTCCCTTCTCTTTAGAGATGGGCAATTTGCTAAAATTCCAGATAGAATCTTTATCTTTAATAATCGCCGCCTTTAAGGAATCAATTTCTAATTTATTAATAATTAGAGTTTTAAATATTATATTATGAGGTTGGTAATTTAGTTGAATCTTCTTGACATTTAAAATTTCTTGTCCTTCCAATGTAATTCTCAAATCGCGCAGTATTATCGAAGATATAATGCTTCCGTCGATTTTTGCCAAATCAATTTTGCCATTTAAATTTTTATTAACCTCTTCGACAAGCAAATTTTTTAAGTAGGTTCTAAAAGTATTTGTTTGAAGAAAAAACAACAACCCTATAATCGCGAAAGTAAGGAAGATAAGAAAAATAATAAATATATTTACAATCTTCTGGAATAAAGTTCTTTTCTTTTTTACGACAATCGAGCCATTAGTTTTTTTAAGAATACTCATTTAAATATGCATTTGCGATTCTATTAATAATATTTGTTGTCGATTGATTATAAGCAAATTGAATAGTTTTGACAATTCCTCCGTTTTGCTCGACAATATCGCGTCCTACAATATTTTCAATTGACCAATCTCCTCCTTTAACCAAAACATTCGGAACAATTTTTTTAATCAATTCGTATGGCGTATCTTCGTAAAATAAAGTCACATAATCGACAGCTTTTAAATTAGATAGCAAAAAAGCTCGCTCGTTCTCATTAATTATAGGCCTTTTATCGCCTTTTATTCTTCTTATTGAAGAATCGCTGTTTAATCCAACAATTAAAATATCTCCAAAAGCTTTGGCTTTATTCAAATAATCGACATGACCAGCATGTAAAATATCAAAACATCCGTTTGTAAAAACTATAATTTTTCCTTCTGCTTTTAAGCGCTCGCTTATTTCGGCAATTTCTTCATAAGAATAAAAATTCTTCATATTAATTTGACATTTTTTTTTGAGAAAAGTTTAATAAATTTACATTTAAAAGCGAAGACACGCTTCCTGAAAAAGTTGATCTAATTTAATAGGAACTACTCCAACTTGTTCGCAAGCTAAACCGCCGGCTAAGTTAGCAAGATAAGAAGCTTCAAATATGTCTGCATGCGCCGCAAGAGCTAATGTAGCGGTAGCAATTACAGTATCGCCCGCTCCAGAAACGTCGGCTACTTTACGAGCTTTTGTAGGTACTTTTATAAATTTATTATCGTCATAAAATATTGCGCTTCCTTGTTCGCCTAAAGTAATCAGCAAATATTTGCATTCCAATTTGTTTTTCAAAATATTTCCAGCTTTTTGCAAATCCTCGTCGTTGTTGATTTTAAATCCTACGGCATTTTCAGTTTCTTTTTTATTGGGCTTAAATAAAAAAGAATGTTTATATTCAAAAAAATTATTTTCTTTTGGATCGACGGAAGTTATAATCTTATTTTGATTTGCGAATTTTATGACTTCTTTAATTACATTTTGAGACAAAACTCCTTTATTATAATCTTCCAAAATTATCGCGTCGATATCGTTTAAATTATTTTTGAGATACGATAAAATTTTTAATTCTAAATCTTTGGATATATCCTTTTTTTGTTCTCTATCAACTCTTAACAACTGTTGATTATTTGCAATAATTCTAACTTTGGCCGTAGTGGATCTATCCGTATCGACAAAAATGCCTTCTTTGGAAATTTGATTTTCTTCTAAAAGGTTTGTGAAAATTTTTCCATGTCTATCCTCGCCAATTACTCCGATGGGCAAAGGAATGCCGCCAAGCGTTAAAATATTCAAAGCTACGTTAGCCGCGCCGCCCAATCGATAAAATTCAGATTCCAATTCAACTATAGGCACTGGAGCTTCGGGAGATATTCTATTAACAGATCCCCAAAAATAGCAATCTAGCATCAAATCGCCAATTACCGCGATTTTTTTACCGTTAAAATTTTTTTTTAATTCGACTAATCGTTCCAAGCTAATTTTTATCATAACCAAATATGGCCAATTCGTTTACAATTTTAAATTTGATAGCTCCATTATCGGTAGCTATCCATAAATTAATATTATCAAAACACAAAGAATTAATTTTTTGAAAGTTTAATTTGAAGTTGTCTTTTGTATAATATTCCGTCTTAAAATCGTTTTTATCGATAATAGCTAAACCTCTTCCGAATTGTTTATTTGCGGTTTTGCTAAATTCAAACAAAGCTGCAAACAATTTATTTCCAATGCTAACGATACTAGCAACTCCATTATAAGGAAGATAATTATTTTTATCAATTCTATCCCAGATAGCTCTTCTATTAAAACGATAAATTCCGCCGATATTAAATTCCGGCTTATCTTCCGGAACAAATTCGTCTAAAGCAAACCAAACATAATCAGGCTCGACTAATATATCATTAATTGATGCCATATCCCCTTCTTTATTAAAAGCGAATGTCCGCGAATCATAAAATCTTCTCGAACTTGGATCTTCTATGTTTTTTGCGCGATCATATAAGTGAACGCCAGCTTCGGAGCCGAACCATATAAACTTATCGCCGTCAAAAGCAATACTTTTAAAATTATTGGTTCTTTTATCGTCTAAAACGGTTAAGTTGTAATCTATAAATTTATTTTTATTAATATCATACTTAGTTAAATTTTCAAATCTGCCTATCCACACGACATTCTCAATTATATCATATTTAATTGTTCTAATCCAATTTCCATAAATTCCGCCAAGCGTAAATTTTCTTTTTATCCAAAAGTTTCTTTTCTTATCATAAAGCAAAATTCCATCGGCAGTGCCGGCAAAAATGTATTTTGGAGATTTTTCTATGCAATAAATTAAATCGTCTTGAATATTGTTATTTCTAGTCGAGAAGAAAATCCATTTCGCTTGTTTTTTATCATATTTGTAAACTCCTTGACCAAACGTGGCAATCCAAATATCTCCTTCATCGGCGACAATTTGTACTATATTTGAGCCTCTAAAAAGTATTTCAAAATCCTCAATTTGCGTATTTTGAGCAAAAACAACGGAAACAAAAAAAACATGAACTTTTAAAACGGTTATAATAGTTGATATAAAAAAATTAATAACTTTCATTTAAATTTGGGAAATTTTGATTTTTTACATCATCAATATATTTCTTTACCGCATCAGAAATCTCATCATAAAGATTAGCATATTTTCTAACAAAACGAGGATTAAAATCTTTATTTAATCCCAACATATCATGAAGAACAAGAATTTGTCCGTCGCAAAACGGTCCCGCTCCTATTCCAATGGTTGGTATTTTCAAAGATTTGGTAATTTCTTTTGCCAATTCTTTCGGTATCTTTTCTAAAACTAAAGCAAAAATTCCAGCGTTTTCTAAAGCTTTAGCGTCTTCTAAAATTTGTTTAGCCTCTTCTGGATCTATGCCGCGTTCTTTATAGCTTCCAAATTGATGTATACTCTGTGGAGTAAGTCCCAAGTGCCCCATAACTGGGATTCCAGCCTCGGTAATTTTTTTAACCGTGTCGACTACCCTTTTCCCACCCTCTAATTTAACGCCGCCAGCTGGCGTCTCTTTCATAATTCTACCGGCATTTCTAAAAGCTTCGTCTACATTTAATTGATAGGACATAAATGGCATATCGACAATTACCATAGCTCTATCGACGCCTTTGCAAACAGCTTTTGCGTGATAAATCATCTCGTCCATTGTAACAGGCAGCGTCGTTTCATTTCCTTGAAAAACATTGCTAAGGGAATCTCCCACTAAAATTAAATCGATTCCAGCCTGATCTATTATTTTTGAGCTAATAAAATCATAAGCGGTTAAAGCGCTTATCTTAATTTTATTTTGCTTAAATAACAATAATGTTTTGGTCGTCACTTTTCTAAAACCGCCCGTCGAATAACTCATATAGTTTCCATTTCTATTTCTTTTATTCTAAAATCAAACTCTTTTTGAAAACCCTTTAATAAACAATCAGATATTTTAAAGTAATCACTCGCTTCTTCATTTAAAATCTCGCTTAATGAAATCGTTTTTTCTTCCATTTCTTTGCGAGCTATTTTTTTATCTTCTTCGCTTAAGACTAAATAATTAACAATATCAAGATGTTTCGGACCGCAAATTATCGATCCGTGTTGCAACAAAGAAGAATTCATTTTTCTTTGAGCCGAACCGACTACTTTTTTTGAAAAATATTTAATTTCATTTTTAGCGGAATTAGCAAAACAGATAGCTCCAGATTTCTTTTTTAAAGCTTCGAAAAAATTAGGCTGTTCTTCCACCAAACTTAATGAGTTTAAACGAGAATCATAAAAAATCAAGCCCTTAATAATTGCTTTTGAAGTTTTCTCGTACAATTCTTTTGCGGATATTCCAGAATTAGCGGGCAAAACAATCGAGTAAGTCACCTCTTCCGCATGTAAAATCGCTCTTCCTCCAGTAGGCCTTCGAGCAATATCAATATTATCTTTTTTGGCCAATTCTTGGTTGATTTCTTCGATTTTTTGAGTCGCTCCTAATGAAATACAGTAAGGATTCCACCTATAAAATCTTAAAAAGCAGCGCCCATCGGCGGCCATTTCAGCAAGATACAAATCAAAAGACATATTAAAAGAACCAGTATGTTCTTGTAAAGGAATAAATTCAAATGTCATTTACTTAATAATACCTCTGGAAGATTTATTAATAAAATCTACGACTTCTTTCACTTTTAAATTTTCATATATTGTCGAAGAAATAATTTTCTCTTTAGCTTGAGAGAAATTCAAACCTGAATTATAAATAATTGTATAAGCCTGTTTTAAAGCTTCAATATCTTCGTTAGAAAAACCTCTTCTTCTCAATCCGACTATATTCAATCCTCCATATCTAATCGGTTCCCCAGCTGCCATTATATAAGGAGGAACATCTTTTCCAACTCTTAATCCGCCGCCAACCATAACATGTTTTCCTATTTTCACAAATTGATGTATTGGAGTTAAACCTCCAATAATCGCAAAATCGTCAATTTCGACATGACCAGCCACTTGTACTCCGTTTGCCAATATACAATTATCGCCTATCCTACAATCGTGAGCGACATGTGTATAAGCCATCAACAGACATTTCTTCCCAATCTTCGTAATTCCAGTCGCGGTTGTTCCTCTATGCAAAGCCGCAAACTCATGAATAACAGTCTCATCGCCGATTTCCAGATAAGTTTTCTCGTCTTTATACTTTAAATCTTGAGGACGATGAGCTATTGAAGCTCCTTGATAGATTTTAACATTTTTTCCAATTCGAGCTCCGTCGTAAACTACAACATTAGGCCCAATATAAGTTCCATCTCCAATTTCCACATCGTCTTGAACAATTGCAAAAGGAGCGACTGTTACATTTTCTCCAATTTTAGCTTTTAAACTTACTATCGCAGTAGAATGAATATTAGACATTTTTATTCCATTTTATTTCATATTTTCTTTCGGCTTATCTTGTATGCTTGCCATAAATTCAGCTTCGCAAACTAAATTATTATCGACATAAGCTTTGCCAGCCATAACCGCAATTTTAGATCTTTTTTGAATCATTTGCAACTCCATAACTAATTGATCGCCTGGCAAGACTGGTTTGCGGAATTTTGCGTTATTAATTTGCATAAAATAAACTAAATAATTTTCTGGATTTGGAATTGAATTTAAAAGCAAAATTCCTCCCGTTTGAGCCATCGCTTCTAAAATTAGAACTCCGGGCATAATCGCTTTTTCTGGAAAATGTCCCTGAAAAAAAGGCTCGTTAATTGTCACGGATTTTATGCCGATTACTTTAGAATCAAAATCTAAATGAACAATTTTATCAACCAACAAAAATGGATACCGATGAGGAAGAATTCTTTTAATCGCTTCAATGTCAAATACGACGCCTTCTTTTTTTTCAAATTGATATTTCTTTATAATTTTTTTCTGTTGATACAATCTTCTAATTTGTTTTGCAAATTCGACATTAGCTTTATGACCTGGTCTTGCGGCTAAAATTTGCGCTTTAATTGGAGCTCCAATCAGCGCCAGATCTCCCATTAAATCTAGCAACTTATGACGAGCCGGCTCGTTTTTAAATCTAAAAGTTTTATCATTTAAAAAACCTGTTTCGCCTATATATATTTTT
>Ga0308395_1001031_pt1 | contig 19416 bp, 16 predicted proteins | sample Hotspr20SampleP4_FD_202097 | JGI IMG/M metagenome (GOLD analysis project Ga0308395, IMG submission 202097) | Hot spring phototrophic mat microbial communities from Mushroom Spring, Yellowstone National Park, Wyoming, United States - 20050930_P4 ...
TAAATTTCATCAATCAGACAATAGACAGCAATAATGAACAGCTCTTCGTCAAACATAGGGCTATACCTCCAGGAGAATTTACCTGGAAGTATACCCCAAAAAAATCAAGTTGCACATGGCGTAATATAAGTTTTCCCTCGTCCAAGCGCCATCTACCATACCTTCTCGACCGCCTCTATCGGTTTACCGGCCTCGTGTACCGGTTATCCGACTCACTAACTACCTCTCGCACCATATCCGGAGGGAACAGCGGTGGAACAGCGGTTCATCGTGGAGTGGGGCACTGGCGCTGACCTTCACGGTCAGGATGCTACAAAAGCGGCCTGTCGGGCTGTCCAGGATGCCATTTCCCGCAGTTGCCTGTGCGGATTGCTGGAAATTCTGCGCCTGCGAGACCTGAACGCGATGCGGGTGGACGTTCTGGTGGCAGTCCCTATGCCGGAACAGGTGCAGGCGGATGCGGTCCTCTCGGTTATCCCCTTTGGGCGAAAGACCCTCCAGGTTGTCCCAGGTGGTATGAGAGCCCCCGGTTTGTACCAGCCCGAACTGGGCGACCGATCCTCTGACATCATCGTGGCCAATGCAGCAGTTACCGTCTGGGTAGACCAGGAAAAACCGCAGGGTGATACGGAGAAAAGGTAGGGTTTGGGGGTGGCGACAAAGCCGCCGCCCCCAAACCTTACCTTCATCTCTCCTTCTCTCCCCGCAGCGGGGAGATTTCGTAAGCAACCGAAGTACGTCACTCAAACTGTCAGGTAGCCAGAGTCTTCAGCGAGAAAGGAGGTGCACTGAGGAGAATCGCAGCGTCCCCACCAGAAGTACCGTTCAGGTTGTTCCACATCAGGCAAGGAGGTGCCAAATGTCCATTGATACCGAGAAACTGCTGTGGATGTATACGAATATGCTCAAAATCCGTCGCTTTGAGGAAAAGGTGGGCGAACTCTTCGCGGCGGGCAAAATCCCGGGCTTCGTGCATCTTTACATCGGCGAGGAGGCGGTCGCCACGGGGGTCTGCGCCCACCTGCGGAAGGACGACTATATCACCAGCACCCACCGGGGCCATGGTCATCTCATTTCCAAGGGCGGTGACCTCAAACTGATGATGGCGGAACTCTTCGGGAAGCGTACCGGGTACTGCAAGGGCAAGGGCGGCTCCATGCACATCGCCGACGTGGACCTGGGCATCCTGGGGGCGAACGGCATCGTCGGTGGGGGACCGCCGATTGCCACCGGCGCGGCGCTGGCGGCCAAATATAAGGGCACCGATCAGGTCGCCGTCTGCTTCCTCGGCGACGGGGCCTCCAACCAGGGGACGTTCCACGAAGGGGTGAACATGGCCTCTATCTGGAAACTCCCGGTCATCTTCGTGGTGGAAAACAACATGTACGGCATCTCCCTCTCCCAAACCCGCTCCATGCGGGTCCAGGACATCGCCGACCGGGCTGCTGCCTACGACATCCCCGGGTTCGTGGTGGACGGGAACGATGTCATCGCCGTCTACGAAGCGGCCGGGGAGGCCATTCAGCGGGCCCGGGCGGGCGAGGGCCCCGCGCTGATTGAGTGCAAGACGTACCGCTACCGGGGCCACTTTGAGGGAGACCCGATGATCTACCGCACCCGGGAAGAGGAGGAGATGTGGAAGGCCAAGGACCCCATCCCTCGCTTTGAGGCAAAACTCAAGGAAATGGGGGTTCTGACCGAGGCCCAGGCCCGGGAAATCAACGAGCGCATTATCGCCCAGGTGGAGGAGGCTGTGCGCTTCGCGGAGGAGAGCCCCTGGCCCGCCCCGGAGGAAGTTCTGGAAGATGTCTATACGGTCGCCGCGTGAGCGGGCCGTCTCTGCTATCCAATGTCTGCCCTGGGAGATGGAGGTGAACCCATGCGAACTCTGACCTTCGCTCAAGCACTGAATGAGGCCCTGAAGCAGGAAATGCGGCGGGACCCCACGATTTACGTCGCCGGGGAGGATGTGGGTGTGTACGGCGGTATCTTCGGCGTCACAGCGGGGCTTTTGCAGGAATTCGGGGAGGACCGGGTGCGCGATACCCCCATCACCGAGAGCGCGATCATCGGTTCGGCGGTCGGCGCGGCGGCCGCGGGTCTGCGCCCGGTGGTGGAACTGATGTTCATTGACTTCATCGGCGTCGCCCTGGACCAACTATATAACCAGGCGGCCAAGATGAAGTACATGTTCGGCGGGAAGGCCCGCCTGCCCATCGTCCTGCGGACCACCTGCGGTGCCGGGATGTGTGCCGCTGCCCAGCACTCCCAGTCGCTGGAGGCCTGGATGATGCACATCCCCGGCCTCAAAGTGGCGGTCCCCTCTACCCCTTACGACGCCAAAGGGCTGCTCATCACGGCCATCCGGGACGATAACCCGGTCGTGTTCATTGAGCACAAGATGCTCTACGGCATAGAGGGAGAAGTCCCGGAGGAACCCTACACCATTCCCTTCGGCCAGGCCGATGTGAAGCGAGAGGGGACGGACGTGACCGTCGTCGCCACGATGGCGATGGTCCACAAGGCCCTCGCCGCTGCTGAGGAACTGGCCAAAGACGGCATCTCGGTGGAGGTGGTGGACCCCCGCACGCTGACCCCGCTGGATGTGGAGACGATTGTCAACTCGGTGAAGAAGACGCATCGGCTGGTAGTCGTCCACGAGGCGGTGAAACACGGCGGGGCAGGGGGCGAGATTGTGGCCTCGGTGGTGGAGGAGGCCTTTGACTATCTGGATGCCCCTCCGAAACGAGTGGCCGCTCCTTTCACGCCGGTACCCTTCAGCCCCGTGCTGGAGCAGGCGTTCATCCCCAGCGTGGAGAAGATTGTCGCCGCCGTAAAGGAGGTCGTGGCCTGAAAAGACCTTTCGGTGCTCATGGCGGGCGGGGGGTCTCCGCCCGCCTTTTACTTCTAAAGCGTGAAGGTGACTATGGATAGCCCAATTGTCGGGATCATCGCCAACCCGGCCTCCGGCAAGGACATTCGCCGCCTGGTGGCCCACGGATCGGTCTTTGACAACATTGAGAAGACGAACATCGTCCGGCGAGTGTTGCTGGGATTGGAGGCCGTCGGGGTAGAGCGGGCGCTCTTTATGCCCGACTACTTCGGTATTGTCCCCAGGGCGCTGGAAAGCATCCATGTCCGCATAGACGTTCGCCCGCTCCCGATGCGAATTCGGGGGAATCAGGACGATTCCACGCTGGCGGCGACCCTGATGGCCGAGGCCGGGGTCGCCTGTATCATCACCCTGGGCGGGGATGGCACCAACCGGGTGGTGGCAAAGGGCACGGTGGACATCCCCATTATGCCCATCTCCACCGGGACCAACAACGTGTTCCCCTTTATGGTGGAGGGCACAATTGCCGGCATGGCCGCGGGCATTGTGGCGACGGGCAAAGTCCCCCTCCAGGAAGCCACCTTCCCCACCCATCGCCTGGATGTGCTGGTGGACGGTCAGCCCGTGGACCTGGCGCTGGTGGACGTGGCGGTCTACGATGACCCCTTCGTGGCCGCCCGGGCCATCTGGGACATCAGCAAGGTACGGGAGATTTTCCTCTCTCGGGCTGCTGCCAGCAATGTGGGCCTCTCCTCCATCGGCGGGAGCCTCCACTGTACCCGGATGGACAGCCAGCACGGGGCCTATCTTCGCCTGGCCGACCTGGACAGCGCGGAAGGGGTGGAACTGACTGCTCCGGTCGGACCGGGACTGGTGAAACCGGTGCGGGTCTCCGTCTTTCGGCTGCTGGAGGTCGGAGACGAGGAGGCCGTGCACTTTCGCCCGTCCATCCTGGCCCTGGACGGGGAGAGGGAGGTGGAGACGCACCGGGGCCGGGAGGTGGTGATCCGCCTGAGCGACCGGGGGCCGCGAGTGGTGGATGTGGGTCGGGCTCTGGCGCTGGCAGCCCAGCAGCAGTGCTTCTACGTTGCCCCGCGCCGGGCTGGCGGGCGGTGCTGGCTGGCCGACCTGGGCATCTGTCGGAATCCGTGCTAAGAAAGTAGAGGTAAAACCCGATTTGACCCCGGAGGATGGGTATGGCAACCCAGATCATTATGCCGAAACTCGGCATGGCGATGACGGAAGGGACCGTCGTCAAGTGGCTGAAGCAGGACGGGGATGAGGTCACCAGGGGCGAGCCCATCGTGGTAGTAATGAGCAAGAAGATTACCTACACGGTGGAGGCGCCCGCGTCGGGCATCCTGCGCATCGTGGCCGGGCCCAAGGAGACCCGCGCGGTCGGGCAGATCATCGGCTTCATCCTGAGCCCGGGGGAGCCGATGCCCGTGGTGGAAATGGCGCCGCCCCCCGCGCCGGAAGTGGCCGCCGTGGAGGTCCGAGCGGCCGCTCCGCCGCCTCCACCCCCTCCCCCGGAGGCGCCTCGGGAAGTGCGCGCCTCCCCGGCGGCCCGCCGCCTGGCCCGGGAGTTGGGGGTAGACCTGATGCGCGTTCCGGGCAGCGGCCCCGAAGGCCGGATCACCGAAGCGGACGTCAGGGCTTATTACGAACAGCAACAACGGGTCCAGGCCACTCCACTGGCCCGCCGCATCGCCGAGGAGGAGGGGCTGGACCTGAGCCAGATTCAGGGCACAGGGCCAGGCGGGCGCGTCACCGAAGAGGATGTCCTGCGCGCGCTGGAGGGCCGGAGGGCGCCTGCTGCGCTCCCCCGGGTCATCCCCCTCACCGGCATGCGCCAGGCCATTGCCGAACGGATGATGGAAAGTCTCCACTCTATGGCCCAACTCACCCTCACCACCCGGGCCGACGTGACCGAACTGGTGGGCCTGCGGGAAATCCTCTCTCAGCGCTGGAACGTCCGCCTCTCCTACACCGACTTCATCGTCCGGGCGGCGGCACTGGCCCTGAAGGAACACCCTATTCTTAACAGCGCCCTGGTCGGTGAAGAAATCGTCCTCCATGAGGACGTTCACATCGGTGTGGCGGTGGCCCTGGAGGAAGGGCTCATCGTGCCGGTGATCCGCCATGCCGACCGGAAGTCCATCCTGGAAATCCACCAGACGGTACAGGACCTGGCGGAGCGGGCCCGGAAGGGGGAACTCGCGGTGGACGAGGTGACCGGAAGCACGTTCACCATCACCAACCTGGGAATGTATGGGATTGACGCCTTCACGCCCATCATCAATCCGCCGGAAGTCGCCATTCTGGGCGTGGGCCGGATTTTTGAGGAACTATCTCTGGTGAACGGACAGGTCGCCGCCCGCTCCCGTATGGTGCTCAGTTTGACCATTGACCACCGGATTGTGGACGGGGCCCCTGGCGCGGCGTTCCTGCAGACCGTCGTCCGGTATCTGGAACATCCGGCGTTGATGTTCATCCCGTAGGAGCGGGCCATGACGGAGATTCAGGACCTGGTCGTGATCGGTGGGGGGTCGGGCGGGTTCGCCGCCGCCATGCGCGCGGCCCAACTGGGCGGTCGGGTGACCCTGGTGGAGGCAGACCTCTACGGCGGCAACTGTATGAACCGCGCCTGTATCCCCACCACGTTTCTGATGACTGCCGCGCGGCTCATGCAGTCCATCCGGAAGGCCGCGCTTTTCGGTATCCAGGCCGGGGAGCCCGCGGTGGATTTGCAGGCCCTCCATGAGCGCAAGGACCTGCTGATTGAGGGGCTCCGCCTGGGCACGGAGCAGTTGCTGGCCGAATACGGGGTCACGTTGCTCCGGGGGCGGGGCCGGCTGGTGGCTCGGGATGCGGTGGAGGTGGACGGGCAGCGAATCCCGGCCCGCAACATCGTCATCGCCACCGGGTCGGTGGCGGCCCAACTGCCCATAGAAGGCGCCGACCTCCCCGGCGTGATGGGCACCGAAGAGGCGGTGGCGCTGCGGGAGATTCCAGCCCGGCTGGCCGTCATCGGGAGCCAGCCCTGGGACCTGGAACTGGCCCAGTATTTCCACGGAATGGGGAGCCAGGTGACGATCATAGAGCCGGGCCCTCAACTGCTACCCGAGGCTGACCGGGAGATTTCCCAGCGCCTGAGCAAGCACCTCTACGATTCCGGCATCGCCCTCCGGCGGGGCGTCGCGGTGGAGGCCATTCGCCCTCGGGAGGACGGGACACTGGCGGTCGTCCTGGCCAATGGTCAGGAAGTGATAGCAGACCGGGTCCTGGCGGCCCGCCGCCTGCCCAACTCCGCCGGGTTGGGCCTGCGGGAGCAGGGAGTCCGGACGGAGGGAGGCGCCATCGTGGTCAACGACCGGATGGAGACCACCGTCCCGCATATCTACGCGGTGGGCGACGTGGTAATCGGGCCGATGTGGTCCCATAAAGCCAACGCCGAGGGCATCGTCGCCGCGGAGAATGCAATGGGGCGGGCGAGCCGGATGGACTACACGGCCCTCCCCCGCTGCATCTACACCTGGCCTGAGGTGGCCTGGGTGGGCCTGACGGAGGAAGAGGCCCTGGCGCGCGGCCTGGAGGTGACGGTCGGCAGGTTCCCTGTCGCCATCAATCCCTACGGGATGATTCTGGAAGAGACGGCGGGGATGGTCAAGGTCGTCGCCGGACGGTACGGCAAAATCCTGGGCGTCCACATCATGGCCCCCGGAGCGGCGGACCTCATCAACACTGCGGCGATGGCGATGATGGCCGAAGCGACGGTCGGGGAACTGATCCGCCTGATCCCGGCCCATCCGTCCATCGGCGAAGCGCTGGTGGATGCGGCGATGGACGTGGAGAGGCGGTCGCTCCATCTGCCCAAATGGGAGTGAACGGCATCTCCGTCTTCCGTCTCGGCGTGGTGGATTACGAAGAGGCCCTGCGCCTCCAGGAGGAACTGGCAGCGGCCCGGGCGCGGGGAGCCATCGGCGATGCGTTGCTTCTTCTGGAGCATCCTCCGGTCATCACCGTTGGACGGGGCGGAGGTGAAGAGGATGTGCTGGTATCTCCGGAATTCCTGGCGCAGCAGGGCATTCGTGTTGTCCCCACCGACCGGGGCGGACGGGCCACCTATCACGGACCGGGCCAGATGGTCGCCTATCCGATCCTCCGCCTGCCTGACGAGGATCTCTATGCATACGTGTGGCGGCTGGAGGAGGTGGCGATCCGGACCCTCCGGGCCTATGGCCTGAGGGCCGGGCGGCTGGAGGGGCATCCCGGCGTATGGGTGAACGGTCGGAAGATCGCCGCCATCGGCATTTCCGTTCGGGATGGAGTCACCCGCCACGGCCTGGCGCTGAACATCGCTCCCCGCATGGCTCACTTTGACCTCTTCATCCCCTGCGGCCTGCGAGACCGGGGGGTGACCTCTATGGAGCGGGAACTGGGGTATGCACCCGCCTGGGCCGAGGTGGCCGACGGTTTCGTGCGGGCGTTTGGGGAGGTGTTCGGCTGCCGGATGGAGGAGAAGGGGCTGGCGGCCCTTTACAGGGACGCGGGCTCCGAACAGCCGTCCTGGTTATGGCGGAGAATTCCGGTAGAGGGGGAAGAGGCCGTTGGCCGGGTGGAGCGTCTGCTGAGCGACCTGGGGCTCCATACGGTCTGCCAGGAGGCGCTCTGCCCCAACCTGCCGGAGTGTTTCGGTCAGGGCACCGCGACGTTCATGATTCTGGGGGATACCTGCACCCGGAACTGCCATTTCTGTGCGGTGAAGAAGGGGCGACCGCAACCTCCCGACCCGGAGGAGCCGGAACAGGTGGCGGAGGCGGCATTCCGGCTGCGCCTGCGGTACGTGGTGGTCACCTCGGTCACGCGGGACGACCTGCCCGACGGCGGGGCAGGCTCCTTCGCTGCCACGGTGCGGGCCGTCCGCCGCCGGTTGCCGGAAGCCCGGGTGGAGGTGCTGATTCCCGATTTTCGGGGGTCGCTGGCCGCCCTGGAAACCGTCCTGGATGCAGGCCCCGATGTGGTGAACCACAACGTGGAGACGGTGCCCCGACTGTACCCTGTGATTCGTCCCCAGGCGGATTACCGCCGTTCGCTGGGCGTCCTGGCCTGGGTCAAGGGCCGGTCCCCTCAAACAGTCACCAAGTCCGGGCTGATGCTGGGGTTGGGGGAGCGGACCGCGGAGGTTCTACAGGTCCTGTATGACCTGAGGGAAGCCCGATGCGACCTGCTGACCCTGGGGCAATACCTTCAGCCGACCGAACGCCAGTCCCCGATGGCGCGCTACATCTCCCCCGAGGAGTTCGCCGAGTACCGGGCGAAGGCGGAGGCCATGGGATTCCGGGGGGTGGCGGCGGGGCCACTGGTCCGGAGTTCGTATCAGGCCGGACGACTGACCAGTCTTTCCTGACGGGACGGTATCAAGGCCTTGTAAGAGTCTCCGTTCTGTGGTATAATAACATCAACAATTGAGTCCTTCCCAGGGGAGTCCGGGCGAGCCGGGCTGAGAGGGCGTCTATTGGCCGGGTGCCACCGACGCCGACCCTTTGAACCTGATCTGGGTCATACCAGCGGAGGGAGGGAGACATCAAGTCCCGGGCATTTCGGGAACATAAAGTTCGCGTCTCCGTCGGGGAGACTTCAGACCGCCCTACGCTGGTGGGGCGTTTTTTTGTCCCCTATGCCGCCCCTTCTGCCCTGCCCTTGCGCTTCCCCCTGGAAGGCCTCCATCCTGTCTTTGGAGGTGAGCGATGAAGATTCAAGCACCCCCCGAATGGGGCATAGAGCCGGTCCCGGAGAGCCATCGCATCCTCAATTTCCCCGATTACCTTGCCCTCTGGTCCAGCCTGGGCGTGGGGCTGCTGGTGCTGCTGGCAGGCACCCTGCTGGTCCCCGGCCTGGGGCTGGGCCAGGCCCTGCTGGCCATTCTCATCGGCAGCGTTATCGGCAGTCTGCTGCTGGCCGTCGCTGGCGTGGTCGGCAGCGACCAGGCCATCCCCACGATGGTGATGCTCCGCCCCGTCCTGGGCATCCGCGGCTCCTACATCCCCTCCGTCCTCAACATCATCCAACTTATCGGCTGGGGGGCCTTTGAGGTTATCATCATGGCCGAGGCCGCCAACGGCATCAGCCGCACTCTCGGACTCTCGGCCTACCCCCTCTGGGCCCTCTTCTTCGCCCTCTGGTGCACGCTCCTGGCCCTGGGCGGGCCGCTGGCCGTCGTCCGCCAGTGGATAGAAAAGTTCGCCATCTGGCTTGTCTACGGCATCACCATCTACCTCACCATCTACCTCTTCACCCACTACGACATCGGCGCACTGCTGCGGGCCCCCGGCACCGGAGAGATGCCCTTCTGGCTGGCGGTGGACCTGGTGGTGGCGATGCCCATCTCCTGGATGCCCCTGGTAGCCGACTATAACCGCTTTGCCCGCCGCAGCGGTCCGGCCTTCTGGGGCACCTTCCTGGGCTACACCGTCGCCAATACCTGGTTCTACGCCCTGGGCGCGCTCTTCGTCCTGGCCCTGCAGACCGCCGACCTGATCCCGGCCATCCTGAGCGTCGCGGGCGGCTGGCTGGCCCTCCTGCTCATCCTGGTGGACGAGACCGACAACGGCTTCGCCGACATCTACTCCGCCGCCGTCTCCGGGCAGAACCTGGTCCCGCGCGCCCGCCAGTGGTGGCTGACGGTCGCCGTCGGCACCATCTGCTTCCTCCTGGCCGTGACGGTGCCCATCGCCCGGTACGAGCACTTCCTGCTCCTCATCGGCTCCGTCTTCGTGCCCCTCTTCGGCGTCCTGGCGGCGGATTACTTCCTGCTGCGGCGGCGTCGCTATGAGACCGCGGAACTCTACCGCCCGGCGGGCCGCTATTGGTACCTGGGCGGCTTCAACCCCTGGGCCGTCCTGGCCTGGGCCGTGGGCGTAGCGGCGTATCACCTCATCGCCAGCCGACTCCCCTGGCTGGGCGCCTCGGTCCCGTCCTTCCTGATCTCGCTGGTCCTCTACGGGATTCTCGGCGCCCTCACAAATAAAACGTGAAAAGTGAAAAGTGAAGGAGGTCCGGATGTTTTCTCTGAACGAACGCATCGCCGAACTGCGGGAGCGGGTGCGCCAGCAGCGCCCGCTGATCCACCACATCACCAACTTCGTCGTGATGAACGACACGGCCAACGTCACCCTGCACATCGGCGGCCTGCCGGTGATGGCCCACGCGCGGGATGAGGTGGCGGAGATGGTCGCGGCGGCTGGCGCGCTGGTGCTGAACCCCGGCACGCTGACCCCCGAATGGGTGGAGTCCATGCGGGTCGCCGGGAAGCGGGCCAATGAACTGGGCATCCCCGTCGTCCTGGACCCCGTCGGCGCGGGGGCGACGACGCTGCGGACGGAGAGCAACCGTCGCCTGTTAGAGGAACTGAAGATCGCCGTCGTCCGGGGCAACTCCGGCGAGATCGGTGCGCTCACCGGCATGGGCGGCGTGGTCAAGGGCGTGGAGGCAGTGGTGGAGGTGGACGACCCGGTGGAGGTGGCGAAGACGCTGGCCCGCCGCTACGGGACGACCGTCGCCATCACCGGCCCGCGCGACGTCGTCACCGACGGGACGCGCGTCTTCGGGGTGGATAACGGCCATCCAATGCTGAAGACCATCACCGGCACCGGCTGTACGGCGACGACGATGATCGCTGCCTTTGCCGCAGTGGAGCGGGACTTCGTGCTGGCGGCTGTGGCGGGGCTGGCCTGCTTTGGGCTGGCTGCCGAGCAGGCCGCGGCCGTGGCCCACGGCCCCGGCAGTTTCAAGGTGGCCCTCTACGACGCCATCTACAACCTCTCCGCCGACCAGATTCGGGCCGGGGCGAAGGTGGTGGAGATAGGTGACAGGTGACAGTCACCTTGAAGGTGACTGTCACCTGAGGGGAGGAACAATGATCAACTGGAGCCTGTACGTCATCACCGACGCCAGACTCTCCCGCGGGCGCTCTCACCTGGAGGTCATCCGCGCCGCCATCGCCGGGGGCGCCACCGTCGTCCAGTACCGGGAGAAGGAGGGGACAACCCGCCAGATGATAGAGGAGGCCCGCGCGCTGCGGGAACTGGCCCGCCAGGCGGGTGTCCCCTTCATCGTTAACGACCGGGTGGACATCGCGCTGGCGGTGGACGCCGACGGGGTCCACGTGGGCCAGGACGACATGCCTGCCCCTCTGGCCCGGAAACTGATGGGGCCGGGGAAGATCATCGGCGTATCAGTGGACAACGTGGAGCAGGCCCTCCAGGCGGAGCGGGACGGCGCCGACTACCTCGGCGCAGGGCCCATCTTCGCCACTCCGACCAAGCCCGACGCCGCGCCGCCCATCGGCCTGGACGGTCTGGCGGAAATCTGCCGGAGGGTCTACATCCCGGTGGTGGCAATCGGGGGCATCAACGAAGAAAACGCGGCGGCGGTCATCGCGGCCGGCGCGGACGGCGTGGCCGTCGTCTCGGCGGTCGTCGCCGCGGAGGACGTGGAAGAGGCCGCCCGCCGACTGCGGGAGGCCGTGGAGACCCCCCATGCCCGTCGCCCAACCTGAAAGACTTGTCCGAATCTTCTATAGAGGAGGAGACATGGTGGAACTGGATGAACGCACTATTACCCGGGCCATCATTGAGCGTTTCTTTGAGAAATTGATGGCCGGCCTGGATGTAGAGGTTGCCATTGTGGGATGTGGCCCGGCCGGCATGGTTGCCGGTACGCTGCTGGCCGAAGCCGGTAGACGGGTTGTCCTCTTTGAGCGCAAACTCAGCGTGGGTGGCGGAATGTGGGGCGGTGGAATGCTCTTTAACGAAATTGTGGTCCAGGAAAGTGCCCTGCACCTCCTGCAACGTTTCGGCATTCGCTACCGCCCCTACCAGGACACCTACTACACGGCAGACGCGATAGAGGCCGTCGCTTCGCTGGCTAAAACAGTCGTTCAGGCTGGGGCCACGATTTTCAATGCTGTCACCGTTGAGGATGTGGTGATGCGCCCGGACCGGATCATCGGGCTGGTGATCAACTGGACCCCTGTGGAGATGGCAGGGCTTCACGTGGACCCCCTTGCGATCCATGCCCGCTTCGTCGTGGACGCCACCGGTCACGATACAGAAGTGGTCAAGATAGTGGCCAAGAAAGTCCCCGGGCAAATTCATACTCCCTCCGGCCAGATTGAAGGAGAGAAATCTATGTGGTCGGATCGGGCAGAGAGTCTGACGTTGGAAAACACCCGCGAGGTCTTTCCGGGTCTGTATGTCGCCGGTATGGCCGCCAATGCCACTTTCGGCGGGCCGCGTATGGGGCCCATCTTCGGTGGGATGCTTCTTTCCGGAGAGAAGGTCGCTCAAGAACTGCTTCGGCGCCTGCGGGAGGAGCAGGATGCGCGTCCGTGACATCGGTGAATTCGGTCTGATTGCCCGCATCGCCCAGTCGCTCCCGCCGCCGGGGGCCGGGGTCATCGTCGGCATCGGCGACGATGTGGCCGTCCTGCAAACCAGTAACCGCTACCTCCTGGCCACCTGCGACATCCAGGTGGAAGGGGTCCACTTCCTGAAGGAGAAGATCACCCCCTACCAGTTGGGCCGGAAGGTGGTGGCGATCAACGTCAGCGACATCGCCGCGATGGGCGGGCTTCCCCGCTACCTGCTGGTTTCGCTGGTGCTCCCCAAAGAGACGGAGGTGGAATGGGTGGACGGCCTCTACGAGGGGATGCGGGAGGAGTGCGCCCGCTGGGGGGCCGGGATTGTCGGCGGGAACATGGCCCACTCGCCGGACGGCATCATTGTGGACCTCTTCCTGCTGGGGGAGGTGGAGCCGGAGTACCTGTTGCGACGCTCCGGCGCGCGGGTTGGCGACCGGGTGCTGGTGACGGGCACTCTGGGGGATTCGGCCGCTGGGCTGGCGCTCCTGCTCCATCCGGAAGCGGCCTGTCCCGACGTCCACCGGGAGTTCGTCCTCCGTCGCCACCTGACGCCGACGCCGCGCCTGGCAGAGGGGCGGGCCATCGGCCGCTCCGTCCTGGCGACGGCCGCCATAGACGTCAGCGATGGGCTGGCCAGCGACATCGGCCACATCTGCGAGATGAGCCGCGTCGGGGTCCGCCTCTGGGCAGACGCGCTTCCCATCTCCGACGCCGCGCGGGCCGTCGCGGAGGCCGTCGGGGCCAGCGCGCTGGAGTGGGCCCTCTTCGGCGGGGAGGACTACGAGTTGCTCTTCACCGCCCCGGCCGACCGGGCAGAAGAACTGGCCCGTCGGGTGGAGGAGGAGACCGGCACCCCAGTCTCCGTCATCGGCGAGGTGGTCCCACCGGAGGAGGGGATGACCCTCCGGCGGGCCAACGGGACCACCATTCCCCTTCGGAAGGGCGGCTGGGACCATTTCCGACAGTAACTGTTCAGCCTCACCCCTCCCCAAGCGGCTTCGCCGCTACCGCCGCAGGCCTCGGCCCGAAGGGCCTTCGGCCCGAGGGCGGCGGGGGTGGGGTGAGGAAGCCTGAATAGTTACTTCCGACAAAGGTGAGAGGAGATAACAAATCCCCTCTTCCTGCAAACAAGGAGGTCCGATGAAGATTCCTCGTTGTCTGACCATTGCGGGCTCGGATTCGGGCGGCGGGGCCGGCATCCAGGCCGACCTGAAGACCTTCGCCGCGCTGGGCGTCTACGGGATGAGCGCGCTGACGGCCATCACCGCCCAGAACACCCTGGGCGTCCAGGGCGTCTACGAACTCCCGGCGGATTTCGTGGGCTTGCAGATAGACTCCGTGGTCACCGACATCGGCGTGGATGCCGTCAAGACGGGGATGCTGGCCAACGCCGAGATTATCGCTGTGGTGGCGGCCAAAGTGCGGGAGCACGCCCTTCCCAACCTGGTGGTGGACCCGGTGATGGTCGCCAAGAGCGGCGATCCGCTCCTGCGGCCCGAGGCACGGGAGGCACTGATCCGCCTGCTGCTGCCCCTGGCGGTCGTCGTGACCCCCAACCTGCACGAGGCGCGCGTGCTGACCGGGATGGACATCCGGACAGTGGCGGACATGGAGCGCGCGGCGGTCGCCATCCACCAGATGGGGGCCCGCTATGTAGTGGTCAAAGGGGGGCATCTGGCCGTTGGGGACAGCGTGGACGTCCTGTACGACGGGGAGAAATTCACCCACTTCCCGTCCCCACGCGTGGAGACGAAGAATACCCATGGCACGGGCTGCACCTTCGCCTCGGCCATCGCGGCGGGGCTGGCGAAGGGGTTGGACGTGATGGAGGCCGTCCGGCAGGCCAAGGAGTACATCACCCTGGCGCTGCGCCACACCCTGGACCTGGGTCAGGGCCACGGCCCCACCCATCATTTCGCCGCGCTGTATGCAAAGGCGGGATGGATGTGATGGTAACTCCCCACCAGGAGACCTTCGGGCAAGCGCCACAAAAGACGCTGGCGAAGGCGCGCCCCTGTCGCGCAGGCCGCCAGGCCTGCATGCAGGCTGACAGCCTGCGCAACGTTATCGGCAAAGCGATAGGTAGTTACCGTGATTTACGGATTTTCGCCCGCTGCCAGAACCGCCCGGCGGAATATCTCCAGCCCCTCCTCCACCTGCTCCCGGTTGATGGTCAGCGGCGGGATGAGGCGGATGGTCTGGGTCCAGTGGCCACAGGGGTAGAGGAGCAGGCCGTCTTCCAGCGCCCGCTGCAGGACGCGGCGGACGGCCTCCGGGTTGGGCTCTTTGGACCCCGGCCGGACGAACTCCACCGCAATCATCAGCCCCACCCCGCGCACATCCCCGACAATGGGGGATTCGGCCTGGAGTCGGCGGAGGGATTCCAGCATACAGGCCCCCTGCGCGCGGGCGTTCTCCAGCAGGTTCTCTTCCCTGATGACCTCCAGCACCGCCAGCGCCGCCGCGCAGGAAATGGGGTTGCCCCCGTAGGTCGTGCCGTGGGAGACCGGCCCCCACCGCTTCATCAGGTCCCGACGGGCCGCCACCGCCCCCAGCGGGAACCCGTTGGCAATCCCCTTGGCCAAACAGAGGATGTCCGGCTCCACGCCGAAGGCCTGGGCCGCAAACCACTCCCCGGTACGGCCGAACCCCGTCTGCACTTCGTCAAAAATCAAGAGGATGCCGTGCTCATCGGCCAGTTGCCGCAGCGCCACCAGCCACGGGCGCGGCGGGATGACGTAGCCCCCCTCCCCCTGGATCGGTTCCAGCAGAAAAGCGGCCACATCCTGCGGGGCGATGACGTACTCCAGCAGCCGCTCTATGTCCTCCAGCGCTTCCTGAGCGCAGGCGTCGGGGTCGGGGGCCGACGAGCGGAAGGGGTACGGGAAGCGGGCATAGTACACATCGGGAAGAAATGGGCCATGGCCGGTGCGATAGCGCACCTTGGAGGTGGTGACCGAGACGGCCCCCATGGTCCGCCCGTGAAATCCGCCCAGAAAGGCAATGATGCCGCGCCGCCCGGTGGCGTAGCGGGCCAGTTTGATGGCTCCCTCCACTGCCTCGGCACCGCTGTTCCCGAAGAAGAACATATCGGCGCCCCCGGGAGTGATCTGGCCCAGTTCCCAGGCCAGCCGCAGGGCCGGTTCGTGGGCAATCACCCCCAGCGGGGCGTGGACCATCCGCTCCATCTGCTCCCGGGCCGCTGCCACAACGCGGGGATGATTGTGCCCCACGTTGCAGGCTCCGAAACCGGCCAGAAAGTCCAGAACCCGCCGCCCGTCCCGCGTGTAGAGATAGACCCCCTCCGCCCGCTCCACCGGCAGGTTGGGCCAGTCCTGGGCCAGGCAGGGGGCCAGCAGGTCGTCCAATCGGGCCGCCAGTTCGTCGTATGAGGGACACGTTTCCACGTTGAGCCTCCTGGATGATGGATACGAAGATCAGGAGTACTATTCAGGCATCCTCACCCCACCCCCGCCGCCTACGGCGGCACCCCCTCCCCTCTCCTGAACTTCGTTCAGGAGAGGGGAGGGGGTAGCGGCGAAGCCGCTGGGGGAGGGGTGAGGTTGAACAGTTACTCAGGAGAATTTCAGCACCGTACAGAGCACGAACACCCCGACAATCAGCGCCAGCCAGAAGTAATCCGCCGGACGGGCCACCAGCGTCTCCACTTCCGTCGGACGAATCGGCGCTCCGAAGCCCTTGGTCTCCAGGGCAATCTGGAAATCGTTGGCCTTGCGAAAGAGGAGCAGGATCAGCGGGGTAATGATGGGGATGTAGGCCTTGAAGGCCCGGCGGATAGGGTTCATCGCATCTATGTCAAAGGCCCGCAATTTCTGCGCGTCCACAATGGACGACCACATCTCAAAGAGCAGCGTGGTGAAGGATAGGGCGCTGACGAACATAAACGTGGCCGTCTGCGGGACGCGCAGTTTCCCCATCGCGGTCATAATGGCCGAGGTGGGGGTGGTCATCACGAAGAGGGGGAGCGCCGACGCGGCCGCCAGGATGCGCACGCTGAGCACCAGCCCGAACCAGACCCCCTCTTTTTTGATGACGCCCAGGTCGGCCTCCCAGAGTTTCAGATGCCCCAGGACAATCAGGGGAGTCTGTCCTCCCCGATACGTGAACCCCTGAATCAGGATCAGGAAGATGAAAGTGCCCAGCAGAATCTTGATCAGGGTGGCGAAACGGCGCAGTTCAATACGCGCCAGCGCCCACATAAAAGCGGAGAAGCCCAGCCAGATGAGCAGGATGGGCATGTCGGTCAGCCGGATGGGGTACATCACCAGGACCAGGGTGAGCAACAGGTAGGCCAGTTTGACCAGCGGGTGCAGGCGGTGAATGGGGGTATTGAGATGCGTGTACCGGAATGCGGGCTGCATATCCTCTACCCTTCTGTAGGAGTCAATGCCCGGGTCAGTTCTTCCAGGGTCATCCCGTGCGCGGGCATCCCCAGGGGGGCCAGCGCCTGGGCCAGTTGGGCGGCCACGGGCGGTACGACAAAACTCTTCCGGAGTTCCTCAACCTGGGCAAAGACCTCGGCGGTGGGACCGTCCAGCAGCACCCGGCCCTCGTGCAGGACGATCAGCCGCTGGGCATAGCGGGCGATCAGGTCCACATCGTGGGTGATCATCAGAACGGTGCCGCCCTCTTCGTGAAACTGGTGGGCCAGTTCGGCCAGTTGGTAGCGGCCCCGGTGGTCCTGGGCCGTCGTCGGCTCGTCCATTATCAGGACTTCCGGCCCCAACGCCATCGTCGCGGCCACGGCCAGTTTCCGCCGGTCCCCGAAGGAAAGCCGGAAGGGGAAGAGGTCGGCGTACGCCTCCAATCCCACCCGCTGCAGGGCCTCCTCCACCCGTCGGTCTATCTCGTTTTCGGGAATCCCCACGTTCCGGAGCCCGAAGCGAATCTCGTCCCGGCAGGAAGCGGTGAACAACTGGTAGTCGGGGTTCTGAAGGACCAGCCCGATGCGGCGGGCAATTTCCCCCACCGAGAACCGCCGCAAGTTCTGCCCCCGGAAAAGGACTTCCCCCTTTTTAGGACGGAGCAGGCCCACGAAGCACTTCACCAGGGTGCTCTTCCCTGAGCCGTTCTGGCCCACAATGCCCACAAACTCCCCCTGGCGGATGGTCAGGCTCACATCCCGGAGAGCGGTCACCGGCGGCGGGCCGGGGTACTCCACGGTCAGGTTCCGGGCCTCCAGGACCACCGGTCCGTCCGTCACCGGACGGCGGGGCGGGGCGACGGCCTCGGGACGGATGACCAGACGTCCTTCCCGGACCGCCCGCCGAATCCGGTCGGCTACTTCGGAGACGGTGAGACTCCAGCGCGCATCCTCCGGCTGGTCGGCGCGGTTGAGTTGAAGAAGGGCCTGAATCTGCACCAGCGCCGGAGTCTTGACCCCTGCCCGCTCTAACCGTTCGGTTTGGGCAAACACCCGGCCCGGCGGGCCCTGCAGAACGGTCTCCCCCTGCTCCAGCACCAGCACCTGGTCGGCCAGATGCAGGACTTCCTCCGTTTCGTGGGTGGTCATCACAATCGTCAGGTCGCCGGTGCGCTTCAGTTGCTCAATGGCTTCTCCGACCTCCCAGCGGCCCAGCGGGTCCAGTTGGGATGTGGGCTCGTCCAGGGCCAGGACCTGGGGCTGCATGGTCAGCACAGAGGCGAGCGCGGCGCGCTGTTTCTGCCCGCCGGAGAGGTCGCGGGGATTGTGTTCCTCCAGCCCCTCCAGCCGCACCAGGGCCAGCGCTTCCCGGGAGCGGCGCAGGATTTCTTCCCGGGGGACGCCCAGATTGGCAGGCCCGAAGGCCAGTTCCGCCTTCAGGGTCGGCATAAACAGTTGGACCTCCGGGTCCTGCATCAGTACACCGCAGCGCTGAGCGGTGATGTAGAGCGGTTCATCCCAGGGGTCCAGGTCCACCACCCGGACGTCCCCCCGTCGCCGTCCGCCGTAGATGTGGGGGGCGATGCCGCTGATCAGGTAGCAGAGGGTGGATTTGCCGGCCCCATTGGCGCCCAGGACGACGACGAACTCCCCCCGGCGCGCTGCCAGGTTCAGGTCTCGCAGGGCGACCACATCCCCTTCGTAGGTAAACGTCACGTTCTCCAGAGAGATGACCCGATGGTCCTCCACCAGTGACTCCTTGTTCTGGCAGGGTAACTATTCAGGCGCTGACTGAAGTCACCCTTCCTGGGCCTGCGGCCGATGGTCGGCCTCCGCCGCCCTCACCCCACCCCCGGCGGCTGCGCCGCCACCCCCTCCCCTCTCCCGCCGGGGCGGGAGAGGGGCGCCGGGGCGGGAGAGGGGAGGGGGTTGGGGGAGGGGTGAGGGTAGGCCGACACCCGGCACGAAGTGCCCAGGGAGGACGATTTCAATCGGCCTATGATTACTCCCGTGCTCCGTGGGGAAGAGCGGGGGCAAGACCGCCCCCGCCTCCCCCGATGTGCGGGCTTCTGGGAAGGGTATCTCCGTTCTACCAGATGGCGCCCTCAATCTTGGGCAGTCCGCTGCGCTCCAGCGCCTCCACGATGGGGATGGTGATAACGGCGGTGATGGCCGAGAGGGCCGGCACCCACCAGGAGTAGGCCACATGCGTCGCCACACCCAGTTCGGCGGAGAAGTTGAAGAGGTACCAGTAGGGGCGGGTCCACGGCAGCCACCAGACGAACATCGCCGCCAGGATAGCCAGGAAGACGCCGCCGTACCGCTGGCCCCGGTTTTTGGAGACGACCCAGCGGGGGATCAGCCGGGTGCCCAGCGGCGTGGCGGCGATGATGGTGGACGGAATCCAGTAGAGGCCGGCCATAATGAAATAGAGGGGTTCCGGCACCCGCCCGAATCCCGCCGCCGCGCCCGGCACGTAGAACGGCACCAGCCACCCGACAATCCCCAGGACAATGAACAGCGGGACGGTCACCTTCCACAGGCGGTCATCCCGGATCATCAGGGCGACGAAGAGAGCCGGAAGGACGGCGTTAAGGAAGACATCCACAACCTGGAGCGGATAGGCGGCCGGGGCGATGAACATCCCGAGTGATTGTTCACCTGTTGGTAAAATTGGGGTATAATGTTGGAGGCAATCCGTTCTTGCGGGAGGAGGAGAGATGCGGCTACTCTTTCGTCTGCCCCCAGTGAAGCCGGATGCGTTCCAGGCCCCCC